>Ga0160427_10000784_pt1 | contig 19371 bp, 19 predicted proteins | sample SolpanmetagenomL_FD_108194 | JGI IMG/M metagenome (GOLD analysis project Ga0160427, IMG submission 108194) | Solar panel surface microbial communities from Lawrence Berkeley National Laboratory, California, USA - L | ecosystem: Engineered > Built environment > Solar panel > Unclassified ...
ACCAGCCTGGCCATGATGGCCGGCATGGTGCCCATGGCCCTGGGCCTGGGCGAAGGCGGCGAGCAGACCGCGCCGCTGGGCATCGCCGTCATCGGGGGCCTGTTGTTTTCCACGCTCAGCACCTTGCTGGTGCTGCCGCTGGTGTACCGGGCGGCCGTGGGCCGCGCCGCGCCGGTGGCCGTCTCGCTCGACCCCACCGACGAGCACTCTCAGTTTTACGGGCAGTAACCGCTAATTGCGGCATCTTATGAAGCATCTGAAGCATCCTTTTTTATCCGCTGCCCTTCTTGGGACCGTGCTTGCCGGTCTGGTCAGCGCTTGTTCTTCTCCTGCAAAGGAACCCGCGAGCGCGCAGTCCCCGGCCCCGCCCGCCGTGCCGGTGGTGGAGGTCCTGGCGCTGGCCCCGCCGCAGGCACAGGGGCGCACCGTGCGCCTACCCGGCGAGCTGCTGCCGCGGGAGCACGTCAGCCTGCACGCCAAAATCAGCGGGTACGTGCGCCGCCTGCCCGTGGACATCGGCTCGCGGGTAAAAAAAGGGCAGGTGCTGGTGGTGCTGGAAGCCCCCGAAGCCCAGGCCCGGCTGGCGGGGGCGGCGTCCGGCCTGCAAGCGGCCCAAGCGCGCTACCAGAGCAGCCTCGACACCTACCAGCGCGTGGCCCAAGCCAGCGGCACGGCCGGCGTCATCGCGGCCAGTGAAGTCTCCCGCACGCGCAACCAGATGCTGGCGGATAAATCGGGCGTGGCAGCTGCCCGGGCCGTGCTGCGCGCCGGACAGGAGGAAAACCAGTACCTGACCGTGCGAGCGCCCTTCAGCGGCGTCGTCACCAAGCGCTTCGTGGACGTGGGCGCCCTGGTGGGCAGCGGCGACGCGCCCCTGCTGGAGCTGGAAGACAACGCCGTGCTGCGCCTGAACGTGGCCGTGCCCGAAGCGGCGGCCGGCAACGCCCTGGAAAAGGAGCAGGTCCGCTTCACCGTGAAGGCCTTTCCCGGCCAGCCACGCACGGCCCGCCGGTCGCGCCAGACCCAGAGCCTGGACGTGGACACCCGCAGCGAAACCTGGCAGTTCGACGTGCCCAACCCCGACGGGGCCCTCAAGCCCGGCATGTTCGCCGACGTGCAGCTCCAGCTATCCCGGCAAAAGCCCTCGTTCGCCGTGCCTTTTGCCACCGTGGTCACCACCCAGGAGCGCAGCTTCGTCATTCGCGTGCACGGGGGCCGCACCGAATGGGTCGACGTGGGCAAGGGCATCAGCCTGGCCGAACAGGTCGAAATCTTCGGCAAGCTGACGCCCGGCGACACCCTGGTGCGACGCGGCAGCGAGGAGCTAAAACCCGAAACGGTCGTCAAAACCAAGTTTACAGCGCCGGATACCGCCCCGAAGCCCGAGAAATAACCCGCCTTATTCCTTCCTATAAGAACTTTAGAGCTATGCAATGGATAACCCGCGAACGACCCAAAATTGACCGCATCGCCTGCCCCTGGCTGATTCAGAACTTCGTCGACCCGCAGGCCGAGTTCCTGTTCGTGCCCACCGAGCAGGTGCTGGCGCAGGCGGCCGCGCTCGGGGCCGTCCCGTACGACATCGCCGGGGCTGAGTACACCCACGAGGGGGAATACTGCACCTTCGACTACATCCTGAAAAAGCACCGGCTCACCGACCCGGCCCTGCACCAGCTGGCCCGCATCGTGCGCGGGGCCGACACCGACCACTTCGAGCTGGCCCCGCAGGCGGCCGGGTTGTGGGCCATTTCGGCCGGCCTGAGCTACAACTACGCCGACGACCAGCAGCAGCTGGCCATTGGGCTGAAGCTGTACGATGCCCTCTATAGCTGGGCCCGGCACGTGCCTACCGAGCGCCACACCTGGAACCCGTCTTAACCTGATCGATGCGACACGCGGCGGCCCTGTTTCTGCTCCCTTTCCTGTGCGCCGCCTGCGGGCAAGAGCAAACCCGGTGGCTGGCCGGCTACCAGCACACCCAGTGCGCCTACGCCCGCCTGCAGGACCAAATCAAGCAAGCGCAGGCGCGCGCCACGGCCCCCGCACAGGCGCACCGCCGGCAGCTCGCCGCGCAGCTGGCGGCCCAGGCCGCGCCCTACGGGCCCGAATTAGCGGCGTTGCGTGCCGACAGCAGCAACCAGCAGCGCCGCTACCAGCAAGCGTACCGCCAGCTAACCGACCGGCAGAGCGAACAGTACGGCCACGTCAGCACCCCCGGGTACGAACAAGCTCTGGCCCGCCTCGCGCAAGCCCGCGACCGAACCCGGCACCAACAACAGGCCCGCCGCCAGGCCCTGCATCGTCGCTTGCTGCAGGCCCCCGGCCGGGACGCCCTGCGCCGGGAAGTGGCGGCGCTGGACCGCCGTCTGCGGGCCGCGGCCCGGGACGTGCCGGCCCGGTACCGCCACCCCTTCGACAGCCTGCAACACGTCCTGACCCGCCAGGGGCTGGAGTACCAGGCCCTGCGGCAACACCTGGACACCGCGCAGCAAACGGCCCTGGCCACCCAGCGGGACCGCATCCGGGCCGCGCCGTGCCCGGCCGGGGCGTCCGATTAATCCCGTGCTCCCAGCCCCAGCCGCCGGTTCGCCGTACTTCTGACTGGATACTTCCTTCGCTTAGTTTCTTCCTTTCACTTCCTTATCCTCTCTCCATGAACGATTCCATTTCCCGCCGCGATGCGTTGCGCGCCACGGCCCTGTTGGGCGCCACCTCCCTGCTCCGCATCGACGACACGCTGGCGGCCGTGTCGGCCCCTGCCGCCGGCAAAACGCCGGCCCTGAGCCCCGCCGACATTGCCGCCATCGACGCGGCCCTGGGCAAGAAAGGCACCTACAACGAGGCCCAGGCCACCCACCTGGTTGCCCTGCCCCGGAACGACTTGAAGATGAAAATTAAGGGCGAACCGGTGCCGATTCCCTTCGGCTTTGGCGGCTGGGTGGCCCTCAAGCACACGCTGGACGGCAAGTCTTCTATGCTGATGAGCGACACGGTGCTGCTGCAGGAAGAAGTCAACCCGCTCATGTCGGCCGCACTGGCCAACGGGCTGGAAATCGGGGCCGTACACAACCATTTTTTCTACGAGGAGCCGCGCATCTTCTACATGCACATCTCGGGCATGGGCACGCCCGCCGAGTTGGCCCGCAAGTTCGCCGCCGCCTTGAAAGATTCCAAGCTGCTGCCCGCCAACCAGCCCCCGGCCAGCGCCCCGGTGGCGGGCGTGCCCACGGGCAAGGAGCTGTTCGACCTGGCCGCCCTCGATGCCGTGGTCAAGTACAAAGGCACAGTCAACGGCCCCACCTACAAATACACCGTGGGCCGCGACGATTTGCAATCCCTGATGATGAACACCGAGATGACGGCCGCCATCGGCCTGAACTCGTGGGCCGCCTTTGCGGGCAGGCAGGATGATGCCCACATTGCCGGCGACATCGCCATGCTGGAGCACGAGGTGAACCCCGTCATCAAGGCCCTGCGCGCCCACAACCTGGAAGTGGTGGCCGTGCACAACCACATGCTCGGCGACACCCCGCGCATGATGTTCCTGCACTACTACGGCCGCGGCCCGGCCGCGCAGCTGGCCACCGGCTTCCGCGCCGCCCTCGACCAGCTCGGCAAGGGCAAGCGCGGCGGCGGCATGGAAGGCCTGCGCGGCGACATGAAGCACTAGGCGCGGGCGCCTCCGCGCTGCTTTCGGATGACTGCACAGCTCATCCCGGACCCTGATGCCTTTACCCGATGAAAACGCCCCTGCCCGCCCCACCGCCGGCCGCACCCTACCCGCTGTGGGCATTGACTCGCTACTTTCTGCGGCTCGGCAGCCTCGGCTTCGGCGGGCCCGTGGCCCTCATCGGCTACATGCACCGCGACCTGGTGGCCGAGCGCGAGTGGATTAGCGACGCCGACTACAACGAGGGCCTGGCCCTGGCCCAGATTGCGCCCGGGCCGCTGGCCGCGCAGCTGGCCATCTACCTGGGCTACGTGCACTACCGCCTGCGCGGGGCCACGCTCGTCGGTTTGGCCTTCGTGCTGCCGTCGTTTCTCATGGTGCTGGCCCTGAGCGTGGCCTACACCGCCTACGGGGGCCTGCCCGGGATGCAGGCCGTGTTCTACGGCGTGGGCGCCGGCGTCATCGGCCTCATCGCCGTGAGCGCCGTTAAGCTCACCCGCAAGTCCTTGGGCCGCGACCCCTGGCTGTGGGTCTACTACGGGGTGGCGGCCGCCGTTACCGTCGTCACCCACACCGAACCGGTGCTGCTGTTTTTGGGCGCCGGCGTGGTGCAATGGCTGCGGAAGGCCCCGCCTACCGGCTGGTTTCGCCGCTCCGGCCGCGCTTCCGCCGTGGCCCTGCCCGGCGCAGCGCTGCTGGTTGCGCTGGCCAACCATCAGGCCCCCGGGGTGCTGACGCAGATTTTCTGGTTTTTCACCAAGGCCGGGGCGTTCGTGTTCGGCAGCGGGCTGGCCATCGTGCCCTTTCTGCACGGCGGCGTGGTCGAGCAGTACCACTGGCTGAGCGACGCGCAGTTCCTCGACGCCGTGGCCGTGGCCATGATTACGCCCGGCCCCGTGGTCATCACCGTGGCCTTCATCGGCTACCTGGTGGCGGGCCTGCCGGGGGCCTGCGTGGCGGCGCTGGCCACGTTTCTGCCCTGCTACGTGCTGACGGTGGTGCCGGCGCCCTACTTCAAAAAGTACGGGCAGCGGCCCGCCCTCCAGGCCTTCGTCGACGGCATCACGGCCGCGGCCATCGGCGCGCTCAGCGGCGCGGTGGTCGTGCTGGCCACCCGCGCCATCGTGGACGTGCCCACCGCGCTGCTGGCGGCGGGCACGGCGCTGGCCCTGTGGCGCGTCAAGCGGCTGTCCGAGCCGGTCCTGATTCTGCTGGCTGCCGGCATGGGGCTGCTGCTCAAATTGGCTTGGCACTAAGCGGCATTGCCCCGGCGCTACGGCCGGGCCTCGTACACCACCATGCGGGCCACGGGCTTCCCGTCGGCTTCCTGCTCCGGCGCATACACCCGGTGGGTGCGCTGGTCCACGGCCAGCGAGTGTACCTTCTTTTGCACGGGCACGTCCTGCAGCTTCACATAGTGCGTCGCGTCCACCGCCTGAACCACGGCGATGAAGCCGCTGTAGCAGGCCACGTAGACGCGCTTTAGCCCCGCGTCGTACTTCACCACGTCTGCACCACCGGGCAGCTTCACCTGTACCACCGCCCGACGGGCGGCCACGTCGAACACCGTGAGCTGGTCGTTGCCCTCGCAGGCCAGAAAAGCCAGGTGGTGGGCCGGGTCCAAGGCCATGCCGTGGTTGCCCACGCAGGTGCCCACCGGGTAGCTGCCTTCCACGCGGTCCGTGGCCGGGTCAATCACCACGAAGCGGTTACTTTCCTGCAGGTTCAGGTACACCTTGCGCGCCACCGGGTCGTACTGCGGCATCCCGGTTTCGCTGTTGAACGGAATCTTCTTCACCACCGCGTCGGTGCGCACGTCCACCACCAGCAGGGTTTTGGCCCGCTCGTCGCTCACGTACAGCTTGTGGAAGGGCGCGGCGTAGGCGTTGCCGTCGGGCTTGTTGAGGGCCGGTATCTTTTTTACCACCTGCAGCCGGTTCCCGTCAATCACGTCGATGCTGTGGTCGCCCCAGTTGCTGGTGTACACCTTGTTCAACTCCGGCACCACTTCCACGCCTTCGGCCCCCGGCGTGTCCGTCACGGTCTTAAGGAGCTTGTTGGTGTTCAGGTCAATCACGTACGTGACGTTGGCCCCCAGGTGCGCCGCCCACAGACGCCCGCGCGCCTCGTCAATAGTCAGGTAGTCAAACCGCTTGCCCACGCCGCCCGGCAGCGCGACGGTGGCCACCTGGCGCAAGGCTAGACCCGGGCGGGCGGAAATCCCTTGCTGGCCCAGGCACACGCCAGCGGACAGGAGCACGCCACTTATCCATGCAGCAAGTAACCGCTTATCGTTTGCTTTTTTTTTCATGTGGGCCTTTATTAAAAGGTTATCGGAAAATGATGATTGTGTAGCTGCCTTTTTTGGAGCAATTCATTTCCGGGGTGTTAGTAAACAAGTAGAGAAAAACTCCGACTTTGTGGTTGATTCGTTTGATTGAAAAAGCCGGTGTTCTTATTCCAAACGGGCGGTTCTACACGCTAAGCCCTTCAGTAGCACTTTATCAAAAAGGGTTATTCCAAGCAAGTCAAGAGGGTATACTTCATTTATTAAGAAGAATTTCTTTTTAGAAAATTCAGAAGAAAAACCTCGTGTAGCCCTATGTTTTCAGAAAGTCAATGACGGGCTGCAAGTGCGCCGTATCCGAACCGGGCACATCAGCCGCAATAGCTACTCTGGCCGGCAACTGGGGCAGTGGGAAAGGAAAAGGCATACTTAGCCGCTAATAAGAAAGTCTGGCAGATTGTCCGGCAGGGGATGTTCTTCCAGGCGCTCCACGACTTGCGTCACGCTCAGGCCTATCAGCAGCAGCTGGTACGCCCGCAGGATGGGAAATTCGGGCTCGTTTTCCGGCGAGATGCCGAACTCCTGCTCAGCATCCAGCGGGGGATTTACGTAGCTCAGCAAAGACATCCACGCCGTTGTTTTCGGCGTGTTGAGCCCGCTTGGCAAGGTTGTACCTCGTTCCAGCCACTTACGGCACGCCAGCTCCGCGTGCCACGCGAAACTGGACATGCGCAGGAAAGTATCCAACTCATTATAGCGCGTAAACGGCGGGCCATTCTCGGCCCAAAACGGCGGCTTTTTGAAGGGTTGTTCCATCCTACAAGATACGCCAAAAACCTCGTTTCAATGGCTTTTAAGGCCGTTTTCATCAGGTTTACTTGCCTTTATTTCAGGCTGTTTACACAGCTCTGGCTGCCCGGGAGTCATCTGTGCCTCGCGTATTCCAGCGCTCGGTCAGATGAAAACGCAAATACGCTACTCTCGCCGCCTCCCAAGTCATTGCCGCCTCCCAAGTGATTTTTAAGCTGACGGCTCGCCTATTACCGTCCACCCAACCCCAAGCCCTGGCTTCTGTCTCGGGTACGAGTCTGCGCCTGCTGGGCCTGGGCGTCGCGCTGGCCGGGAGCCTGGCGCTGCGCCCGGTCCGCGTCGCGCTCCTTCAACTCGTGTCCGGGCTGCTTGGCCGCCCAATCCAGCACCAAGCTAATGTCCTTCACTTCGCTGCGGGGCTGCTGCATGCTGTACTGCACCACTACCTCGCTGACCCGGTTGCCCTGGGCATCGACGGTATGGCTCATGGACACTGCGGCTCCTTTGCTGGTCAGCGTGCGCTGCAAGCTGTCGGCACGGCCCGTCGTCTTGATTTCGCTCACCGGCTCAATCACGCGCACCACCAGCTGCTTTTCGGCCTCGCGCTTGGCGGCGTAGGCGGCCAGACTCAGGCCTACTAGCTCCGGCTGGTGATAAGAGCGGGCCTCAAAGCCCGGCACCGGGGCCGGTTTCGCGGCCTCCGCCGTGTAAATGGCAAACATGCGGTGCTTATCATCGGGGATGTAGCGGCCCTTCGCTTCGAGAATCGCTAGTTTCTCCTGGGCCTCCCTGGCCTTGGCTCCGAGCCCAAACCCAAGCAGTCCTTCCGCCTGCTTTTCCAGAGATTTCTGTTGACCGAACGTCTGCGCGACGTTCCATTCATGGTTTGCTAGGTTTTTTGCTTGGCGTTCCAGCTCCACTTTCAACCCGCCCAGGCTCGTAGCAACTCCCATTGCGTTTACGACTGCCTGTACCCCTTCTGCGTTCGGATGGGCTTTCAGGTACTCGCTGTACGAATCAACCACCTTGTTATGGGCCCGAACCTGCTCGTTTCGTTGGGCTATCCCGGCCGTGTACGCGTGGTAATCCGCTTGCCACTTGCGTTCGATGGCGGGCAGCTCGGGCACTTTTGCCGCCTGCGCCGCTGCTTGCCGCTGCGCCTCTACTTGGGCCGCCTGCTCCCGGGCCCGTTCCGCCACGCGTTGCGCGTCCTCTCGGCGGCTCGCCTCAGCCTGGCGGGTGGCCTGATTCGCTTCGAGCTGCTTCACGATGCTGGCCAGGCTGTATTCCCGGCCAACCTCGGACCCTTTCAATGTCTGCCCATCCTTGGCAAAGCTGATACCGGTCGGCTTGCCTTCTTTGGTTTGAAACACCTTGAATGTAATGGCCTGCTCCTGCAGCACCTGCCGTAGCTCTTTGCCGTCGTACGTGGTGGCCAGCGCCGTGCGCAGGGTTTCCTTCAATTCGTGCCGGGTCCGGTCCACGCCGTGCAGCTGGGCGGGGTGCTGCTTCTCCGGCCGCAGACCTTTCGGCGCGGTGAGCCCGTGCTCCTGAATCAGCTCGGTCAGGACTTTCTTCGAGCGGTAGAAGTTCTGCCCGTCCTTGATGGTTTGCCCGTCGTCGCTTACCCGGTTGGCGATGATATGCAGGTGCTGATTATCCGGTTGGTCATGGTGCCGGATGATAGCATACTGCGTTTTGTCAAGCCCCATCTTCTGCACGTAGCCCTCAGCAATAGCGAGCATCTTCGCGCTGTCAAGCTTGGCCGCGTCGTCTGGATTAAAGCTGAGGCTGGTGTGCCAGACCGCCTGGCCCAAGTTGGGGTTCAGCTGCCGTCCCCGGTTGAAGTCCGTGCTCATGTGCGCCGCGCTGTCCGCCCGCACGCCCACGGCCACCAGCACCTCGGCCTGCTTGTCGCTGGGCAGGTCCTTGCGTCCCTCGAACTGGTAGTGCACCAGCCCCCCGAAGCTGCGGCCAATGGTGGTGCGGCTTATCATGCGACCTCCCCGAAATAATCCAATAACTCACTTACCCTAGCAGCCTGCTGGGCCACCTCTTCCCCCACAGCCCCAAACCCACTTTGGTGGGCTTTCTTGGCCAGTTGATTCAGGTTGTTAGCCAGGCCGGCTAGCTGCCGCAGGTAGCCATCCTGCTCCACCGACAGTTGCAGTACCGGCCGCTTGCGCCGCCCAACGCCTGCTTCCACCAAAGGCCGCACATACTGCGACATGGGTTGCCGCACCTCAGCTGCCCCCGCTTCCAGTTCGGCGTAGCGAGCCGCCGAGACGTGCGTGGTCACGCTTTTTAGCTTTTCCTCAGGAGCCTTACGGGGTCGCCCACCAGCTGCTTTTCCGGTGCGCTTTGGCGTGGGTTGTTCGGCAGCAGTAGCGACGGATATCGGCATGGACGTGGACGTAAGGCGGTTCTTTTTGCGACCAACGGGAGCAAAAAGCAAGACGTTTTGCGCTAGCAAAACCTGTCTTGCTCCCTAACGCCAGAACATACGGGAAAGGGGGCATCAGGGATACGTTAGGGGCTTCCTGGTTACTAGCCTACAAGATAACAAGAACCTCGGAGTCGTGCATCAAAGCCTCAAAGCATCGCCGCCAGTCTTCCGCTGCATCGAGTAACCTTACCATCTGCCATAGCCTCAAAGCATCGCCGCCTCACACTTTCTTGGTTGTATCATCCCACTAGGACCAGGTGGCAGAGTAACGGAGCTATCGAGTTACTTTCTTCCCACCCCGTGCAGCTGCTCCTTGGCAACCACTACGCGCTGCAGTTGCAAAATACGGCCGGCCTTATCCTCTCGTCGTAGCTAGGCACTAAGCTCTACTAGGTCGATAGGAAGTCTTCTGCAGCTTCCATCAGGACGCCGCAGTTGCTAGAGAAACACAAAGTGAAAGTACAAAACACAGTGAAACGAATATGCCCGGTTTCCGTGTGTTATGAGGGCTTGATTTGAACGTTTGAGGCCTCCATTTAGGGTTGCCGGTGGGTTCCATTTGGCAGCCAATACCTACAGTTCTGCACTGGCTTCCACCCAATGAATTCGATTAGCATAAACTAGTACAAGCTCAACATTAACGAGTATAAACTTTTGATTACTAGTTATATGTAGTTTATAACGGCCGCGCCCTGGTGTGCGAAGCCTTCTTTTGGTTGGTTTTGCTTTTTTTTGATTGCCGTTCAATCGACACTGTGGCCCCTCTTTTTTAAAAGCTTCCGCCTGCGCGTTCAATTACTTGTGACAATTCTTTTTCATTACTTGTTATTTGGGTGTGGCGTAACTAACTGATTCACAAGGCCGCCAGAGCACCAAAGTTGTCAAAAAGTTCGTGAAAGTTGTCAAAAAGTTCGTGAAAGTTGTCAAAAAGTTCGTGAAACAGGGGTCTAAAGTTGTCAAAAAGTTCGAGTTCGGTTCAGGAAGGTTGTCAAAAAGTTCGTGAGGATTGTCGCACGTAAGTTGTCTGGTTCTTTTAGACGGCAACTTTGCTAGCTTTGCTGCATGAAGCACGCCCCTACCCCGCTCGACGGGGCCACGCTCTGGCAGGACAATGCCCTGACGGTGGCCCGGTACGAGATGACCGCTCTGGAAAAGAATATCCTGTACATGGTCATGGCCAGCATCAAAAAAGACGATGCGCCGAACACCCTCTACCAGATTTCCGCCAAGGAGCTGATGGCCCTCACGGGGGAGACAATTAAAGTGGCCGACCTGCAGCGCGCCACCAAGCGTCTTATCACCCGCTACTTTGAGACGACCCTGCCCAACGGGCACCTGCTCCAGGCGACGTTCGTGGCTTCCGCCGAGTACATGACCGGACAGGGCATCATCGAGCTGGAGCTGAGCCAGAAGGTCCGGCCGCTGTACGTGGAATTGAAGGAGCGCTTCACCACCATGCAGCTGCACACGGCGCTGACGCTGAACAGCAAGTACGCCAAGCGGCTCTACGAGCTGTTTTCCATGTACAAGAACCTGCCGGACAAGTCGTTTCGCATCGACGTGCAGCAGCTCAAGCAGCAGCTCGACATCCTGGACCCCAAGACGGGCAAGGACCGCTACGAGAAGTGGACCCATTTTAAAAACCGGGTACTGGACCCGTCCGAACACGAAATCAACGGCAAGGCCGACCTCTCCTTTAGCTATAAACCCCTTAAACAGGGCCGTAGCGTGACGCAAATCGAATTTCAGGTCCACTACCACCCCAAGCAGCAGATAGTGGCGTACGAGGGCCCAAACGCAGCCGTATTTGGTCGGCTTACGACCCACTTCGGGTTGCGCCCGGACCAGGCTCACAAAGTGCTGGCCCTGCATTCGCTGGCCGACATCAACCGGCAGCTGCACAAGATTCAGCTGCGAGCGGCCAACCACGAGCTTGAAAATGTCGGTGCGTACACCGCCAAGCTATTTGGAGTTTAGGTGCCCCTACCTCACCAACCCGCCAAGCTACTCACCGGTACTGGCCTGCCGTCCCTGCTGAATGCGCTGCCGGCGTTGCTGCTCTTGCTCGCGGGCCTGGGCCGGACGGGCCGGGACTGGGGCAGCGCCGGCGAAGAGTAGGTCTAGGGCTTCTTGCAGCGCTTGCTTCTGCGAGTAGGTATAGTCACCCTGAGCGCGGCGGGCATGAACGAAATCACGCAGCTGCTCCAGGTGGCCCCGACTCAGCACGAAGGTTTGACGCACGCCATCCGGTGCTGCCTTAGCCGCCGTGGGCGCGGGAATGGCGTCGGCGTTATTACCAGTGTTACTTATGTTACTTATGTTACTTATGTTACTTGTATTACCAATGTTACCGGTGTTACGTGCTGATTTCAGCTTCTCAGCCGGCTTTTCTACGGATGTGGGCTCGTCACTGAGGTCAAAAAAGTCTCGTTCGGACGTGGGCTTAGGAGCGGTCGGCTCACCGGGGCGGGGCAGGTTTTTGAAGGTCTTGGCCATGGAAAGCGAACGGATTAACGGGTGAGAATTTCCGCCACCAGCGCCTGGTAGTCGGTTGCCCCAGCGCTCTGCGGAGCGTAAGTGAAAATATCCTGGCCCAGGTGGGGCGCTTCGCCCAAGGCAATGCTCTCGCGGATGAAGCTGGTCAGCACGAGCCCCGGATAGAGCGTCCGCAGCTCCTCGGCCGTTTCGCGGCGCAGCACCTTGCGGCCGTCGTGGCGGGTAAAAAAGATGCCGCCCACCGACAGGTCTGGGTTCAACCGCCGCCGCACCCGGCCGACCAGCTCTAACACTTTCTCCAATCCGTCGGCGGCGTACATCTGCGCCTCCAGTGGGATATAGAGGGCTTGCGCGCAGGCGTAGGCATTGAGCGTGACCAGGCCCAAGGCCGGCGGGCAGTCCAGCAAGATGTAGTCGCAGCGCTCGCGCACGGGTTCGAGCAATTCCTTTAGCAGAAACTCGCGGTCCAGTTCGTCGCCTTTGACCTTCTCAAAACCAGACAGGGCCGGGGAGCCCGCCACCAGCGCCAGGTTCTCGTGCAGCGCGTAGGCTTTCAGGCGATACTCGCCCAGCAAAGCACCGTACACGTTCTGCTCAGCATCGACCAGGCCCAAGCCTTTGGTCAGGTTGGCTTGGGGGTCCAGGTCCACCAGCAGTACCCGCTGGCCGGCCCGGGCGAGGCCCGCCCCAACGTTGGCCGTGGACGTGGTTTTGCCGACTCCCCCCTTTTGGTTTGTAAACGCCAGAATCTTGCTCATGCCGCAAACATACGCAACCGAATGTTACTGGTGTTACTTGTATTACCTATGTTACCAGTGTTACTCTACTTGAAAACCTTCTAAATCATCAAAAAAGCCTATAGTGCTTATATTTAGGCGAAGTACTTTGTAGTGGATTCCTGCTTTTACCTCATGCCATTTGAATACCCCACGGCTTATCTAGCCCTGCGCACCTATTTAGAGTCCCTGCTAGCGGCCTCCACAGACCAAGCCTTTTGTGACATTCCGGCGGCATTACGCTCCAACCTGGCCGTGTTCATGGAAGGCAAGACAGTGTATCAGAATAGCGCCGGGCAACGGATGGTGTACGCGGCAGACTTGGCGGCATGGGCCAATGAGGTGGTGCACAGGTCAGGCCTGGCTATTGCCCTCCCGCTGGCCTCCCTCAACGTGGCCGAGTTGCAAGCGGCCACCAGCCCACCAACGGAATGCTAGCAACAGGCGTTCGGGCGCTGACTTGGTTCCGGCGCTGCTATACGCCGGGCAGCTCAGCTGCCTCACCAATACTATGGTGCAACAGTTGGGCGTGAGCAAGCCCACGGCCACGCGCTGCCTGGGCGAGTTGGAGAAAAGCGGCTGGGACCTGCGGGGCTGGGACTGAGTACCGGTTGATTGGCTCATGATTGGCTCACTATACGCCGGCACCCACATGCAATTCATTGATTAAGCGCTGTGGAGGTGCTTTTTTTAACAGGCAAATTGGCTCACGATTGGCTCAGGCAGTAGAATTCAGCCGGCTTGACTTTCAAAGCTGTTATCAGCGATGTTACCAGTGTTACTAGTATTACCTATGTTACCAATATTACTATTGTTACCAGTGTTACTGGTGTTACCAATCCTGTCAATAAGGCTTCTGAAATTCAGCTAATTTTGCTGGTGCAGTAGTCAAGCTACCGCGCTCCCAAGCCCTCAGTATGGACATCGACGTCGTCAACAAAATCAAGCACCTCGCCATTATTGCCCTCGCTTCCGATGACGAGCTTAGTGAAGCCATCGTGCTAAAGGGCGGCAACGCCATCGACCTTGCCTACAGTGGCCAGCAGGGCGCGGTTTCGCGCACCTCCTTTGACCTGGACTTCTCCCTGGCCGACGGCGACTTCTTGGAAGACCTCCAAGCCATTAAGGACAGAATTGAAAAAACGCTGGTGCAGACTTACGCCGAAAACGGCTACGTGATACTGGACTACAATTTTGTCATCAAGCCCAAAGTCAAGCCCCAAGTGGCTGATTTTTGGGGTGGTTACCTGGTCGAGTTCAAAGTGGTGGAGCAGCACGTATTCGACCAGCCGACCGCGAATCCTAAAGCGCAGCGGCGGGATTTTATCCCCTTGCGCCCCAATAATTCCTCGAAGTTTCAAATCGAGTTCAGCAAGTTCGAATACATGGGCGAAGGCAGCAAGCGGCCCATTAAAGTGGATGGCTACACCGTGTATGTGTACACGGCGGAAATGATTGTATTCGAGAAAGTACGGGCCATTTGCCAGCAGCTGCCGCAGTACGCCGAGATAATTCCTTCGCATACTCCAAGGGCGCGGGCCCGGGACTTCTATGACATCCACTTAATCATGGAGTCCCAAGGAGTAACCTGTAGCTCTGCCGAGACCCGGGCCCTACTGCAACACATCTTCGACGCCAAGCGTGTGCCGCTGACGTTTCTACAGGAGATGCGCCACCACAAGGCCATTCACCGCGACGACTGGGAAAACGTCCGGGCGACGGTCTCCCAAACGGAAAAAGTGCAGGATTTTGACTTCTATTTCGACTACGTGATGGATGCCTTTGAAGAAATTACAGCCCCTTAGGGAAGTAAAGCCGCCAGTCGGCTGAATAATCCTTTTCCTCTATGTCGTACGTCAGGTAGAAATCGAACGCCTTCGGGCGCTCCCGCAACTCGTCTAACTTCTTGCCCTGGTAGCCGGCGCGCTCCAGATAGAACCCGACCGCCTGGAAGTAGGGGTAGATGAAATCCAACGCGTCCAGGGTAGCCACCAACTTATTTAGCGAGAGCTTACCCCGGGCATTGCGGTAGGCCTCCAAGATGGCAGAAACGCCCCCCGCGTAGCCAGGTCGTACGGTGCTGTCGAGTAGGGTGCGCTCGACGTTGGTAACGGGAATGCCATCCAACTGATGCACGCCAAGGCGATTCGTAAAACCACCATTGAGCACCATAAACGTGAAGTCCCCATAGCGGACACTGGCGCTGCTACGGCGCTGGGGCTTGGCAAAGGCCGCATCAATACCTGCCTGCGTCAAAGAGATATCCCGTTGGGGCTTTTTGGTCTGTTCGAACGTCACATAGATAATCTTCGGAATTTGCGTGGTTAAGCCATTCATCCATATCGCCGAATAATGCGACATGTAAGCTTTAGGGGCCAAAACCGTAGCTATCTGCAACACCGAAGACTCGTCTTGCACATAGAGTTCTTTCGAGGGTAGATACCCATCGGAATGAAGCTCTGTCTTCCGCAATACCTCTTTCGCTACCAACTGGTCAATCAGCTTATCATCCGTGGTACTTGGCGCAATGTTCCAGGTGGCCCGTTGTTCCTCTAACACCCCAATCAGTTGGAGCTTGGTGAAGACTTTCTTTGGGTTCTGCTTAAAGAACGTCCGTATCCGCGTTTCCGCGATAACAAACCGTGATTTACCTGCCATAGAGTCAACTGAACATGCCTAGCCACAGGAAGTATATATACTTCCTGTAAAGTTAAGACATAAAAGTCAAAAAGTCAAATCCCATATGGCTGCGAAGCCTTTACAAGCAAAAGGAAGCCATGTTATTGCCAAATACAAAGTGTATACACTTTGTATACGCAAAGTTAATGATTATTGTTCAACAAAGCAACTCCTGGATACTGCTCAGGCGCGTGCGGTGTCAGCCGACGGTAATAGACGCTGCACGGTCGTGGCATGAAATGCGTTGCCGCGCCGCGTGCGGTAACCAGCCTGGTTGAGTTCGGCCGCAATCTGCCAGAGAGTATGCCCTTTGGCGCGGAGTAGCTCAGCGAGTCGAGCGGCCTGGCGGTTAGCCTGGTGCTCGCGTGCGTTGGCCTGCATCGCCGCCTGGCCCTGGGCGATAACAGCTGGTGTAAAATTGGCCGGGCTACCCAACCTAATGCCGCGGGCCTTCTTGGCGGCCAGCGCGTCCTTGGTGCGTTTGGAAATGGTCTCGCGCTCGTGCTGGGCGATGACGGCAAACAACCCTACCGTTAAGGTATTCGCGTCGGGCATGTCGCAGCAGACAAAGTCCACGCCCGAATCGCGCAGGGCGAAAATGAAGCCCGCGTTGCGGCTCAACCTATCCAGCTTGGCGATGAGCAGCGTTGCACCCACCCGCCGGGCCTCGGCGATGGCGGCCAGCAGCTGCGGCCGCTGGTTCTTCTTGCCGCTCTCAATTTCCACGTACTCGGTTCCGAGTTGGGCCGGGTCCGGCACGAAAGCCCGCACGGCGGCCCGCTGCGCATCGAGGCCTAAACCAGAATTGCTTTGCTTCTGAGTGGAGACTCTATAATAAGGAGTGTAGCGGCGCGCCGGTGACATCAGGAAAGAACCAGAGGGAAGAAAATTCCCGCAAGGTAACCTATTTTACATATTGCAAACGTTCGTTTGTAATATGTAAAATGGTGTAAACTCGCAGTTTTCAGGGTTACTGCTAGGTAATTGTCATCCAATTACAACCATGGTGGTGCATGAATGCAGGATTTCGTTTGCTGACCGCCGATTGAGTTTTGCACCAAACGTTGAGCCGACGCCTACCTCACGGATTTCCTACCTTGCGGACACATCCCTTACCGTTTCCGCTATGCAGTGGGTCACCCGTGAACACCCCAAAATTGACCGCCTGGCCTGCCCTTGGCTTATTCTGAGGTTTATCGACCCAGCCGCTGAAATCCTGTACGTGCCGGCGACTGAGGTCGTGCCCACGGCCGAGCGTACTGGCGCTATTCCCTTTGACGTGCCGAACGTGGAGTTCACCCACTATGGCCTGGATTGCACCTTCGATTACTTCCTGAAGAAGTATGCCCTCACGGACCCTGCCTTGCAGGCCCTGGCCCCCATCGTCCGGGGCGCGGACACCGACAATCACGCCCTGGCCCAGCAGGCCGCTGGGTTGTGGGCCATCTCCGCTGGCTTGGCCCACAACATCCGCGACGACCAGCAGCTGTTGCAGCAGGGCCTGGTGCTCTATGATGCGCTCTACAGCTGGGCCCAGCACCTGCAAGGGCAGGCCCACACCCAGCAGCCCGAAGAGCAGCTGCTGGTGCAGGTCTACACGGCCTACCTGAAACAGGCCAAGGACCACCCCAACCCGCCGGCTTGGACCACGCAGCTGCGCGAGCTCATTCAGGACCACCTCGACACCAACCTAAGCCTGCGTTTGACCGAAGTGGCGGACACCGTCCAGGTGAACCCCAGTTACCTCTCCCGTGAGTTTGCCCGCTACTTCGACAACCTCTCCTTTGGCGAGTACATCCGCAAGCTGCGCATCGACAAGGCCGTGCAGCTGCTCGACACCACGGCGTACGCCCTCGGGGAAATTGCCTACCTCACCGGCTTTTCTGACCAAAGCCACTTCACCCGCATTTTTAAGCAGCACACCGGCTACAGCCCATCGGCTTACCGGAAAAAAAAGGCCAAAACGTAAAGATTATACCAAGTGTAAAATCGGTGCTATTTCGCGGCATTTCGCGACCGTAATCTTGCAGCCCGTAAGCCGGGGGCACTTCCCCGCTTACCGGCTGCAAAGCGCCGCTGGGACTGCCGGTCCCCGCGTGCTGGCGGCAGTGATGAGCCGGCGGGCTTCCCGCCGGTATCCTTAGCGCGACCGAATGCTGCGATTCCTGTTTGCGGGAGCCTTTCTCCTGTTGTGTGTCCCACCGGGCCGGGCCCAGGCGCCTGCGCCGCCGGCCGGCCCCGTCAGCCTGGCTCAGGCCCTGCAGCTGGCCCAGGCCAACTTTCCGCAGCTGCGCGCCCGCCAGCAGCAGGTGGCGGCGGCCGACAACCGGCGGCGCGTCATTCAGACCGAAACCCTGCCGCAGGCCGATGCGCAGCTGCAAGGCCAGTACGGCACCGTCAATAACATCTACGGGGTGCTGCTCCCGCAAAGCGCTGTACTCCCCATTTCCGGCCCGGCGGGTACTCCCGCCGAGTACCGGGGCGTATTTGGCAGCGCGGGCGGCCTGCTCTTTACCTGGGAGCCCCTCACCTTCGGGCAGCGCCGGGCGCGGCGCGGGCAGGCCGGCGCGGCGGTGAGCGAGGCGCAGGCCGGCTATGACCTGGCCCTGTTCCAGCACCAGGTGCACGTGGTGGATGCGCACCTCAGCCAGCAATACGCCGAGGCGCTCATCCAGGTGCAGGCCGCCAATCTGGAGCGGGCGCAGGTCCTTTACACCAGCGTGCGGGTGCTGGCCCGCAGCGGGCTGCGGCCGGGCGTGGACACGGTGCTCACCCAGACCGAGATTGCCAAGGCCCAAATCGGCCTCAACAACGCCCGCGAGAAAGCGGCCGTGGCCCTGCTCCAGCTCAACGCGCTGCTGGGCTACCCCGGCCCCAGCGTCCGCATTGCGACCCCCGGCCTGCTTGCCCAGCCCCCGGCCGTAGCGCCTGCGGCAGCCCCGGCGGCTGCATCCGCGGCCCACCCACTGCTGGCCTTTTCCCAGGCCCAGGTGGGCGTGGCCACGGCCCGCGAGCAGGTGGCCCGCCGCGCCTACGCCCCGCGCCTGAACCTGTTCGGCAGCGGCTTCGCCCGCGGCTCGGGGGCCTCGCTCAACGGACCGGCGGACTTTAACTACGGCCCCGGCGGGCTGGCCTTTTCCCGCTACAACTACGCCGCGGGGGCCACCCTCAGCTTCCCGCTGCTGTCCTTCCCGGCCGTGCGCTACCAGACCCGCGCCGCCACGGCCGAGCTCAGCGCCCAGCAGCAGCTCTTGCTGGACCAGCAGCTGCAGCTCGACAACGCCCGCCAGGTGGCCCAGGTGCGCGTGCAGACCGCGGCCGACAACGTGCCCCCCGCCCAGCAACAGCTCGCCGCCGCCCGCCGGGGCTACGCCCAGCTGCAAACCCGCTACCAGGCCGGCCTGACCACCCTGCCCGAAGTCTACCAGGCGCTCTACGAGGTGAACCGCGCCGAAGCGGACTACGCCACGGCCGTTTCCCAGGCGTGGTCGGCCGCCCTTTCCCAAGCCTACGCGGCGGGCCGTCTCGACGACTTCCTGCGCTTCGTGCCCCAGCCATGAACCTGATCACCGCCGCCCTGCGCCGCCCCCTCACCGTGGTGGTGGCCATCCTGGGCCTCGTCTTCTTCTCGGGGCTGGCCATCCGCCAGATGCCCATCGACATCTTTCCCCAGCTGGGCCTGCCCACCGTGTACGTGGCCCAGCCCTACGGCGGGCTTTCCCCCGAGCAGGTAGAAGGGCTGATTACGTCCTACTACGAATACCACTTTCTCTACGTGACGGGCATTAAGTTCGTCGATTCCAAGTCGGTGCAGGGCATGGCCCTGGTCAAGCTGCAGTTCCAGCCGGGCACCGACATGAACCAGGCCATTGCCGAGGTGGTGGGCTACGTCAACCGCGCCCGGGCCTTTATGCCGCCGGGCACGGTGCCGCCGTTCATCACCCGCTTCGACGCGGGCAGCGTGCCGGTGGGCCAGCTCGTGTTCACCAGCCCCACCAAGACGCTGGGCGAGATTCAGGACCTGGCCCTGTTCAAGGTCCGGCCCATGTTCTCCACCCTGCCCGGCGTGTCGGCCCCGCCGCCTTTCGGCGGCAACCAGAAAACGGTGGTCGTGCGCGTGGACCCCGAGCGCCTGCGCAGCTACGGCCTGGCCCCGGAAGCCGTGGTGCAGGCCCTGGCCAAGGGCAACACCATCACGCCCGCCGGC
>Ga0160427_10000785_pt1 | contig 19307 bp, 19 predicted proteins | sample SolpanmetagenomL_FD_108194 | JGI IMG/M metagenome (GOLD analysis project Ga0160427, IMG submission 108194) | Solar panel surface microbial communities from Lawrence Berkeley National Laboratory, California, USA - L | ecosystem: Engineered > Built environment > Solar panel > Unclassified ...
AAGTCGCGACACCAGAGAAAAGTTTTAAAGGCAGAAAGAAAGCTGTCGTTCCTAACATTGGCCCTGGGAATGAAGAAGAAATCGCATCAAACCCACAGGCATCATTGTCGAAGAACAATTCTCCAGTAATTGATGTGCAGAGAACAAAACAGTACGGGGAGCAAAAACTCTGGGTAAAAACATAACAAACACCGCTGCGGATATTGGACCGTCCGTTACGCGACAGGTGCCAAGATGGCCAGTGAGTTTTGCTGTATACTTCCAAAAACATGACAAACAATGAATTTGGAGAGTGTTTACCTTTAAGATACATGCGTTGACTTGTTGGTTCGTTACAGAAGGATCTTTGCCCAGAATATACGTAACTCATCATTTACGATCCAGCACCTAAGGATGACGATGATCCTGAGCCTGGCTCTGACAGAGATATCGAACCTGAGTATAGAACCATGCCTCATCATGTAAAGAAGCCGCATGGATGTACGCCTGCACCAGGATCGAAGTACGTCATGTCAAACAAAGGTCTTACCAGATTGACTCGCATGTACAAGAAACCTGAAAAACTGAATCCTCTTGGTGACTTTGCCCATATGATAACGGATGAAGAGGGACAAAATTGTCTTGATGTGATGGATGAAGAGGAGAGTCTACATACAGAATTTGATACTGTCTTCAAGCATGTGCTTCAATATAGGGTTTCAGGGCTAATCTCTTCATCTTAGTTTAAAGCATACTAAAAGGAAGTCGTTACCAAAAAGGGTGCCGATGTTCTGAAACTTCTTCCTATAATTGAAGCACTTGGCTACTGCCATTCTGGAACTTGGTATAATGAGTGGCAATATATACGTTTTCCACAGTTTTGAATGAGCACAAGTTGATGGATTTGTAGGGTGTGACGATCGCCTACATGTTTCTGAAATGAAAGACATGGTGGCAGTGATGTGTATCGACTTCCTTCACCGTCTTGAAGAGAAGGAGGGCGAATACTCTGCCTATGGTAATATTTTTGATGATGGTAATGGACCTATCAGAAATCTTGGATTCATATTCGGATTTGTTCTGGATTTCCTCATGACACAGGATATAAGTTCATATGAAGAAGCACATCAAATTGTTCGAATGACACACATGAATTATATGAAACTCAGGTGGAAATGTGGCGGTATCATGAAGAAGGATGATTACAAAAAGCTTGAGCCGTATGACGATAGCGACAATGAGGATGTATTGGAGTTGTTGGAAGGGATTGATGATCCTGATTATTCCAGAAAAGAGGTACGCTGGCTCTCTAAGTGTTACTGCTTGGTCATGTTTTGGTGATTGCACAATTGTGAGAGCTGACTTGGGTCACTACCGTCTTATGCTATATAGTACGACAGCTATCGACAGTTTTTGTCCGTTTGTGATAACGTTAGTCGAAACGGTGGACCAATTAGAGCAGTCAAATATCTAGTACTCATGTGGGCATAAGGTCACTATAAAAAACTCAAAAACCTTTGAGCGGTCATCATTTACAAGCATTTACTCAAGCTGTTTAAAAATGGAGTGATGTTTACTTAGGTCACTACAAGTATCTGTAGTCAATAATCTTCGTGAATTGTGACAGGTCTCTTTGAGGGAGAATGCTAAACAGTACTTGTCTTTCATAACAGGAAAAAGCTCAAACCATTCATCCAGGTGGGCGGTTACTGTTTATCAAAACAACCAGTTCCTACATATCTATTCAAACAATTACGAACGCTCATGAAACAATGACGAAACATGATTTTTGGAATAAATGATAGATACCAGATGAACTTTTTGAGCAAATGATCAATAGAGACCATGCACGGCATTAGGATCCTTGATATCATGGAAATTGCTCAGGTCGATTGGGCGCAGTGCTTTACGACCCAACAGCATCTTTATCGAAACGTCCAGGAGATACTGTACACCCTGCCCTGGTTGTCCAAACCACGCTGCAGCCGGTCCTGACTCAACCACAAGATCCTCAGTAGTTTCGTACATATGGTAATCGAACGGAAGAGTTTTATCAGGATTATGATTCAAACTACTTGGTGGTATCGACCTCTGATTGTATGGTGCCGCGATAGGACTCACAAAACGACCATATTCTGACCCAAAGCGATCGACTTTACTCCCTTTTGGCAGAATGTACCTTGAGGAAATGGGCTTTCCATATATATCTTTAGTGAATCCCATATCTTCGGGATATATATAATTGCCATCCTGGTCTGTCCATTTCTTTAGAAACTCTCCAGGACAATCCCCACCAAAGCGATTATAGACTTGAAAGTAGGGCCCGGATAGCGCAATGTCGGCGGGAAGTATACGTGGCCCTAGGCGGGGGTCGCCACAAATGTACAAGTCGTTCTTAAATCTTGCTCCGGCACATGTGACGTCGCATTTTGTGCTGATCCATGATTCGTCTGGTAGACTCTATTCCCATAGTCCTCGAAGGTAAGCAATTTTTTTCAATCACAAAACTCTGTCTAAGATGAGAGTGCAACATGGGGGAGTCTGACCAGGGTGCTTCAACTTACACGTTTCAAGATGGGTGCGGAAGAAACGCTAGTGATTAAATATATACCGATGCAGATTGTTGCGAACCGTGACATATCTGAAGGTTGTGATAGATTTGGAGTGGTAGTGTCTTTTCTGTCAGGACATTTATACAAATGCTTACGATACTAAACTTCAGTTTTGCTATCGAATAAGATGTCCTAGCCGGTTGTGTATATGTATCTTCCTTTATATTCCTTGAAAAACTGTATTTATAGGATACGGAAGAAGGCTTCCAACCGGCCAAGTACGTATCATCGTGCGCCGGCGAGAAACGTCACTTTAAGAAGCAAGCATCGCGGTCAAATGTGGTGATAAAACATCGCACGTTACGCTCGTCTTGTCACTTATTATTCTATCTATATCTAGCTATATAGGCGGAAGTCGATCATAATATTAAGGCGAATAGCAAATTCCTCTCAAATTATCAACTTGTCCGACAGTGTATGATTCCAATAAAAATTGAGAGCAGAATGTCTCCTTATAATTTGCTTGTTAGCGCTTATGGCCGCCGAATATTGTATTATGACTACTTGCGCTTAAAAGTCGTGCTAATCGCCTCATGTGCTGCTCATCGATCCGATATCGAAATCAGATCTAAACCTCACAGATTATCAGCAATTCAGTATGTCTAGCACCGAACAAGAGTGGGACATCTAACTATCATATACCGGTTAAACCTTATTACAAAGAGCGAAAGCCTTTCAAGTGCTAAATACAGGAGAATTACTTGAAGCATACAAGCTCTTGCTTCAGCTTATCTATCTTCACTTTCATTGTTATTCGTTGCATTGGACAAAAGGAACTTAGATGACAACCTATGTACTCAAATACTTGCTTGACCAACACTCTCCCCGTGTATCCCACACAAGCACCCGAGCACGAACACCCCGAGAAAGTGATACCCGGCCATGAGACTCAGCCACAGCAGCCTCACGGGCCAAGCCAAGCCAAGCCAACAGCCAAGAGCCAGCCAAACAAATGAATCAACAGTACCCCACCCGTGCCGTCAAAGATCAGAGAGAAGATAGTCCAGCTAAGGTTGCCCTGTGACAGAGGTGCCATGCCCCCCCAAATACATTTTGACATTTTTCACACACAGAAATACCAAGTACTTAGTAGGTACTAGTTATGATTTGATTCAGATGACGATCATTAAACTCTCACAGAGGCTGAAGTGCTTACGGTGTGCATGATGAGGATATGACCATGACATTGATCGAATGGAGCAAGTTCAGCCCATAGACTCTTCTTCTTCTTCTTGTACTGTCCTCTTCGTTGCTGATACACTATATTGATTGCATCTCGATAACCAGCATCATCTGAAAGGAAATACTGTGCTACTCAATCACTCACTCACTCACGTCATCATTGTGCATCTCAGCGACTGGTTGTATCAGCATGGACAGTGTCAGAAATTAGAAGCTCCCTCTCCATCCCCGTTACAACAATCAATTCAAGTGCAACGAGAGAGAGGCATCAACTTCAAGAACTCTCCCTAATTTGAAGGATTGACATCATCTTGGGTCAGTGTCATTGTAGATACTCTCGTCAAAAGTCGTACGGGCGTAGCATTTTACAAAGACTGTCCAGAATACACTCAAATCTTTAAAACTGACTTTCTCCGACACTCTCAATCTATCTCAATATTCCACTGGATCCCAAGGGTCAATAGAAACACAACATGTCGACCAGTGCGGCACCTTCTATCAATTCTGCTCATTCAAATGAACAACCTCATGGTTTTCGAGCAGCATTGTCAAAAACGAAGGAAAAGGCAAAAGCCACTCTCTCGACTGGAAGTCCAGACAAGAACGCATCATCGATATCACTAGGCTCTACTGATGGAAAAAGTTCGACGAATTTGATAGATAAACTTAAGCAGAAAAGAGTTGACAGAAAAGAGAGGAAAATAAGAGAGAAAAATGATTACTTGGACGTTGACAACAGGTCGGCTTATGATGATGGTAGTGGGACGGACGATGAAGCAATCAGAAGACCAAGCGAAGTGCCTAGTATGAATAGCGAAGCGAGCGTAGAAACCTATGAAGATTCAGATGGTCCAGATGATGAGTACGTATTAATCAATGGGAGTATTAGTTGAATCTAAAGCAAGGCTGACGGGAAACGAACAATAGCGAACCCATTACGAATCAAGGATTTCTAACATTAGATCAGCCAAGCCAAGTTTCGCATCATCTTACCTTTCCTATCGTTGTGTCTACATCCGTCGAAGATCCCGCTCATCAACCACAAACACCAAGCCATCTAAACCCCACAGAACTCAGATCTAGCCGTCGTTCGACATCGCCAGGTCTAAGTACATCATCTCGAGATGCATCACCCACTCCGTCTATGATTACGGCAAGTCCTGCTGCAAATAACATCTTAGGTGGAATCTTTGGTATTGGCAACGGAAAGAAGAGGTCTGGGAGCACAGCTACGCGAGATACGACAATGACGGATTCTAGCGACAAAAGTACTGCTACCACTGCCAATACTGCTGATTTACCTGGGAGCACAACACCGATAATCGATTCAACACCAAACATAACGCCGATAAAAACGGTGAATACTAGCCCTAGGCCAGACATCACTGCAACACCGCCTACACCTATTGACGCTACACACAAAGGAAACGCCCCGCCGTCGCAAGGGACGCTGAGTCAAAGACGTGGTCGAAATGGTAGTTTGGGTAGCATGCCCAGTAAATTATCTCAGACACAATTTGCTGAAGATAACAAATCGAAACCATTGACCCCAACGATAGAAGTACCTACACCAGCTGCTACACCTATGGTGGGCCAAGCAGCTGGAGGCGGTTTCTTTGGATCAATGTTTGCGGCCGCACAAAATGCAGCAAGTCAGCTCGGAAGCACAATCAATACATCCATAGCACCAGGACAGGTCCAGCCAGGCAAAGGAAAGAAACTTCAACCTAGTCCAAACATCAACTCTGGTGTCTCGAACGAAACCACAGAGGAAGCCACACCCCCGACTGAAGCAGAGAAAGAACGCAAGAGGTTGGCAGTTGAAACACTAGGACAAGGGGAACTGAATCTTGCAAGTCTAGGTATTACCATGGAAGATCCGAAGGAGCTGCCACGAGGTAGAGCTAGTAGCAGACCTAATAGCGCAGTCTATACGGATCCAGACAGCATACCAGCAACCAATATTGGACTTGGTGTACATACAGGAGATCATGATGATGTTTTTGGAGGTACGCATGACGACGAAGCTCGAACAAGTGGATATGCTACTCCCCCTCATGTCATTGATGAAGGAGATAATACTCTTAGTGGTCGACGACGTTCCGGAAGTGTTAGGTCTGCTGTTGGACGTGCCAGCCGCCGGAAACGTGGAAGCAGTGCGGCAACTAATAATATCGCATTGCCTGAGGGGAGCGCTGCAACCAAAGCGAATGGGTTCGCGGTAGCAACGGCCAAACGAAACAAAGATTTTCATCAATTGTTTAGAAGTGTTCCTGAAAATGACCTGCTCATTGAAGATTACGGATGCGCACTTCAAAAAGAAATCTTGCTACAAGGAAGAATGTATGTTTCAGAAGGCCATATCTGTTTCAATTCCAACATCTTTGGATGGGTGACGACATTGGTAATCTCGTTTGACGAGGTAGTCAGTATCGAGAAGAAGATGACTGCAGTCGTGTTTCCTAATGCCATTGCGATCCAAACGCTACATGCGAGGAACGTTTTTGCATCATTCATAAGCAGAGATTCATCATACGATCTATTGGTGGGCATATGGCGAATGAGTCATCCGACCTTGAGAACCTCTGCAAACGAAGCCCGGCTAGATGATGGCTCGCGGGAACACGGGTCTGGGTCTGGATCTGAATCTGAGGATGACTATGCAGATGATGATGATTTATCAGGTGAAGCAGAAAGTACTGTTGGATCTGTCTCGGAGGTACATGAAGTTGAGAAGGTAGAGCCTACGACATCGAACAATAGCAGCAATAACAAAGTTGCCTCACGCAAAGTATCTTCTGGTGTACCACCTACTGGAGCAGTAGAAGAGAAACCGAGCAATGGTGACGCTGTCGCGCCTGTAGCCGGAGAAGGCTTCCCTGGCCCTGCAACACATGCACCGACTACATGTGGGGACGAAACACAGCATTTCGAAAAACCTCTTTGCGATGAAATCATCACCGCTCCTCTTGGCAAAGTTCATGCCATTATTTTCGGGGATCAATCTCATGCTTGGATGTCCAAATTCTTAGTTGATGAAGAGAAGAATTTCGAGCTCACATGGCAGGACGAAGGCAAATTTAAGGAGAATAGTGAATACGGCAACAAAAAGACTAGAGGATATTCATACATCAAGCCACTGACTGGTAGTATCGGTCCAAAGCAAACAAAGTGTATCATCACGGAAATTATTGAGCAAGAGGATCTTAATAAGGCGATAACTATATTGATGGAAACGAGAACACCAGATGTGCCAAGTGGTGGCATGTTCAAAGTTATGACGAGATATTGCATGACATGGGCAGAGAACAACCAGACGAGATTCGTTATGAACTGTGCAATCGAGTGGTCTGGAAAGAGTTGGCTCAAAAGTACTTACACCCATCTCCCTTTCTTGAATTTTCTTCCTTTCTTCTCGGCACCAAAATGAAAGCTTATATGAGAATTTTCAACTAACGTTTCGTCTTCACTTACGTAGGTCCTATCGAGAAAGGTGCCAACGACGGCCAAACTGGTTTCTGTAAAGATATTCTCATCGCCCTCCGTCGTGAGTTCTCAGGCGCGAAGCCCTCAGCTGGAGCGAAAGGAGCATCTGGCAAACGTAGTGGTAAACGAAAGGCAACGACTTCTGATCAGCAAGCTCCTACATCCACGTCCGCGACTACAGCATCAAAACAACCTGCTACCTCCTCGAATCCCATCAACGCATTTCTTGTTGATCCGTTGTCGGATATCTTGGGAGCGCCAATTGCGTATGCTGTTAGTGCACTCATAGTGGGTATTTTGAGTTTTATCCTGTACAAGGTCGGGAAGAGTATTTTTGGTGGAGGTCGTAGTGGTGATTCGAGTAGTGGGAGAGGAATACATCGACATACAGACACGTGGAACGAAATGTGGATGCAAGAGGAGAGAGGACTATGGGAGTGGATCGAGGACCGTGCGGGGGGAGGTGTGAATAAGTTGACAGAAGACTATGTTGATGGTCAGGGGACCAAGAAGATTAAGAACAGCAGTAAGAAGAAGCAACAAGTTGACTGGGAGAAGAAAGCGAGGGATAGGCAGATGGATGAGGCAGAGGAGCGATTACGATTGTTGAAGAAGGCGGTGGATGAAAGATTACAGAAATTGGAGGGAATCAAGAGTAGTGGACTACCTGATGCTGGCAATACTGCGCCATCTGTTACTGCTGCTGCTAGTGCTGTCGATGGAGGTGCTGAGGAGCTAAATAAGAACAAGGTGAAACAGAAGGGGAAGGGCAAAGTTTAGGAAATATCTTTGTCTACTTGTTCTGTGAATCCATCGTGACAGCCGAGGGTGATGTTGAAGGCAGTGATTATGGAGTTTTCGGCGTTTGTACATGGCTTGATGCGTCTGGCACTTTCTGGTTGAGTTAGAATTATAGAAGTTTTGTAACTACTTACTGTTGCTGTTCTGCTTAGTTCTTCTTTTCACTTTTCCAATGTCTTTCTTTCCTACTTGTGTTTATATATCATTTTTTGGCTCTTTCTACACATTATTGTTTGCTGTGATTTTTAACTCCACTATCATTATTCCTCTTGAGATTTTCCAAGACATTTCACCATACGTGAGACTATATCCAAATAAAGCAATAAATGATTTGTGCTCGATAGCCTGCTCATTCGCTCACTCCCTCGCCCGCTTTCCACGGCTCAAAAACATCAAAACATGAAAATTTAGGAAAAAGGAAAATGTTAATGCAAGATGATCTCAAAATCGCTTTGACCAGCCATCCATCATATCACTGCAAGTTTACATGCGACACAGGTTCCCAAGCTCAAGCTCTCTCAACTAGTTTCATCAGGAGCAACTTGAACAAGAACATATCTGACCAAAAACCGCGAAACACATCAAACCAATCATTTTTATATATCATCAAACACTGGCCTGGCTTGAACCTATAGATCATGGCATGATCGCAAACACGAATTCGTCAGTCGACAAGTTTTAGCTCGGGAGAGTCTGTCAATCAATACTTGACCATGAACACCTTCCATGGAAACAATTCCGATGACGGAAATGCGCAAGATGCAGGTAATTCACCCTGCACCATCCAAGAGATGCAATAGAACCTCGAAAGATTGTTAAATTGCAATTCAGTTGTTGTCTTCTACCAAAAAAAGGTTATAAGAGGAACAATGCTAACAACTTCACTCGCGCAAGTATCACAGCTTCTCAAGCTTCCTCGCCCGACAACGAAATGGAAGATACCATGATGGAAGACGACGGCGAAGCTGACAACGACAACGACAGCAATGACGACGATAAAGATTCCGATAACGACGATGATGACGACAATGACAACGACAACGATGGAGAAGCTGATGCCGACGGAGACGACGACGATGATAATACTCAGAATAATTCCAACAATGCCAATGGTCAAAGTAAGATCAACAATAATAATAACAACAGCAACAGTAATAACAATAAGAACAACAACGTCACGATAAAACTACAATCCGCGTCAAGATCACCATCACAACAGCCCGATGCATTGTCATCCTCGTCGTCACTGAGACCGAGACCGCGATTAAGGCTGGGAGCAGATACGTGTACATCGTATGATATCGTCCCGTATGTTGCAGCGCCACAGTCGACGAGTATCAACGCGATGACCGCGACGCCGTGTATGAGGTGGTTGTTTACGGGCGGGCAAGATGGATATATACGCAAGTTTGACTGGTTTGCTAGCATTAATGGTAAAGTACCATTGACTGTGGCGCAAAGGCATCCGTTTGTGGATTCTGTGACGAGGGTATGTGATTAGAAGTGTTTCCGTCTTTGTGTCTTCTTCTTTTCTATGTATCTACTATTCTCTTGGTTGGATGGGTCGAGGTGGATGCTTTTATGCATCTGTCTGGTCTACGGATATAAGAGATGGTCGTAGTCAAAATATACAGAATGGGACTTTTCTGTTTTATACTTTTGTTCACATTGGCTAATATTTGACGTTGATGATAGGCGGGAGTGTTGTTATCTTACTGGGAGAATGAGGAAGTGCCAGGTTAGTCGACCTCTTACGAATACATCAAACGCTACTCATCAATAGATATCACAACAACACTAACTTTAAGCTTAACGAAGATAAGAATACGCCATCACTGCAGGATCAAGGGGATGAGATCAAATTCTCTCCTGTATATTCATTAGCTACACAGAGTCAAGCTCTATGGTTGTTGTCGGGGTTAGAGGTGAGAGCGATTGTCGTCTATTATTGTCAGCGCAGGGACATATTAACAAATCGATTGACAGAGCGGAAACATAAATCTACAATCTGTTAGACATGATGAGGGCAAAATTGTAACGGTCCTGAGGAAACATAAATCAGCGGTTTCGTCCTTACTACTAAGTCCAGATGAGGCTTCAGTGTTGTCTGGAAGTTGGGACAAGCAATTATTCGTTGGTCACCTGTTTAAACAGCATAAATGTGATGTATACTGATACTACTCTAGGACTGGGATCTGAATCGCGGAGAAGTCTCGCGATCTTACGGGTCCATGGCTGGACAAGTCACAGCTATAAGCTGGCGACCGCAATCTATTCTTGCTATTCCACAAGAGAGCGTTGCTTTATCTAATGGTGTTTCTTCATCAATCACATTCACCAACGGAGTAACCACTAATGGCGCCATCAAATCTCCACCCAAGGACGAAGATACTCAGGTTGATACCAACGGTGTAGCCGGTGGCGAAGATGCAGCCGGCTCACCAGACTCTGCAAGGAGTTTTGGATCACTATTCGGTGACGATGACGATGATATCAAACTTGATGAAGATGATGAATTCGGTCAAGCGATTGCACAAGGACGAGCAACTCATACCGCAAATACTGACATCAACGATGATGGTGAAGGCGATGCCATGATGAGCGGTGTCCCGACGAGTGATAAAGTCGACGAGAATCCCGAGATTGTACCATCTGTTCCAGTCACGTCGGACACCAACCAGAACGACCCAAGCCTTACCGATTCCCCTACTCAAAATAACAATGATGTTAAACCAGAGGTTGTAGATCACAATTCAAACGATGACAGCAATAACATCAACAAGGCACCAACGTTTACCACCTCACCACCTTCAGATACTACATCATCCAACAGCGTCTTCCTCGCTGCTTCTATCGATGGTATGGTCCGTATATACGACCGCCGACAGGATACTCCAATATCACGTATACAACCTGGCAAGGGAACACCACCTTGGTGTATGAGCGCTTGTTGGTCGTCTGATGGGAATTATGTATACGTCGGAAGGAGAAATGGTACAGTCGAAGAGTATAGTGTTCATAAAGGACTACGTGAACCGACAAGGACAATGAGATTTCCACAGGGTAGTGGAGCTGTGAGTGTGGTGAGAAGTATGCCGAATGGAAGGAATTTGATATGGTATGTTTAGTAAAAGAAAGAATTGGAAGGACTTTTCCTCTCCTTCTTGTTATTCTGCTTCTTCTTCAAATCTCCTTGTTTCTACATATACCTGAGGAATTACAACCACAAAAAGAAAAAACGGCTGACAGTAAGGTATTTTCGTTTCCTATAGTGCATCATTCGACAATCTACGTCTTTACGACCTCAAAGAAGAAGATGCGAAACATTCAACGGTGCCGTTTTTGATCATACCTGGGCACCATGGTGGTGTTGTTTCGGATGTCTGTGAGTATACTCTCTCCTCCTCCTCCTCTTCTTTTTCCAATCGTTGTTCTTTCGTCATGGTGCCTTCATTCTTTCATTCTCCAATATAAGATCTTTTACATAATTTGTAATAAGTTCATACATATGCTGATAATTGGTGATATCACGTTAGATTATGACCCAACATGTCAATATTTAGTATCTTTATCTGGTACTCGCGGATTTGAAGGAGGTACTACGACAGAGGTGTTTCTAGGATATTCTATAGAATTGGAGGGTGTATAGGATTTCTCTCTCTCTCTTCCTCAAACAATAAGATGCGTATGAGTATGTCACTTATCTACTATATGGGTATATGTAGTTTTTGTATGTGTATGAGTATATCTCTATAATTCTTCTGATCAAAAGCCTTCTTTTTCTCTATTATTAATCAATAAACAGTTTTTCCCTTCTTGCTTTGTCAAGTGAGTTGTGCTTACAGGCATATGTACAATGTTAGGGACATGGCAATTGCAGAAGCCGCATTAGGGGCTCCACTATTTCATGTGCGTTTGTTTTTATCAGAGATGTAGGTATATGCACATTTCCTACCAAAAGATAGCGGAACCAGTAATATCGCTTTTTCTAACTGTCATACCCCTACCACTGTGCAATATTCACTTCCCATACCTCGTTTGAAGGGGAATGAGAACCGTGCGTTTTGTCATATGAACAATATTGGGGTAGTATAATAGAGGTAGATCCTCAATGTAACAGTCTGGATTATATGCAGGTTGTATTGTCCAGAGATGTATTAATTACAAAAAGTCTTGAAGAAACGTCAGGAATTGTGTGTATTGGATCCGCGGGACTCTGCAAACTTGAAGAGCGAGTAAATTCTTTCTGGTGATACCCCATCTCATGCTGTATGGAGGTCGCTCTAAGCTCAGACTCGGACCTGCGTGTAACCAAGTATAGTACATGGGACATATATTCATCTTTTTTTTGAGCTTCCAAACTGTTAGGTACCAATGTATAGCATGGAAGTTGGGTGAAAACGTGGGTGATAAAAAAAAAAGTTGAGACAAAGTATCGTTTAGCAAACACCAGGAATCAGAAAACCAAACCAAATTTATTAAAAGCGTTTTGTGTCACTTTATTCATTGCCCACGTAGCTTTGATCATACTAGGATTCCTTCCCTATATTGGTAGGCAGCACTTTAAGTCTTATTCATGTGCTAAGATAGCAGAAAATAATGATAGTAATCACTCACTAGTAAGACAGATCTACTTTTAATCAAGTCGGACCGACGACAAGCCTTTTTTATCCGTTCTCTACCAGCTGCAAGAAAGTGTGGTTGCATGCATGCAGAACCATGGGGAAGAGGGGGAAAAAGGGAAGAAAAAAAAAGAAAGCTTAGCACAAACTGGGCCCTTGTGCCCTGTCAGGTTCACATCTTGTTCTTTTAAATGAACCATAAAAGAACATCATCCCGTTAGGCATGAGCGAGCAATATGTGGTGATCAGATCGAAGGAGGTCTGTGCCACTAGTCGACCTGTGTTTGAGAAGGTCTGACGAATACTTATGCAATGGTCGTCGGTCGTCTGTAAGCACCGCTCTTTTTTGGTGCGACGAGACTAGTCCTAGAATGGAAGTTCTGCTTTGGTCGGTTGTTGCACTAACTTTTGATGTTCAAAGTTTTTGACGACCGAGCACGAAAATATTCAATAATGGAAAGAGGGCTTGTAAATGTTCTGATTGAATGTTCTCGTTACGAATGATACTTCTGAATGTCTCAATATTGTCAGCTCTATATTACAAGGTATTGTATTGTATTGTACTATCTGAACAGTATGCCCTATAGAACCGTGTCTAAGACTCGGGATTTCCTAACTATAAAGATTACTCATGTATAGATAGTATACAGAATTATGTATACTAATCGAAAATGAGAGTTGAAGATACTTTTTACTTTTACAATTACTCGTACCTTTGTTCGACCCTTTTCCAAACTAGACTAACAAAGGTAGTTAGTATTGGAGAGCAACCTGTGAAAGCTTCAACATCATATGTTAGTGCTGGTCGTGGTGCGTATATCACTCTTGATATCAGACGTATAAAAGCACGTTAAATCCAACATTTTTCTTCATCATCATCGTCCCCATCATCAGAGCAATCGTCACTCAATCCACACGCACACACACATACAAACATAAATCAAAAACTTTGACATCTACCCAACAAGCTACTCATATTAAATCCCACATCGTTTCATCTCAATATCACGAAACATTACAACAAGAAAAATGAAGTTCGCCACCATCATCACTCTTGCCCTAGCTACCATTGTAGCCGCTACACCGACTCCAGGCACCAAAGTCCGTCGCACCACCCAAGACGTTGTAGACGCCCAAGGGCTTCCTCAAATCTCCAAAGCCGACCTCCTGAAGCAAATCCAATGGGACGAGAGCAAACAATTTGTTAAACGTTCCATCAATAAACGGGATGGTTTCGTCTGTTCTGGTGTCGCCAATCACTGCGGCGTTGGTACCGACGCAGGTGTTCAAGCCACTTCAAACTACCTAGAACGTATCCAAAACTGTTCAGTTGGTGGTGGTCCACGTAACTGTATCCAGACCGTCTACGGTGATGGAACTGGTGTCTGGTTGTGTAATGATAACACGTACCCGATTACGATCCCTTGCTCGGTTGTGGCATCATTCATCATCAACATCCGAGAAACTTGTGGAAAGGCCTATGGTCAGGAGTTTGAGAATAACTTTAATGTTATTGTTGCAAACAGACAGTGTTAGGCGTTGATTATGATAGACGACGAAATAATAAGCGTCAATTAGTGGCCTCTCATTCTGTGCAGCACGCATGTAATGACGGTCCCTTGAGGTTTTACGAGATTGTCTCTTTTGAGGATATTTCGACTTTATCTAACATTCAACATACATTACATTTTCTTGTTTCTAGTATTGTTGCTTCCTTCAGATTCAACACTACGTCTGTCTTCCCATAAACCTTATAGCTAGTCTTTTTTTTTTATAGCTTCTTTGTTATTAAGACAGAATTCAATACTTAACTCTTACACTTTTACAAAGAAATAATGTGACCCAGTAATTGCATCAAGACACAAAATAGTCAATTGATCACTCCTGCTAAATATATTAAGGACATGTCAACATATGTAAACTCCCCTTTATCTTCTCCTATAAATATAATGAGAGTACTAAGCAACCTTCACATAAATATATATTTAGTCACACAATCAAGACATATTCCTAAAAGTCATGCTACAAATCGATATTTCTAGTACTGTTGTGAGCTAAATAAGACTAAATAACTACAGTTTGGTTGGAATCAATTCCAGCTAGCGCTGGTCCACTGCATGGCGGAGTAGTTTTTTGTAGTTTTGTCAGTATACTAGTACTTACGATTATTCTTATACAACATTATCGGGTCTCACAATCATTTGAATCATTTTTGTATACATGTAAAGACATGTCAATAGCAAATGTACAGCACATACATCATAATAGTGTGATTGTGTGTAGAGAAAAATGTAAAATATATACTGTTCAAACAATTGAGTAGATATGTATATAAGACGTAACAAGACAACAGAGATAAAAAGAAGATTGAAAATAGAGAGTATCTGTATCAGATATATACTTGAACAAATGAAAAAGATTTGTGAATTTGCAGAAATCCGTAATAAAGAGCGAGTAAAAATGATGTACAACGAAAGGGAAAAAAAGAGAAAAGTACTTTAAATAAAGGTATACAGCAGGATGTATCAACAGATAAAAGACAATAAAAGAAAATGTTTCTGAGGAATAAATGATTGACAGTGGCTTCAACAACTATCTCTATATGCATCCCATTATTGGCATGTAAAAAATAAGATAATGACGAAGGTTCTGGGTAACACAACTTCCTCGAACTAGAGTGAATTGGAAAAGATCAAAATCTTGATGGGTATTAAATGGAGAAGGAACATTGAGTTTGGACTAAAAGAACAAAGATGAAGAAAAATCCATGACCGATTGGAAACCTCAAGAGGGTAAGATAACACCATTAATCGCCAAGAAACGAGACTTAAACGAAAAAAAAAGAAACGATGGTAAACCAATGACAAGGATCACGAAAAAGACTTTAATCAGGAAAAGGAAACAAAGGAAAAAAGTTGAAGTCCTAGTGAAGGACAGTGTGGAAATACTGATGGCTTGATAGAGGTCAATGCGGATGACATTTTCAAATCGAAAAACATGATTTTTGTCTATGCGTGAACATGGTCATGGTTGTGTGTATGCGTATGGCGATGACTTTGACTACTGGCCCGTCCGCTGACGCTTCGTCTTGATAATGATCCGACATCGTGTTTGCCTATAAAACATCAAATCATATTAGTGACTGTCATTCTAACATTTCTTTGTCTTTATCAAGGAGAAAAAAGGAAAGAGGAAAAGATCAAAGTCTAGACTTGTAAAAACATACCATCACAACACTCCCTCACATTCTCAATCGTCTCCGCCTCCCTCTGCTGTCTCTCAATCTCCGTTCTTATATCCTCTGCACTATCATTCAACTCGTCTGATGCATACATCTCGTGGTGTTGTGCGCTGTTGTTTGTCGTTCGGCTTGTGGATCGACTGTTTCTCGAACTAAATGTTCCAAACTTGCCGGATGGTTTGAACATGTTGCCAATTCTAGAGATGGAGCCATATCCTCCGGAACTAGCACCTCCTCCTGCCTGTGACGAGGGGGAGCTCATTGAATCGCCTACATTCTGAGACGAATGACGACTGGCGTAGGAGGAGACGGAAGGAGCGGGTGGGTAAGTGCGGTTTGGATATTGGGGATTGAATTCACGAGCAGAGATGTCGTGTGTAGTATCGTTGATGTTGGAGGCACTGTTATTATTGTGAATGCTGTTGTTTGTATTGTCTGTTGTTGATCCAGCTGTTTCGGAATGTGGGTTTTGTGGATCACCAGTTCGAACAAGGAGATATGTTAAAGCCTATTACCAAATTATGTTAGATACACTCTTTGTGACTGTATACGATAGAATGCCATGACTGCATAAAGAAAGAAGTGTAAACTTACATTAAACCATGTCTCATGCCTCTGGCCAGTGGGTGCCGTGAATTTAATGGTTCTACCTGGAGTGATCACCACCAAACTCTTCCTATGCAAACCCGGTGGCATCGGATTATCGTCCGTCACCACTCTAACTGCCTCAATCGCGACGCTCTTTGACTTAGACTCACTACCACTAGTAGCTGGGTCTTGATCGCTCCAATATAGCGTCTTGGTGTATGGATGCACCCAAAAGAATCTTTTATGTCGGTTTGTCGACAAGGATCCACGACCTGTATGTCGTGTATATTTCCATAGATATTCTCCAATCATAGTCTGTGTGATGGCCTGGATCATGCGAGGATCTGTGTGAGAATTGGCCTCGGATGTAGGATATGTTCCAGAACCAATTCGGAAGCGGTCATCAATTTCAGAGGCAAATGAAGACATTGATGAGCGGCGGGTGCTAGTAGGTGAAGAGAGATTGTTACGTGAAATCTCACTGCTTCGACCTGCTTGTCTAGCTTTAGGTGTCAAACCATCACGAGCCGGACTATCTCTACCACTAACTGGGGTTTGAGGTCGGAAGGAAACATTTTTGTTCATAGCAGATGCAGGAACAAGCGGTGGGCCCATCGATCCTGGTTCGTACGATACAGGAGACATTCGTCTCTCAGCAGCTGCAATCTTCTCGTCGGCATTAGGAGGCAGTGGTGGAACGCTACGTAGTTTGTTACTAGATTGGCTACTTGTGCGTTTCACCGTCCTTGCATCCTCAGGGGTCAAGAAGTTTGCGTCCCTTCCATGCCCAACATCAGTGTTACCAGAATTGAACCCTTCTCCAGGAATAGTCAAAGCGGCAACACGTTTGCCCTTGTCTGCTTCTTTTCGCTTCAAATCATCAAAGAAGTCAAATGACAGGTTTGTCTGAACCTCTTGATCATGCATTGGTCGAGACTTTGTCTTGATTGTCGCGTCACGCTCTCGTCCTTCGTTGGACATTTCCCGGAGAGGCATATTGTCTGCCGATGTCTCGTGCGAAGGTCCAGTTGTGGCAGTATCGTCACTAACAATCTGTGGATCGTGTTCAAAGAGGTTTCTCTTGCGGTTTCCAGTTCCAAACAAACCAGCAAGATATCCTGGGCCTGCAGCAGCTCCGGTGCTTGAGATGCCAGCGCCAGCTGTAGAACTGCTCGATGGAGTTGGCTCAACAGGTTGTGTATGTAATGTCTGTATGGCGGAAAGTTCTTTCTTTTGAGTAGGAGCAAGCGGTGATTGTGGTTCTGAGTATAGACTTTGGATAGCTGAGATGTGTCTTTGTTCAGTAGGAGGCATTGGGAAATCCATAGGCGTTGTGTTAAGAGTTTGTATGCCAGAGTAATCAGATGGGACGGAGGACTCATGCCTGATAGAACGGGAAGCAAGGCCAGCACCAGCAAGAGCACCAAGTGTGCCTCCTAAAAGTCCAGAAGAGAGTGCGTGTCCTTCATGGTCATCTTCATGTTGTGTCGACATGTCGTGGTGAACAGGTCGTTGACGCTCGACCAATTTTTCAACCTCGACTGGTCGATCAACAAATACTTGAACTGGAACTTCAACACGCTTCTCCACGATCTTCTCCACAGGTCTGTCAACATAGACTTCAACAGGTACCTCAACCCGTTTTTCAACCACACGTTCGACAATTTTCTCAACAGGGATTTCTACTCGCTTCTCGACCTCGACAATTCTGTCTACCGGTCGATCCACGAATACTTCAACAGGAACCTCCACTCTCTTTTCCACTTCCACAATCTTCTCAACTGGTCTGTCGACAAAGACCTCGACAGGGACTTCCACGCGTTTCTCGACTTCGACGATTTTCTCGACAGGAACCTCAACAATACGATCCACGGGCACTTCCACGATCGTTTCGACTGGTACTTCTACCCGTTTCTCGACTTCAACGATTCTGTCCACAGGTCGGTCGACAAACACCTCAACTGGAACTTCTACCCTCTTTTCCACCTCCACGATCTTCTCCACCGGTCTATCGACAAAGACTTCTACCGGTACTTCCACTCTCTTCTCGACCTCCACAACGCGATCGACCGGAACTTCTACTCTCTTCTCGACAATTCGTTCCACAGGCACTTCTATCCTCTTCTCAACCGGTACCTCTCGATCAACAATCCTGTCTACAGGGAATGGCGCTGGTACTGGTACTTCAACTCGCTTCTCTACCTCAACAATCCTCTCCACCGGAACCTCCACTCGTTTCTCCACTTCGACGATTCGATCGACTGGTCGGTCAACAAAGACTTCCACAGGTACTTCCACCCGCTTCTCGACAATCTTTTCAACTTCAACAGGTCGATCGATAAAGACCTCGACTGGAACCTCTACACGTTTCTCAACAATCTTCTCCACAATCTTTTCTACCGGTCGGTCGATAAATACTTCGACCGGCACTTCCACTCTCTTCTCAACTTCGACGATGCGATCAACCGGAACCTCTACAATCTTCTCCACAGGAACTTCCACTCGTTTTTCGACTTCGACAATCTTTTCAACCGGTACCTCGACTCGTTTCTCAACTTCAACTATCCTGTCGACCGGTCGATCGACAAAGACTTCAACGGGCACTTCCACCCGCTTCTCTACAATCTTCTCGACTTCAACAGGACGGTCGACAAATACTTGTACAGGAACTTCCACTCGTTTTTCTACTTCCACAATCTTCTCGACTGGGACTTCAACGATGCGGTCAACAGGTACCTCTACTCTCTTTTCAACAATCTTTTCCACTTCATACGGTGTAGGTACTGGCACTGGAAC
>Ga0160427_10000788_pt1 | contig 19254 bp, 20 predicted proteins | sample SolpanmetagenomL_FD_108194 | JGI IMG/M metagenome (GOLD analysis project Ga0160427, IMG submission 108194) | Solar panel surface microbial communities from Lawrence Berkeley National Laboratory, California, USA - L | ecosystem: Engineered > Built environment > Solar panel > Unclassified ...
GGTCGCCCCGAGCTACGCCGAGCAGCGCTCCGCCCTCGCCAAGGCCATCGGCCTCGGACAGCCCGGCGCCATGGCCGAGCGCGAGCGCAAGGGCAAGGCCGCCTGAGGGGGCCAAGGCCGCCTGAGAGGGCGAGGCCCCCCGACGGCCTCCCGCCGACCGCCGCGGGATCCCCCCGGGGGCCGGCGCGTCGCAGCGGGTCCGACCCTGCGGCGCCGCCGGCCTGCCGGTTCCGCCTGTTCCCGATGCGGCGCCCGCGTGCCGCGCCCCCCCGCGGCCGCCGGCATGGCTGCGGGCGGCCGCCGCGGGCGGATGTTACCGCCGGGCGGTGCCTCGCTCCGTGCCCTCAGGCTCGGCGAGCGCGTCCGCGACGGTTGACGCCCGGGTGCTCCAGCCGTCGCCCGGCGCGGGACGGCGAGACGCGGGCGATCCTTTCGGCCTCCCTGAGACGAATCTCCACAGGCGCGTCCCCGCGATCCGCGTGCATCGCCCGCCGAGTCCGTATAGAACATTTCATGAACAAAATGTATTGATCACGATGGCTCGATCACCGGAACGACCCGTTCTCGGATCGCGGTGGAGGGCTGTGGATTGATCGGAGAAACGTCGATGCCGATGCGGCTCTACCGCTTCCACTGCACGGACGGCCACGAACTGGTGACCGACCTGAGGGGCAGCCGGCTGCCGAACGCGGCTCAGATGCGGGTCCATGCCGAGCGCGTGGCGCTCGCCCTGATGGAGCGGGTCGTCGAACGGTTCGATTGGTCCGGCTGGCAGGTCGAGGTCTACGATGCGCGGGGTCGGCGGATCTGGATCCGGGCCTTTCCCGACGTGAATGTCGACGTGCGGGCCGCCTGAGCGAGGCGGCCGGCGACCGGGCTGTGGGACGAGAGGAGTGACGGGATGGCGTTCAAGCCGAAATCAGCCGCGGAGACGAAGGCCCGGGATCTGGGCCTCGCCCTGGCGCGGATCGCCGAGGAGGAAGGCGTGCCAGCGAGCATCGGCGTCGACCGGCTGCGGCAGGCGAGCCCGCGGTTGACGCCGCTCGCGGTGGGCCAGATGGTCCGCAAGGAAGGCGAGACGGTCGCCGCGACACTGGCCGAGCGCGGCCTGATGCTCGTCGACTATTCCGATCACGGGCCGGGCCGCGGGATGGCCTTCACCATCGACGCGGCGCAGTGACCCGCGCAGTCAGGCGTCAGTCAGGCCGCGGCCGGGCGGCTGCGCAGCAGGCGGCCGATGAGGCGGAACGGCAGGAGCGGCAGCTTGATCAGGGCGGTCACCACGAGGACCGCGATGACCGTGAGCAGCGCCAGCACAGAGTTCATCATGTGGTTGTTCTCCCAAGACTGGGCGGCCCGTGAGGGCTGAGAGCGCCACGAGGCGCCCGGAACACGGCGAGACTATGAACATGGCCGGTCCTTCGCGTCGCAGGCCGCCGCGGGACCCACGCGGGACCCGCGCGGTGAAACGGGGGCGGCCTCCGGCGGTTCTCACCCCGAGGCGCATCGTGGCTGTCGCGGCGCGTCTCACGGCGCGGCGGCGTCGGGCGGGTCCGGACGGCCGCCGGGGGCGCGGGCAGGAGGACGTTCCACATGGGAAGGCGCAGGATCGGCGGCCGGGGCGGCCTCGCCCTCGCGGCGGCACTGCTGGCCACCGGGCCGGCGCGCGCGGACGTGCAGGTGCGCTACACCGCGCCGGAGCGCTTCACCGATGCCGAGAACCGCTTCGGCTCCGGGCAGCCGCTCCGGGTCACCCTCGCCGAACTGACCCGGATCTTCCAGGATCTCGGCAATGCCAGGCTCCGGCCGGGGGAGCGGCTCGACGTCACCGTCCTCGACATCGACCTGGCGGGCTTCGACCGCCCGGGTCTCTCGACGCCCACGGGCGTTCGCGTGGTGACGGACGCCACGCCGCCGCGGATCCGCTTCGCCTACGCGCTGCGCCGCGACGGCCGCATCGTCGCGCAGGGCGAGGAGACCGTCTCGGACATCAACTTCCTGCTGACGTCCAACCCGCGCTTCTCCACGGGCGGCCTCTACTACGAGCGCCAGCTCCTGCGGGACTGGTTCGCCCGGCGCTTCCCGGAGAACGGCTAGGGCCGCTCCCGACCGCACTGCGACGGGGCGGGGATCGGCGCTTCCGATCCCGGCGGGCGCGACACGCCCCCTTCGCGCACCGGACCGGAGAGCTAGGGCGCCGGGCTCGGCGCGGGCGGTAGCATCGGTCCTGTGGCAACGCGCGGGCACGGCGACCGAGGCGGGACCCGCCCCGAAGCGCCCGCCGGGGATCCGCCGGGCGCCCGGCCCTCACCAACGCGGCGGGGGTCGATGCGCGCCTGGAGCTGCTGTCGTCGGGGGCGGCGGAGCGCCCGCGCCGGCCCTCGCGGGAGAAGCCCGGCGGCGGCGGCATCGCGCACCGCCGGACCGAGTCCGGCGGCCCTCGGGGCCTGCGGAACACCGCCTGCCAGCCTGGGTTCACCCGGCATCGGCACCATCATCAGGAGACGGCGATGTCGGCACCCGGCAGCCTGAAAGAGGTCTACCTCGACGAGATGCAGGATCTGTGGTCGGCAAACGACCAGATGGTCCGGGCCGTGCAGCAGCTCAGCGGGCAGGTCAGCGACGCGAAGGTGAAGCAGATGCTGGAGCACTCGGTGGGTGGGATCCAGAAGCACACCGACGTTCTGAAGGGCCTGATCCAGGCCAGTGGCGGCGAGACCAAGCCCGAGCCTTGCAAGGGCATGGAGGGCCTCGTGGCCGAGGCGCTGAAGCACGGCCTCAAGGAAGCGCCGAGCGACGGGAGACTGCGCGACGTGGCGATCCTCGCGCAGTACCAGCGGATGTCGCATTACGGTCTCGCCGGCTTCGGCTCGGCGGCGGCCTACGCCAAGGCGCTCGGCCGCACGGAGGACGCGTCCAAGCTCAAGCAGGCGGTGGACGAGATCTACAAGGGGGACGCGGTCGCGAGCCAGCTGGCCGAGGCCGTGGAGCGCGCCGCGGTCTGATCCGGGCGTCGGGGCGCGCCGTCTACCCAGGCAGATCACCCTGTAGTAGCGTTGCGACCGGATCGGCGGGTCCGCCGGTCCGGTGGACGCCTGCCCGCCTTCCTCATGCCTGTCACGGGACCGCCGCCATCTCCGCCCCCGCCGCGCTCGTGCCCGCTGACGTCTCGAGGGCCGCCGTCCGGATGAGCACGGCCTGGACCCTTCCGAACGGCTGCGGCGAACTCTCCGACCTCGTCCGGACCTACGATTGGGGTGGGACACCCCTGGGCCCGATCGCGGACTGGCCCCAGAGCTTGAACTTCGCGGTGAGCACGCTGCTGCTGTCGCCGGTCCCCATCGTCCTGCTCTGGGGCGAGGACGGCATCATGATCTACAACGATGCCTATTCGGGCTTCGCGGGTGGCCGGCACCCGCAACTCCTGGGCTCGAAGGTGCGCGAGGGCTGGCCGGAGGTCGCCGAGTTCAACGACCACGTGATGCGGGTCGGCTTGGCCGGCGGCACGCTGTCCTACCGCGACCAGGAACTCACCCTGAACCGCTACGGCGGGCCCGAGCAGGTCTGGATGAACCTCGACTACTCGCCGGTCTTCGACGAGAGCGGGCGGCCCGCCGGCGTCATCGCCATCGTGGTCGAGAGCACCGAGCGGGTTCTGGCCGAGCGGCGCCTGCGCGAGAGCGAGGCGCTGTTCCGCACCCTGGCCCAGGGTATCCCGCAGCTCGTCTGGCGGGCCGGAATCGACGGCGCCTGCATCTGGTCCAGCCCGCAATGGCTGGCCTATACCGGTCAGAGCGACGGCGCGAGCCTCGGCTGGGGCTGGCTGGAGGTGGTCCACCCCGACGACATCGCGGCCGCCCAGATCGCCTGGCACGACGCCTCGGTCAGCGGTCATCTCTCGTACGAGCACCGGCTCTGCAACGCCGCCGAGGGCCGCTACCGCTGGTTCCAGACCCGCGCGACGCCGGTGCGCGACGGACGGGGTCGGATCGTCGAGTGGCTCGGCACCTCCACCGATATCGACGATCTGCACCAGTTCCAGGAGCGGCAGCAGGTCATGGTCTCCGAGTTGCAGCACCGCACCCGCAACCTGCTCGGCGTGGTCCGCGCCATCGCCAAGCAGACGATGGCGGTGACCGGGCCGGGCGAGCGCTTCAAGGAGCAGTTCAACGACCGCCTCTCGGCGCTCTCCCGGGTCCAGGGCCTGCTGTCGCGGTCGGACCAGGAGCCGATCACCCTCCGGGCGCTGATCGAGACGGAGCTCGCCGCCCTCGACGCCCCGGCCCTTCGGGATCGCATCCGGCTCGACGGACCGGTGGTCCGCCTGCGCAAGGCGACGGTGCAGACCTTCGCGCTGGCCCTGCACGAGCTGGCCACCAACGCGCTCAAGTACGGCGCCCTCACCACCCCCCAGGGGCGCCTGAGCGTGACCTGGCGGACCTGCGCGTCCGAGGAGGGCCGCCGGCTGCTCGTGGAGTGGGTGGAGGAGGGCCTCGTCCGCGAGTGGCAGATCCAGCAGCCCGTGACGCGAGGCGGCTACGGGCGCGAGCTCATCGAGCGGGCGCTGCCCTACGCCCTGAAGGCGCGGACGCGCTACGAGCTGAGCGACACCGCTCTCCACTGCGCCATCAACATCCCCCTGCCCGAGGGCGAAGCCACAGGGAGCACCGCATGACCGCCCCCGCACCGGCCCTCACCGGCAAGCGTGTCCTGCTGGTCGAGGATGACTACTTCATCGCCGTCGATCTCAAGACCTGGTTCGAGGAAGGCGGCGCCCAGGTTCTCGGGCCCGTGCCCAGCGTGGACGAGGCCCTGGCGCTGATCGCCGGCACGGCCGTGATCGACGCGGCGGTGCTCGACATCAACCTGCAGGACGAGCTCGTCTATCCGGTGGCCGACGCGCTGCAGGCGCGGGGCGTGCCGTTCCTGTTCGCCACCGGCTACGATCCCGCCTCCGTGCCGTCCCCTCATGGGGCCGTGGCCCTCTGCCAGAAGCCAATCGATCCTCAGGTGGTGGCGCGGACCCTGTTCGGCTGACGGCCCGCCGGCGCGAGCAGCGCGTCGACCACCGCCTCGATGTGCTGGGCGATGTCGGCGGCACCGGTCATCTCGCCGAAGCTGCCGCGCGTCATCGGGCCGAAGGCCCAGAGGCCGGGCTGAGGTTCTCCCGCCGCGCCCAGCACCCGGCTGCCGCGATCGACCGCGAGGCCGAGGCCGACCGCATCGCGCCGTGCGGTGCCCCCCGCCAGCAGGGCGGCCACGAGCGGATTGCGGGCGACGTCGCGCTCGGGCCCGGTGCAGAGCACCACCGCGTCGAACGGGCGGCGCTCCTGCGCCTCGCCCCGGCGCAGCTCCGCCAGGAGACGCCCGTCCTCGCAGAGCGTCAGTCCGGTCACCGCGGACCGCGCCACGGTCAGGCGCCCCTCCCCCCGAGCCTGCGCGAGGCTGGCCGCGCTCTGCGGCGCGATGCGGAACCGATGCACGTCCCAGAACGGCAGCAGGCGGTGGACGACGCGACGCTTCTCGGCGGCCGGCAGGTCCCGCCAGAGCTCGGGCAGAACCTTCCGGAAGGAATCGAGCACGGGCTGCCAGCCCAGCGCCGGATGGGCCGCCACCTGCCGCCGGATGAGACGGAGCAGATCGAGGGCGGTCCTGGGCCGGTGCGCGCCCAGAACGTCGAGATCTGTCAGGAAGATCCCGTGCGCGTTGGGCAGCAGCCCGCGCCGCGACAGGGCGGTGATCGGCCCGCGATGGCCGCGAGCCTGGAGGCTCGTCACCACGTCGGCCATGGTCAGGCCGGTTCCGACGATCAGCACGGCGGCATCCCGCGCCACGCCCGCCAGGGCGTCCGCCGCCCAGGGATCCGCGACGAAGCGCGGGCATTCCGCGACGCCGGGGCCGAGGGGACACGGCAGGGCCGGCACGGCGTGACCGAAGCAGAGCGCGACGCGATCGGCCACGATTCGCGCGCCGGTCCCGGTCTCCACGATCCAGCCGGGATCCCGCGGCGTCACCGCGGTGGCAGCCGTCCGGCGATGCTGCAGACGCACCCGGCCCCCGGCCGCCGCGCAGGTCCGGGCCAGTAGGTCGGCCACATAGGCGCCGTAGGCGGCACGCGGAACGTAGACGCCCGCCGCGTCGTCGGGATCCGGCAGAAGGCCGGAGGCCCGGAGCCACGCGGTCGGCGCAGCGGGTTCCCCGGCGACGACGGCCATGCGGTCACCCGGAACGTTGATACGGTGGCTTGGATCCGTCGTACCGTAGGCGATGCCGCGGCCGAGCTCGGCCCGGGGCTCCAGCACGACGATGTCGAGCGGCCCCCGCGACGACAGCACCGCGTGGATGGCCAGCACGGCACCGGTGAAGCCGCCGCCGACGATTGCGAGCCGCAGGGCCTCCCGCGGGGGCTGCATCACGAACCATCTCCGGGATATTGCAGCACGCGCCGCTGCATCCCCGACCCAGAGCGCGCGTCGCGCCCCTTCGGCAAGACCATGGGGAGCGTGGCAGGGCCGCGCCCGATCGCGTCAGCGCGGTCAGCTCGAGAGCGCCCCCATCCGACGGTCCGGCTGCTCGGAGACGGCACGGGACAATGTTTCACGGGAAACATTAACCATGCCCGGCGATCCCTCCGCCACCGGCCGCCGCGATCACGCTCGAGTCGTGGCGGGGAGCGAACCGAAGGGCCCGGAGCGCTCGTGGAATCGCGCAGGGCCCGCGCCGTCACCGGATCGGACAGGCCGCTTCGACACCGCCGTCGTCGCGGACGGAGCGCGGTCACGCGGGAGCGCGACACCGGACGGTGCCGCAACGGCCTGGATCGCGTCGCCGCGCGCGCGGTGACGGCGGGACCTGCACACGGCACGGGCCGGACGGCGTGCGGTGCGCGTAGTCACGTCGGGTGCGTCGCGCCGGTGGCATGGCGATAGGCCTCGGCCGGGTGGCGGGCCGGCAGCCGGTCGCCCTCGCCGAACAGCTTTGCCCGCAGCGTGCCGTCGGCATAGGCGGTCTTGTAGAGGCCGCGATCCTGCAGTTCCGGGATCACGATGTCGATGAAGTCCGAGACGCTCTCCGGCACGACGATCCGGCTGAGGTTGAACCCGTCGACCTCGCCCTCTTCGATCCAGGCCTGCATGGTGTCGGCGATGGAGACCGCGTCCCCGGTGAGGACCGCGTAACGCCCGCCGAGCCCAAGCTCGGCGAGGAGGTCGCGCTTGGTCAGGCCGCGCTCGGCCGCCGCCGCGGTGGCGGACTGGATGGCGTTGCCGGGCGCGTAGGGAATCGGCTCGTCGAGGCCGTAGCGGGCGAAATCGATGCCCGTGGACGCCGAGAAATGCGCGAGTCCCGCCTCCGGGCTCGCATGATGCAGGTACTCGTCCCGCTTCGCCTCGGCTTCCGCGTGCGTCCGGCCGGGGATCACCGCGAGACCGACGAACACCTTCACGTCGTCGCGCTTCCGGCCCGCGGCGACCGCCTCGGCCCGGATCGCGCGGACGGCGTCGCGGGCCGCGGCCGGGTCGCGGGCCGAGATGAACACGCACTCGGCGTGGCGGCCCGCGAAGGCGCGGCCGCGGCCCGAGGCCCCCGCCTGGTAGAGGACCGGCGTGCGCTGGCGCGACGGCTCGGACAGGTGGTAGCCCTCGACCGAGAAGAACTCACCCCGGTGCGACACGGGCCGGATATGGGCCGGATCGCTGAACACCCGGGCCGTCCGGTCGCGGCGCACGGCCGCGTCGTCCCAGCTTCCCTCCCAGAGCCGGTAGAGCACCTCGAGATACTCGTCCGCGTAGTCGTAGCGCCGGTCATGAGACGGCAAGGCGCCTGCGCTCTGGCCGCGATGGGCGCTGTCGAGATAGCCGGTGACGATGTTCCAACCGATCCGACCGCCGGTGAGATGGTCGAGGGTCGAGAGGCGGCGGGCGAAGGTGTAGGGCGCCTCCTGGTGGACGTTGATGGTCACCCCGAAGCCGAGGTGCTCGGTCACCGCCGCCATGGCGGAGATCATCACGGTCGGGTCGTTGACGGGGAACTGCACGGCCTCCCGGGCGGTGACGTCGATGCCGCCGTCGTAGATGTCGTAGACGCCGATGATGTCGGCGATGAACAATCCGTCGTACAGGCCGCGCTCCAGAAGCCTCGCCTGGTCGGTCCAGTAGCCCAGCGTGTTGTAGTCGGCCGAGCGGTCGCGCGGGTGGGTCCAGAGCCCGTGGTTGATGTGGCCGACGCAGGCCATGTTGAAGGCGTTCAGCAGGATCTGCTTCTGTCCGTGGGGCATCAGAGCGCTCCGTGCCGGGGTGGATGCCGGCCGTCGAGGTGGTCGGTGCCGATCCAGCGATACTTCCAGCGCACCGGATCGTGCGGGGTGTGGGTGCGGACGTTGCGCCAGGCGCGGTCCGGGCCTTCGGTCCGCGCCGGTTCTCGCGTGCGGCCTCTCGGGTGCGCCCTCTCGATCAGGCCGCTGCGGACGCGGGAACGGGACCGTCAGCGTGCCCGGAGGCGCCGCACCGCGGTGTCGCCCGCGAACTGGACCAGGCAGACGAGGCCGATCAGGATCGCGATCACCACCATCATCACGGTGGTGTCGAAGCGCTGGTAGCCGTACCGGATGGCGACGTCGCCGAGACCGCCCGCGCCCACCGCCCCGGCCATCGCGGAGGCGCCGATCATCGACACCACGGTGATGGTGAAGCCGGCCACGATGCCCGGCAGCGCTTCGGGCAGGAGCACGTGGGCCAGGATGTGCCGGCGTCGGCAGCCGATGGATTGGGCGGCCTCGATCAGCCCGGCATCCACCTCCCGCAGCGAGACCTCGGCGATCCGGGCGAAGAACGGGGTGGCGCTCACCGAGAGGGGCACGATCGCGGCCCAGACGCCGATCGTGGTCCCGGCCACCAGCCGGGTGAACGGGATCAGCGCCACCAGCAGCACGATGAAGGGCACGGCTCGGAAGCCGTTGACCAGGGTCCCGACCAGCCGGTTGGCCCGCGGTGCGGGGAAGATGCCGTCGGGGCCGGAGGTGACGAGGAACAGGGCCAGCGGGATGCCGGCCAGCACCGCGATCCCGGCCGAGACGCCGACCATGAACAGGGTGTCCAGGGAGGCCTGCCAGAGGCGGTCGATCATCTGCGGGGTCACGGTGGAGCTCCGGTTCGGGTGGGCTGACGGGGGCGCCGCTGTCGCGGCGGAAGCTCGTGCCGGGCGCCGGCCGCTCCATCGGCGCCGCCGGCGCCCGGGACAGGGCGTCGTGGTTCATCCTGCAGAGCCGCCCCGTCCCGGACCGGTGGCGCGGTGCGGGCCCTGTTTGGGGATCCCGCAGGGAAGGCGACGGCGGCTCACGGCGGGTTCATCCCGCGTCGGGATCCATGCGGGCATAGCCGATCTGCTCCACCGCCCCACCGAGGGACCGCAGCCGCGCCTCCAGGTCCGGATCCGCCTCCGCGACGGCCACCAGCATCCGGCCGACCGCGTGACCCTGGATCCGCTCGATCCCGGCCTGAAGGAGGCGCAGCGGCGCTCCCGCGGCCGCCGCGAGGCTCGAGAGGTCGGGTCCCCCCTGCCCGGCATAGGTGATCCGCAGGATCGCGGACCCGCCCGGCGCCGCGTGCGGCTGAAGCCGAGCCGCCAGGTCCGCCGGCAGGTCGCGGGTCAGCGGCGCGAGGAGAGCCCGGGTGGTCGGATGCTCGGGCGCCCCGAAGACGCGCCAGACCGGCCCGGTCTCGGCCACCCGGCCCCCCTCCAGCACCACCACGTCGTTGCAGATCTCGCGGATCACGCTCATCTCGTGGGTGATCAGGATGATGGTGATCCCCAGCCGCCGGTTGATGTCTCGCAGCAGGTCGAGGATCGCCAGCGTTGTTTCCGGGTCGAGGGCGGAGGTCGCCTCGTCGCAGAGCAGGATCTCGGGATTGCTCACGAGCGCCCGGGCGATGCCGACGCGCTGCTTCTGTCCCCCGGACAGCCGCGACGGGTAGGCATCGGCCTTACCCTCCAGCCCGACGCGGCGCAGCGCCTTCTCGACCCTCGGGCCGATCTCGGCCCGGGGGACACCGGCCACCGTCAGCGGCAGCGCCACGTTCTGCCGGACGGTCTTGGCGGCGAGCAGGTTGAAGTGCTGGAAGATCATGCCGATGCGGCGGCGCAGGGCGACCAGCCCGTCCGTGCCGAGGGCCTCGATCGGCGCGCCGTCGACCAGCACCCGGCCGGAGGTCGGCTCCTCCAGCCGGTTGACGGTGCGCAACAGGCTCGACTTGCCCGCCCCCGAGCGGCCGATGATGCCGAAGATCGCCCCGGCCGGGATGTCGAGGTCGACGCCGTCGAGCGCCTGAACCGGGCCTGAGCCGGTCGGGTAGGACTTGGAGACCGCCTCGAACCGCACCGCCCCGGATGTCCGGCGAGGCGCGGCCGTCACGGTTGCGGGCGCCAGGGCGGCGTCGGGGCTCAAGGGTCCGGCGGGACGGACGCCCGGACCGCGCAGGCTGTCGAAGGCGAGGCCAACCATCAGTTCTGCCACGCCAGCAGATACAGCTTGTCACTGTCGGCGAAGGACTTGCGGATCTGCCGCTTCACGGCGTCCGACTTCTGGAAGAGCGTGACGAACCGGGCGACGGCCGGGTCGTCCTGGCGCGACGCCTTGGTGACGAAGCTCACGGCGAACAGCTTGTCCTCGATGCCGGAATAGATCAGGCCGCTGGTCGGATCGAAGCTGCCGGACGCCACGATGAAGTGCGGGTAGCCCTGCGCGAGGTCGACGTCGCCGGTGATCCGCACGAGTTGCGGCCCTTCGACCTCGGTGAATTTCAGCTTCTTCGGGTTCTCGGTGATGTCGTCGAGGGTGCCGAGGAAGCCGACCCCGTCCTTCAGCTTGATCAGCCCGGCCTTCTGGAGGAGCAGCAGGGCGCGGCCCTGGTTCACCGGATCGTTGGCGACCGCCACCGAGCCACCCACCGGGATCGCGTCGAAGCTCTTATGCTTCAGGGAGTACAGGCCGATGTTCTGCAGGATCCCGAGCCCGACGACAGCGAAATCATAACCCTTCTGCTTCGCGGCGTTCTCCATGAAGGGTCGATGCTGGAAGAAGTTCACGTCGATGTCGCCGGCATCCAGCGCGACGTTCGGCGTGGTCCAGTCGCTGAACTCGACGACTTGGACGTCGAGGCCCTCGGCCTTGGCCTCCCGGGCCGCCACGTTGGCGGCGTCGCTGTAGGCTCCGGGAACGGTACCGATCTTCAGGCTCTCCGCCCGGGCGGCCAGCGTCTGGAAGAGGAGTATGCCGAGGATGAGCGCCGCGGCGGCGAGGTGATGCAGGACCTTCATCGTGTGGAACTCTGGCGCGCGACGGCTCGATCGAGCCAGGGCAGGGTGTAGAAGGCCGGGTTGTGCGCGTAGGCAGCGTCGATCCGCGCCCGCACGGACGGCGAGGCCTGATAGAGGGCGACGAACCGCGCGATCTCGGGTTCGTCGGTCCGGTCCACGCGGGCCACGAACCGGATGGCGTAGGCGAGTTCGTCCGCGCCCGAGTAGATCAGCGCGCGGCCGGCGGCATCGCCGCTGCCGGCACTGACGAAGTGCGCCGGGTCGCCTTGGGCGAGATCGACATCCGCGACTGCCCGAACCAGTTGCGTCCCCTCGACCTCGACGAAGCGCAGGCGCGTCGGATTCGCCGCGACGTCGTCCAGGGTTGCCTTCGCGCCGACGCCGTCCCTCAGCGTGATCAGGCCGGCCGCCTGCAGCAGCAGGCCCCGACCCTGGTTCACCGGATCGCTGGCGACCGCGACCTTGGTCCCCTCGGGCACGGCGCCGAGGGTTGCGTGCCGCTCCGCGTAGTGCCCGATTCTGGGAAGCAGGCCGAGGCCGACGCTCCGCAGCGGGAAGCCGGTCTCCCGCGTGGGGATGTCGAGGAAGGCTTGGTGCTGGAAGTAGTTCACGTCGAGGTCGCCGTTGGCGAGGGCGACGTTGGGCATCGTCCAGTCGGCGAACTCGACCACCTGAACATCGAGTCCCTGTCGCTGGGCCTCGGCAGCCGCGACCCGGATGGAATCGGCGAGCGCCCCGGGCGTCACGCCCACCCGCACGCCCGCGAGGGCCGGTACCGGCATCGTCGCCACCCAGAGAGCGACCGCCACAGCGGAGACACAGCGCCGGAATCGCCCTCGGCGTAAGGTCGCGTCTCTCGGTGGGTGGATGGCGGGCCGGGAGGACAAGAGGGACATGGCGCTTCGACCTTTCGGGATCCTGACGGCGGTCTCCCGGCACGCCAGGGCGCACGAGCCGGCTCTCCCGCAGGATGGACGGCACAGGCGCTTCCGGCTGAGCTTGTCGATCACTGTTTAGATCAAGCAGACCAAGCCGAACATTCTAAATATCTAGATCGAATGATACGAACGACCTCCGTTCGAGCCACATTGGAAATCGAAATGCTGCGCGCGACCAGAATCACGCCGGGGCGCTTCAACCCCGTGGGACCGGCGGCGGCAGCCCGGTGGGCCCGCGCTCCACAGCGCGGCGCCCGAAGTCGTGGAGCGCCATCCCGGCGAGCATCGCGGCGACGAAGACGAGGACCGGGGTCGCGCCCGTGGAGAGCGCCGCCACTGCCGGTCCGGGGCAGAAGCCGGAGAGCCCCCAGCCGATCCCGAACAGGGCCGCCCCGGCGACGAGGGGCGCATCGACCCGGCGCCGGATCGGCAGGTCGAACCGGGTCTCCAGCACCGGCCCGGACCGGCGCCGGCACAGGCGATAGCCGAGGCCCGAGATCGTGACGGCGCCGCCGAGGACGAAGATGAGGCTCGGATCCCAAGCGCCCGCCACGTCGAGGAAGCCGCGCACGCGCGCCGGATCGAGCATCCCCGACAGGGCAAGGCCGAGGCCGAAGACCAGTCCCGCAACCAGCGCCGCGAGGAGCCGCAGGGCCGTGCTCACGCCAGACCCCGGACGGCCGCGACCGTCAGCATGCCGGTGGCCAGAAAGACCAGCACCGCCACGATCGAGCGCGGCGACAGGCGGGCGAGGCCGCACACGCCGTGGCCGGAGGTGCAGCCGGAGCCCAGCCGCGTGCCGAAGCCGACCAGCAGGCCGGCCAGCGCCAGGATCGGCAGACCGGCCTCGATCCGCATCGGCGGCCAGTGTCCGGCGAGCAGCGCGAAGACCGGCGGCCCGAGGATGAGGCCGAACAGGAAGGCGGCATCGACCCGGCGGCGCTCGCCCGGACGGCCGATGCCGGCGACGAGCCCGCTGATCCCGGCGATTCGGCCGTTCAGAAGCAGGAACAGCGTGGCCGAGAGGCCGATCAGCACGCCGCCCGCCAGCGCGGGAAGAAAGATGCCCATGGAAATCCCTGGTCGCGACGCGCGTGGCCGCGGCGGCGGCCGGATGGGACGTGGTAGCGCTCCGGAAGGCGCGCAACAAGCCTTGCCGGGCCGGACCCCTCCTGACATTGTCTCTATTTATCAGCGTCTTAAGGAAGATCGTCCTCGTCCGTGAGCGCGCCGCGAACGAACCCTTCCCCTGCACCCTGGCGCCCGGGAACGAGCCTTCCTGCGACGCGGGGGCGCTCCGTCGCAGCCCCTGAAGCGCGGAAGCGATCTGCCCCGGACGATGCAGGGCCACGAGGTCGTGTTCGCGCGGCTCGACCTCGCCGACATCCGGGGGATCTGGCGCCATGCCGGCGGCCGGGTGGTGGGCCTGCGCCGACAGGGCTGCGCGGCCGCCTCCGTGGATGTGAAGTTCGCGGGGTACGACATCCTGGAGTGCGGCCGGCCGGACCTGGTCCGCCGGAGGCACCGAACCGCCTCCGGAAGGTTCCGCCTCCCGGCGGAAGGTCCGGCGGACGACACGCCAAGTTGCGGCACTCTGTCGGCCGAGACGACAGGGAGTGTCTTCTTTTCTGACACTTTCCCTGTGCTGCCCCCCGGGGCGGCCGCGATCACGAAAAGTTAGGGTCCCATTGCCGCCCGCGTCGGGCCGGTGCCGGAACTCGGCTGTGTCCGAAACGTCGGGCCGGTCGCGAGCACCGTGGCCGATCTCCGGCCGGGGTGGACGCGCCTGTCCGGGGGCACGATGGCTCAGGGGAACCGAGAAGTGAGCGGGCGGTCTGCACGCTCGGGGGCGCCATGACGGCTCGTCACGGCATCTTCGCCTTCGCGCATATCGGCGACCTCCACTTGGAGCGCGCGGAGGACCGCCACGCCGACGATCTGCGCGCCATCCTGGCGGAGGTGGCGGGGCTGCACCGGAGCGGCCTCCTCGACTTCGCCTTCCTGCCCGGCGACCTCGCCGAGGACGGGGAGGCGGCGCAGTACGCGATCCTGCGCGCCGCGCTCGACCGCCAACCGGACCTGCCGGTCCGCCTGATCGCCGGGGATCACGACCGCCAGCACGGCACGATGACGGATTTCGACGCCCTGTTCGCCGCGGTCGCGGGCAGTCCGCGCGGCGGCGGGCACGCGGCGCGGCGCCACGCCCTGCCGCGCCCGCGCGACGCGGCCTCCGTGACGCAATCCTACTATGCCGAGACGATCGGGGGCGTGCACTGCCTGTTCCTCGACATGATCAGCGCCGGCTACGGCGAGAAGGGCTTCGGCCTCGACTTCCGGCTCGGCCCGCGCCAGCTCGCCTGGCTCGAGGACGCGCTCGCGCAGGCCGCCCGGCAGGGCCTGCCCTGCGCGGTCTTCACCCACACCTACCCGGACGATCTCTGCGTGCCCCACGAGAGGGCGGCGCTGGCCGGCCTGATCCGTCACCACGGCGTGCGTCTCGTGGAGATGGGCCACACCCACTACAACGAACTCGCCCCGGACGGGCGCACCCTCTACGCGGCGGCCCGCTCCGTCGGCCAGAACGAGGACGGCTCGGTCGGCTACGCGGTGGCGGCGATCGACGGCGCCGTCACGAGCTGGCGCTTCAAGCCCCTCGACCGGGCGCTGCCCTTCGTGATGATCACGAGCCCGGCCGACCGGCGTCTCGCCACCGCCCCCCGCGACGCCGCCCTCGACGGCCAGATCGACGTCCGAGCCCTCGTGCTCACGGACCAGCCGCAGGGCGCGTGGTGCTGCCGCGTCCGCATCGACGGCGGGGCGTCCTGTCCGATGGTGCCCGACGGACCCCGGACGGTCCATGCCTGGATCCCGTGGCCGGAGGGCGCGCGCCGGCTCGCCGTCACGGTCACGGACGGCACCGGGAACGCCGATACCGAGGTGATCGAGCCGGTGGGCCGGACCTTCGTCCCGCCCCCGGCGCACGAGCGCCCGGGCAGCGACACCTGCCGACTGCCCGCTTGGCCCGAGAAGGGTCTGCGCGGCGACCAGCTCGGGCCGAACCGCAACGGCCGGCACTGGTAGACGCGCCGAGACCACCCCACGACCACCCCCGAACCATCTCACGAACGACCCCGCCGACCAGACCGACAGAGGACGATTGGACCCGATGGGCGCGCTGACGCTGACCCCCAACCTCGCCACCTGGGCGATCGCCGCGCTCGCGACCCTCGGCGTCATCGTGCGGCCTTTCTCGTGGCCCGAAGCGATCTGGGCCGTGCTCGGCGCGGGCGCCCTGGTTGCCCTCGGGCTGCTCGCTCCCGCCACAGCCTGGGAGGGCGTGCTGAAGGGGACCGACGTCTACCTGTTCCTCGTCGGCATGATGCTGATGTCGGAGGTCGCCCGGAAGGAGGGCCTGTTCGACTGGCTCGCCTCGATCGCGGTGCGCGCCGCCCGGGGCTCGGCCACCCGGCTGTTCACCCTGGTCTATCTGGTCGGCACCGTCGTCACGGTGTTCCTGTCGAACGATGCCTGCGCGGTGGTGCTGACGCCCGCCGTCTACGCGGCCACCAAGGCCGCCAAGGTGGAGAATCCCCTCCCCTACCTGTTCATCTGCGCCTTCATCGCCAACGCGGCGAGCTTCGTCCTGCCGATCTCCAACCCGGCCAACCTCGTGGTCTTCGCCGAGCACATGCCGCCGCTGGTGCGCTGGCTCGGCCTGTTCGCCCTGCCCTCCGTGCTGGCCATCGCCACGACCTACGCGGTGCTGCGCCTGACCCAGGCCGGGACCCTGCGCGGCCAGACGGTCGCCACCGACGTCGAGGCGGTGCCGCTCTCGCGCACCGGCCTCGTGGCCGGCTTCGGCATCGTGGCCACCGGCGGCGTGCTGATCGGAGCCTCCGCGCTCGGCCGCGATCTCGGCCTGCCGACCTTCGTGGCCGGGCTCGCCACCACCGGGGTCGTGCTCCTGCTGAAGCGTGGCGGCCTCGTCGCGGTGGCCAAGGACGTGTCGTGGAGCGTCCTGCCGCTGGTGGCCGGCCTCTTCGTGCTGGTGGAGGCCCTGGAGAAGACCGGCGTCCTCGCCCTGCTGGCGGACCTCCTCCGGGGCTACGCGCACGCCGCTCCGGAGGCCGCCGCCTGGGGCGCGGGCGGCCTGATCGCGGTTCTGTGCAACCTCGTCAACAACCTGCCGGCCGGCCTGATCGCGGGCGCCGCCGTGCACGCCGCCGACGTGCCCGAGAAGGTCGCGGGCGCGATCCTGATCGGCGTCGATCTGGGCCCGAACCTGTCGGTGACCGGCTCGCTGGCCACGATCCTCTGGCTCAACGCCATCCGTCGCGAGGGCCAGGATGTCGGCGCCTGGACCTTCCTCAAGCTCGGCCTGCTGGTCATGCCGCCGGCCCTCGTGCTGGCGCTCGCCGGCCTGCTCCTCGCCTGATCCCCCTCCCGAGAACCTGAAGGTCCGCGCGTGCCCCCTGCCCTCCTCTATCCCTTCATCCTGGTGGCGGGCGCGCTGCAGGCGATCGGCAACGCGATGAACGCGCAGCTGCGCGGCCGCCTGGTCAACCCATGGCTCGCCGCCACCGTGTCGTTCCTGCCGATCGTCTTCGTGTTCACGACGCTGTTCCTCACCATGCCGACGCCGCTGCCGAGCCTCGACGGCTTGAGCCGGATGCCCTGGTACGCGCCGCTCGGCGGGGTGGCGGGCGCGGTGGCGGTGTTCGGCGGCCTCGCCTTCATCGACAAGGTCGGCGCCGGACCGTTCAACGGCCTGACGCTCACCGCCAACATCCTCACCTCCCTGGCGATGGACGCCCTCGGCCTGTTCGGCCTGCAGGCGGCGGGCTTCAAGCCGATGCCCTGGCTCGGCGGCCTGCTGATGGCGGTCGGCGTGACCTTCATCGCGCGCTCCGGGGGCAAGAGCGACGGCGGCGAGGGCCACGGCATGTCCGGCAAGCTGCTCTACCCGTTCATCCTCGTGGCCGGCGCCCTGATGGCGATCGGCGTGGTCTGGAACGCGCAGCTGCGGGGCGCCCTGGAGAATCCCTGGCTCGCCGCGACGGTGTCGTTCGTGCCCGTCGTATTCGTGTTCGCGCTGGTGTTCCTGCTGCGGCCGACGCCGCTGCCGACCCGGGAGGATCTCTCGGGCGTCCGCTGGTGGATGCCGCTCGCCGGCATCACCGGCGCGGTGGCGGTGTTCGCCGGGCTGCTCTTCGTCGACAAGGTCGGGGCGGGCGCCTTCAACGGCCTGCTGATCACCGCCAACCTCCTGACCTCGGTGGCGCTCGACCATTTCGGCTGGTTCGGCATGAAGCGGGTCAAGGCCGGCCCGCCGCGCCTGATCGGCGCCGCCGTGATGGTCGCCGGCATCGTGCTGATCTCGCTGTTCTGAGGGCGCGGCCATGTGGGCCCTCCCCGCCTGGCTGCTGCGCCGGGAGATCCTGCTCCTGGCGGGCGCCGCCCTCCTGGGGGCCGGCGGGGTTGCGGCGTGGATCCTGCTCCAGGCGACGGTGCTCACCGTCGCGGTCGCTCCGCGGGACGGCACCGAGCCCGGCCTGATCAAGGCCTATGCCGACGCCCTCGACGCCGCCCACGGGAACGTCCGGCTGAACATCCTGTCCTTCGACGACGTGCGCGAGAGCGCCGCCGCCCTTCAGGACGGCCGGGCCGACCTCGCGGTGGTCCGCCCCGACGTGCTGCTGCCGACGAACGGCCTGACCCTGGCGATCCTGCGCGATCAAGCGATGGTCATCGCCTCGCCCGCGCAGGCCGGCCCCACGAGTTTCCCGAAACTCGCCGGCAAGCGGCTCGGCATCGCGGCGCACCGGGATGCCGATCTCTGGCTGCTCCGGAATCTCCTCGGCTATTACGGCCTCACCCTGGAGGAGGCCGCCGGCCCGGCCCGGGCTTCGACGGTCCTGCTGGTCCCGGTCGACCAGGAGGCGGTGGCGGCCGCGTTCCGCGAGAAGCGGATCGATGCCTTCGTCAGCATCATCGCGCCCTCCGCGCCGAAGGCGCTGGCCCTGGTCTCGGCCGTTCAGGGCGTCGCCCGCGGCGGCAAGGTGGCGTTCGTCGCCGTGGAGGATGACGGCGCGGTGATCGAGCGCTTCCCGCGGCTGCAGGCGGTGACGATCCCGGGCGGCCTGTTCGGCGGCCGCCCGAAGCTGCCGGCCGACGACGTGAAGACCGTGGGCGCCTCGTACCGGCTGATGGCGCGGGCCTCCCTGAGCCGCGTGGTGGCGGCCGACGTGACCCGGCAGCTCTTCGAGACGCGCAGCGCCGCTGCGCAGGTGACCGACGCCGCCGAGTACGTCCAGGCGCCGGCCTACGACACCACCGTGGCGGCCACCAGCGCCCGCATCCCGATCCATCCGGGTGCCATCGACTATTACGAGCGCGACCAGCACGGCTTCATCGAGCGCTACGGCGACACGCTCTATCTCCTGGGCGCGCTGGCGGGCGGCCTCGTCTCCGTGCTGGCCTGGATCCGGCAGCGCCTCGCCGGCCTGCGCCGGGAGCGCATCGACGAGATCCTGGATCGGTTGCTGGAGATCGCCGGGCAGGCCCGGGCGCTGAGGGACCCCGCGGCGATCGCGGGGCTGACCGGCGAGGTGGACGCGCTGGCCATGGACGTGGTCCGCTACGCCCGGGCGCGGGAGCCGAGCGTGCCGACCCTCTCGGCCGCCTCGGTGGCCATCGAGACGGCCCGGGCGACCATCGCGGATTGCCGGGCGCGGGCGGACGCGGCCGGCTCCCGGCTCGGGCGGGCCGTCCGGCTGGACGGCCTGGGCGGGGTCTGACGTGGCCGTCACGACCGCCCCCGTCCCGGCCGATCCCGCGCCGGCCGATCCCGCGCCGGACCCCGCCCCCATCCGCGAGCGCGTCGTGGCGCGGGTGCAGCGGTCCCTGCGCTCGCGCACCGTGACGTGGATGACGGTGGGATTCGCCACGATCCTGGTCATGACCGCCATCGCGCTGGGCGCCTTCGTGTACCAGCAGCGCGGCA
>Ga0160427_10000790_pt1 | contig 19233 bp, 17 predicted proteins | sample SolpanmetagenomL_FD_108194 | JGI IMG/M metagenome (GOLD analysis project Ga0160427, IMG submission 108194) | Solar panel surface microbial communities from Lawrence Berkeley National Laboratory, California, USA - L | ecosystem: Engineered > Built environment > Solar panel > Unclassified ...
ATGGGCGGCCGAGCCACTGGCCCGGTGCAGCCGCACCCGGTGCGTAGTAAGGCTGACAACTTGGTTGGGTGACTGATGCAACAGGCGTTCACCGTCGAGTAAGGATAACTCCATAGAAAAGGGGATTTGATTAGTTATAGTAAAAGAAGGCGTAGGCAGGCGGGTTTGCAACTGTACGCTGCCCTGGAAGCTCGATTGCTAGTTACGCCAAGGTCAACTTACTGGGTGCCCAAGTAGTAGCCAAGTAATTTAAAGCTGTCAATACCCGAATCACCGAGTTCTACCATCGCAAGAGCGGCGGGGCCATTGCCCCTGCCATTCCTTAAGCCTTGTGTCATGAGCCAAGTAGCTTGATTGGGAAAAGCTCCAAGCTTTAAATTTGAACCAGTGCGCCCCATCCTAGAAGGGAAGCACCAGCAACATGCAGAAAGACCTTGCCGCTTCGGTAAGGTCTTTTTTACGCTTATTAGGTAAGGGCACCGCCTACGAGGCCGGTGGCAGGAGCAAAGCCAGTAGTTGCTGCTGCAACTCTTCCATTGCCGTCATACGCTCGGCCAACTGCCCGATAGCAGCGAGCACCTGCTCATTCGTTGGAGCCGACTGCTTGGCGGCCACGGCGGTGGGCGTGCGCCCGCGCTCTTTGCGCAGGCGGGCTTTGGTGGCCGACTGGCTTTCGAGTGGATGGGCTCTCCCGGCCCGCTGGTTACAGGCCGCTACCCGGCAGGGGCTGCCGCAGTATTTCTGTACCCACCGCTTCTTAGGGACAAATTTTTGCCGGCAGTACTCGCAGGCAATTTGGGAGTTGTCGAGGAGTGGCAAATGCGTTTTGCGTTAATACCAATTGCAAATAACGAAAACGCAAATGGTGTCCTATGACACGTTGCGTGGCCATCGCAGGTTTGTGGCGATGAATCTGCTCAGAGTTTTTATTCCGCCCTGCTGGCGAGCTGCCTTCCGGCACGCTCATGATAGAGTTGCGCCCGCTCCCCCTGCCAAACCGCGCTTGCGGCCCCCTTAAAAAGGTCTATAATGGGCATTATTTATTGGTAAGTGCTTGATGAAAAGTCAATTGCCTTACTGCGGGTATCTAACAAATCGCTGTTGCTACCGGCTCACCTTTGTGAGCGTACTGCTGGCTCGCCTAGCCATTTTCCTGCTACCAAAAAAAGTTTGCTTTTATCCCCTCAAAGTCTGCTGGCGCAGCTGCCAGGGGGCTACTTACCCGTGTCGGGGCGGATTAACGCCCCGTCGCATAAACTGGCTTTCCACCTCCTACCACCGGGCTGGTGCTCGGCTTTATATAAACGTAACCCAATGAAATCGAAGAAAATTGCCCTTTACACGGCGTTGTTTGCCTTGACGGCCGGTATCCTATTCGCTTGCTACCGGGGGGTACAACTCTACCACGAAATTGCCCGGCCCCAGGTACTGGTCGCCAGCGCAACGGCCCCCGTCGTGCAGCCGGGAAAGCAGGTTACAACCTATACTTTTTCGGTTATCCGGGAAGTAGTGGTACCGCCCGCGCCGGTTGCAATACCTCGGCGCGCTCCCCGCCGGCGCAAGTAGATGAGCGCGCATTATACAGGTCGGGGTGTCATTAGGGTAGGGTGGTGCTGACGAGGTGGCTACGGGCTTCTGCGGCCCCCTGCTGCGTTTCGTGCTGCACGTAATATTCCAGCTGCGTTCCCGGTGCGAAGACATCGGTATCCAGGTAAGGCGAGCGGGTGTTCACGGCCACCCGCTGCCAGGGGCCAGCCGCCCCGCCCACCCGGCGGAAAACGTGGGCCACTGCCAGCGGCTCTTTAGAGAAGGCCAGGTGGCGACCTTCTGGCGTCAGGGTGAGGTCAATTTTGACGGGGTGCATAAGGTGGGTGTAAGCTACACGAACGTTTGTAAATGGGTTAGGCGACCATGCCCAGCAGCAAAAAAAGAAGGAAACCGACAAAGAAGGCCAGCGTGAGCAGTGGAGTTTCCGCTTCTTCGTGGGCTTCGGTCAGCAATTCTTCGGTGACCAGAAACAGCAGGGCGGCCAGGCCAAAGGAAAGCACGATTTCGAGCAAATTGCCGGTGGCCCCGCGCAGTATGGTGGTGCCGATGCCCGCCCCGAGGAGCAGCATCAGCGAAGTGCCCGCCACGATGGCTACGGCCCGGCCCTTACTGTGCCCACCCTGGCGCAGCTCCACGGCCGTAGCTAGGCCCAGCGATAATAGCTCGATAGTCAGCGCGATAGCTAACAGGGTGCCTTCCTTCGCGCCGGCGGCAAAGCCAATGCCTAGCAGCAGCCCATCAATGAAAATGTCGATGCCGATGGCAACCAGCAGGCCCCACGGCAGTGGCGAGGCGCCAGCAGCGCCCGGCGCGCCCGGTATTTGCGAGCCTGTCGCCTGCTGCTTTTCCAGGCGCTGGGTGAAGTAGCGCAGCCCAAGCATGGTGGCCACGCCTAGGCCAAAGCCTATGGCCACCTCGTAGGGCGCGTGGTGCTGCACGATATCGGGCAGCAGCTCCACGGCGACCACGGAGAAGATAACGCCCGCCGCTAAGTGTAGAATGGCGCTGCGCAGTTTGGGGCCGGGGGCGCGCCACACGGCGAGCGCCGCGCCGACAATCATGACCACGGCTGGCAGCAGTGAAAAGCCAAGCAGGGTTGGCCAGGGCGGGGTAGTTGCTGGTATCATTCGGCGCGGTCGGCTAGCCAATCCAGTAGCGCAGCTTGGTGCTCCGCTAATTCCTGGCGTACTGGCTGGTGGACATCTAGCAGGGCCATGAGCATTCCGCTTATTTCAATGACATACACCAACGCCTCAAACCAATAGCGGCAGTCAATTGCCGGTGGCAGTTGAATAAAATCGCGGTTAGCCGGGGCATAGTGATGCTGCTGCGATAAGTGGCGCTGCACGATGTAGAGCCGGGCCAGATGCTGCGTAGCCGGGTGCGCCTTGATTTGATTGAACATGTCCTTTTCAGACAGCGGGCGCGTGTGGCCGTTGGGCACCTGAAACAGGTGGTGATGCCGGGGCTCGCGCAGCATTTCCGGGCTTTTCAACTGGGGCTCGCCAGGAACACGCAGCAGGTGTTCCGCTTTCTGGTATAGAGTGGTCCACCGGGTCTGTTCTTCCTGGGCTATCTCCGCGGCACTGGCAGTGGGCATTTCCAGCGCCGTATTTTCAAAAATGGTTTTGACGTACTTGAAGTACTCGATATCAAGCACCATCAGTTCATGCTGAAATGCCTGCGCATCGTCGTTAAAAGTTGCCAGGTAGAGCCCCGTCAGGGCATCCGTCAACGCCGTGCGAAATGCGAGGGAGATGGGCAGCTTCAACTCGATTATTTCCGGCCAGTGCGCTAGGTGGACAAAAACACCCAGTAAGCTGCAACGCATCCGCCGGAGCAGGTCCAGGTAGGTGTGCTGAATCTGGTTTGCTTCGGTGAAGGGCTGGCCAGCGCTCTGAATGCTTTCGGTGAGCACTCGGCAGTAGTGTCGCAGTACGTCACTGTCTTTCTTATCGCCGTGAATCATGATTTAGGTTGATTTAAGCTTAAAATTTCATGCGCTGAATCCGCACGGCATTGAGGATGGCCAGCAGGGCCACGCCCACGTCGGCAAATACGGCTTCCCACATGGTGGCCAGGCCGCCGGCCCCGAGGGCCAGCACCACCGCTTTCACGGCGAAGGCCAGCCAGATGTTTTGCCAGACCACGGCGTGCGTGGCCACGGCGATGCGGCGGGCGGTGGCAATCTTGCTGGGGTGGTCGGTTTGAATGACCACGTCGGCCGTTTCGATGGTGGCGTCGGAGCCGAGGCCGCCCATAGCAATGCCCACATCGGCCAGGGCTACCACGGGGGCATCGTTCACGCCGTCGCCCACGAAGGCCAGGCGGTGGCCGGCGGCTTTCAGGCGCTCGACGTGGGCAGCTTTGTCTTCGGGCAGCAGCCCGCCGTGGGCCTCGGTGATGCCCAGTTCTTTGGCCACGCGCTGCACGATGGCGTCCTTGTCGCCCGAGAGCATGACGATGGATGTGATGCCCTGCGCTTTCAACTCCCGCACGGCCTGGGCGGCATCTTCCTTAATTTCATCGGCCACGGTGAGGTAGCCGGCGTATTGCCCCCCCAAGGCCACCACCACGATGCTATCAACCAACTGGTCCATTTCAGCGGGGTAGGCGACGTTGAATTTGCTGAGCAGCTTGGTGTTGCCGGCCAGCACGTCCTGGCCCTCGACCCGGCCGCGCAGGCCGTGGCCGGCAATCTCCTCCACGTTCTCCACGGCCAGAGCTGGGCCGGTAGGCTTGGCGTACTGCACTAGGGCCTGGGCAATTGGGTGCGTGGACTTGGCTTCGAGCGCGGCGGCCAGGGCCGTGAACCGGGCCGGGTCCTGGCCGGGGGCAGCCACTACCTGCTGCACGGCAAACACGCCCTTGGTGAGCGTACCAGTCTTGTCCATCACCACCGTATCAATCTCGCGCATGACGTCGAGAAAGTTGGAGCCCTTGAAGAGCACCCCAACCTTGGAGGCCGCGCCGATGCCGCCGAAGTAGCCCAGCGGAATGCTGATAACCAGCGCGCAGGGGCAGGAAATGACCAGGAACACCAGCGCCCGGTAGAGCCAGTCGCGGAACACGTAGTCGGGCACGAAGAAGTAGGGCAGCAGCGTTAGCAACAGGGCCAGCCCCACCACGATGGGTGTGTAAACGCGGGCGAATTTGGTAATGAACTGCTGGGCTTTGGCCTTGCGGCCCACGGCGTCCTGCACCATCGCTAGAATCTTGCTCAGCTTGGTGTCCTTAAAGGCAGCTGTAACGGTGATTTCACTCAGCGTGTCCTGGTTTATCATGCCCGCCAGCACGGTTTCGCCCTTGCGAATGGTTTGCGGCACCGACTCGCCGGTGAGGGCGGCCGTGTTGAAAGTGCCACGCTCGGATTGCAGCGTGCCGTCGAGGGCCACCTTCTCGCCGGGCTTCACCTCAATCACGTCGCCCACCGCCACGGCCTTGGGGTCGAGCACCAGGCGCTGGCCGTCGCGCAGCACGCCCACTTCGGTGGCCTGAATTTCGAGCAGGGCTTTGATGCTGCGCTTGGCGCGGTTCACGGCCGCGTCCTGAAACAACTCGCCCACGGTGTAGAACAGCATTACGGCCACGCCTTCGGCGTACTCGCCGAGCGCAAACGCCCCGATGGTGGCAATGCCCATGAGTAGAAACTCGTTGAAGATATTGCCGCTGGGGATGCTCTGCACGGCCGCGCGCAGCACCTTCCAGCCCACCAGTAGGTAGGCCACCGCGTACCAGCCAAAGCGAACGTAGCCGGTAAAAAAGCCGACCTTGTAATAATCCAGCGCGATGCCGGCCAGCATCAGCACCAGGCTGATGCCGGGAGCTAGGTAGGGGTTGTCGCCGGCCGGGCCGTGGTCGTGGTCGTGGTCGCCGTGGTCATGGTCGTGGTCCGCGTGCTCGTCGCCGTGGTCGTGTTCCGCGTCGCCGTGGTCGTGGCCGGGTACGTCGTGGCCCTGGAGCGCGGCGGCGGCCGCAGGCGTGAGTTGGGCGCGGGTGAGCGCACCCACGTTTTCGGGCTGCACCTGCTTGGCGGTGTGCAGTTCCTCGTTGAGGTCATCGGATGAAGAATCAGGCATAGGGATAAGAAAAAAAGAGTTAAAGCTTTGAAGGGAAATGCCGGGTTTACCAGTCCAGGAAAAAGCCGGCGATGCCGACTGCCACGAGCACGGCCCCGGTGAGGCGGCGCTCGTAGCGGGCCAAGCCCGCCAGCGGCAGGCGGTGCAGCCCCCGGTAGGTCAGGGCTACCAGGGCACACATGGCGGCCACGCTGACCACCAGGTACACGGCCATGAGCAGGGCCAGGGCAACTGGCCCATGGGTGCCGGCCGTGAGGAAAAAGGTTTGAATTTCCAGGCAGGGGGCTAGAAACATGGTCAGGGCCAGGCCCGCTACCAACTGGCCGGGCCGACGCGGCGGCCGCGCCGGGTCGGGGTGGGTGTGGCCCGGCCCCGAGATGGTATAGAGCAGCCCGATGCCAATGAGCAGCGCCGGGGCCGCCCAGCCTGCCGCCTGCGCGAAGCGGGCCGAGAGCCGCCACCCTAGCAGCCCCAGGCCTAGGCCCAGCAGCACCGTGCTCAGCACGTGGGCCAGCCCCGCCACGGCCGTCAGGCCCACGGCCCGGCGCAAAGACCAGCCCTCGGCACGGGCCACGGCCAACACGGGAGCCCAGCGATTGGGAATCAGGGCATGCAGCAGGCTTAGCACTACGGCCCCGGTGAAGAGTTCCAGCATCAGGTCGGGGTGTTAGCGGGTGAGGGTAGCGGCAGCGGGGGCACGGCCGTCGCCGGCCGGCGCAGCCAGGTGGCAGCCAGCAGGGCCAGGGCCACCAGCCCACCGTAGAAAAAGGAGCCCGTGGCGAAGCGCGTGCCCAAAAAACCCGCCAGCGGGTAGGCAAAGGCCCACCACAGGTGGCTCCAGGCAAAGTGGGCCCCGTACACGCGGCCCTGGTGGGCGGCGTCGGTCTGCTCGGCAATCAGGGTCTGCGTCGAGAGGTTTACCCAGTTCTGGCCGGCCCCGGCCAGCAGCCACAGCCCCAGCAGTCCCGCCAGCCCGGCGTGATTTGCCGGCAGCACCGCCAGGCTGGTGAGGACCGCGCCCACCACCACGAAGGTGGTGTGGGCCATACGCTTGGTAAGCGCGCCCGCCAGCAGGGCCGCCGCCGTGGCCCCGATGCCGAAGGCGGCCATCACCCAGCCGTAGCGGACATCGGACAGGTGCAGCTGGCCGCGCACCAGGCCCACGGTGTTCACCAGAACCAGGGCCCCGCTCACGGCAGCCACCAGCTCCAGCAGCAGGGCGTAGCGCATTACGGCGTTGACCCAGAGCAGGCGGGTGCCTTCGAGCACGGCCGCCACGGTTACCCGCTCATCTTCGCTGGCCGGCGCCTGCTCGCTGCGCAGCCGGGCGGGCAGCGTGAAAATCAAAACTCCAGAAATCAGAAAGGTGACCGCGTCGATGAAGAAAATGTCGCGGGCTCCCAAAAATGCGGCCACTGCCCCGGCAATACCCGGCCCCAGCACCCCCAGCAATTCGTTGGTGGCGCTGGACAAACTCAGAGCTTGCGGCATTTCGTCGGCCGTGGTCACGGCCGGTAGGGTAGCTTGGAAGGTAGGCGTAAAAAAGGCCGTGAAGGCATTGACGGTGAACATCAGCGCGTACACCTGCCACACCTGCGTGACGAAGGGCAGCAGGCCGATGATGACCATGCGCACTACGTCGGCGGTGACCATAATCGTTTTGCGGTTCAGGCGGTCGGCCAGCACGCCGGCCAGGGGCGCGAGCAGCACGAAGGCCGACACTCGCAGCGTGAGGGCGAACGCCAGAATCTGCGCCGAGTGGCTGCCGCCCAGCTCAAAGGCCAGCAGCGCCAGGCCCACCCACGTCAGGGCATCGCCCAGCAGCGAAGTGGTTTGAGCGGCGTAGAGGCGGGCAAAAACGGGGTTGCGCAGGCTGCGAAAAGGCGCCAGTAGGGAGGAAGCGGCCATAAAAAATCAGGCGCGGGGCCAGAACAGGATGATGCCGATGCCCGCGAAGCAGACCACCCCACCGATGACATCGAGGCGGTCCGGCTTAAAGCCGTCGAAGTACCAGGCCCAGGCGATGGACATGACCACGAAAACGCCGCCGTACACGGCGTAGGTTTTGCCGAACGACGTGACCTGCCAGGTGGCTACCCAGCCGTAGAGCACGAGCAGAACGGCTCCCACAAGGCCCACCCAGGCCGGCTTGCCTTCCTTCAGCCACTGCCACATCAGGTAGCCGCCCCCGATTTCGGCTAGGCCGGCCACGAAGAACATTGATAAGGGTTTTAGCAGGGCCAGCACCAGCAGATGGAGTTATAATGCGAAGATGGATTTTCAGAAAAAGTAGGCTTACTCCTCTTCCTCAGCGTTTTTGAGCTTACCCAGCAGCGCATACGCGCCTTCGGTGACGAAGCGTAGGGGCTTGCCTCGCTCGGCGGCGGGCAGGTGAATTTCGGTGTAGCCGTCCTCGCTCACGCCCCGCGTCACGGGCACCAGCCGGTAGGCGGCGGTGCCGGCTTTCGCCGCCGAGTCGGCCGCCACGAAGACGAAAGCCTGTGCGCCGTACTGCACCACTGCCTTTTCGGGCAGCGTGGGCACGGTCACGCGGTTGGTTTCGATGACGGCGCGCACGAAGGTGCCGGGTAGCAGCTGCTCGTCCTCGCGGTCGAGGTGGGCGTGCACGCGCACGGTGCGCTCGTCGCTGATGGTCTTGCTAATGAGGTAGACGTGGGCCGTGCGCTCGCGGCTTACCGAGTCGTTGCCCAGCGAGAAGCGCACCAGCTGCTGCTCCTTCACCTGCGGGATGTCTTTTTCAAACACCGTCAGCTCGACGTGCAGGTGCTGCGGGTTCACGATTTCAAACAGCACGTCGGTGGGCGTCACGCTCTGGCCAATGCTCACATTCACCGCTTTCACAAAGCCGCCCCGAGGAGCGCGCAGGGTGGCGGTGCTCACGATGCCCCCGCCGATGGGCAAGCCCGCCAGGCGCAGGCGGGCGGCCTGGGCGTTGGTTTTCACTTGCAGGGCCTCGTACTCGGCCTGGGCGCGCTGGTAGTTTTTCTGCGGGGCCACCTCCTGCCGGTACAGCTCGCCCTGGCGCTCGTACTCGGCGCGGGCCAGCTTGAGCTGGCTGCGGGTTTCTAGGTAGTCCTGTTGCAGCTGCACGAAGTCGGGATTGCGAATGACGGCCAGCACCTGCCCGGCGCGCACCCGCGAGCCTTGCAGCAGGTCGGTGCGGTCCACGAAGCCGCCGAGCGGGGCGCTCACGGATACTAGGTTTTCCGGGGGCACGTCGAGCACGCCATTCACTTTCAGCCCCCCGCTCATGGGGCGCTGGGTGAGGGCACCAAGACGCACGCCACCGACTTGTTGCTCCTCGGTGGTAAGCGTTACTCGGTCAGGGGCGGCCTTTTCAGCTGGTTCGCCGGCGGGCGCGGCCTTGGCTGATTCCTTTTCGGTGGCGGCTTCTTTCGCGCCGCAGCCAGCCAGCAGGCTGAGCAGTACGATGTAAGTTACTATAACTCGCATGATTCTGAAGTTGAGGGAGGGCTAGGTAGCCACGGAGGGCTACTGACTGCCTAGGAGGTATTCCAGCTCGATAACAGTCTGGTTGTGTTGCAGCAGCGCGTCGAGGTAGTCGAGGCGCAGGCGGCGGGCGCGCTCTAGATTGAGTAGGTACTCGGAGTAGCCGGTTTCGCCCGCCTTGTAGCCGATGGTGGACAAGCGGGTGATAACGGCCGCCTGCGGCAGGGCCGTGGCCTCGAAGTAGGCCAGGCGCTGCTGCTGCTCGCCGCGGCGGGTCAGCAGCTCATCGAGCCGGCCGGCCAACTCGGCGCGGTAGCGGTCGTAGCCGGCCTGGGCCACTTGCTCTTGCAGGCGGGCGGCCTGCACCCGCGCTTTTTGGGGCCGCCGCCACAGCGGCACGGCCACGCCGGCCTGCACCCCCTGAAAGCGGGTGCCGGGGCCGAAATAGCTTTCCGTACCGGCCGCATCGAGGCGCTGGTAGCCGATGATACTCTGGTTGAAGTAGCCCACCGTGAACTCCGGCAGCCCGGCGGCCTGGGCCACGCGGGTTTCGGCGCGCCGCTCGGCCACCTGCTGGGCCAGTACTCGCGCCCGGGGGTTGGTGCGGCTCAGCAGCGTATCAGCCCCGGCCGGCGCGGTGGTGTCGGCCAGTTGCACCGTGCTCAGCAAAGCCAGCGGGTGCAGCAGGCTATCGGCCACGACGACGACCGTGGGCACTTGCAGCAGCGCTTGCAGCTGGCGTTGCGCCACCCGAAAGTCGGTGCGCGCGGCCAGCAGCTGGGTGCGGATTTCGCCCTGCTGCACCAGGGCCGTGGCGGGTTCGAGGCGGGCGGCCTCGCCGGTTTTGAAGCGCAGATTCGCCGAGCGCAGAAACTCGGTGTACACGCTGTCCTGGCCGCGCAGCACCCGCAGGCGGTGCCGGGCGTGCACGGCCTGCTCGTAGCTCAGGCGCACCTGGCGGCGCAGCTCGGCCTGCACCTGCGCCAGCTGGGCCTGCTGGCCAGCAATGCGGGCATCGGCCAGGTTCGCGGCGCTGCGGTACACGCCGGGCAGGGCCAGGGCCTGGGTGATGGTAAACTGATTATCTCGGTTCTGGGAGTTGTATTGGCCGTAGCTGCCGGTGATAGTCGTCCGGCCGTAGTCGTAGGCCGTGCGGCGCACAGCCTGCTGGGCTTCGAGCGCCCGCTGGCCGCCCAGCACCGTACCGTTGGTTTGCAGGGCCTGCGTCACTGCCTGGGAGGCGGTGAGCGGGCCTTGGGCGTGTCCCAGCAGCGGCAGCAGGAGCAGCAACGTCGCCACGGGCAGGGCTTTGGCTGAGGCCGCATGGGGTTCGGGCGCGGGCTCCGTTTCTTTCTTTCGCTCCGAGAGCGCGTAGAGTACGGGCAGCACCAGCAGCGTGAGCAGCGTGGCCGACACCAGCCCGCCGATGACGACGGTGGCTAGCGGGCGCTGCACTTCGGCCCCGGCCGAGGTGGCCAGGGCCATCGGCAGAAAGCCCAGCGAGGCCACGGTGGCGGTCATCAGCACGGGCCGCAGGCGCACTTCGGTGCCGCGCAGGATGCGCTCGCTCAGGTCCGTAATGCCGTCGGATTTGAGCTGGTTGAAGTAGCCGATAAGCACGATGCCGTTGAGCACGGCCACCCCGAACAAGGCGATGAAGCCTACTCCGGCCGAGATGCTGAACGGCATCCCACGCAGCCACAAGGCCGCGATGCCGCCGATGGCCGAAAGCGGAATGGCTGTGAAAATCATCACCGACTGCTTCAGCGAGCCGAAGGTGAAAAACAGCAGCACGAAGATGAGCACCAGCGCCACGGGCACGGCAATGCTCAGCCGCTCGGTGGCCAGCCGCAGGTTCTCGAACTGGCCGCCGTAGGTGGTGTAGTAGCCGGGGGCAAACTTCACCTGCTTGTCCATCTTGCCCTGTAGCTCCTTGACGACGGTTTCCACGTCGCGGCCCCGCACGTTGAAGGCCACGCTGATGCGGCGCTTGGCGTCATCGCGCTGAATCTGGTTGGGGCCTTCGCGCAGCTCCACGCTGGCGACCTGCTCCAGGGGCACCTGCCGGCCGTTGGGCCCCGCGATGAAGAGCCGGCGCACGCTGTTGATGTCCTTGCGCAAATCCTGGCGCAGGCGCAGCACGAGGTCGAAGCGGCGTTCCTGCTCGAATACCTGGCCGGCGGTTTCCCCCGCGAAGGCGGTTTGCACGGTGCGGTTGACGTCCGAAACGTTCAGGCCGAACTGGGCCAGGCGGTTGCGGTCGAGTTGCACCACGATTTGGGGCAGGCCGGTGACCTGCTCCACGTACACGTCCGCGGCCCCCGGCACCTGCCGCACGAGGCGGCCGGCCTGCTGGGCGTAGTCGGCCAGCTGCTGCAAATCCTCGCCGTAGATTTTGAGCACCACGTCCTGCTTGGCCCCAGAAATCAGCTCATTGAAGCGCATCTGAATGGGCTGCTGGAAGCTGAACGTAACGCCGGGCATGATGCTCAGGGCCTGGGCCATCTTTTCGGCTAGGGCCTCGCGGTCGGGGGCCGAGGTCCAGTCCTGCTGGTCCTTGAGAATAATCATTAGGTCGGCGGCCTCGACCGGCATGGGGTCGGTGGGAATCTCACCCGACCCTATTTTGGCTACCACCTCCTTCACCTCGGGAAACTGCTTTTTGAGGATGGCCCCGGCCTGCTGAGCCTGCTCGATGGTGTAGCTGAGCGAGGAGCCGGTGAGCACGCGCATCTCGACTGCAAAATCGCCTTCGCTCAAGGTCGGAATAAACTCGCCGCCCAGCGTGCGAAACAGCAAGAAGCCACCCACCAGCAGGCCGCCGGCGGTAAGCAACACCACGACCTGGTAGCGCAGCGCGCCCTTGAGCAGCGGGTGGTAAACCCGCGTAAAAAAGCCCATCATCCGGTCGGACAGCGTCTTTTTATTCTCCGTGGACCGGCTCAAAGCCAGCGCCGATATCATGGGCACGTAGGTCAGGCTCAGGATAAAGGCCCCGAGAATAGCGAAGGCTACGGTTTCGGCCATCGGCCGGAACATCTTGCCCTCGATGCCGGCCAGCGCCAGCAACGGCAGGTACACGATGAGGATGATGATTTCGCCGAATGCCGCCGACGAGCGGATTTTGCTGGCCGCATGGTAGGTTTCGTCGTCCATCTGCTCGGTATTCAGGCGGTTACCCGGTACTTGCAGCTGCCCACCGTGCAGGCGGTGGATGATGGCTTCGACGATGATGACCGCCCCGTCCACGATAAGCCCGAAGTCAATCGCGCCCAGACTCATCAGGTTGCCTGACACGCCGAACAGGCGCATCAGGCTCACGGCAAAGAGCATGGCCAGCGGGATGACCGAGGCCACGACCAAACCGGCCCGCCAGTTACCGAGGAACAGCACCAGCACGAAAATCACGATGAGCGCCCCTTCGAGCAGGTTCTTGGTGACGGTGTGAATGGCCCAGTCTACCAGGTTGGAGCGGTCCAGAAACGGCTCCACGGTCACGCCTTCGGGCAGGGTTTTGCGGATGGTGGCCATGCGCTTGTTCACGTCCTTAATGACCTCAGCGGCGTTAGCCCCCTTGAGCATGAGCACCAGCCCACCGGTCACTTCGCCCTGGTTGTTGAGGGTCATGGCCCCGTAGCGCACGGCCGCGCCGTAGCGTACCTCGGCCACGTCGCGCACCAGCACGGGCAGGCCGGCGCGGGTGCTGCGGATGACAATGTTGCCAATGTCGGCGGGCGAGGTGGCCAGGCCTTCGGTGCGGATGAAGGCGGCCGTGGGGTTCTGGTCGAGGTAGGCCCCGCCGGCGTTCTGGTTGTTGGCGGCCACGGCTTGGTACACCTCGTTCACCGTGACGCCCAGCGAGCGCAGGCGCTCGGGGTCGAGGGCCACTTCGTACTGCTTGAGCAGCCCGCCGAAGCTGCTCACGTCGGCCACGCCGGGCGTGCCCAGCAGCTGCCGCCGCACTATCCAGTCCTGAATGGTGCGCAGGGCAGTGGCATCGTACTTCTTTTCGTAGCCTGGCTTAGTGCGCACCAGGTACTGGTACACCTCGCCCAGGCCGGTGCTGAGCGGGGCCAGCGCGGGGCGGCCGGTGCCGGCCGGAATCTGGCTTTCGGCCTCTTTCAGTCGCTCCGAAACCTGGGTGCGCGCCCAGTAGATATCGGTCTTGTCCTCAAAAACGATGGTTACCACCGAGAGGCCGAAGCGCGAAAACGAGCGAATTTCGGTTTGGCCGGGGATGGTGGCCATGGCCTGCTCGACGGGAAAAGACACCAGGCGCTCAATCTCCTGGGCGGCCAGCGAGGGGGCCACGGTGTACACCACGACCTGATTGCTGGTGATGTCGGGCAGCGCATCAATCGGGAGCCGGCTGAGCGAGTAGCCACCCCAGGCCACCAGGGCCAGGGTCAGCAGCCCGATGATGAGCTTGTTATGGATGGAAAAATGAATCAGCCGGTCGAACATCCGCTGTGTGGGGGTTAGGTCTAACGCTTCCGAGAAACCCTGCGGCGCGGCGGCCCCGGCCCGGCGGGAGGGAGCGACGGCGACATGACCCGGCCCGTGCGAAATGCACGAACAAGGCGGCCGGGGCGCACGCAGCGCCCGGCCACCCGGCGGGGTCAGCAGGAAAGAGGGGGAGGAGTTAGGCCTGCGGCGGCTGCCATACGGCCCCGAGTGCCCGCGTGGGGGCGGCCACGACCAAGCGGGCGTGGCGGGGGCTAGCTGCCCACTCGGTGGGTAGGGGGTAGGCTACCTGCGCGGCCAGGGCTGTCGGCACAATGGCCCCGCCGCAGCAGTGGCACTGGCAGAGCGGGGAGCACCAGTCGCCCAGCGCGCCAGCTCCGCAGTCCGAGTGCGAAGCGCTGATGGTGGTCTGCCGCTGGTCCTGGCACACGGGGGCCTCGTCCGTGCAGGTAAGGCACGAGAGGAACGCGAAGTAGCAGGCAAAAAACAGGGCAAGCAGGCGCATGTACCGGCAAAGGTAACGATTTCCGATAAGAGGCGCAGTTTTCTGCCGGAGGTAGTTGCCGACTGTGAGCCGCAGGCCACCAACGCTACCGGCTGGGCGGGGTAGCCGCCGTGAGCTGATAGGTCAGCGACTTGCCATGCTGGGCCAGCATAAACGCGATAAATACTGACAGGTCTTCCGCTACCCGGCTCTGTTCTAGAGCTTCAAAATAGGCCTGGCGGTCTTCGCGAAACACGATGGTTAGCGGCTGGCCGTAGTAGCACTGCACGTAATTCATGAGCAGGCGGGAAGTGCGCCCGTTGCCATCGTTGAAGGGGTGAATGCTCACCAGCCGCTGGTGCGCCTCGAAGGCCAGCTCCAGTTGCTCGCGCAAGGTGGCCGCTGCCGGCATCCGTTCGCGTAACTCCCCAATCAAGTTGGCCACCAGCGCCGGCACTTTCTGCGCGTTGGGAAATGAAGTAGCCCCGGTGATAAACACATTGTTGCGCCGCAGGTCGCCCTGCGTAGGGTCCACCGTGCCCAGGGCCGTGTTGGTAACCCTGCAGGTACTATGCATGACCGCAGCGGCCAACTTCCGCAGAAAAGTCGGGCCGGGGAGTTGCTGCGCGTCGGCCCGTGCCAGCGCTAGGTCGAGGGCCAGCGCGTGGTCTTCCAGCATGTTGTAGCCTTCCAGAGGTCTGCCCAATCCCAGCGCGGGAGCCTCTCCCAGCAGAAAATCGATGGCTTCGAGCACCGTCACGCGGGAGCCCTCAATCATGGTGGAGTGGGCGGACACCATCACCTGACTCAACTGCTGGCTGGTCTGCTGCTGAGCGAGCGGCAACTGCTGCACCCGCCGGGTCAGGTGCTCAATCTCTGTCCACGTCATGCCGCCTGTTGCAGGGTAGCTGCCCGCAGCTCCGCCACATTCAGGGAGGCCAGGGGTAGGGGAGCGGCCAGGCCCGCGCCGTAAATCAGGTCACTGGCCCAGGCGGCCAGGTCGTAGGCGTAAATCATACGTCGGCCGGCCTCGTCCTGATACTCGGTTTTGCCGCGCATAAACACTTCCAGGCTCGGCCGCAGGGCCGCTGGCACCTCGTCCAGCGCCTGGTCGGGGTGGGTGGGGCTAAGCAGCGAGTTCAGGTAATCCCGCAGGGCATGAAAAGCGGTTTGGCTGGCTGAGGTCATGGGCAAAAGGGAGAAGGCTAGCTGTTGAAACAGTGGTCAAAAGTAACTTACAAGCACGAGTGCATTTTTTGCCCTAAGTTTCCAACCGAGGTCAAACCTCAGCAGAGTGCGTATTCAAGCCACTTCGTGGTCGGCTATGCGGTTCGGCAAAAGGCGCAAAACAGGAAGTTTTGCACGGTCTGAAAAGGGGGCCAGTGGTCTTCGCGCACGCAACGCAGTTTGGTAAAGCCGCGCGCTGCAGCTGCCGGGCCAGCGTCGTTTCGCTGTACTGTCGCACGGGCAGGCCGCTGCACGAGGTGGGGCCGGTGGTCGAAAACGTGCCTAGCGTGAGGTAGCCAGCTGCTGGCACGGCCCGCTCGGCAACGGCCAGGTACGCGCCAATCTCGGCTGGCGTCGTGCAGAAGTGGAACGCGGCCCGGTCGTGCCACACGTCGTAAGCCTCCGGCTCGGGCTGGAAGGTCAGTACGTCGCCCACCACCCAGCGCACGGCCCGCGCCCGCTCGCCCAGGCGGGCCCGGGCGGGGCCAGCGCCGCCGCTGAGAGGTCTAGCACGGTCACGTGGCGGTAGCCGGTGGCCACCAGGTGGTCTACCAGCAGGCTGTCACCCCCGCCGATGTCGATGATGCGGGCCTGCGAGCTCAGGTTAAGCGAGGCCAGCAGGTGCAGCGAGTTGGCCGGCACGGGCTGCGTCCAGCTCAGCTATTCGGGGCCTTTCGTAGTGTAAATGGTTTCCCAATACTGTTGACGGTCAGGCGCGGCCATGCTGCAGAAGGTGGAGTTAAAGGGAAGCGGCTTATGAATGGACTACTGCGCCAGCTGGCGCAGCGCATCTTTAAAGGCGGGGGTATTGTACCCGCCCGGCTGCTCGTAGTGCGCCGCGACCTGCCCGCTGGGGTGCAGCACCACAACGGCCGGCAGCGACGGCGGCGTGAAGGCATCCAGCATGGGGGCCGCTGCGAGGTACACGGGTAGGAGGCTGGTGGAGCCGGCGAGCGCAGCCCGTACCGGGCCGGCCTCGGCATCGAGGGCCAGCAGCACCACGGCCACCCGCGAGGAGTCAATATCGCGGGCGAGGGCTTCCAGCTCGGGTAGCCCGGCCAGGCAGGGCGGGCACCAGCTGGCCCAGAGGTAAACGACCACGACCTTACCGCGCAGCGCCCACCACGAGGCTGGCTGCCCGTCGAGCGTCGTCAGAGCTACCTCGTCGGCCGCCGCTGTCGGCGGCGCCGACCGCCCGCACGCCGGGCGCAGCTTGGCGCGGGCCACTTGGCCTCTTGCTGGGGACCGGGCAAGCAAGAGCAGCCCCGGCACAATCAGCGCCATCAGGAACAAGGGCCGAAAGCTGTATTTTTTCATTGCCAGCCGTTGCAAAGAAGCCTCGTTTCGGCCCAAGCCGGCCGGAACTGTTGCAAAGTACATGTTTATTCAAGAAATCTATTGAATAAGCGAATTGGCAAGTACCCGTTTTTCGGGGGTATTTTTGTGATTCCCGCGCCGGTAAGGCGCGCCCTGCATGAACAAGCGAGAATACAAGGACCACGTATACAGCGGTCTGGCCGACCTGACCAAGGCGCTGGCCAACCCGCGCCGGCTGGAAATCGTGGACCTGCTGGCCCAGGGCGAATTCACCGTGGAGGATATTGCCCGCGAAACGAGCCTGACGGTGGCCAACGCCTCCCAGCACCTGCAAGTGCTCAAGGGGGTGCAACTGGTCAGCGCTACCCGCGACGGTCACTACCTGCGCTACCGCCTGGCCAACCCCGACGTGTACCGCGCCTGGCAACTGCTGCGCACCTACGGCGTGCAGCGCCAGGCCAGCATCGCCCGCGTGGTGGCGGACTTCCGCACCCAGCGAGGCGTGCTTCAGACCCTGACCATTGACGAGCTATTAGGAAAGCTGAACGGCGAAGGCGTGGTGCTGCTCGACGTGCGCTCCGCCGACGAGTACCGCCAGGGTCACCTGCCGCAGGCCGTGTCCCTGCCGTTTGCCGAACTGGTGGGCCGGCTCGAAGAGCTGCCGCGCACCGGCACCATCGTGGCCTACTGCCGGGGGCCGTTCTGCGTGTTTGCCGACGAAGCCGTGCAGCTGCTCACCGCCCACGGCTACGCGGCGGTGCGCCTGGAAGAAGGCTTTCCCGATTGGAAGTATCGCGGCCTGCCCTACGAGATGGCTAAGTAAAGCACTGCGTAGAAGCGGGCAAATGCGACTTCTGGACTAAACTTCCAATTAAAGCCTATGTGGTGCCGCGCCAGTCGGAATACAACTGCCCGATGCGGTCAATTTCGAGCAAGTCAATAGAGGGCAAATGACCATCTCGCTGTAGCGCTTGCACGGCTAACTGCGCGCTCTTACTTGGAGCGATGTCAGCCAGTTGTATCTGATTAGCAGATAGGTAATTTCTGAATGCCTGATGGTCAGCTTTATCGCGAAAGACCAGAAAAGGGGCTGTCGAGCCTCGGGACTCTAGAGTAGGATTTTTGGAGGTGAGAAAGGTGAGAAAATCTCCTGCTGGCTCACTCAAGTCATAATAATAGTAATATATTTCGTGACCCAGCAAGGCTATCTGCTCGGTTTCAGGAGCAGGTAACAACAGCCGCCTCTCATCCAAATACACATACTCTAACTCAAAAAGAATGGTGGAGTTGTAAACGAACTCAGCCATACCCAGGAAGGAGTTTTTGTTAAGGAAGGAATGGCTGTAGGGCTCCCAGAAAGGCTCAGTAGCCGAACACTTAATCTGATAGTCTGGAAACGACCGGTGGTAGGCGTTGCGTTTAGTAGCAAAGTCAACATCCCAGCTCGCGGGCTCGCGCAACAACTGCCTCATTCGCTCCGTGGGCGACAAGTCCAGGCCAAACCGCTGCCGCCACATTTTTTCGACTAAGTTGACATCGGCCGACTTATTTACTGGGGTATTGGTGTCGCCGACCCGGGTGTATACTTGCTGGCCCAGCCGTTTCCCGTCGGTATAATTCTCCGTCAGCCAGTAAGGCTTAGCTGGTACGTCAGCTATTACTAACACATCTACTTCCAGACCATCGAGTATTAGGGTAATTAGCTTGACTGTCGGGCGGTTGCCCCCGGCAAATTTCTGGTCTCTCAAAAAATCAATAAAATTCGATTGAGTTTTTCGCCCAGCTTCTGCCGGGCCGAGTCCCACAATGGCCGCCCCCTTCATGGGGTCTTCAACGCCGAGAATTAGGTACCGGTCGCCCTTGTGCAGCGAATTGGCCAGGCATAGCACGTCATGCAGCAAGCTACCCTTGTTTTCGTGCGGCTTAGCTTTAAAATCCCAATAGTCTCCCTCGCGCTTAGAAGCTATTAATTCCCGGACAATGGGCTCCAAACTGGCTGGACTCATGCGTGAAAAGTAGGTATAGGTGCGCCGGCCAAAGATAAACGGAGGGCCAGCGGAACGAGCCCTTCCTACGGGCATTAGCGCAGCTGAACCAAGCGGCTCAGCTACTCAGCTAACTGGGAACGGCGTTATTGCGCCTCTTCTTCATCTTTCTGGAAAGTAGTTCCGGCCACTGTTAATCACATATGGTTGATAACCAAAAGTATCCCTGGAAGCGTTTGTGGGTGCCGGGCATGGGGCCAGCCGTGGACGAAGCCCTGACCCACCCCGATTACTTTACCAGTGTTGCCGGGGCGGAATCGCTGGAGCGGTGGCAGCAGACCCCGTGCCTGATTTTGCTGGGTGAGCCGGGAATGGGAAAATCAGCCGAGTGGACTCACCAGCAGTTGAGTGGGCCACCCCGCATGAGCGTATCCTTAAACCTGGGTGAGTATGGCAGCTGGCAGGAAATAGAGGCCAAGCTGATAGGCCACCCACGCATTCGGCGCTGGCTGGGGCGGCGCGAAGAGGAGCTCTGGCTCTGGCTCGATAGCTTCGACGAGGCCTTACTTCATGAGGCTAAACTGGCGCAAGCACTAGGCCGCTTGCTGGAGCAATGGCCCGGCGCGAGGCTGTACCTGCGAATTTTGAGCCGCACCGC
>Ga0160427_10000791_pt1 | contig 19222 bp, 20 predicted proteins | sample SolpanmetagenomL_FD_108194 | JGI IMG/M metagenome (GOLD analysis project Ga0160427, IMG submission 108194) | Solar panel surface microbial communities from Lawrence Berkeley National Laboratory, California, USA - L | ecosystem: Engineered > Built environment > Solar panel > Unclassified ...
AGTGTTGGTTTGTGAGCAAAGAAACGCAGCATTGGCAAGGACGGCGCTTGAAGAAAGAGAAAGAGAGAAAGAGGAAGAGAGATGTGAGTAATATAATATCATCAAGAAGAATACCACGGAGGGGTCTCCGAGAGAAACACGTGACATCGGTCCTGAAACTAGCGGCCAAATTCCGCTACCACTTCAGCAAATCGAGACTCAATTTCTTCTGGACTTGTATCGACAGCGACCAACGACATACTAACACGACATTACAGCCCAGTTCTCTTTCATCGTGAGTGTCGGCTCTTTCACGCATTAGATATTGTGTTTTGCTGACATATCAAAGATGGGTGAGTCTCCTTCTTTCTGCGCATCCTACCTCGAATCACAACATGAAACACTGCGACTGGTAGAAAAGTTCGTTCGTTGGGAGGAAGTAATATCACAAGATGAACTCTTCAGATGCCGAAGAAAGGTTGCGGTTGTGTCGCAAGAAAGATTGGTTGCAGGATAAAATATCAAGGTCGATGCTGGAGGCGGATTGCTCAGAAGCTCTCCAACGGCAACAGCTTAGAAAGAGATTGCATATCCATCTATATGGCACCACGAAACATACACTTCGATGAAGACGAACAATACTGGAATACAAAAAAGCACAAAACTAACACACATACCCACCCCCAGGTCGTCTCCAAGAATACCAGGTCATTGGCCGTCACCTTCCTTCTGACGCCAACCCCACCCCCAAGCTCTACCGCATGCGCATATTTGCGCCCAACTACATTGTCGCCAAGTCTCGTTTCTGGTACTTCGTCTCCAGGCTCCGAAAGATCAAGAAGGCCAACGGTGAAGTTGTGTCCCTCAATGTGGTATGTGCCAGCTAGGCAATAGACGCCAACAGTAAGCCTTTTTAGGCCTCTGCTGATTCTGGTTATTTTAGATTCATGAGAAGAGGCCTCAAAAGGTCAAGAACTTCGGTATCTGGATCCGCTACGACTCTCGCTCTGGTACCCACAACATGTACAAGGAGTACCGCGAGATGTCCAGGACCGAGGCCGTCGATGCCCTCTACCAGGACATGGCCGCCCGTCACCGTGCTCGTTTCCGGTCGATCCACGTATGTTTCTTCTTTGGCGGATAATGTCACGGCGCACTGAGCTGCTACTAATCCATTTATACAGATTCTCAAGGTTGTCGAGATTGAGAAGCCTTCCGACGTCAAGCGCCCCTACTTGCAGCAACTCCTCAAGAAGGACCTCAAGTTCCCCCTCCCTCACCGTGTCGCCAAGGCCGCCACCAAGAAGATCTTCGCTCCCCACAGGCCTTCCACCTTCGCATAGAGGAACAGGCTGCCAGTGTGATTTGTGTTTGGTTTCTGGGAATAGTCATCTGCCGGAGACAGATGGCAGGGGTCTTATGATACACTCTGAGCTCAAAAAGCATATGTGGACTAGCTAGGTACAGAATAAGAGACTGAGCAGTTCAATGAATCCTTCATGAATCGATTTCGAGCAACAATTCTTCCGCCGCGAGGCGAAGGTGTTCCTGACGTGTCCCGTCTTGCTTACCTGCACTATCTACAAGTGGCCAGTATATGTAGTATCGAAGCCATCCAATAGCATCGCCATACGTACTATCTGATCCTCATTGTCAGTCCTCACAACCTAGGACTTAGCTGAATTCGCACTTCAACAGGCACCTATCGCAGACCTTAGCTTATCAAGAGTGTAGCAAGGTAGAGGGGCTTTAGCTAAAACTAAAGTACTCCAGCACTTCTCACACCAAGTATTTCCCATGAAAGGAGACTACTAGTCATTCTAAGAAAGTATATAGCTTCGATACTGCTCGCCTCTAAAATGTATGAGCTTTCAATTCATTGCCCAGACGACGTAAAAACAAGGGTTCGTCCATCTGTGTTTCAGATGATCATTTGACATGTCACGCTTTTGCCTAGCCAGCTATCCTCACTTTTATGTCGTGTTTCAACGAGATCTTCGCTCCTGGCTTAATTACCGAGACTCTTGTGCTGTGCTCCTCTTGTTCCTTCTTGAAAATCGAAGTCCTGTAACACAAAAGTGGACACACTCTCTCCTGTCTTTCCCCACGAAAGACGACCCCATCTAAAACCAAAACATCAAAACAATACATTATTCTCTGTATGCTTCCAAACATTCATCTTTCTATTCAGTTGTTGCAGCTTGCTTTTACTTAGCTTCTGTCATCTTTCTTGTATAGTTCTCCTTCGAGATGGCTAACACAACTCCATCACGGCCACAGCCAGATAGGCATAGCACGGCACCAGCGATCACCATGAATGGTCATTTCGCAACAAGTGAGGCCACATCCAAGGAGCACTATGAACATGGCGTGCAAATTATAGATGGGGACAAGAACTTCAAGTGTGTTTGATTGCAGCTTTCGTACTATGGCCGCCACTAACAACCAAATAGCTCGAACATCTCGACCTACCTCAATCTAGAAAAAGTCACCCCAGTAGGCTTTAATTACCATCTCATATCCGTATTCGGTTCACAATCAACTGGCAAGTCTACATTGCTGAATCAGCTGTTCGGCACGGAGTTTGGCGTGATGTCAGAGCAAGAGAGGAGACAGACAACAAAGGGTATCTGGCTGTCGAAGAACAAACGAGAGGGCGAGCAGAAGTCCGGACCAAGGATGGCCGATAACATACTTGTAATGGATGTAGAAGGTACTGATGGACGAGAAAGAGGAGAAGATCAGGATTTTGAAAGGAAGAGCGCTTTGTTCGCACTGGCAACGAGCGAGGTTCTTATTGTGAACATTTGGGAGCACCAGGTTGGACTTTATCAGGGTGCAAATATGGGACTACTGAAGACAGTGTTTGAGGTCAACCTACAACTCTTCCTCACGGATAGCAAGTAAGCAGCAGCACGTGCCAGTCCGCAAGCTCGTTTACTAATGCACCCCTAGGTCTGTACCACGCTCGCTGCTCTTCTTCGTCATTCGAGATCACATTGGCAACACACCCCTGTCCAATCTGAGAAACACACTGCTGCAAGATCTGTCGCGTATATGGTCGTCCTTGTCGAAGCCGGCAGGACTAGAAGACTCCAGGATTGAAGACTATTTTGACTTTGCATTTGTAGCCTTGCCACACAAAATTCTCCAACCAGAGAACTACGTGTCAGCAGTACAGAAACTTGGCCGCAAGTTCAGGGAGAGCTACAAGGACGGCAAATCCAGCACTCTCAAGTTGGACGATGAGGACAGTGGTATCTTCCTTCCGGAGTACCATCGACGGATACCTGCTGATGGCTTTGCACACTACGCTTCTGGTATTTGGGATCAGATAGAGAGTAATAAAGATCTGGATTTACCCACACAGCAAGAACTATTGGCACAATTTCGCTGCGACGAGATCGCACGTGAAGTGTTAGTCGCATTCGACGAAAAGATTGTTCCACTGGAGGGCCAGCAGTCCGAAGCCAGCAAGGCCGGCAAACCTCGTGTTATTCCAAATCTAGGTTCGGCACTGAAGTCGGCGAGACAGCAAACACTCAAGGATTTCGAGACAGAGGCTAGCAGGTATCACAAAGGAGTATATGGACGAAAACGTGAAGAGCTACTCGAGAAGGTTGATGGGAGGCTGCAAGCTCTTTTCATTGGCCAGTTGACTGCTGCACACAAGGCTTGCGTCAATCATTTCACCGAAGCTGTAACAGAGACAGTCAGACAAGGCCAGAAGAAGGGCACCTACGACTTCGCCGAGATAGTGGCCACGGAGAAGAAGCTGGCACTCGAAAGGTTTGAGACGGAAGCTCAAAGTGTGCTCGTAACTGACGCGCCCTGGAGCACTTACACGAATCAGATGAGCCTCTTCAAGAAGGCACTGGATACGGTAAGTAGTAGACTTCGACAAGAAGAGATGCGAAGGCTTGCATCACGAGTCGAGCGCTGGGTCAAGACGAGGCTGGCAGAGGGAGTTGGTCTAGAGTTCAACAGCATCGGTACTGGTCGTGGTGGTTCTGGTGCACCAGGAGATGCTCAGAAGCCTGCTTCAGAAAAAGACTTGTGGGACAGAGTGTGGAAAGGCTTCACCGACACTGTGGAACATGCCGAGACACGATTTACCGATAGAGCTAAGGGCTTTGATGCAACTCCACAAGAAGTAGAGGTAGGGCTTTGGCGTCTTCGAAGGAAGTCTTGGGCATCATTGCGCGCAAAGATTGATGAAGAGGTTATGGAGGGTAATATCATGCTCAAGCTTCGGGAAAAGTAAGTAATGTGTTACTAAACAAGACCACAAACGTCGCTAACAGTCCTTATAGTTTCGAGGACAAGTTTCGTTATGACAGTGAGGGTGTACCTCGGATATGGCGACCTAGTGACGATATCGAGAGCGTCTATACCGCAGCACGCAGCTCTACACTGACCTTGATTCCACTTTTGGCTCACTTCAAGCTTTCCGAGACTTCAGCTCCACCACCGCTCGATGCTTGGATTGGCACGCCACCTTCATCGAAGTCATCAGCAGACGACGAAGACTTGTCATCCATTGGCGGCATTGATGACGAAGAGGGCAAAACAATGGAGGAAGAGATGACTGTGATATCCGATGCCAGATGCGCAGATCTTTCGACTCGCTTCAAGAAGACTGCGGACGGTATCTATGTCGAGGCAAAGCGTGGGGCGATTGGTGGCATCACGCAAGTCCCTCTGTACTTCTATGGCCTTCTACTGGTACTTGGATGGAATGAGATTGTTGCTGTTCTGCAGAATCCGCTTTACTTCGTGATGCTGGCGTTGCTTGCAGCTGGAGGGTATGTCACATACAATCTCAACTTGTGGGGACCTATGATTAGGATGGCGGATGCAGCTACGAAACAGGCAGTTGACATTGGCAAGGAAAGACTGAGGGAGTTTCTGGCGGAGCAGGAGAGGACGGGCAGTACGGCTGGTGCGGCAAAGAAGGCTCTAGCAGGACCTCACAAGACTGACGACTACGAAATGGACGATATGAATGGAAAGTCCAAGGTATCGGCCAAGAGGGATGAGGACGACGATATCTGAGTAACGATTGGCTTGTACTACTATTGTACAAACAAAATGTCTCGAAAGTCCAGACCTCTCCCGCAAAGCCACATCTGCACAGCCACAGTGACCCCTCCCCAGATTTGCGTCATCCTGGAGCAGCTTGCTTCTTGGAAACTTGCCTGCCATTGCGCCAGCTACCTCACCTATCTACCTCCTCTCTTCTTCCATCTCCCACCTCCTCTCTTCTCTCTAGTCTCATATCTCCCGATCGCAGCTAATTTGCCTCAATCCAATTGACCGTACAAACAATGGCCAGCCAATACCACCAGCAGGACCCGCGTGTCGTCCTTGCAATCAATGGTGAGTTGAGCTCCCAATCCCCTAGACATGACTGAGAGCTTTTCCGCTGACGATACGCAACAGGTGTCCATGCATACCATATTCAAGATGGCAGAGAATCCACTCTCACTCCTTCGGGAGCCCAGACAATGTCCCTCCTCATGATTTCAACCGCATCCGTAGCTGGTCAACCTGACGACGACGTCTACCTCCACCTCACCTTGCCTCCCGAGCTCGAGATACCTCTACCCGCCCATACGCAGGTTTACCCAAGACCACCCCACTCCTACCTCATTCCCCGCTCAGACCTTGGTCCAGAAAGCGGCGCCTTCACCCGTATCGAGCTGCCAGAAAAGGTCAGACAGGAAGAGGTAGAAACGTTTGAGACTATCCTGGCTCAATGTGAGGTCCATCTGACCCGAGTTATAAGGCCATATAACTGATTAGAACATCTGTAGGCACCGCCTTCATGGAACGTGCTCCTCCACCCACGGGAGATGCCTCACACAAACCCTACAGCACGTCTGATTGGCAAGCTGGACAGAAGATGGGTGGTGGTAAGACACAGAGTGGCCACGTTGTGCTCGTGGATGAAGATGATGGAAGTATCTGCGGTGAACTGTCTGAAGGTGCACAAATATACGAGGACCCGTCTCTTTCTCATGGCTCGAAACGTACGTCTTTTCACAGTTGCCTTGTTCGATTGACACAGCTAATCTCCTCTAACAGATCCCGTCACCGTCGAAATCTCACAAGATGGACAGCGTGTCGACATTCGTCCTGCTACTGACGAGTACCTCCGTCTGGCTAAGATGCCAATGTACTCCAACTCCACACTCGTTCAAAGTGCTGCTTCGGCGTCCCGCTTCGTCGTCACCTCCTCTTCTCGTCTGGGTAACATGATGACCTCACAAGCAGAACAGTTCACCCAGAGATCAGCACCAACGAACAAGCCCGTGACCTTCTCTCCAGCCGCCAAAGAGCGAGCGCGGAAAATCCATGGCATGACACAATCCGGAGCTCAAATCAGCGCAAAGACCGTCGGAAGTCTGGCCAAATACTCCCAAAACGTGGCTGCTAGAGTGACAGGTCACGGCGACAGGAAAGATAAGGGCAAACCGGACAGCTACAAGCCGGGTCTGTTCAACAAGAGTTTGATTGCTTTCACGACTGTTATGGATGGACTTGCTGAGAGTGGAACGCGCTTGGTGACGGATGCGGGAACTGCGTCGACTATTGCGGTGAATCACAAGTTTGGCGCTGATGCGGGCGAGATTGCTGCAACTGTGGCCGGAGGGGTCAGGAATGTTAGCATGGTCTATGTCGATGTTACGGGTGTGTCGAGGAAAGCAATCATCAAGAGTGTGGCGAAGGGCATGGTGATTGGAAAGGTCAAGGATAAGAATGGGAAGGAACAGGATGTGATTGTGGGCGAAGGCGATGGTGGTGCGGTTCCACAACAGTACCTTCAACAGCAACAAGGTGGTGGAAGCGGCTTCAACTCACAGTCGACGAGTGGCTATAGCACTCCCGCTGGCTATGGAAGCAAGCCGACGCCAGCCTACCCGAGCGCTGCCGGAGGTGGTTATCCCTCGGACAACAAGAGGTATATGTAGAGGGCTTGCGGATGACATGCACACTGTACAGCGACGACCGTTTAACGATGAGCCAGCAATGTCTTCAAGATTCCTAATACTCGACAGGACCCACAGAACTGACTGGAGTTCTATTTCAACAATGACTGAAGTGATGTTTCAAATTAGTATTAGGTCGTCATCGAGGCGTTTTCATTTTGGAAAACAACTCTCCGTGGACTATGAGGCTGCGTGACTCGTCGGTGAGCATGATGTGGCTGTGAAAGCAGAAACTCTTCCACTGATCTTCCTAGGTAGAGGACTTCTCATCGTTTTCCGCTATCTAGTGTCCTCGTCGGCTCAATCTGGCATCGAGTTTGTATCACTTTCGCCGCTCTTTCTTTTCCTTCTCCCGTCAATTCCTATTCTAGTAGACAAAACTTAAGCATCGCCATCCTCTCTTCTATCCTTTCAGTCCTCTTCTCCTGTCTCTGTCTCTCTTTCTCTTTGTCCTTTCACCTTGCTTTATGTCTTTCTTTCATTCTTTCTTCCATTCTTTCGATCACTGGGTGGTCCATTTATCATAGACGCAGCTGCAGCTGCCAGGCAATGACGATGTTCTGAAGAGTTTTATGGTAGCTGTTTCTTCTGAGTTCCTTCTTCCCGACATCATCACCAAAGCCACACCTCTTTCTATCCAAATCCCGATCGAGTGCGCCCAACTTCAGCTTAACATGATATTCTTCTTTCCAGCACTTTCGACCTCCCTACTTTACATCTATCCACAAAACTATCGCTGACAACGACAAAGCGACTCGTTTCGGTATGCGATATTCGAAACCTGAACTCTTTAGACAATACATCACATATAAATGCCCTCTCTCTCACTTAGGAGGAACACTTGAATGAGGAGTCCTGCGCCCAGCGTTCGGCTAGGCTTTAGGCCATCTTTAGCTAGACAAAGCAGTGCTTTAAACCACGTAAGCTCATCCTCACTCAACGGATTCCATGTTGCATTTCTGACATCTACGAAACCTAGTAAAACCTTAATCTAGCAGTAACGTTACAACCTACCATCTACGGCTACCTCGATACCAAATCCGACCATCCAGACTGCCGATGCAAGGAATCGAACGAAGAGCATCCGTGCCAATATCGACGAGCCTCGATCTACCAGCTAAGCACAAAAATTAGACGACACTCAACCTCGCTTAAGCACAGCAAGCGTCCTCGAGACGAAGCCGTCTCTGTCCGCCCACCCTTCTTACTAAGCACCCCTTACCAGCGCTAAGACACAAGTACTGGTGACGTCCACAACAGTGTTAAAGAGGACGAAGAGAGGGCAGACAAGTTAGTCGAGGAGGACTAAGAAGAGTTGATTCAGTTACTGCCGCGGGTGAAACGTGCTCGACAGGTTGATATTTCTAGCAAACTTAATGGTATAGACGACATGGACTGCTCCCCTTTGGAGCCTGTATTATCGATCGAGCACGACGACATCGACCATGAACCTAGCTCGAATCCCTTACTGCAAGCAGTAAATTCGACCCTGATGAAACTAAAGACCGCCACTCATCTAGAACTACTTTACCTCTACAAACATCAGCTATCAGACGCGCCACCTAAGCCGTGTCACGATCAGCTCTTCTCCTAGTCTGCTAGCCACTGCCAGTACCGACATCGTGTCTGAAAAGGCGTGAGAGTCTGACATGATATTCTTCTACTCAGCACTCTCCACACCGCTACTTCTACACTCTCACATTCTTCTTCATCTTAAAGAGCCTAGCAACGTCCCTTCAAGATTTTCCGCGTCTTCATACTATGAAGCACTTTTAACATACTCCATTGATCTACACACCCTTGCTTGTCTTTCTATCAAGGCCTGTCAAGAAAGGCTACATGATCGAAAACCATTCCCACCACCACCTACTATATTCAAATCTCCATGCCATTACACTCTACGACGATATAGATCATCCAACAATCGTATGATCGCCACCAATTAGTATCCAACCTTCATCAATCCCGCCACCATCATTCCGTCAATCACCTTTGGACCTTACTATACCAACACCTCGACGTCACCTATCTCCACGTCATCGAGCGCGAGAGATCTGGCTGCATTACAGCTACGTGTCTCGGCACTCTACACAATCAACTCCTCTGACTGGAAACGACTGGCGCGAGGACGGTGAGAATGCTGGAGATATGCCTTCGCGCCTATTTCCCACGATTGAGCGTGGTGACCTTGGCGACGACTTGATACGGAGCCCTTCGTAGTCAAAGGATGAAACAGAATCGACTGGTGATGGCGACGAAGACGACGAAGCATCAATTTCAACCTTACCCCCACAAGCAGCAGAGAGAGCACCCTTAGAATGAGCCGGCTTGCAGTCATACATAGCACAGCAGACATATCACACAAAGAACCAAGCATCAAGGAAAAGATACAGTATCAATCATTTTCAACGAATCATTCTCAAATGTTTTTTATTCACACTTTGTTCTCTCGTCGTGCTCTATAGCTTTCTTTTACATGAACAAGAAACAAAGAACCCACGGCCCTTCCTCGGTATCATGTGTGCCTTTCCATGTCCAATGTGCAACGATATACAAAGAAACCCTTCCTATTCCAACCATGCAGAGAAACCCTGAAGTAAAAGAACGAAGAAACCAAATCCAATCCATGCTACATCATCTCACCCTCTACCATCCGCTACCGTAAGCATAAGGAGATGGGCTAGGTCCAGATGTGGAGCTGCTCACGCTTGATGAACTTGATACAGAAGCAGAAGATGTGGTGCCATGAGGGTGGTGAGGTTTGCTTGAGCTAGAGCTGGAGCTTGTCGTAACTGCTGAGCTAGAGCTGGAAGAGCTAGATCCAGTAACAGGTCCAACTGGTGTCGTTGCGCTGCTGCTAGAAGAAGAAGAAGGGGTGGTGGGGCAGAAGCTAACGAGCGATGTCACTGTCTTAACAGGTACAGCGCCAGTGCCGCTGATCGTCTGCGTCGAGTTTGCGCACACACCGCCGAAGAGAGTGGTGGTTGAGACGGCACCAGACTGGAAAACAGTAGTGATGCCAGCAAATGCGGTGATTGTGGACGTAGCAGTGCTGACGGACGCGGTTGCGGTGGAGTTGTAGTAGCCGCCGCGGATGGTTGAGGTGGAAACTACGGTTACGGTTTGAGCAGCGACGGTTTGTGTGGAAACGACGGTGTAGACTGAGGTTACTGTGCTGACGCCAATGGTGACTGTGGATGCGGCGATGGTGGTTGTGCTGCCTGCAACTGTGGTTGTTGAGCCGGCAACGGTGTTGGTGATGGTCGTCGGCGCACAGGTGCCTTGGGTCGTGTATGCTGAGAGGTAGACTGTTGTTGTTGCCATTGAGCAGGTGCCAGGGAGAGTTGAGGTGGAGACGCCAGGGGAGGGGCCAACTGGGCTGGTGCTGCTGTTGGGAGAGACGGGGGTGGATGGTCCAGTAGGTCCGGTAGGCGTGGTAGATGGTCCAGAGGGTCCAACAGGGGTAGTGGATGGTCCAGAAGGTCCGACAGGGGTAGTGGATGGTCCAGAAGGTCCGACAGGGGTAGTGGATGGTCCAGAAGGTCCGACAGGGGTGGTGGATGGTCCAGAAGGTCCGACAGGGGTAGTACTAGGGCCAGTAGGTCCGACAGGGGTAGTGGATGGTCCAGAAGGTCCGACAGGGGTAGTGCTAGGGCCAGTAGGTCCGACAGGGGTAGTGGATGGTCCAGAAGGTCCGACAGGGGTGGTGCTAGGGCCAGTAGGTCCGACAGGGGTGGTGCTTGAACCGATAGATGATGTGATGGTTGAGACATAAGGCGAGCATGGCACCGTGGAGTACACTGTAGTGGGAACAGTAACGTACGAAGTGAGGTTGCCTGCGAATGTAGTGGTGGAGATGTAGCGGGTGGTGTAGGAAGTCACGCTGGTTGAGATGGTGGTCAAGCTGGTGATGACAGATGCTGAGCTACTGGAGGTGGTGGACGAGACAGGGCTGAACGTGGTACCGTTGATGTAGGGAGATGAAGTGACGGGTACAGATGTGGTCTTGGTGCATCCTCCAGAGCAGCTGGTAATCGTGTTTGTCTTGGTGGTGTAGCTGGTGATGATTACAACACTGGAACCGGAAGTAGTGGTGTAGGTGGAGCATGGTACAACTGTGGTTGAAGTCCTAGTGATGGTGGTCTGGCTAGTGGTTCCATTTGCAGGGGTGGAGCTGGTGGAAATAGTGGAGCTGGTGATGGGAGACACTATGCTGGACGTGGTGCCATTGACTGGGACACTGGAGCTAGAGGTCGTGACGGGCAGAGAAGAGGTCTTAGTACATCCACCAGAGCAGCTCGTGATCGTGTTTGTCTTTGTGGTGTAGCTGGTGATCGTAATAACACTAGATCCAGAGGTAGTAGTGTAGGTCGAGCAAGGAACGACCTCAGTAGATGTGGTCGTGAGCGTAATTTGGCTCGTAGTTCCGTTTGCGGGCTTGGAGCTGGTGGAAAGAACAGAGCTGGTTATTGGTGAGACCACACTGCTGGTGGTACCGTTGTTGACAGGTCTGGAGGAAGACGAAGAAGAGGTGACAGGAGCGGAATAGGTGGTACCATTGATGAAGGGAGTGGATGACGTGGTAACTGGGACGGATGAGGTCTTGCTACAGCCGCCCTTGCAGCTCGTAATAGTGAGAGTTGAGGTTGTCAATGAAGTCACAATTATCGTCGTTCCGCTGGAACTGAGAGTACTTGTGAGGGGGCAGACCGTGGTAGAAGTGAAGACAGTAATGTCGAGGGTCTCCGTGATGGGTCCTGCTGAGGTGGTGGAGTTGATGGCAGAAGAGGTGATCAAGCTGCTTGAGGAAGAAGAGCTGACTGAAGATGAGGTGACCAAGCTCTTGGTGGAGCTGGAGGTCGAGCTGTGGACAGGGTCAACAACAGAGGATGTTGTTGTAGCGTTGCTGCCGTAAGCAGGAGGGGCACCGTAATAAGGAGGAGGTGGGGGAGGAGCACCAGTGCCAGTAGCACTGACAAGGCCGACGACGCCGGCGAGAAAAGCAAGAGAGGCGCGCATTTTGTATTAGATATTAGTCGAAAGCGAGTGTGATATTCAGAGCGAGTGTGGGTAGAGAAGCTGTGGAAGAGGGGTGAGATGGAAAGGTTGGAGAAGCTGGATGTAGAACAGAAAAGAGAGAGAAGATAGCGGCCTTGATATACACCAGGACCGACGCGAATAGAAGCGTGGGAAATGACGGAAATAGCCAAGAGCCAAAGCAGAGAGCATTGGCTTGTGATTCAGAATAGTCATTCAGCCAAGCATGAATTGAGTTAAATTAATCGTTGGGTAATCAGCCATTCAACACGTTATCTCACAGCACAACGCCAAGTGGCTTGAGTAAGTTTCTTTCTTTTTCGAGACATGGCATAAGCATGAGCACAAAATAGACTAGGACCTGCATGAGCAGGAGGGCTTCACTCCACGAGTTCGCAGGACAAGATGAAACTGAAAACAGCACGCGCTGGGAGATTGCATTTGCGGGTCAAGGATAGAGTTGTGGTGCAGTAAGGTTTTCAGCACGAGCGTGGGACAAGGCTACAGTGGGCAACTCCGATCAAAAAAAAACAGTTTCAGCTTGACCCTTCCTAATCAGGACAAAGACCAAGTCTCACCATTTCTCTCCGAAAGATATTTTTGGTATTGTCGATTACAGAGCACATTTCAGGTCTCAGATATTCCTTTGTATAACACTTTGTCAGCTGATCTGTGCATTCAATCTCTCTCACAGTACTCGTATGTAAGTATTCTTCGCCCAGCTGACACGCAAGATTCAGGGACGTGTACTGCAATTTTACACGTACACTTGAGCACGCGCGGAGAGCACGATCAAACGATGGGTCAGGCCACGGTAGACCGGCCACTAGTGCAAGGGGTTATCCGTTTCTTAGCGCGACTTCTTTCTTTGTCTGCATGAACCACACAACACACAGTCAATAATAAGGTCATAAGAAGACGTCACAAGGTTTGCAATAAGCGTCACTCTAAAGCATAACTTCTTGGAGAAGTTGGTCTGAAGAAAAGTGGTCTTTGTTTCAGCGTGATTTGTAGTCGAAATAAGGTTGGCTCGTGCTCAGGGTTAAGGCTGACTTCTTTCTCTCTTCAGCAACCTACACTCATTCTCATTCTTTTTCCATCCTTCTTTGTTCTCAACTAGAAACACTCTAACGTTGTTGTGTAAGGTGCACAATGTCGAGCCTTCACAATATGGACTTCGCATATAATAATGGCCTGCTTTCTTCAATACCAAGAATACTATGACGATCATTCACAACGGCATCTCTCGTGTTACATTTCTCTTACTATTCTTGCACTCTCAACGTTTCTCAGTCTCACGCGACCAGAATAGCAACATGTCTCACTCTAACTCTCGGTCCATATCCAGGATACCCAGACGTCATCAGTCAACCCTCTCTACCTCTTCCTCGTCCTCGTCATCTGGTATCACTTCGCTTATTTCATCCACAGACATTAAGCCAATGAGAAGCTCCCGGGTCGCGCCAAGTATCGCATCATTAGTATCCAGGCTTCCTCGTCCTATTTCGACTAACCAGGATCTCCTGCCCAGTGACCTTGAGCATGCTGACAGAATGGCGGTTCTCGAGCGTGGAAACTTAGATGACAGAGCTACCCCCGGGCGTAGACTTGCAGAAGAAAAAGCCAAGATTGACGTTGAGATTGAACAAGACCTTGAAGCAATCCGCAACAGAACCAGAAAGCCAATAACAGAAGAAGAAATTGCTGCAAGTCATGCTCGTGTCTTGGCAGAAAACGCCAGGTTCGTGGAGAGACTTGAGAGAGATTGTGCTGGATTGAAGGCAAAGGATTTAGCAGAGAATGGTGAAGCAAAGAAAGCAAAAAGAGCTAAGTGGATGGCTGAGTTCAGATCTCCTTTCAAGCAATTCCGTCTTTCATTGGATTCAAGTGTCTTGATGAGCATGAGTACTGACATTACAAAATCAGTCGAAAAACGTGCTCGCCTTGTACGTCCGAGACATTTTGTCGTTTCATCTTCAAACACTGCAGCTAGCAACAACACTATCGAAAACGCCACACCAGTGAGACCACAGCTTCTCGACCGTGAGAATCCTTCACCAGCGGTTTCAGATACCTCTAGCGAGCACTCTCACATCTCTAGCTTCCCAGCATCCACGCCAGAGACACTCGGTTCTCTTTCATATCTTCTCAACCAGGCAAACACAACCCGCGTTCAACTCCACGCAATCGAATCCTCTATCAACTCAATTCTTGCCGAGACTTCCTCTCCGTCCTCAATCACTCCACTCACTTGGTCCTCCTCACGCAACTGCTATGAGTTGCAGCCTGCTCGTCCTGCAGCTCTCCCTCTCGATATCATCTCAACCCAATTTGAAGACAACGCAAGTAGCGAGGCATGGTACTCAGCTCGCGACTTTCCAGACGAGAGCGAGAGTGTAGATGACGAAGTAGACGATCTGCAGAAGATGCTCGATGCAGGTCAAGAATGGATGAAAGTTGCCAGCGAAGTCATGCATGGCATGAAGGGTGCGCGTTGTTCAGAAGCTGAGATTTAATGAGCTCGCGAAGAAGGTAGGTGCAAGAGGTAGGTCATACTGTCATTTTCTTTCTGCTGTGTCTTCTTCAGGCATGAGTTATCTTTTCATGAGCTCGGAAGGACGATGATGTACTGCTGGCAATGTTCTAGTCCCGTTCTCATTCGTTATCTGTATTTTGCTGTTCATAGTGACGAATTCAATCATAAGTATACATCTCGTCATCTTGTTGCACTAGCATACCAATAAATACATCACATTACAAACCCAAATCGTGCTTTAGTATTTGTGATGCTCTACAATGCATCCTCCACACTCATCATGTTTCCACCCGTTTCAAGTAGAGCTAACGCTTTGCAAGCTAGAGTAGTGTGATTAGACACCAGGGTGATCCTTCTCCAAGCTCAGACGTAGTCTCGGGCTACCTTTAGTATACAGTAGTCTACATACACAACGTCACTTCACCATGAACAAAGACATCAAAACGAATAATCTAACACATCGTTTATACACTCTAGACGACAAAAACAGAGTTCGAAGAAGCACAGAGAGGTACCAAAAGGAGCAAAGATAAATGCATACATACAGCAACTGGAGTTCGCATGTGGTCACCCAACTCGTCATCAACGTTCATTCAGAAACCGCCTCAAGTTGGCCAGGCCATCAGCCAGAAGGAGAGAGCAGAAAACATCGCCGCCAGGATCGATCAACTACGGTCTACCCGAATCGCAAAATCATTCAACAACGTTTAACGTGATACGAACAACAATAAAAGCTCAAGGAAGGAGGCTCCATCTACTCGTACAGACCAATTGTTTAATCACAGTGAAACGAACGCACCTCAGCATCGCCGAGACACAAACATCAGCAGCTTCTATGGCGGCGATGAGGAGGAAGAAGAACATCCAATAGAGTTGTCCTCTACGAGGAGGAATGCTACATCAGAAGCCAGCTTCCATGGCGGTGACGAGGAGGAAGAAGAACCGCCAATGGAATTATCCTCCAGAAGGAGGAATACCACACTAGAAGAACAGCCAAGGAGGTTATTTTCCAAGAGGAGGAATACCACATGAGAAGCCAGCATCCGCAGCGATAACGAGCTCGATGAAGGGAAATCGAAGAAGTCGTCTTCGAGAGCCAAGCGTGACGTTATAATCGTGATTAACGACGAGAACGACAGGAATTACAATCCGTCACAGCCTGTATTGTCCATTGAACACGACAACACCGTCCCTCCATTCGGACCGGATCCTCTTGAATCAAGTGGTGAAGCGGACTCAGATAGAGTGGATGATAGCGATATTGATGGACTGGACGAAGATAGCGAAGCACGCGACCTCACAATCCAGCAGCCACTGCCAATACAAAGAGAGATCAAGACGAGGCGTCGAGTGCGTAGGACCGCCAAATATCCTTTATGTGACACCGAGAAGTTGTCTATCACAGGTAGCAGTGTCAGCATTTTGTCTATCAAGATCTCGAATCCTTTCGAACCCAGTCTACGTTCATATCTAGAGAACCTTGCTCAGGCTTGCAACTGAAAAAGTATATGGGTTTCGAAACTACTCGCCATCATGGACGAGGCTGCTGTGCCATGCTTTCAGTAAACATAGATATCACGTTACAGCACAGCGAGGAGGCCTGCCTGACTAGACTGAAAATTGTTTTTGCTATTCATCGCTCCATAAGTTGGATTGTAGTGCTCTGCACGGTCTCTTGTGAACACTGATAAAGTATGAAACGAAGATTTTCCCACTCATCAGAACTATGCAACGCATCACTCATGCTATTATCAATCGACGCCAAAGTCCAATGTCCCACTTGTGCATGCATTTTTCTTATTTTCGTGCAGGCTGTCCATCTGACTGCAACCTCTGGCAGTAGTATATATTGCATCGTGCATTTCCACCTGGTCTTCCACGTTCCCACTCTCTCTACCTGACGCTAATACCACTCCTCTTGGTATACATCCTGGCAGCAATATTCATACTCGCCAATTCCTGGAAGAGCAACTTTGCCGCATACGGAATATGCACTTGACTAATCTTAGTCTTGTTCCTGCACGGGCGACACTCGAACTGATTCTTCTTGAGCGATCTATAACGCACCTCGTCATTAGCTTCTGCACAGTCACAAAAAACAATCAAAAGAGAGGAAAACAAAGGGAAATACTTACGCAATCGGCGTCATCAACCCACAAATCTCACAAACATGCACCCTAAACGCATCACTAACTTCAAACAACCTCTCCTTTAAAAACGCACCGGCACCATGCGCAATCATGCAATCACGCTCCATCTCTCCGAAACGCAATCCACCATCTCTTGCCCTACCTTCCACCGGCTGTCTCGTCAAGATCTGCACGGGTCCTCTTGCTCTAGCATGGATCTTGTCGTCGACCATATGGCGCAGACGCTGGTAGTACGTCGGGCCCAAGAAGACTTGAGCGCGCATCTTCTTGCCGGTGTGGCCCTGGTACATAATCTCGAAGCCACGGGATTGATAGCCAGCGTCCTTGAGGATGTCGGAGACGGAGTCGACGGTGACGTCTGTGAAGGGTGTGGCGTCACCTTCGAGACCCTTTGTGGCGCCGACTTTGGAGAGGAGACATTCGATCAAATGGGCAATGGTCATACGTGATGGAATAGCGTGAGGGTTGATGATGATATCTGGGGTTAAGCCTTCGGAGGTGAAGGGCATATCTTCCTGGCGATACGTGATACCCACCGTTCCTTTTTGACCATGACGAGAGGCGAATTTGTCGCCGATTTGTGGAACCTTGGTTGTTCGAGTGCGGACTTTGACGAATAGTTGACCGTCGCTGCCAGTGGAGAGCATGACTTGGTCGACGATACCGTTTTCTGTGCTGCGCAACGGAGTAGATACATCACGTTTGACGTGGAGCTTTGTTCGCTGACCCATTTCTTCGGCGTCAGGTTCCAGAGGTGATGTCTTGCCAATGATGACGTCGTCACCAGAGACACGGACACCTGGTGCGACCAATCCGTCATCGTCGAGCTTGTCGTATGTGCCATGTTTGAGGCGGAGAGTGTCTGCACGCATCGGCTTCTCGAAGCGCTCGAGGAAGGTCATACCAACACGCTTCTCTTGGTCGACATAAGCACGGAAGAATAATGAGCGGAAGAGACCACGATCAATACTAGATTGGTTCATGATGACGGAATCTTCTTGGTTGTACCCAGAGTAAGTAGCGATGGCGACAATGGCGTTTTGTCCAGCAGGAAGTTCGCGGAACTTGAGGAACTCCATAGATCGGGTAGTGGCGAGAGGCTTCTGAGGATAGTAGAGGATATTGGCCATGGTGTCCATGCGTTGTTCGTAATTCGTGAGGAAGATACCCATGGCTTGTTTACCCATGGCAGATTGATATGTGTTACGAGGCGATTGGTTGTGGTCAGGGAACGGAATGATACTTGCGCAAATACCGAGGATCATGCTGGGATGGATTTCGCAGTGAGTCCAAGTTTGACCTTGTGCTGTTTTGGCTCGGAGACGACGATTCGTCAACTCATCTCCTTCAGCCATATTGTTATCTCCTGCTCTTGAGGCAGCAATGTCGTAGGGATCCATGACAATCATGGCCGTCTCCTCTTCTTCGGCGTCGAGGAACTCGACGACACCGTCGTTGACTAGACCTTGCCAGCCCCATCGTGCCTCTTCTCTTTCTCTTGGTCTGAGATCAGCATCTAATGTTGCATCTGCTTCTAGCTGCTGGATATGCTTTCTCTGCAGCTTCAGCTCTCCGCGAGTGTAGCTTGAGGGCTCGTTGTCGATGACGAACAACGGTCGCATGACCCTGCCAGCATCTGTAAAGATTCGGAACTCTCTGTCTCGAATGTCTCGAATCAAGCTGACCTCGAAAGATATACCAAGAGGACTTCTTCTTAACCTGAGCATTGAAGATACCAAGCTCTTGGGGTCATCAGTGACACCAACCCAGACACCATTGACAAAAACTTTGGTCGCATTTGGTGCTTGTAGTGGATCGTACTCTTCAAGCGCTTCCATACCTTGACCAAGCATGTAGTCCCCAAGTGGGTCACCAGGGGTACCGACACTGACATAGCACATGAGTGACAAATTCTTGACCAGACCACAAGCTTGCCCTTCGGGCGTCTCGGCTGGACATACCAGACCCCAATGCGTATTGTGTAGCTGACGAGGTTTCGCAATCTTACCATCACGTCCGATAGGTGTATTCGTTCGTCGCAAATGTGAAAGTGTAGAGGCATAGGTGTATCGATTCAGCACTTGAGAGACACCAGCCTTTGCCTGTGCAGCTTTCTTCTGATCACCCCAGTTTCCTGTGGCTAAAGAGTATTTCAAACCATTACTTATTGTGGACGGTTTGACTGCTAGCTCTACCTGGAATGGCTTGTTGTTTTCCACACATCTTTGTAGGTATTTGAAGACATCTTTGGTGAGCTTGGCGAAGAGCATTCTGAAGAGATTCGCTAAGAGTGGACCTGCGAGATCAAGACGCTTCTTTCCAAAATGATCACGATCGTCTTCTTCTCGTCGTCCAAGTGCCACCTGTAGAAGTCTGTTGACCATATAACCCAAGAAGAAAGCCTTTCTTGTCTCCGCACCGGTCTCTTGGGAAATGTGAGGCAGGAGCTCTTTCTGCATAATGTCTCGCGCATATCTTAGACGCTTTTCTTTCGTACCTTGCTGGTTACCACGTCTGCCGATGAAGTC
>Ga0160427_10000792_pt1 | contig 19207 bp, 18 predicted proteins | sample SolpanmetagenomL_FD_108194 | JGI IMG/M metagenome (GOLD analysis project Ga0160427, IMG submission 108194) | Solar panel surface microbial communities from Lawrence Berkeley National Laboratory, California, USA - L | ecosystem: Engineered > Built environment > Solar panel > Unclassified ...
TGCTCCAGCACCTTTACCAAATACAAAGCAAGACAGCAGTAGAAGCAATGGACATGTGGGAACAACGACAGACGCTAGAACAGATGTAACGAGCCGATCGTTATCTGCGCTGATGGCAAAAGGAGGGGATGATAATTATGGTGGTGGTGATTATGGGCATCATGGTCAAAATCAGACACCAAGGAGATGGGCACAAGAAGATGGAAGAGAGTATCCAATTTCGACAGAGAGAGCGGTGCTTATCAGTAGATGCGTCAAAGAAAGATTGTCCATGGAGAAGAATACTGCTGCTTCTGGTGCTTCCACAGAGAAGTGTTGAGCATTCGAAAAATCGACATCAAGTTCTTGTATTGATTAGACATTATTGTAGGATTGCTGGGCTTTATCTAAAGCCTATGAGTATAGTAGCTGTAAGAACAGCAAATTTAGAGTCAATACAAGATGAAAAGGAATAATTGAGTATGAATTAGCATATCCAACTGCGAGTTATACAATAGTATTGTGCATTCCATCAAATTCATTTCTCTCCGGTCGATGTTTCTTTGTAGGAGCAATGAGAACAATGCTTTCCAAAACTCACGACTCATTTGGAATTCCAGGTTGTAACTTTGTTCAAATCCAATCTGATTTTCAGTGCCCGGCATCGGCGTCTAAAATTTTTTCTTCAATCAACTACGATAATGATAAAATAAATCCCGGTTGCAGGAATGAGTGATAAGAGCTTCTTATCGCATGGCTCTGTTGAGCTCCAAGTCATGGAGGAGTAAATCAGTCAATCACTAGGTATGCATGCATGCAGGACATCATCCCGTCTTCGCCAATCATAATCACCATCCCATCACCTTAAAAATTCGAGCTTCGCCGTAATAGAGCTGTCACGTTGCTTCAGTGTACCTAGGTAGCCAAGGAACTGAAGAGTCAGGACAAAAGTAGGTCAAACATTTCTTTTCAAAAGGAAAGAAAAATGTGTCTTCTCCGAAATTTCACTGAAATTGGAAGAGGAAGAAGTTGAAGGATCTATCCTCTCATCTTCTCCAATTCTGTTGGAACAAATTCAAGCTTTTAAAAACAAAAGGCTTTGCTCTCAATTGGTTGATTGCTTAGTATTTTAGTCCACCCGGAGCTCTAATACCTTTAACATAATAAAGCTTCAAAACACTTCCTATTGAAGCGACCTCAACGCGTCAATTGACAAACTGCGTACCAAAAATCCAATATCAGGAATTTCCCATAGATCACTTTCTGATCGCGAGACATATTCACAATGACGGAATCAAAGACAAAGCTGTGGGGTGGTCGATTCACAGGTTTGTTCTACCTCTCTCCCTTCTCACAACCGAGATCGCAGTTTGTTCAATTCAACCATGATATTCTTTGTATTTCAATCTTTTTTACTCCCCACACAACTCATTTGCAAACGCAGGGTCTCAAACCAAGATGTGAAATGGGAACGCTTCAATATTGACTAATGATGATAATCGGATTTTTTTGTATAGGTGGAACTGATCCCTTGATGACTCTTTACAATGAATCACTCTCTTACGATAAACGTATGTACGCTCAGGACATTCACGGATCTCAAGCGTACGCGAAAGCTCTATGCATGAGCAAGATCATTACGGAGGATGAACGGGATAAACTGATTGAAGGCCTCGATAAGGTAAGGGAAAAGAAATGTTACCTTTTGGAAAGCACATACACAAGCACAATCACAATACACACTTTCTCTGTTCGACGAGAAAAATGCCCTTTTTTCGTCAACTCGAAATATGAGCTGTGGGAGCGAAACACATGGCTGATATAAAGATTCCTCCATCTTCGTAAAACGGATGGGAAGCTGGAAAGGGAAAAATAAATAGGTCAAAGAAGAATGGAAAGCCAATACCTTCAAAATCATCCCCGCCGTCGACGAAGACATTCACACTGCCAATGAACGACGTCTTGGCGAAATCATTGGTACCCACATCTCTGGAAAACTTCACACCGGGCGCTCTCGAAACGACCAAGTAGCGACGGACATGAGGCTCTGGCTCCGGGACACACTCACCGAAATTGAACAGATTCTCGTCGACTTTCTTCGTGCAACAGTCGCTCGTGCTGGATCGGAGATGGATGCGCTCATGCCGGGATACACACATTTACAACGAGCACAACCGATTCGTTGGAGTCATTGGTTGATGTTGCACTGCTATGGGTTTTTGTCGGATTTGCAACGATTACGGGAGGTTAAGAAGCGAGTAAATCGATGTCCGCTGGGATCGGGTGCACTGGCAGGAAATCCGTTCAATGTTGATAGAGAATTTTTGGCAAGGGAGTTGGGGTTCGAAGGTGTGATTGGAAATAGTCTATACGCTGTTGGTGATCGAGATTTTGTTATTGAGACATTACAGTGGTCAGCCATGTTGATGGGACATATGAGTCGCTGGGCGGAGGATTTGATTTTATACTCGACACAAGAGTTTGGTTTCGTAACATTAGCGGATGCGTATAGTACTGGAAGCAGTTTAATGCCACAGAAGAAGAATAGTGACAGTTTGGAACTGCTGAGGGGAAAAAGTGGACGGGTATTCGGACAGGTATTTTTGGCCATCCCTTCTGTCAATCGAGGTTGGCTTTGCGATGTTAGACTGACATGGCGGATAGATGGCCGGATTCATGTATACTGTAAAAGGCCTACCCAGCACATACAACAAGGATCTTCAAGAAGATAAAGAACCATTGTTTGACTGCTGTACCACAGTCAAGCATTCTCTTCAAATTGCTACAGGGGTCCTATCCACCATGACAATACATCCACAAAAGATGCAAGCTGCCCTCACCATGGACATGCTTGCCACTGATCTTGCAGACTACCTTGTCCGAAAAGGTGTCCCATTCCGGGAGACTCACCATATCAGCGGGTCTTGTGTTCGAGCAGCGGAAGTGAAAAAGCTGAGCGGCATCGATCAACTTGGATTGGAAGCATTGCAAGAGATTGATAAGAGGTTTGAGAAGGATGTGATGCAAGTGTTTGACTTTGAGCGCAGTGTGGAGATGAGGTCGGCTATAGGAGGCACTTCTCGAAAATGCGTTGAGAAGCAGATTGAGGAGGTGACGGCAGCTTTGGAGTAGAACATGCTTGAAAGTATGGACTTGCCACTGGCAGAAGAGAGATGACTTGAAAATGAGAATAGAAATATGTTTGTTGGATGACCAGTTTCTGGAGGTTGGTTTTAGACGTGCTTAGCTCTAGATGTGAATACATTCGTAATGTTGTCCCTCCTTAGTCTGTTTTCGCAAACATCCAATCTGTGCATGAAGTACTACTACTACTATCTGAGACATTATCGTTATCAAGAATTGCGTATAGAATATATATGTCTAGGATGTTTAGCATGTATATTTGTTCATCTACTGATTTTCTGGATGCTCGGAAGTACATAATTTAAAGCTTGATTCTGGTCTATACTAAAGCTCTGTCTTGTTATCGGCGGCGTTGAGTAGAATATGCCCAATCTAGCAGGACATAACGCTCACTGCTCCCCCTGACTTGATTCTGCATTCTTCTCTCTCTCTCTATTCTTTGCCATCCCATCCATCCATCCATCCATCTTAGACTGGCTGACTGGCCCACACGGATGCATCTCGAGATTTATGTAATCTGACAGACATCTCCATTCGTTACATTGTCTTCCTCCTCCTCCTCTCAACCTTCTCACCATCCTCATAAGGAAGGTTGTTGTTGCAATCATTCATCCATCCATCCATCCATCAAACAAGCTTCTTGCCTCAGTCACACAGATTGCGCATATCCCATGCCTCTAGCCAATAAATGACCCATCAACACTGTTGATCCACAACGCTCATTTGTTTGTGCCAATTGTATCCTCTTGCATTGGATGCCTTCCTTCTTCAATTTGAAGGGCTATCAACGACTCACGGTACCCACTTGCTTCCCTTCCTTCCCCTACCGTACAAGCTTCAGAGCTTCTTTTTAACGATACACTGAAACATCCAACTAACAACAATCGGGTTTATCGATTTACAGGGTCACCCATCAAAGCCATCAACACCAACCCACCAGCTTCCAGAGAACCACCACGTGTATCTTGACAAGATTGAGCATGATTCTAATCCGAACGAGTTTCTTGATTATGGATCTCCAGATGGCAGCCTTCCAGAAACAGGGAATGAAGGCAGCGATGATCCCACAGCGGACCAACAGGATCCACTGAATTGGTCACGCCCGGCCATGCCCGCGACAACTATCAGATATGATTTGAATCCTAAACGAAGAAAGCGTGAGTAGAAAGAGTAATTCCCCAAACTACCCTGTCCAAATCGCCTTCCATATTGTATCATTATCTGGGTTTTGGGTAGAGACCCTTTATTTGGTATATGACTTTGGTTTTATTTTATATAAGCTTGCCTTGTCATGACATTCTTCTCAAAGATTTAGTGCTAATCCTTTTTTTCTTTCGGAAACTTGCATCAACAGTCACTCTTTTTCTCTACGGACTCATTGCAATTATTTTCATCATGATTGCGACAACTTTGGCCGCATTGACCTTGTTTGCCAGCTCTGCTGTTGTGGCCGATTACACTAGATCGCCCGTCAGCAATGTGCCTGGAAAAGTGTTTAATCGATTTGTAACCATCTGGTTAGAAAACACTGATTACGACAAGGCAGTTGGAGATCGTATGTATAACTCTTTCTTGCGTCGCATTGATTGATAGTAATTAATATATCGTAGCAAACCTTGCTTGGTTGGCAGCAAAGGGTATCACCTTGAGCAATTACTTTGCTGTTACTCACCCGTCGCAACCAAACTACTTGGCCTCTGTCGGTGGTGAATACTTTGGTATCAACCACGATGCCTTCACTCAGATTCCAGCCAACGTTAGCTCCGTCGTCGATTTGCTAGAGAATAAAGGCATCTCATGGGGAGAGTATCAAGAGGATATGCCATCTACTGGTTACGTCGGAATGAATTTTACCAATCAAGTTACCGGCGCCAACGATTACGTCCGAAAACACAACCCTCTCGTCATGTACAACTCTGTTGCCAACAACCCAGACCGTCTCGCATGCATCAAGAATCTCACCATGTTCCAACAAGATCTCAAGGCCAATACTTTGCCACAATGGATGTTCATTACACCAAACATGTCAAGCGATGGTCATGACTCTTCCGTCACTGTTGCTGGCACCTGGACACGAAATTTCCTTGAGCCTTTACTCGAGGATGAGAATTTTATGAACAATACCTTGGTTTTTGTCACATGGGATGAGAATCATACTTATACCTCTCAAAACCGTGTTTTGGGTATTCTTCTTGGTGATGCTGTGCCAAAGGAGAAGGTCGGAACCACAGATGATTCTTACTATGGTAAATTGATATCCATAATTCAAAAACACCTGAATTCTGTCATTAACAATTAATAGATCATTACTCCAACTTAGCCACCGTTGAGGCTAACTGGGATCTCCCAACACTCGGCCGTTACGACACCCCAGCCAATGTTTTCCGAATGGTCGCTGAACACACTGGTGACCGTGTTCGAAAACTCAAGGATTTGGATACTATCTACAACAATGCTTCATATCCTGGTATCTTCCAAATGACCCCATATGGTGGTGGTGTCGTTCAATGGGCTCCTGCTCCAGTGCCAAACATTCACGCTCGACGAAATGGAAGAACCGTATTGGAGTGCATCAAGAAGATTTGGGCAAAGGGTGGAATGACTACTTATGGAAACGACTTGAAGATTCCATCTTTTGTTGACCCACCGGTTTATAGACAGGTTTAGAGCTTGAGCTATATTCCTTTCCTGTCTCTTTCTCTCTCGGCTTCACACCTCTCAACGTAGCTTTTGTACTTGATAGAACATGTATAACAAACTCTTATGTAATGCGTTAGAATATTTGGGAAAAAGCATTTCAATGTATGATTTATTTTTCTATTTCAAGCTATACTTTGATCTCAATTTGTCTTAATTTTCTGGAGGTACAACTCCCAATACCATCTGCCTTCGATTTATGAGCAAATTCTTTTTTTGCATTTCAGACCACTTGCTGGTAAATTTCACGCATGGATACATCATACTTATAGATAAAGAGAGAAAGATGTCATTAAACCGTATATTGCACTTCAGGCATCTCAGTTGATCTCAAGAAATGAGGGTACGAGTTGTATTGTCTCTATATGTGTACACATAAGTATGGATAGGCTTAAAAATCATAAAAATACAATGGCAAGGAAAAGCGGGTAGAAAAATGTATTCTCATTTGCCCTTGGGTATTTCAAGCAATATACACACACACACACAGACTAGAGAGGTGTGACGAAGAAGACCTTTACATGTAGACACATACATCGAGAGGGGGCAGCGGCAAAAACAATGAACCAAAGAAAAATAAGCAACTCAATTAGTGCTTGGAAAACCCCTTTGAACGCCATTCTCCAAAAAAAAAAACGCTGAACGATGTTGTTTGGCCCCTTTTTTTGATCGTCATGAAAAACTGTTTTTCATGTTAGTGTTCTTCAAAAGCCATTCGCTGGAGAAAATTCTGCCTTTTTGCGAAGTGGCTTGTTGGTGTTGTTGTTTCGTATTTCTCGTCAATTGAGAAACAATCATTATATCGTGATAGATTCCTTTTTCCTTTGTACAATTCAGTTGAATAAGGGTTGACCGTGTGAAGAGAAACAAGAAGAAAGAAGGACTCCTTTCCAAAGGAATGCAAGAAATAACTCATGCATCCAAAACAAAGTCATCTCTAAACATGCTTCGTATCTTTTGTTCGAAAAAATAGCCTCTCTGATTGCTCACAACTCGTACTCCACTGAAATTGATATCAGCGCACCAATGTGTATGTCCGTAAACCCAAGACTTGACCATCTCTTTCCCCTTCCAACCTCTCCATTCTCCACCTTCTAGTATACCAGTGCAAAACGCACTACTTATCGGACTATCATCATGCTCTGGAGCACTCGTTTTTCGATATGATGGTGCATGATGTGTGATAACAAGTACCCTTCTATTTGACGGAAGCTCCTCCAATTGCGATCGCAACCACGAAACGTCCAATTGATGTTCTGCATTGTGGTCATCAACCGTCCAATCAATAATTCTATTAAAATCATTGAGTGCTCGGGAAACGCTTTGTCGCTGTGAATCAAGGATTGAGGATTGTAGTGTGCAGCCAAGAATGGTGAGAGTATCGTCAATGTCATAACGAGCTCGGTTGAGGAGTATGAGTTTTCCTTTCATGTTTGGATCTGTGGTGAATGATTCGGCAGTGGCTAGACCGGCTTCACGAGAGATGCCGTAAAATTCGTGGTTGCCAAGAACGAGAAAGACGCGGTCGAATGTTTCGCAGTGTCGTTGGAGAAAGACAGAGTATGCTTCGGAATGCTTGAGTGAACCAATGTCGCCGGCTAGGATCAAGTTTGGGCATTGTCGAGGGATGGTGAATGTATAGTATCCGCCGTCTGGATGTGAAGACTCCATTTCTAGATGAAGGTCAGAGACGACCTGGAAGGGTACAGTAGGGTATCCATGTGAAGAATGGGTGACGGATTGTATATAGTCGACGAGAGACCTTGGGAGAAAAGATGAGCTTGTTGATGATATTGAAGAGGCGCTATCTCTTGAAGATGAGGACGAGAAAATAGTTGAGAACGACATGACCTCTTGTTGTTGGATTCTTTGGTTGTAGTTGTTGAGGCGGCCAAGGATCGACTCTCTACATGTCAAGGTCAATTCAAAACCTGAGACGAAGGACCAGCGTGTATCCTCGAAGGGTATAGAGTGTTGAAAGAGGAGTCCTTAATTGCTGCTCGACATGCTCTGCTCACAACCAACAGCAGACTCGGGGAGGTAGTGAGGTGAAGGAGAGTGAATGGGTGGGTGGATGTGAGAGGGAGGAGAGTGTAGATAAGGAAATGAGCAGAGAAGAGCAGCAAGAAGGGAAATGGGGAGACTTACTTACACGCCCGCACTCTTTTAAGACACTGCACCTACTGGCACTTCCTCGCTCGCTAGCTAAGTAGTACAACCACCTTCTTCTGCTCCTCCTCTTCCTTCGTCAGTAAGCAAGGGCTGTCAGTATGCACGTATAGTATCTCTCTATCCATCAAAGCATAAACTCAACGAAGCACACACGCTAATCAAGGCCCAGAACCGAAACGAAGGGGGGAATAATACTTACCCCGACCACGTTGTCCTAGCTGAGTGGATCTGTTGAAAGCACCGCCTGGCGAAAAATACCTCACTCGGCCAGTGTTTGAGTTCTAGAATGGCGTCTAAAGCCTCTTCAAAAGGGTATGCCACGTTGACGCAGATCCCTGGGAGCTATCCTCGAAGGCAACATGTATAGGACTATACAAAACCCGCGCACGTCCAAGTCGTCAGACAGATAATTGATTGACTATGAGATAACCAGCACCGAGTTCATCCATAATAATTCGTCTAACATCACCAAGAGAGGACTGAAAGACTACTTCTCGCACCCAAGAGCCTGACTGGACTAGGCTCGAATCACTCGTGCGCGAGTCTCCCATCGATCGCACGAGGCTATATTAGCGTGGGAATAAGGCTTAGTTGATCTTTTCTTGGCTTAATACCAAGACTAGAGCGAAAACCCTCTTCTTCTAGCTCTTCTTGCTTGGAGACACGAAATACCAGCACTCGAAACTCTGTAGGACACAACATCTTGTCTATTGCACACCATCGCTTTTCTTGCCATTTGACATGAAATGGATTACAACCGATGAGACATTGCGAAATATCGGAACGTCTGAAGACACGGATATATCGATGCATTGCGCATTTTCGACTGTTCCCATCATAACAATTTGTACAGATCAAAACTTGTTGTGATCCGAAATGACACCGTCACGACACAGCTCCCGACCAATTCCATCATATGAAGCACCATTAATGTTTTCTTTTGTAGCGAGCTTGAGCTAGATGGCCATTCCATCATTTTTCGAGCTCCCGTATTCTATATTTGCCGACATCAAATGTGGAGAAATTGACAAGGTTGATGGCCTTCATCAAAAGGATCGTATCGACGTTGAGCGATAGAATTACTTTTTAAATCTAAGTCAACTGACGGAAAGAACAGCAAGCAGAGAAATTTAGCTAGAAGAGAAAGAAAATTTACTCCATTTTAGAGGCTTTTTGCCAGAAAAGAAGAGCTCAACTGAACAAAACACATTCCAACTCCGGAATGTGCAAGGGTATTAGCTCTTAGCTCGTTAGTCAGATCACAGCAGCTAATTTACCATTGCAAACCCACACACACTCCTTCTCTCTTTTCTTCCTCTGGCGGCGGGCGCTATCATTTTTACCATTTTTCGAACCAGCAATTGACAGCTCAACCACACAACCCAAATTAACCTAGAACTTAATCCAAGCAACAGTCATACATATGCTTGACCATATATGCACACGTAATTGGGCTCTCATATACACAATCATGTCTAGGAAAGCTCAGGAATTGATACCCGTCCAGTAGGCCTCTATTTCATGGTAAAAAATAAGTGCCATATGTGCTTGTCTCGCAAGGCCCGTACGGAAAGGCAAAGGTTCCGCCTAAACATGTCGCCGATTTTAAATTTTTGCTTCCTTTTTTTTTTCTTTCTTTCCTTTCTCCGTCTGCTTTTTTGTCCTATATGTATCAAACCAATTGTCAAAAGAAGGAAAGAAAAGCGTTCCAATCTTTTCCAATCTTTTTTATATTCCTTTCTATGCATATGTAGGATCAAGATCCCTCGTCCACAATGATGATCCGAGAAACTTGTTTATATTGTCCAAGTTTTAACTAGAGTTTCATCATGAGAATGCATGGGACAAAAAACGATTGTGCATATAACGTGCTTTGTATAGCAACATTGGAGAAAAATTATATTCACACTCCATATAGACTCTCTTTGTGTAGCTGCTACCGATAGTGAATGGTTCGAGTTTATATTAACTTGTTTTCTACGACATCTCTATTGTGAGTGCTCTTCCCATGGGACTTGTATTGTAAGCTTAGTAAAACAAAATGTTACTATCACATCGTATTCAAAACCACATACACACGCACTTAACTCTCTGTCTTTACATAATTTACCCATCCTTTTTTTCTCATCTCTACTTCGTATATAGTTATTTATCTTGCATTTCTTCTAGCAGATGTAAAATATTGATTCTTTTTTTTTTATCATAATTCACTGTTCTGCAATGTGATACTAAGTGAAATGCTAACAAATTGCCATTTTTCGATTTTGAACCTACCGGTACCAATAATGCTTAATAACCTATAGACAACCATAGTTGAAAGAATAAAAGAAACATTTCTTTGTTGTTCATGACTATGACCTTGTTAAAATTATTTTGGAATTTATATCCAAGGAGACTCATGTACAGAGTACGAGGTGCGTGAATTCTTAGCCTAGTGAGATGTAGATTGTTGTTAAAAAAAAAAAGGCAGTTCATCTAGACGCACATATATGCGCGTTCCAAATAGAGGATCTGCATTGTATAGTATCCTTATTAAGAACCCCCCTCTCCCCTAGCGAATATCTTTGTATTTGTATCAGTCACAAAATACAACCTCTCCCTTTCCTCCACTTGTTCTTCACTGCAACCTCCATTTGTCACTCTTACCACTCCACTGACATCCTTTGCTACACCCGTGTCTAACAATCTCAATGCTAACACAGCATGTGCCATATGTGCCAATGAGGTCACTGTGGTCGTATGATTGGTTTCAAGTGTTGACATGGAGTGCGGTGATGATAAGACAGAGTCGGATTGTACGTGAGTAATCAAACATGACGACAGAGCTTGAATGTCTTGAATGAAATCGAGTAGTTGTGTTGGATGAAGTTCGGCAGCCGCAAGAAGGAAATCCGGGTTTAAGAGTATAGTAAGAGGTTTTGTAGCACTAGTTGAGCATCCTTTGATTGCCTGTTCTATAGCATTTTGTATTGGTTGAAGTTGGTTGTTTTTCGCTTGTGCTGAAGGTGTTGTATCAATTTTGAGCAAAGTGTTGTGATTGTTGTGTTGTGGAATATTTGAAGTGAGCGAGCTTGGTTGAGGGACTCCTCGAGGATTTGCGGGAGCAAATGCTGGAGTTCTCTGGCTCGATACACTAGTAGGAGATGCCCTTGGCAAGTCGGCTTTGTCGAAAAGCGAAGATAGACCGTCGACAAAGGTGAATTTGGATTTATCATTCGAGTTGATGCTGATACCCTTCAATCCTTATCGCACAGTCGATCAGTGTTACAGTTTCCGAGAAGGAGTAACTATGAAGGGTTTCTAACCAGTTTCTTCATCCCATCTCTATAATACTCAAATTTTTCCATGAATGACACAAATACGATTGGTGTATCCTCTGTTAAAGCTTGTTGTATAAATGTGTACATTAGCCATGTTGGCGTTGTTCCGATGACTGAAGTAACGAGCAAAAGCTGGCATTCTCGAGGTAGTTGATCGTAGTTCTGACCTAGAATGTCAGATACAGCGGGCAACCGCGACATTGAGTGGCTGTGAAACGAACAACGGCGTTGTGTTGCTGAGAGTTGCAAGTTTGGTTGGATGAGTGAAGCTTGATAGAATGAATCATGATGTTGCGTGAGAAAATGAAGAATCCCTTAGCGAGAAACAAAATGGTGATGATGATGGCGTTGCAGATGGAAAACAAATCAACACATGATGTCACACATCGACAATCTTCAATGTTTTTATCGACCGCGATGCTGCCGACGTGAAAACTGGCTCTATATTTGTGGCACCGAGATCTACATCTCCATAATCTATACTTACATAAACGGAATCGTCCAAAACATCTTAATTGCGCCTTAAAAACAATCCATGCAACCGTTACGTCGATCCTACAGGCGCCGGCGGCGGTCCACCTGAGCCATTTGTACCATCTTCTCCCTCACCATCAGTTTCCATCTTGACATTCTTCATAAGCTCATAAAGTTGTCCAATTTGTTCATCTGTATATTTTGGCGATTTTCCTGCGCTTAGTATATGTCTAATCTCTCGCAACAATGTACCAAGTCATATGCATGTGTATACATACCACTCATCTTGTCCAATTTGGCTTCATCAAGCTTCTCGTCTCGCCACGATCCACCCTCGAGTTGCTGAGCATAGAGTTGCCATTCCGTCAAAAAACCAATCTACCCGCATTGTTCCATCATATATCAGCGATCGAGGGTCTACTTGGAGCAATCGGATAAATTATTCCTTAGACGTACTATATGTACGGGATTTTCGACCTCTCTGTGTCGTCTCCATTCTTCCTTAATGTACATGTCTCCTAGAACTCGTTCCTCTTTCGGCAAGAATTTTCGATGCGATCGCAGTAAACGGCGGTATAGAGGAATTGGAGGCAGTAGTGCAAGAGGATGCCTGGAGAGGATTGTCCCGACATTGCCAACTGATGATCCGGCTGAGGCGAACAATTTTAAACTCGGTCTGATCATGTTGATTGTTTGTTGTAGTGTTTATAGTATAAACATGTCTATCGGAATGGAGGTTTGGGTGGAATATTTTGTCGTTGTTAGCTAGCACGAGATTGCCATTTGCATCATCATCATCTTGTCTTCCTCAGTCCATCAACTTTGTGATCAAGCATACTAAGTAGACACTAAGTACAATTGAGGATTTTTAATGGCACATTCTTTTTTCCTCTCTTTCTTTTCATTGAACGACGACGGAGAGAGGTACGGCATGCATAAATACTGTAATTAATAACACCAATGACGATTCTTCGTCTTTTAGAAGGTGGAGATCTAGAGCAAGAAGTGTATACATACAAGTATTGTCCTCACCCAGTACATATATATATGTTATCTTGAGAAAGCTAAAGCCACAAAGACTGTATAAAATTAATCCTTTGAAGAACCGTATCCCTCACTTAACTTATTGATCTAATTTGCACGTACATGATAATTGCTAACGTAAGTATGCAATTGTGTTGAAGTATAAAATACTTTAAAAGGTATTGCCAGTATGTACATCAGCATACACAACATCCAGCCTTCTGATATGGGTCATCCAGCCAGCCAGCCAGTCATGCGCATAAGTACTAGAGTACTTAGTATGCACCCATCCACTTAGTGGTAGAGAATCAAGATCTGCCAGCGAATAACTTGTGTGAAATAAATAAACAAATAAATAATCAGAATCAGAATTAAATCTGCGGGAAAATCCAAAATAAAAACAAAAAAATAAACAAACACGCAAGCCAAGACATCAGCGCACTAGGAGCGCATGGTGGTGGTGGTGGGGTTCTCTACACACCACAACACCAAGCACTGTTATCATATTCACTCATCCACTCTCACCAGCACTCACTCGCTCATCCACTCGCTCACCTCGTCACACCCCCCACATCGCGCAGCTGGGTACGACGACAGCAATATACATACACCCACTCACTCGACTCATTGATCAGGATACTGTAGTCTAGATACTACTCCGTGACTCCAATCTCCAACTGAAAAGCTTCATGCTACTCTGTCTTCTTATCTCATACCGATTTGTAGATAACAACCATCCTAGGAACACCCCTCCATTTTGACGACTAGAGAAGAATTGTATGGGCCCGAAATCTTATAATCTCTATTACCCAGCATCAAATATATAAACTCTCGAACCAGTGCCAAGTTGCGCAAGTCGACTTTTTCCAAAAACCACATCTCAAGTGTTCAAGCTTGTAGCTTTAAGTCCGAAAATATCAAATCAATCGCAGATTCTCGAGCTCTTGATCTCTTTTGACTGGGAAAACTACCTACTTTCAAAACAACAACAAAACAAGCGCAAACCTCCAAATTCGACTCCCTGCCTCAAAAAGAAGAACATCGGCGATACGGCACAACAACAAATAAACAATTCGAAAAAAGAGAGTAAAAGAGGAACGAAAAAAAAACGTAGTTTAAGGAAAGAAAGAAAAGAGAGAAAGAGAGAGAGAGATAGATAAAATAAAGATAAAAAAGGATGTCAGCCTTTTTCACCGAACTTTTCACCACAATCCTCACACCCGGCACCTCCCCCGCTCTCGTCCTCGCAACCAACATCTCCTTCCTCTTACTACAGATTGTCCTCCTAAGTCTCCTAATCTACACCCACTCATTCCACTTTGTCTTTCTAAGCATCATTTGCGCTGGTCTATGGGCTGCTATCAACTGGTTCGTCCTCGAGCTCGAGAGTATAAAAAAAGTCGAGCAAAGGGCGGAGGATATACGTAACCATCAGACGTTGGAGCAAGAGTTACGGAAGGCGCAGCAGGATGAGGATGATGAAGATGAGGGGGAGGAAGAGGATGACAACACTGGGGAGACATTGGTGGGGAAGAGGATGCTGAGAGACAGTAGTGGCGTTGATGTAGATACAAGGACAATGGGAATGGCGACTGGTGCAAGAATATCTGGTGGTAGTGGTGTAGTTGGAGGAGGAGAAATATCATCGTTAGGAACGATTGATGTTGCGACAAGAGAGGTTTCGGATGACGATGATGAGTACGAGAAAGTGGAGAGGGAGGATGGGATTGACTCTTCGGAACTAGAGGAGAGAAAGAAGAATATATGAGAAGAGTATATTTAAGATTGCTTAACTATCTTACTTTTATCATTTTTCTTCTTCGTCTTCTTTACTTTCTTCCTCTGTTGATGGTAGACAATCAATAAATAGAACCCGGAGCCTTTCTTGAAGGGAACATTGCTGATGGCGGAGTCTAAAAACATTGAGGTTGTACATCATAGATAACATAGAATAATGGCTATTCTGTCTGTCCACCCCCTCTCTCTTCAGCCGCTATTTGAACGTGCTTTTGACTCTGTGCTACGAAAAAGATCACAATACCGTTCTTCAACTATTGTATCTTTTGTGGTAACTTGTATGATGAATGTCGAATTCACTCCATTATACATGGCAAAACATGAGCGGAATTCACATCTAATTCATTGACGCTGTTCGTCAAAACAATGTCCTTATACTTTATGATAGAGAAGAGGAAGAAAATACGCGAATGGACTTTGCAATTGATTATCCACGAGTTTAAACAAGTCTGCCATTTTATACTTTGACACAAGGACAAGTGGGTTATAACCTTGTTAGGCTCTCTATCACACAAAAGTCCATTACTTACTCGACTGTCCTGTTTGAACCTCTCTTATGACCAAAAGACGCTATTTTAAACGTGCTGTGCGCTTTATTGCAGTCAGCAATTACGGGGCGCATGTATAGTGATCCAAAAACTCGCAGCACTTGGGTCCAAAAAGACTTTGTTAAACACTATGAAGAGTTCCCAAATCCATAGCTCTGATGGACATGTGCGACATTGATTCCATCACTTAGCACCTCAAGTGTTGCCCCCGCAATTTAGAAGCAACGCAAGCATCTCGAGTCCAGATTCTTTCTTCAAGGTTGAGCCATCAATTCGCTCCTGTTGAGATAATTGATGAATGTCAGAGCGAAATGAGGAATCTACGAGGAGAGCACTTGCGCTTCGATACAACACACGTTCTTGATGCTCAAGAGCGTATGAAAGGGATGAGAATCTATGGATTCTGGGTAATTCATCCTCCTCCTTCTCTTCTGCTCTTCTTCATCGTCGTCTTCCTCCTCGTATTGTTCCTCGTCTCTTTGTTGTAGATTTTTTTTCTGAAATGGATAGCCTCATTATAGGACTTTCGGGATGCTCATTGTCGTCTATGACAGTAGTGGTGTCTATTTGAGCATCAGCGTGTTGATACGACACTCTATAGTAATGACAACTAACCTTCTAATTTGGCAGTGTAAATTGGTTTGTCAAAAGAAGCCTCAGCCAATTTTAGAGGTTGGGAGCCATTAAATGTTGATTACCATCCTAAGCAAGCGCTTGAGCACGATCTCTACTCCTCCTCATGATATTAATAAAGGTGATTTAGTGGATCGATGTCAAAGTAATCTCTAATGAATCTACCCTGTTCGATCACTCTGTTCTCTGTATTCCTGCTTAGTTGGTATATGTATACATTTTGTTTTCGTATTTTGTACAATATAATGTTGTAAAAGGTTTGTCCCACTGTTTGAATGAGCACAGTCCGTTCCCTTTCTTGAACTGGAAAAGCCCTATAAATTTTGTTGTTTTAGTGTCTCGGTCGAGGTATATCTTTACTGGATTTCTTTCTTTCTTTCTTTCAACTTTCTTAATCTTTCTTTGCATTACAAACTCTCAATCTTGCGCCCTGTATTAGTCAAAGGAAATCAAGCAAAACACTTTCAAGTTTTCAAGAAGATTCATCTGCTTAGGTTGATACTGGGAAATAGTCTGTAGACCATAAGACACAAGAGTCCTTCAATTATGATGTCGAAGCTGCTAGTTCTGGACAGGTAAGTAGTTACATAAGTGTATACAGACGTGGCATGGTCTTATATAAGAGATACAGACTGTTCACTAAAGTTCTTTATTGTCCATATTTTCATGAGCTTATTTATTATCAAGGAATCCCTTAAAGCTTTGTAGCGAATGATTATACAAAAAAGCGCGCATATACTCTTACTGTCAAATCCTCACTTGAGAATATTAAGCTGAAGATACGTTCATCGATTCTTGTTGTATTGAGAAACAATGCCAGCTACAAGTTATGGTAAACGTGCATATCGAATTTGGGGGGGAAAATCATATAAAGATGTCATGAATTAGAACATGATATGATAAGACGAAAGTATTTGATTATAATACGCTCATTACTTTCTACATCTGTATAATCTTGCATTGAGCACTGACACATGTACCCTGTGAACGGAGTCACCAGGCAAAAAAAGCCAAGAGGTAGAACAAATGATGACATACTTGACCCTGATTGTTTCCCTCTTTGCCAATAAGGTAGGATAAGATGAAATTGGTGGGCAGTAACATCCAAAAAAGAATTGTGGCATACATTTAGATCCATACGAGATTCGAACTCGCAATCTTCAGCGCCGAAAACTGACGCCCTAACCATTAGGCTAATGGACCACGATGAAGAATCTATGTTTTAGTAAAATATATAATCACAATACATACCTGCAATCGCAAACCACGAAACCCTGCCTCAATTATATCGTATCTCATCATATCAAAACTGTATGTAGGCCACTCGTCGTTATATTCTCATTATCATACATCAAATATTGAAGACACGAGCAATCTCCAAACCTCCAAGTCACATTGCAGCTGACCTCTTTCGAAAGCCATCTTCCATTGCAATCACCTTGTTCAAAACCTTCATAATTCCTCACTTGTCGTGGTTCACGTCATATTTACAAGATAAGTGTCTCGATCCATTCAATCGTCATTATTATATTATCATTATTATCATAAAGCCAGAGAAAGAAAAGGTTGGGGAGATAACGGTGAAGACGATGAAGAGATGTTGTAAAGAAGTTGGAAGCGGAGAAGTAGTTGTAAGTACAAGAAAGAAAAGCAACGAAAAAGAAAGTCTAAGTCCCCATAAATTTCAAAAGTCTATAAACACCAACCGCTAAGCCGCAGAGAGGGATGATTGATGGTGGAGAAAAGAACGGAAGGAAGGAAACTGAACAGGGCGCCAATATGCAGATACAATATGTTACAAGCATAAATAAAGTATAAACAGGAACAAAAGGCAGTGATATTGCACAAACATTATGCTCTATACGGAAAGGAGAACAATAGGGGAGAAATGGGGATGGTTACTTGTGAGGAGTGATTGATGCAAAATCAAGAAGGGATCAGAAAGAGCCAGAAAGAATAAATGAGGGGAGTTTTTCGTCATCGAATAAATTGGTATTGTGATGGTCGTTGTTTGTCGTGCGAGTGGTACGATTGAATCAGGCAAATCCAGAGATTTCTCGTCTTAATTCCGGCAATTGGTCCAATTCAAATGATCTCAAAGCGTTTAGGTAATCTTTCATACCTTCGGCCGCTTCTCGTGCCTCTCTCTCGGCACTTCTCGATCTTTTTGCTGGACGTTCATCGTTATAATGATCTTGTGCATATTTGACATCCAAATCTACCGTACCCTCTTCGTAAATAAACATCGTGGGCTCATCTCTTGGTGGAATTGTAAAACGCCGACCCTTTTCATCAAGATCATCATCCCAGATAAATTCATCAACGCCATCTGTTCCACAAGAACCACCGTCCCATAACGACTGACGATCTATCGGTGTATTTGTCTCATGTCGCTGACTCGCTATCCAGACTGCTGATGGATTATGTGCGCGACGAGCTTGGTTGACATATCCTACTACACGATCCCAACGGTATTGACGAGAATCCTTACTGTCAATGGTCGAAACATTTGCTACATTGAGTTGTGGTCGAGCGATCGGTGGTAGGCTGACAGGGCAGACTGGCATAAAGTTGAAACTCAGTCGAGGAGATGGGGTATTTATTGTCGTCTGGTCGAGTGTTGTGAATAGCTCGGGAGCTAGTGTGCAGAAACCATTTGGAAGTCCATATGATGGTCGATAACTAGCATTCGGCGTCGGCATAGGTGTTGGGGTTTGTGTTTGAGGAACAAGTTCGTCAAAGAACGGCAGGACAAATGCAGGCATTGGAGTCGGTGATGGTGCCGGTGTTAGTACCTCTGGAATCGACTGATGCTTGAACGGCAAACTCGTGAGTGGTTGAGGCACTGGTTTTGTTGTTGGTGCCAGGACTTCGGGTGCTACCTGTTGCTTGAACGGTAGAGAAAAGACTGGTCCATGTGAAGACGAATGTTGTTGTTGCTGCTGCTGCTGCTGCTCTGAAAGCAGCGGACGTTTGAAAACATCTTCCCTCGACAGACTTTGATGTGACGACGAGAGTGATCGGACATGGCGAGGTCTTGTTGTAGCTTGTGACAAGTTTGTTGTGATGGTGTGGTATGGTTGTGAGTTTAGGGCTGAGGGAGCGGTATTTCCCGATGTTTTTGCCGTTGTAGTGGCGGTGAGTGTGTGAAGCATCTTAAACTTCTTCATAGCATTCGACATCTTTATAAATGGTGAGAACGTCGTTTTGAAGTATGGGGTCCTCGACAAGAGGCTGACGATGATCTTAAGAAGAGAAAGGAAGAGAAAGAAAAAAAGTGAAATAAATGCCACGGAAAAATAAGGAATGTAAAAGACTGCTGAAGCAATATGGACAAAGTGTGCAAAAAACGAAGGATGGGAAGAAAATAAGATGCTTTTCAAGATGTATGAGGTATATAATAATGTATGGCAACAAAAA
>Ga0160427_10000793_pt1 | contig 19200 bp, 22 predicted proteins | sample SolpanmetagenomL_FD_108194 | JGI IMG/M metagenome (GOLD analysis project Ga0160427, IMG submission 108194) | Solar panel surface microbial communities from Lawrence Berkeley National Laboratory, California, USA - L | ecosystem: Engineered > Built environment > Solar panel > Unclassified ...
CATAGAAGCAATGGGGTGTTGGTGCAAGCACTCACCCTGGATGGTAGAGCAATTCATAGGTAGGTCGTGCAGTAGACATGCTTGCGGTTAGGGAGAGAAGACGAGTTGAGGTGATGCTAGTCTTTGTCAACGAGAGTCTTTGTCGTAAGAGGTGAAGCATCAACAGAACAATTGAAGAAGTGTGGTTTGGTGATTAAGAACATTACGCCATTGACCCCAGCTTTTAGGAGCTGGTTCCGGTTGTAAGCGCTAAAGAGAAGCCGCTTGTCACGTGCTTCAGATAGTCGCGTCTAGTGCGCTTTTCGTTTGCTTGCTTCACATTCCTGTCTTTTTTCTTTCTCCTTTCAACTCCTGCAACGATCCACAGTCATAATGGCGCCCGTAAGCGATCGCTATGATACTATAAGTCGCTATGAGAGTACTAGTGCTTCGTCGTTCTCACCGAATGAGCATCAAACCTTTCATGGAAATGGTAACGGCCATATTGGTGATGGCGGAATGTTTAGTTTGGAGTCGAAGCTTGAACAATTTAGAAAATCTGATAATGAGAGAGATGCTTTAGTCAAGGTATAATAGTCCTGGAGCTGCTGAAGCAGCTGTTTACTAACTATTTCAGGATCTGATCGATTGTTATAAACAGCTTCAGGATCAATACCAAGAAAAAAGCTACGACTATGGTGAATGAGTCCTGATGAACAAGAGTGAATCTCCTTCACTAACACCATCTCTTCTATAGATAATGAACGACGCTCGCGTATTGACTTGTATGTTGTAATCATGACCTTCTTGACTTGAGCTGTGTCTTATTAACAGTATCGTAGGCAAAGAGCAAACATGCAGCTCGAACAGAGTATGAAGTTGATGAAGCAACAGACTGTCGGTCACCTCATGCTTGTCAATTTTGATATCGAATCTGGAACACTGACATTTTGTCCAGGAACCAAATCCTTTTGCACTAGCCATTATCGATGGAGATGGTGCGATGTTTCATACGTACCTACTCCAAGGTGTTATCAATGGTGGACACGAAGCTGGCCATCTCCTCAACACCGAGATACGACAGCTTCTACACCAGCGTTGTGAAGGTTCAGGCAGCTGGTCCATCATGGTACAGATTTACGCCAATTTTGACGGTTTAGCAAAAAAGTTACATTCATTGAACATCATAAGGTCGCCAGGAGAGTTTCACGCTTTCGCAAAGGCCTTCAATCTTTCCCAGGGCCTCTTTAACCTCATAGATGTTGGTAGTGGCAAGGAACGTGCTGACCATAAGATCAAAGGTACGTAATTTGATGACTAAATCACATCGAAAGCTAATGTGAGACGACAGAAATGTTCAAACTATTTGTCGATAATGCGCAATGCAAGCACATTATATTCGGAGGCTGTCACGATAATGGATACCTGCCAAATATTGGCCAATATCAGTATGATATGGCAAAGTCTCAGAAGATGACACTATTAGAGACTACACCAGCAGAGCGTGGATTCCGCAACTTAGGCATTAACATCGCTACATTCGATTCGGTATTCAGGAACGAACAGCTCGACACTCCACCCAGACCAGTCATTGCTCAACCTCCTATCGGCACAATGCCATTCCGACCACAAGCGATAAATGAAACGATGACTATGATTTCACCTCCACCTGGATTCGAGAACCAAGCACCTGCTCCGCCCTCGGCTCTCCCAGCAAAGGCTGCAAAGCTTTCTGCTTCTCAACCTCAAGTCGCGGCTGCTCCTGCGGCTACACCTCCAACCATGACTCCTGCACCGACTCCACCTGCGACAACAGCTTCGTCTACGCCAAGTTATGCTAGCTATGCCAAATTAAGCAACACACTGCCTATTGATACCGACGGCTTTAGTGGCATTTCTCGCGCCAGTAAGAGACCCACGATCCCTGATCCGAAGCTCGTCCTCATCAACGCTGCCGACCAGCGCGTTGATCCCAAACTCCCCAAAGTCGACTCCAATACAGTGCAGGAGCTCAAAAACCGCATCAAGCAATCCAAGGTCTGCAACAACTGGCACATCTTCGGCACTTGCAACATGAACAAGCGATGTCCCTTTGAGCATGGTGAAAGAATGACAGGAAAGACGCAATTAGCGCTTCGGTACTTGGCGAGGGAGAGGCTGTGTCCAAGGAAGGCGAGTTGCAGAGAAGCGTCGTGCTTGTGCGGACATCACTGTCCATGGGATGGAGACTGTCAGAGGGGGACGTGCTACTTTGGTGAATTGCATGATATGGATCTTACGGTTACGATGAAGATGAATGAGAGTGGTAAGCTGGAGCTAGTGCGGTAAAGGAAAGGTTTCTGTTTCTGGTTGGTTTGTTCAAGTTTGAGTCCTTGACTGCACTCAGGGCTTGTTCTTGTTTTCCTTTCTGCTGAATGCTGACGGAGCCGAAGATGATATGCTGTAGACTGAGTTATGTTTCTGACAGGCTGTATGGTTTCAAGGACATGTATTGTGCTCTCTTTTCTGAGATGTTGCAAGTCAATGGACTTGCGGATCTACATACTGCAATGGCTATGAAGCACTGGTAATCGTGTGAGGGACACATACGGAATACGAATTGATGAAGAATTAATGACATGCTAGAAGTAGTGGCATTCAATCTCATCCTGATCGATCCCGTCCCTCTTGAATCCCTCGTCCTGTACGAGTCCCAATGAGTGGCTTTCACAGGCCTCAAGCATCGCTCGGCATTCGCGTCTTCTTTCAATCAAAGTCCATCAAATTCTCTGGCGATTCTTCGTTCTGCTTTCAGATTGTGATTTGAAAAATTCGAGCTTGACTTCGCGACTTCCTGACTGTCGTAGCCATGATTTTCGCACAACAGAATGATCTCAAGCTCGAGTTCAGCAGACTAAGATCCCAGTAGACAAGTATTCTACACCGAAGAAGGCATAAAGTGCTCTGGTACACTCCCAAGCGCATATCAACCCGAGATCATCGACATCTCCAATGACGACTGCCCAACCACTGGGCTGGAAAAGAAGAGGTAGCATAATGCTGACGGAAGGAGAAGATTGAAAGACGAAAGAAAGTACTGTTTGGCATGGCTGCCTGCAAGACCGAATTTGAAGGACCAACCAGCAACAGTCACATCAGAACTTGAAGAGAAATCTGATGAGTAGGTGGTCCGTGATCTGGAAGCGACTCGAATCGAGAGGTCATCAGCTCCGAGTGCCATCGAGCACTTCAAGAAACTAGCAGCATCTACGCATACCTCGACGCTAGTCCTCACAGCCCCATCATAGGCATGTTCAAGCGTACTTCAAGCCTTGATTACTAAAAGTTGGCTGAGGATTATTTCTGGGTCTACAGAATGACAATTGGTTGTGTTACTCCAGCAGTCTACGCAACCTGATTTAGCATGTTCTAGTGTATGGCAAAGCTGCCTGGGTTATTCCTGATGTTTCTAGAATTAGAATGGCTTACCACAACCGCGAAGCAACGATTTATCCTGTCATCAAACAGATTGGCAAGCAATAGCTGCTCTATTGACCCCTTTGGGATTGTACAATGCACGTTTCAAAAGCAAAGGAAGGGAGACTAACTGGCACATGGAGAAGGTCCAATCACTGTTTTCACTCGAGAAGGCGCTGAAGGATACAAAGCCGGGTAAGAAAATGAAGATTCCGTCGAGTCTTCGTCTTTTGTCTTTGGCGTCGAGCAGGCTTCAGCTTTGTCTGTAACGACTATCACTCCTCGTCTATTTCGCGCTGTTTTCGTCGTCGCATTTCCTCCTTCAAACTGTACGAAGTGATGGACGCGTATATTGATAAGATGGCCGGTTATGTCTGTGCCGATGCGAAAGAATATGACCTCGATAATAGGGTCATTTGAGGACATCCGCGAGGATATCCTCGCTCGATACGTAAGTAATGTAGCAATTTTAGCAGTTCTTAACCTATCTTATTATGTGAACAGGCAGCGTACAATCTATTAGCAGGGCCGATGATAGCTATGAAGTACGCACCGTGTTTCATAGCTACGGGTAATAAGACTTGGAAGATTGACTGGAGAAGTAAGCGTGCAGTAAATACGGCGTGCTTATCATCATTACAAACATGCTAATCCTAGCTACAGTGAGAGTCGAGAAGACAATCGTGGTCGCGTAAGTTTTTCATTTCGTTCGCTGAAATTGCTCTTGTCTTCTTGTCTCGTTTTCGCGTTCGGACGCTATGCCGCACGCGGCACTCGCAGAGCAGGAGCAAGGAAAGGAATATTGCGTACACAGTCAAATCTTGCCTGACAAGGACACGTTGAAACGCTACCTTATTGCAACCAAAGCAGAAGAAGATAAAGCCATCAAGGACAAGACCAAATGTTTCATATTTGTTGAGCTTTAAACTTTGATATAATGACCTACGATCATTTCAAGTGTTTCTAGGATGAAATACCCTCTAATGCGCCAGTAATCCATACAGCTATGTTACTTGACGATTTTCCGCTTCGCTCTCACGTCGTGGTTGGGGACTCGAGCTTGATTCTTGATTTCGTGATTGCAGCTCTAGGTTTTGGTAGCCATGATCTGTATATAGAGTTTCAGACTTTGTACCTTGATTGCCTCTGACCTCAACGCACTCACAGTGACTCATCGCTCAGAAAGCACTTTAGTTCCCTCGAGTCCTGATTGAGTTTGTGATTGCGAATGTCCGAATGCAATGGAGAGTGTTGAAGTGTCGCTATAGCAGGCCTCATGACCTATGCGAGATGGTGAAGTCGGAAGAAGTGGGAGAATAGCAGCACGCCTCACAGCCAAGCATCGAATATCAGAAACGCTTAGAAGGCTTGTGTTTCGCAAGCCTTGATCTGTACCTCATTGTGATATTAGAGTTCGCGCTCAGACACTCACCGTAAACATGCAATAGACTTTCTCATTGCGAAACTGACCAAGTGATCCTGAACTAATGCTCTCAAATATATAAAGGAATTGCACTCACCTCTTCTTTCTTCTTTCTTATCCTCTAACGTAAACAAAACTTCCAAGATCTTACTTCAGCTTCAACTTTTCCAAAGTTTCAAAGCACCACCAGCACACGTCACACTCGTCTCAACTCTAGACTGAATCCACTAGTCTAGCTAGATCTCACCTCGTCGTCGTCTGAGACTCAAGTTCAGTACCCCAACTTCAAGACTCCGAAAGTCCTTCGGTAGACTTCACACCTCCCTGAAGTTCCGAAGTATACTACAAAGTCAAGTTAGAATCTGAACTCTCAAACAACTGATATCTGTCGTCTACATAGTCGACAAGGTAAGCTCAATGAACTCCAGCAATACTCACAAGGAGCTCCAAGACTAATCATACCGCAGACCTTTAATACAACTCTTAACTCTTCTTTTTACGAGTTCTCACCAGAACCTCAACACAAAGTAGGTCCATCATCCCTACAGCACTCTTCACATATACTAATCCTTCTCAGATGTCTACCATGCGTCGTTGTACTCGCGCTCGCAAGCTCACCCAGAAGGGTGAGGAGTACCAGAAGGAGAGGTTGGCGGCCCAGCGCGCCGCAGCTCTCTTCATAGCAGCCTTCGAGAGGTCTCAGGATCGGAAGATCGCGGAGTGCAAGAGAGCACTGGCTGAGATAGCGGAAACTGAGCGTCGATCGGCAGTAGCCGCAGCTGCCCGTCGTGCTAAGAAGGAGGCTCGTCGGGCTGAGGAAGCGACTCGTCGTGCGTGGGAGGCGCAGAAGGCTGATGACGAGGCGCGCATAGAAAATGTTATCGACTACTATCGATGGGATATCTTCTTCGCTCGAGCAGACGAGGTGTTATTGGCATAAGCGTCTATGACGGAGGAGGCTGAGATCTGATGAAGGCACAATATGATAGTACGATGGATATGGATTACGCCGCATATGGGCAGGTATTTGGCATAGCATGGGTAATTGGTTGTCTTTCTTGGGAGCGATGGTATCTTTTGGGTTTCTTTCTGTACTGGCACCTTCGGTCAGGATTTACAAGCGTGTCTGTACAGACATCACCAGCAGTAATCACCATCATAATAATACTGTTCAACCACACATAAAGCTCACTTTCTCGTTTTTGTGCATGAAACATGGTGATTCCTCAATCTCATTAAACAATCATAACTAATCTGCAGCAGGGTAGTCACGTGATCAAATTCTTGATCACGATCTTGTCCTTTGTCGATTTAGCCGAAGTGGAAAGCCGTAAACGAGTCTCACCTTGGTTTACTTCGTCTTTCGTGGTGCCTCTTTCCTCATGGCCGTGGTACAGAGTTTCATCTGTCGTGTTACTTATGTGCTCTTCGTTATCGTGACGCCAAAGTCACTGACTTTGTATCCTCTGAAAGCCACAATAGCAAGAAAAAGAGTTTCAATGGGCGAAGCTGTCGCGGGATGGCTATCGACAAGGTTGACCATCCTTGTACGAGGCTATCTGTCTATCTGTGTAGTTTGTAGCGTGTATCTTGTATCCTTCATCTTTGTATGCCTTGTTATGAGAAGTACCAGTTGTCATGTAACTCGCTTGGATGAAGACAGTTCCATAGAGAAACAAGAGGCTGGGCAAAACTCGGGCAAGAATCACGCAATCCTTGACAAATCTGCCAACTGTTGGTAGGAATACTCAGCACTCCTCACACCGCGCGTACTATTCCTCTATGTCACTATTATATTATGTTGTTGTTGTCGTCGTTTGTATACTCCTAAACTCTCTGCAGGATGTTGACTGCTGCGACAGCTGAAAGTATGAAGAACACGATGATGCTGCTCTTATCTTCAGTATTCACCGTTGGACAAAAGGTCTAGGCAAATCATTTTCCATTTTCTGTCTAGCCCCGATGCCACGGCTGGTTCGGCATACTGACTTAAAAAGACGCTAAACACGCTAATACACGTGAGCTCTCAGCTCATCTCTTCACCTCTTAGCGAGCTGAGTTGAGCTGAAGAGTTGCTTTTAGCTGCTCGTATCTCGAGAGTCTGTCAATGTTTCGGTGGAACCTTCAAGTTGCCTACTCGTGAACAAGATGACCGCTCGAAAACAAAGACTTTACACATTCAAGCTGGGCAGAAAGTGACACATCGATCATGATTCGATTCGACCCATCGATCCTGCAGGCAAGCGGCAAGTGGGACGCAGGGGTGAGACGTTAGGAAGCACAAACGCCAGATTACCCCTTTCGGTCTGCTCCTCCACAATCTTCTATATGCTTGTAATGTTGTACTCTTCTCCCGTCCATGGACCACGACATCGGTTTTGGTCGTAACTTCCAATCAGCTTCGTACTGTCTCATACTGTCTCATATGGTCTAGCCAGCCGTGTTTCAGGTGCTGCATATTCAAGGCGTTTGTCTGGCTCAGCCTCGTCACAAGAAAGACATGTATGGGTCTTCCATAGACCAGTGATATTGCTTATGTCCTTGCCTGGCTACCGAACCGGTTTAATCGCAGATCGCTTGTCTTACAAGATCTGGGGCAAGGCGCAGTCTAATCAGCTCATATACCTCGTCGCTGCCGCAGTCGTGCTTTGGTGCTGTTTAGAACGGTTTGCAGCTCGTATTCTACTTAAAAAAACACTCTCACTCGGCTTATAGCTTGCGTAAGGCTACTACCTGGTACTCAAAGTCTCCTGTTTGTCTGCCCTACGACCCAGAAACACGTTCCTCTTGGTTGCCCCATCAGCAGCGTGCTGTAATCCTCCTTGCGCATCAAAGGACTAGGATTTTATAGTCGACTTGGGCCCCCAGTCGTTCTTGCACATCACATCACATCCCATCCCTCCGGTCCCCATATTGCTATCCCTACACTCACGCACGAGCATTGTGCTATACGACTTTCAAGCACGTCGATCACAGCACATCAATCACATATCATTATTATCATGTTCTTCTTACCAGCATCACTCTTGGCTTTCTTGGCTGTTTCAGTCCTCGCTGGACCTATTGACCTGCCGAGTCGCAGACGACATGCAGCATCAGAGGTTAGTCATGCTAATCTAAGTACACAGCATACTCCAATCTAACACTCAGCTTAGTGTGACGCAGCAACAGTAACACAGATCTTCGACAGTCTCTCCTACGACGCTTTCTCTGCCACCGCCTTCTGTACACAAGTCCTCTCCGCCAACATCGACCTCAACCTGATCGCAGGTCGTGTACACGGTAGTTCAGCATCGGAAATCACATCAGCATGTCAATGCATCGTCTCCACATCGAAAACCTTCGCCGCACCAGCACCACCAGCATCAACAGCACCATCAACAGCATCTGAAGCGCAGCAACCACAACGAGCCTTGGAGATGGAGGAGACTAGGTTGAGGGCGGCTGTGCCTGCTAGTGCACAGAGGAGTTGGGATCCTTATGGCAAGGGCGCTGAACCTGTACCACTGGGCAGCGAGTTCAAGGGCTTTGGTGGAAAGGTGCCGTATGTGAGGGCGGGTATCGTTGAGGGCACGAGATGGTGAAGAGGATGTCATGAAGTGGCAACTAGACTTCACCCAGGATTGTTGCCATCAGGAAACATACACCTTACTACGACCACCGCAATATCGCCATTACGTCGACTCGAAGCATGCCACCTCTCGAGACAACTAAAAATCCAAGCTGGTCGCTTGATCACAGCATCCTTTCGTCACTGCGACACTCCAAAGCACATACAAGCTTCGACCACCACCCATCCACATCATCGGATGACGGCACGACCTCGTAGACGGATATTCTTAGCCTCATTCTTATCACGATTTTCATGTTCAATACCCCATCTCGGCATTACTTTTGGTTGGAAGGAGGAGTTGTTGGTTATCAGGTCTCGTAATGTTAGACTACTGTAGTTAGTCCTCGAGAAGGAAGAAAGTTGAACACTATATCTCAATATTACTATACTTCTTGACTATCGCTCCCCGATTTCTTCCGCTTCTTCGCTTGTAATAACCTCACCAAAAGATACCAGGCTGCAAGCATGAATTGACTTTCCTGCACTTGCGCGTCTCTGTGCCGTCCATTCTCACCTAGAGTGTGCACAATGACACCACACATACTACACATACACTGCCTGTAATACGACTACTGGGAAACCATGTCTCATACAGCAGCTCACTCCGCAAACCCCACAGCCCGCACAGGACCTGCCACCGCTACGAAGACAACACCCTTCGCCTCCAACCTACCCCTTCGCGCGGACTTCGCAGACTCTCATTTCATCATCGGCGGCGGGGTCGCCATCTTCCACGTCGCCAGCTCCAGAGTCGTCGTGTGCAGGCACAGTCGCGACAGGTACTGGTTCCTGCCAAAAGGGCGCAGAGATGTAGGCGAAACAACAGCACAAGCCGCCGAGCGCGAGGGTTATGAAGAGGTATGTATGTCTAGCTAGCGATCATTCACGAACAACGACATATCTATTCACACCACTCCCTTGCCACAGTCAGGCTACCGCAACCGCCTCCTCCCTCTCCCCATCCCCCATCGCCAACCCCAACCACGTATACCAAGTGACCCTCGCTTCTCCTCCTTCACCACCGAACCTGTCTTCACGCAGCTCTATCCCGCCAGCACAACATGCCAATACCTCTGCTTCTGGTACATCTCCGAGACCGTGCCTCCAGACGTGGAAACAGCATTAAGTGCCGCAGAAGCAGAGGCGGAAGCCAACGGGGACAGTGTTTTCGGAGTGCCGTACCAATATCCGCCGCCGTATCCACAGGCGTTGAGCCTCAAAGAGAGAGTTGCGCTGGAGAAGGGCAGGAGTCAAAGTCAAGAGCTAGGATCAGGAGAGAAGAGGAAGTTGTATGAGCCTGTGAGACATGAGAATACGGGGATGGATTCGGAAGAGGCGTTATATGAGAGTCATTTGCTGAGTGTGCCGGAGGCGCTTGAGAAATTGGAGGGAATACCGGTTATGCAGCATGTGGTGAGAGTTGGGTGGGAGGGGATTGTGAAGAGATTGAGCATGGAAAGATTTTGAGACATGAGAGTCATGATTCAGCAGCAAGCAGCAGTCACCTGCCTCTGAGCTATCGACACGTCAGGACATTGCCCACTGTCTCCAAGCGACCAGGCACAACAGCAGCGCCCAAACATCCTCAGCCCTGCCACCAGCGCATCGCCCACAACCGCGCCTCATCACAGCCATCCACCCACCTCCTCCCTCAACCATACGGCCTCATAACCTCATTCCCCTCCACCATATCCGCAAACCCCTCAATCGCCGTACTATGCGCCCACGGCTTCAGCTCAATCTCCTCTCTAATCGTCTTCGAAAAGCAGCCCGACCAGCCCTCTCTCGGATACTTGTCAACAACAGCCTTGATCGTATCTGGATGTACCAGTTCTTTATGATGGCCCATGTTGTCGAATTCCGTTGCGATTTGGATGAGAAACCCAAGAGAGGTGATGGTCCCGCTAGGCCCGGGGTCTTGGTGGCGGATTATGGCTTCGGCGATGGATTCGGCTTGGGGGAGTGGTGCGGAGCCGAAGGAGGGTGTGGTGAGGTGCTGGAGGGCTTGTATGCCGCCCTGGTGGGGGTGTTAGTTCAGTGTGAGGAGGTTGTGCCAGATGAACGCACCCAGAAATCGAAGCTCATATGCGTCTTGCGCAAGTTTTCATGTGTAGTACCCCAGTCGTGCCATAAGCATGTTAGCATCCATGTTTCGGGATCGAGCCGTCCACTTTCTAGCCATTCGGGGAATTGGGATGTCAGTATCGAGACGCCGTAGTAGTAGACTCGGAGGCTGTGGTTTAGTGTCTGTCTAGGCAGGTGTTGGGAGATGTGGGCGAGAGACTTTTCGACGAGCGGAGTTGAGGGATATGGTAGTGTTGAAGGCGAGTGAGCTGAGGGGGAGTGCAGGTTATTGGAGGTGGTGTTGGTGAATGTACGAGTTGGTTCTCGAGGAATGGCTGTCCAGCCGTATTTGGCAGCATCTGAGGAGGAAGTTGTAGACATTGTGAGCTGAAGAAGTGGACGAGATAGTGGAATATGGACTGTAGCAACACAAAACATTCAGGTACGCCTTATACTCGCCAACAGTGACGCAATTCAGCAGAAGTGCATTATTACATTATTAAGCTTACTTCAAGCATCCACTTCGACGTCGTCGATGGAGTTTTCAATGACTATCTTTTCTCCATTTGACCCCGCTATCGACGGGCTCGCATCCGGCGCTCTTCAACCAATGAGAGTATCGTCAATTGGAAGCAGCAGACTGTTTATATGAGGTCCTTCTCAGTGTACTACGCCTGGTCAAGTTCCCTGTCCTCTATCACAACGTTGCATTGTGTGGAGCTGATGGCGCATCGTGATAGTAGCGCCAGCATGCGAACAGGCCTTTGATCATGGAACAATACCTTTCTCGTTCCCCTCTCGCAGCCCTCTCCAATCCTACTCAGCCCTCCTAGGTTATCTCCTCAGGAGCATCTCGTAATCCCTCCTTACGAGTTGATGCACGATGCTCCGATCACATAGTATGTTGCATTCGTCCACCCACAACATGATTTGCTCATTTGACAGGTACTCCTCGCATCAATATCGCCTGTTTTGCTCTTTTGACTCGTGTGCGGACAATGGACAGACCACATCCTGGCGTCCTGAGTTTTCAGAAGTACGCTGCGCGCAGCGTCACTTCAACTCTGGGCCCACGGTTGGCCTTGTGGCAATACCTACAGATTTCTTCGCTTTCCAGTGGTTACTTGCGGTTGCTCACAGCGCTGATTTCTCATAAGGAATTCTCATCCTTAAGGTGTCCCTCGGCAGAGATGACGTTGGCCGTTCATCCAAGTCCATGTTCCCACAAGGATTGCCTCAGCTCGACTTTGCGAACGGCCTGATATAGGAGATCAAGGCCGCTGTCGATATTGGCCAATGACATATTTTCTTGAGTAGCGTCACTTACTCTCCTCTTCTTAGTTGGTCTCGTGCTCTGGTCTTCATGAAAACTGATGGCACTATCGTCCATATCAGATGCTTTCCTTCGTAGATTGTTGTCACAAATAGTCGGCGTAACGTCGCTGCCTTCATTGTTGCCATCCTCGAGCTCTTCATCATCATCAGAACAATCAAGCTCATCCACATCCCAGTGGATAGAGACGTCCTCCTGATTCATGACGTCCGTCACTAGCTCGCATATAATGTCAAGATCACTACGGGCCTTTGGTGAATGACGCTGGAAGCCTTTCTGACACATAGCTATTGCGGATCGTAATGTTTCTTTAGTGGAGTCAATAGGTCCCTCTTGCAGGACGAGCATGACAAATTCAGGGAGAACTTCAAAGTCCTGGCGTACATTTAAGTCGAGGCGTGTAACGGATTTCCTGACGTTTGAAATCGCATAGAGCAGAGCTTGTTCAGAATACGCTACCTCCTTCGGCAAGCTTGCCGTCAAATCGATACAACTAGATTCTTTATCGATATTTTCGCACTGAACATCGTCGATATCGGGACTACTGGTTGGAGGAGTCTGAAGACCTGTGTTAGACCGTGACTGATGTTCATAGTTCCAAGGCCGCGCATGGTAGTCTGCAGCATCGAGTCCTAGAGAGACTAATGCGACGCCTCTGTTTACAGTTGCAAGTGCATCATCCGCTGTACTCGAAGGTGGTTCGCTTGCTTGCGGAGAAAGTGGTAAATCGTAGGGTAGCGAGGTTATAAGCGCTTCGCTGGTCGCAGAGGCCTTTCCTTGTGCGCAACGTGACATGCTTGAGTTGTTTTGTTCTTGAGAAGTGCAGCGTGCCTGACAGAGAATTTGCTCAGTAGCTCGTGGACGATCTGGTGTGGTTGTTTCGTGCAAACCTGCGTTTGGGCGGTGTGCTGTTTCCGAATCTTGACTCGGGTTCCTCCTAATATCACGACCGGCGGTTTTCGCCATCTTCTTAGCAACATTGATAATAGTGGTAGATGTGATGCTGGACGGCGCCTGCTCATTGGGCGCTTTACGATGCTCAGCTATAAGTAGCGACTTAGCATTTCGATAGCTACATCTCTTAGCCAGGCAAAGTAAAGCTTGCATTATCTCTCGCCCTCCTGTCGCTTCTAGGTGAAACTCTGTGGGGAGGCGACATGGGAAACCGTTCCAGCCTTTATACCTTCGAATCTCAACCATCAATGCTGATGTGTTGCCCTCAATGCGCCCACCTTCGTAAAGTTCCGCAGGAGATAAAGGCAAGGACTGTATAGATCAGTATTTCACTCTGAAACTATACCATTGGAACTCAAGCTTACTGAGCGATCTACCTGCTCCAATTCTATGCGGCTGGCGTTGATATCCCAAGGTTGCCATGATTTCGTTCGATTTAGGCCTCGAGTTTTTGTGACTCGAACACCACCACGTCATTCGGAAGCCTTGGCCTCAAAAAGTGCCACTGAGGCCTCGAGAGTCATGGTGGGAAAATCTATATGCCATTTCATCAACGTATTCCAGACGTCCAGTGACGCGCTAGCATCGAAGTAAGACCGCAGGTTGTCCTCAGTGACGTTCCATGTTACGCTCAAACGACGCACAATGCTTGCGATGCGATGCAGCTGTTTCTCGGAGGACATCAGGATTGAACTGAGAAGGCACCTTGGTACTGTAGGATATTGTTTTTTCGGCATCAAATCAGATAGTTCGACTATTACAACATCTCAGTGTCATAAAAAGGATCACGGTCCAAGCTTCGCAGGTAAGAACATCAACTCAATAATGCATACACCGCCTAGATTGACTGTCATGAACATTCTACATCGAAATCCCGTCGGAAACGTTGATCAACGCGTGTGTGGCACGTTGCCATCGCGTCCGGCAAAACTCAAAGAGAGAGAGTGATTGCACTTCACCTCGAACATGTTCTTATAACATCACCTGGGTGGCCATAGCAGCTTCGTCGCTTTTTGTGTGCAATGGTGATTGAGTAAACAAGCACGAGCACAAAGAAGTGGTGAAAGAATGGGCTTGGCCGACGCCACAGTGGCAAATGAAAGATCAACTGAACAAAAATGAACAACCCTTTTCCAAACCTGACATCGTTGGGGCACCACGATATATTGATATATTGATATACTGACGTTATACTGCTCAATGCCGGCACACTGCTCATTGCCACGGTTTTTCAAGTAACTGCTGTTATCTCATTCTCTAAAAATCCAGCGGGGAATTCGAGGCCCCCTTGCACAGATGCAGGAAGAATTTCCAAGCTTTCCTTGTTCTCCTTGCAAATCAATAATGCAGACCTCAAATGCTCTCCACTATAGATCCAGGTGTCTGGTATATTACCCAGCTCGTGACTGTTGCCAACCCTAAACTGCTGTTGCCTCCATCCAATGTCTCTCACATCCCAACTCATCTTCATCAGCCCTTCAACTGCCAGGATCTCCGCTTCATTCAAGCCGTGCATCCATCTGATATCTGCGTAAGGTATTGATGTCAATGTAGAATTATCCCCAAGAACAAGCTGTTCAGCTTCAGGTGAACTATGTGTAGTGTCCGATGAGCTGTCAGTCCCAGCTTCGACTTCTGTAGTGCTGTTCTATGTGGACTCCGAAATCGGACTTGTGATGATGTTCTTGGCTATCTTGCCGTTGTCTGTAGTAGAAGTAGTATAAGTCGTCGCTGCTTTGGCAATAGCTGGTTTGGTGAGTTTCTTGACATGGACTTTCTCTGGCGCGCTCTTAGGAGGACGAGCATGAGCCTTGGGTGTAGGTGCGATGGCTCTCATATTTTTGGCATTGCGCTGGTTGTGTCGGACCATTGTGGCCCTCTTCGTAGGCTTTTCACACCAAGAGGAGCTTGCCATAAACATTTCCAGGTCAAGCACCTCTATCGCCTTGCCAAAAGGATAATTCCGCGCCATATGAAGCATGTCCAATAGCTCGGTCTTGCCCTTATTCGCTGTGTGGTGGTGAAGCCTGGGAGGCAGATTACTAGCGAAGTCATGCCTCGCGTGACAAGCGCGAATCTAACGCAGGATTGCTTGTCTGTCTGAATCGGCAACGGTCGTATATGATGGGCCTTCACATATCGTGGCTGTAGTAGACCTGATAATGTTAACCACCATGTACAATTCAGCCGTCGTGACACTGTTACTGTCTGAGACATGCTGTCTCTTTACGTCCTATCCAGGGTTGACTGGTTTTTGCTCTGTTCAGCTCAGTAACGGAGTCCTCAAAGTATTGAGCGTTGATTGAAGACAAGATCCAATGTACGAAATAACGATGGTGATGGCGGTGATTGCTGTTTGATAAAATGGTATGTTGTGTGGAATCGTGATGCGGATAGTCTTGGGAAGATACAGTGAGTGGCAAGGAATGACTGCAATAAACTCAAGGTCGTGCCTGTTGCTGTAGTCGTGCCTGCCAGATTCAGTAGTGCAGAACAATGAGCGCCCGATTTTTCCTATGAGTGACCTTCCGTGTTGGAAACCAACACCATGAACGATCTCACATTTGTTACATCAACACATTGCATAAGCTTCTTGCTGCAGCACAATATCATGAACTGATGAATCATATACTATTCACCACTGTGTCCATTTGTCTCGACTCCACTATTTGCCTCACTCATTATTACACCGGCTCAAATTAGGACTCTCGAACATTCGAAACACCCAAGGCATAGTTCAGAAGCTAACAAGTGGAACAGAGTTCTACATCATTCACGCCAATTAGATCGTCTACCACCAGCAACATCATGTTCATGACCACCATCATATCAGGGTCAACAGTATCCTACTCAATATCAACAGTCTTGTGTTTCATCATGTTTTTCTTTTTTTCGAATAGGTAATTCATACTCCTGACGCAATTCGTTTGGGAGAGTCCCGAAGAAACGACGATAGACTGAGATAATACTTCAAAGCTTTGCGCTTCTTGACGTTTTCACAAAACAGCCGTCACCTAGTGAGATATTGCGTACCAGCGAGGCCTCGATTCTATCATACCAGGTGAGGCTTTCAACTTATAAGATCTTCTCGATGCTGCCATTCACCACGAACGGGAGCATAAGTGACCGTATGCTATGGACACGCTTGCTCGCTAATCTTGTCTCGTGGCTTTAACAATGTTATAGGATTGCCTGGCCTCGTCAAGTTTTATTGCAATTGACTACAGTAAGACTCTGAGTCTTTCCCATGTCGTCGTTCCAGGCATTTACCCTATCTACGGACTCAGCTCCGGCATGAACCCTTCCGTCCAGAAGCTTTTCCTCTTTCGTCGGCACATAGGAACACCTGCACCACTACCAGCACTTCGAAGGAACCATCAAGGTAACATTGAACATCCCGACCTTGATACTCTTTCAAACCGCCACACTGGACGACCATAACGAACTGGGGCTTAGCCCTCAAGATCTCGATGACTTGCACGAACTTGAAGCCCTCTCCAACAGCTTAGGCATGGATGTTCTCGGCCCGCCACCTGGAGAGCTGAATGGTCTCATGGAAGCACCTCCACATGCTGTATACTCATCTTTGGAGGAGCTTATAGCTCAGGTGAATGGGTTTGCGGCTCTCAGAGGCTACAAGCTTGTAGTTGTACGATCCAAAACGAACAATGTTGGTCAAAAGATATGGGCACATTTGGCTTGTGATCGTCATGGTCCGTTCAATCGAGAATTGTATTGTTCAACACTTCATATCTGACTCTTAAATAGGTGTCAAGCGCAATACCCATAAACTCACCCCAGAAACGAGGAAGAAGAACAGACGAAGTCGAAGATGTGAATGTCCAATGCATGTTGCCGCCATAAAGACGACCTCTGATTTGTGGGAAATTGCCGTCAAGAATGCAGAACACAATCACGGACCATATGTACCACCACCGAAGAGGAAGAGAGGTATGCTCGATGGTCATTTCATGTCTCGGTATTTAGACTGACATGCAGCACACAGATCTGGTTCCTCCTCCGCCCAGCGAAACCGTGAATCTTCCCCTTTTGGCGACACCTTCAGCATGCATTGCCGATTTCTGCTTGGTACCTATAGGCACAGGTAGCGCCTCAGTATCTGCCGAAATTGCAGAGGTCCAACGATTACTCAAGCGTAGTGGTCTTGTCTTTTCTATGAGCTCGGCCGGCACGACTGTTGGTATGTATCATGACATGATTAGCAGCACATTGAAAATGCTAATATGACACAGAGGGGCCATGGGACGATGTCATGCGCATCATTGGTCAAGCCCATTCTCTACTCCACGGCAGCGGAGTGGTCAGGATTCAGACAGACATAAGAGTAGGGTCGAGGACAGACAAGAAACAGACGATCGAGGACAAGATTGCGGTTGTACAAGCCCTCTTGAATGGACAGGAAGAAGACTATATCTCAGATGGTGAAGATCTAACTTTTGAAGATCCCACCGCTGGGCAACTACGTGAGGCTATGTCTAACATGCACACCAACAATGGCAACGGTATGCCACTTGGTATGATGACCCAACCTCATACCGGTTATGCTGCACAATCATCAAATATGCACGGACTAGCTCAGGGTTTCGATCCAGCTATGACAACACATCTGCAACACGATCCAGTTATGACAACACATATGCAACAGCACATGCACAATGGTCTGGGCTGAAAAGGGAGGGGTTCTCACAGCCCTATTGCAGAGGTCGAGGATGATATACTGGACACTGCATGGTCGATCTGATTTCATACCACCATCGAGCACTTCGAATAGGACTGTACACGGCATCCAGCGCATGGACAAACAATAGAGCATGTTCCTCTTTCAGCTTCGTGGTCAGGCGTTGCATGGATCATCTCGTAGGACGAGAAGGAGACGATAACGAGGACTGAGTCGGGCAATATTAAGGTTGGGCCATGTCAAACGGCAAGCTGAGTGACAAGTCTTCGGTTCTGGGTATGAGCTTCCGCATCTACACCAGTGAAGAATCATAACGACACATAATTGTAATAAGCAAATACAATCTATTACCTTATGTATACAGTATCCTCGTTGCTATAACGCCTTGTTCTTGTTGTTGTCATCCTTTCCAAGAAACTTGAAAATCAGGGTTTTTGATCTTCGCTCCACTCGAACGGACGAACAACCACAACAAGCTCTAAGATACTCTGATACTGTCACACACAATCTCTTACTCCTCGCTAGTTGTCTCCAAGTAGGCCAGCAATACATAGCAAAACTCTATCGTTACCAGCGCGCCGCGCAGACTGTGCTATACCGGCCTTCGTCCGTCAGTTGCCTAAATTCCTCCTCCAATGTGGCACGCGACATCCTCAATCTAGTGTATACGATTACATTTGAAAGTCTCCTGAAGAGTGGAGGACTCACAGCATTCTATACGGCCTCAACGCCGCTAGCCTTCCACCATGGCCTTCAACTTCAATTGGTCTCCACTCATTGCGGACACTTCTAGGGCAAGAGATATGCTTACAAGCGCACTAAACAAATCGCCAAAACCACCCATCATTGTCGATGATATTATCGTGACAGAGCTGAATCTGGGACAAGTTCCTCCAGAGCTGGAGATCTTGGAGATTGGAGACCTGGCAGAAGATCGATTTCGAGGAATATTCAAGATGTCATATACCGGTGATGCATATCTCACGCTGAAAACAAGAGTACAAGCCAACCCATTGAATACATATCTTTCTACGAAACCATGTTTCGCCTCTCCGCAACCTCTGGCAGCCGCTTCCAGTCTGACGATACCTTTGTCCATAACGTTATCTGACTTTAGATTGTCCGGATTCGTCATTCTGGTGTTCTCGAGACAAAAAGGCATAACATTAGTATTCAGGAATGATCCGCTGGAATCGCTCAAAGTCTCGTCTACGTTCGACTCTATCCCGTTTGTCAGAGACTATTTGCAGAAAGAAATCGAACAACAGTTGCGGACGCTGTTTATGGAGGACTTGCCAGCGATCATCCATCGCTTATCTTTGCGGGTGTTCTCGCCCGATCAGATGAGCCAAGAGGAGGAAAAAGAGAACAACAATAAAGAGCCTGCCATTGACCCCCTAGCAAGTCCGCCTCAGGATCCATGTGATGCCTTTGGTCGTCCATTGGACGAGACGGAGCTATCCGCATTGTCTCCGGAACACGAGACGGTGCATGCGACCTTTTCCCAAAAGAATCTTCTTCGTCTTGCTGCATTGACAGAGTCCCACCGCACACTTTCCCTATTTACACCACCAATTCGAGATGCAGTGTTCCGGGCATGGGCTGGTGCAGCAGAGCGTGGCGAAGCTGGAAACTCAGCCACGGTTACCTCAAGCCTCACGATGCTGTCACTATCACGG
>Ga0160427_10000794_pt1 | contig 19168 bp, 18 predicted proteins | sample SolpanmetagenomL_FD_108194 | JGI IMG/M metagenome (GOLD analysis project Ga0160427, IMG submission 108194) | Solar panel surface microbial communities from Lawrence Berkeley National Laboratory, California, USA - L | ecosystem: Engineered > Built environment > Solar panel > Unclassified ...
TCATGTAAAGTCAATCACGAGTCAAGACAGCCAATCATTTGCACAATAGATGATTGGACTGTTCGCGTTACCGCTCTTGCTGCTAGTTCGGTTGAGGATTACCGCGTGGCTGTGTTGGAAAGACAACTCAATATTCCATCTCAATATCATAGAGACCCTCGTAATATACAAAGCGCGTGGACTCGCAAAGAGGGTATCATTTCCTTCTTCGATGTTCCCGGTTCTTTCCAAAATCTGCCTATTGAATCTGGACCGGAATGGAAACAATGTTTGATCAAACAATTTGATGATGATTATCACGAATTTCTCGTGGCAGATTGGGACGAGTCGCCTTTAGGTCCAATAGAGTCATGGCCTCAATATCTACGTATACTTGTGTCCGCTGTCCTGACTTCGAATATTGCAACAACACTGCTTTGGACAAAAGATTTTCTCAACATACCCAATAGGGAGTATTCTAGATTGTCGCAGATACGGAACCGAAAGGTATACGGACTTCCATATGCAACAGCTTGGCCAGAGGTGGCTGAGATGTATTGTCCATTATGGACAGAAGCATTAGAAAAAGGCCACAGTGTAGTGAAAGAAGCGGAGTTCATGTTTCTCATGTCTTCATCAGGCATCATGGAAGGTAGGTACTGCGCCCTCTACTATCTTCACTTCTAATCAGTACTTTAGAATGCTATTTTGATATCACCGCAACGCCTGCCATAGGCATATCTGGTAAGCCTGAGGGTGTTATTGTTCAGGTATATATTTTCGTGGTACATACTCCATTGACAAGTACTGATGACCCTCAAGGTGATCGACAGGTCCAAGGAGATCATCATGAACCGAAGAACTGCAGCACTACACAGTCTTAGTGATGTTCTCTCCAAATATGACGATTTTACGGATGAACTCTGGAAATCTGTACTTCGGCAATTTGACCATATGTCTGCCGATGCTCCTTGGATTACAGTGTATGGTCGTAGTCCTAAGAAGGATCATTTTGAACAAAAAGGATGTCTTGGTGCGGATGATGAGACTATTCTGGCACCGAAATCATTTTCACTAGATCAAACGATGTTTAAAGCATCCGCGTGGCTCTTTTCAGAAGAAATCGAAAAGGCAGCATCTTCAAGATCACCAGTCATCTTCGAGAACTTTCATCATATAGATGCAGCTAAGCGAAATAAAGGATGGCGTACATTTCCTGAGGTACCAGAGCGTGTAGCCATTATACCTATATTTGCGTCCTTTGGTCAATGCGAAGGTTTTTTGCTTTTTGCTTTAAACCAATGACGAGCTTTTGAACAAAGTACACTCTTTTGGCTGGATAAATTGTGTCGGGAGATCCGAATGAACTGCGAACGCATTTCCCTCTTAGCACTTGAGCGACAGCGAAGTGTACAATCTGAGCAATTACGAAAAACGCAACTCGAGCAGCATGAAGCGTGGTCTACAACACATCAGAAACTTACCAACAATTTACAATTATCGCTTGATCGCCGAACCAAAGAACTTGAGGAGAGTGAAAGGTTATTTACCATTGTAGGTTTCTTCACTCAAGCTGTATCATGATGCCATAACTAAGAATCATAGACTGCAAAACGGATTGGAGTCGGACTTATGTTGATGAAACCAGGAGGGAAGGTTATATTTGTCAATGATGCTTGGATGAATATGGTGGGAATGCCAAGAGAGAAGCTGGTTGATTTCGTATGGACAAATGAGCTACCAACAGACCTTGACAACATCAGGAGCGAGTTTAAAGAAGCTGTTCGTACATCCAGCCCTATATCACTCGATTTTCCACTTGAGCATGAGATTACGAAACAGAGGCTTTGGGTAAGCATCAATATGACGGTTGAGCGCGATGAAGATACAAAGGAGGTCAAATGGTTCATGGTATGATATCATACTGGTAAAGATCCGGCACATGCTTACTATGACAATAGTTGACAATGTCTGACTTTACTTCTGTCAAAATGGCAGAAGAGTATGAACGAGAGGTATCACGAATTGCGGATGAGCGACGAAAACAACAGGAGAACTTTGTCGATATGTTCAGTCACGAACTTCGAAATCCCTTTTCTGCTATTCTACAAAGCTCAGACATGATTCACCAAGCGATATCGGAATATCGTCCTGAAGAGAACAATATAGATGTTGACGAATTGATGGACGCAAGCAATACCATAGGTGTTTGCATCAGTCACCAGGTTGGTTTTGGTCTCCTTGTCTTCGCACTATAAGCTATCTGGACATTAACAGCTGCTTCCAGATGCGTATCCTTGATGATGTTTTAATATTGAGCAAGATCGATGACGTCTCATTCAGCATTCAACCCATAGAGATACAGCCACATCTACTTGTCTTTGAGAATCTAAGAATGTTCAAGTCAGAAGCCGAAAGACGTAATATTACTTTATCATACGTTGTTGACGAGAGCTACTCCGGTTTTCAGTGGGTTTTGAGTGATCCCACTCGTTGGTCACAGATTTTGGTCAATCTTGTGTCTAATGCCGTCAAGTTCACTGCAATTCAAACGCGGCATGACAAAGAGATTGAAGTCACTCTAGCAGCTATGGAGGACAGGCCTTCATCATTTCGAGGTGTTGAGTTTATGAGACAGGAAACCACTACACCTAGTTCAAAGAAAGATCTCAATGAGGGCAAAACTGTATACATTGTTGCATGTGTGCGTGACACAGGTGTCGGCATCTCAGATCAGAGTGCTCTCTTCAAGAAGTTTGGACAAGCCCCAAAATCTTACTCTAACTATGCCGGTGGCTCTGGTCTTGGCCTATACATATCCCGACGTTTATCTCATCTTCTTGGTGGTGACATAGGCTTCCAATCCGTCGAGCATAAGGGGTCTACCTTTTGTTTTTACATAAAAGCTCAGATTTCTCCTCCACCTAAAATCGTCAAACAAAGCAAGTACGCACAACACAACTCTGCTGCCCTTTCTCACCAACGAGTAGTGATATGCGGTAAGGGTTTGAAACCAGAGCTCCCGTCGATATCACCTAGTCCTGAGCTACATCCAAAAAGTCATACCACACCCTCTCATGACAACTCTCGTAGCTCATCGTCACATAACAAGCTTAACCGACGTCCTTCGGTCACGAGTCATACAACAGGACATCCATACCGTATACTTGTCGTAGAGGACAACTTGATTAACCAAGAAGTTCTCCGGCGACAGCTGGAAAAGGCTGGTTGTGTGCCAAAATGTGTCAATAATGGACAGGAAGCGTTGGATCTCATCGACCAGAGTAATTTTGTTGTTGATGATGGTTTGGTCATTGATATTGTTCTCATGGTATGCTTTTCAATCCTCATTGTTCATGTCGTCATCCTTGTCCACTTGGAACGTACATTCAACCAATGTATAACTCGACACCACTTCGATTGCTAAACACTTCTTGACGATTCAGGACAAAGAAATGCCGGTGCTTGATGGTACCGAAGCCACAAAACAGATACGGAAACGACAAAATTTAGGACACATAAGGCGCCATGTGCCCATACTTGGTATCTCTGCAAATGCCCGAACAGAACAAGGTTGGTTGAAGTCTCATTCAAAATTACGTTATTTTTTAGTATGATTTCCATGGCAACTAACTTGAAATTTAATAGTGTCTGATATGAAGATAGCCGGCATGGTACATCAACCAATATCCTTTCATAGCCCACTCTCACCTGCACATCTTATATCTCTACAGGTGTGATCGAAGTTGCTTTTATACTATGCTAATATGTCGATATTACACTACAGGACGACGTCATTACTAAACCTTTTCGTATCAATCAGTTGATAGAAAAGTTCCCGATATTGTTTGAACTTAATGCCACTGAAACCAATCCAGAGAAGCGAACAAGTGTTGACGGCAATGGCGTCTGAGTGGTGTGGTCCTGTAGTTTTAACCACGGTGTGAAGATACTGTGAAGGATTAGATGGGTGTACTCGCCATTCCTCTAATCTTCTTCGTATGTAACTAGACTTAGGTCCCCTTGATATTGTGCTATGAAGCGACTTGATAAAAAGGAAAATTCCGTGTTTGTTGTCGTATTGGCTGGCGGCGGCGCAGAGTGAATGCATTTGATAGGTGTTTCATTGGAATAATTGCATTACGGGCTGGGGTTTGACTTTTAGTTTGTGTCATTCAAAAAGAATTCGGTCTGACTTTTATGCGAGCCGTTGTGATTGAATCAGTTGGAGATGAGTAATCTGGCCCAGCGAACGATCGGAATACTTTGGCAACTTTGGAGGAGTATTGTACACATTTGTCAAATCAATGATGGACTTGCCATGCATGTATCGCGTACCATGCAGCGCGTCCCGACATGAGCCAGATACACGTTTTTTGTCCCTAATCTGAAGATTATATCAATATCGTTAAGATGGTGAGTTGAATACATATTGATTTTTCGAAACAAATGTTACAAGAAAGCATCCAATTTATGTGATTAACTGTGGTTTGATGGGTTTAGATCATGCCGCGCTGAATTACCATGTAATTATTTTTTTTAATCTGCAGCCCCAACCATGGTTGATTACGATAAACAATCAAAATCTTGAAGATTGGCGATCTAATCCTTGTTTGGTGAACCTGGGTTTTTTTTATCCTCTGCGTATACATGATCAGCGCTAGCATCTATATTGTCGCGGTCCGTCCAATATTTTATTGCTGATCTAGGCTAGGCACAAAAGGATTATGACTGCTGTCTTGTCTTTGAGTTCAGGAATGTTGTCCACAGATTGCAGCTGCATCATTATGGACCTTTGAGTTTCCGGACTTATATCTGTCTCTTTTTTACATACTTACAATATCTGACAGCTGAGAGGTGTAATTTTTTCTTTCGCTCATAATATTGATCTGTAAGACCATGTGTAGTATATATTACATGAGATGTAGCACAATGAGTACTGGCAGCTTGTCCAAATGTGATAAATGAGGCATTGTACCAATATTTGTTATAGTATTACATGTATAATATCAAGATTGAGCTGAGATGACGAGGCATCACAATTGCGAAAGGCTTGTCTAAAATGAACCTTGAACGAAGATCAGCACCGATTGCGATCCCGTCGCCGCATTTCTTATGCAGGTGATTGGCCATTTTTATGTGCTGTTTACTCAAAACCCCCCACTACTTATTTTCAAGTTTCTGCTACGACATCAAGCACTGCAGATATTCGATATTTAATATTCAAATTGGTAGATATTTAATGACGATCTTATGCCTTTGAAAACTCATTTTCAGCTATGTGGTCAGTGTAACCTTTAGTATAATCAGCCAAAAAAGAACACACATGCATGCTGAAGTTCATCAGCTCCACCATTGCGTACAAGCTACAACCGCAAGATGATTTGGCTTATGCTAATGGTGCGGTATGCATAAATGTGAGTTATTAAATGGTGTATCTTCCACTTTTTCTTTCCAAGGACTGTAGCCAGCTGCAGACAAGACTTTTCAAATTCACCCTAATTAATCTTGTCAATCAATCTTTACTACAAATTTGAAACGAATTGTGTCTGTTGCAACATTAAACTCGACCTTTTACGAGCGAAACTTGCGAAAAATACTACAGAAACACCAACATCACAACATCTGTAATGAGTTCAATGTTTGACGATAGTTTGCCGGCGATAGTGTCGATACCGGATCCTGAACCACCACAAAGACAGCGAACTCGCAAACCACAACATATACAAACTGTACTTGATGACGGGTCACGCAAGGGCTCAACTACTAGTCCTGTAGATTCGTTGATGTCAGAATTGAATGGAGATCAATCGAATTCAACACAAAAACGACTAGGTAATTCAGTGGATGTGTGGTTTATGTAAGACTATAAGAGAATGCACACTAAGACGACTCGCACATCCAGTATTATTCTTTGATGGCACAGGAAACAAGTTCAAGGGCTCTTCGTCAGGTAGGCACTTCAGTTTTGAAGAAAAAGGTGCAGAATATTGACTACTTTTCATGTTATAGACACGAACGTCATCAAAATATATCAGATGCTGGATAAATCAGATCACCAGATGTATTTATATTATCAACGTGCGTTCAAAATGGCTCACGACAAATATACGCTTTGGGTGTGCTAATACCGTATAGCCGGTATATCTGTCGAACCGATATCAGGATTCTGATCAACATACTGACTATGGCTGACGATGAGGGATCGGAACTTATGTTGCCTCCGACCATGATTTTGCGCCGTCACCGCTAGGTAGACTCAGACGATTTATTGCGAAGACTGTAGATCAGGCAGTAGGTAAGTTCTAAGTAAACGTGTCCTTATTTGTTTAATATGTGGAGTATATTGTTCTGACAACAGATGTCATATTCAGGGACAACCTTTGATCATCATGTTATCGCTGGCTATTCGTTTCTTACACGATATTACACACCTGGCGACAAGATATATATATTCGGCTTCTCCAGAGGTGCATACACTGGACGATTTCTGGCACAAATGGTTGACCATGTTGGATTGCTCAGTCGAGGAAATGAGGAGATGACAAGTTTCGCATACAAGTCTTTTGCTAAATATGAGAGATTGAAAAAATTGAAGACAAAAGATGCAAATCTGATATCAGATCATATGGCACACTTCAAGGAGACATTCTGCAGACCAGGTGTTCGAGTGTATTGTATGGGATTGTTTGATACTGTAAGCGCATACCTCGTCAAAATTCGATTACGTCTTTTAGCGCACAAGTCAATCTATTGATTTCAAGACGTAAATACTAAAGGACCTGTAGGTAAACTCTGTTGGTAGATTCGAAGTGCCATATCTGAGAAAATCCCTTATGGGTAACCAAAAACCTGCGGCTGATCACATCAGACACGCTGTATCGATAGATGAGAGGCGGGCAAAGTTCAAACCCGCATTGTATGCGCAAACGCATTCAGAAGAAAGCAGTAAGAATATTGCCGACAATCATTATGGTAGATTGTGACTGAATCCACATAGCTTGGAGCCCAGAGGATTGCGATGTAAAAGAAGGTAACCCTTCTGATTTGAATTTTGACATGCGACTGCTGCAGCGCTAGGACACTAATATCACTAGTTCATTTCCCTGGCAATCACGCGGATATCGGAGGTTGGCTTGCATGTACCTTGAGATCTAACCATTCTTCTGACAAACCGCTACAGGAGGCTGGCAACCGGAAGTTGGACGATCGATGATCTCGAATGTCGCATTAGCATGGATGCTTGAAGAAATCATAGCTTTAGAGAACAAAGAAGTGGAAAAGAACGGAGGTCAGACACTTTGCTGGAAGAAGGACAAAGTTGACGCTCTTATCGAATTGGCAAAGAAGGGCTCTGAAGATGCCACAATACATGATGCATTAAAGTTTGGTGGTGGTTGGGGAAAGTTAGGCACGCTTTCATGGTGGTTAATAGGTTAGTGGTGTTCACACATCGAGATTTGTGTCATCATGCACATCTTAGGCCTCCTAAGACTAATTTTGGGTATTGTCGGATATAACAGAAGCTTCACCATTGTTTACAAGGCTGGAGCTAGAACATGGAAAGTACGTTTTTATTACACATATCCTTCCACTACTTCCTGAACGAGATCACGATGAACTATCATTTCGAGCTTTGCTAGAAAATATTCATTAACACACTCGACGACAACTAGGTGGGTTGTCAGACGATGGCCTCCAAATTTAGGGTCTCTCCGTGATATTCCTGACGACGCTGTCTATCATCCTACGGTTCACCAACGCGAACGCGCTGGTAATTATTCGCCGAAAAACGATGGGTATGTCAAATGTTTGAGGACGAAGTCTGAAAAGGAAAACTCAGATGTCGTATGTCCGAAATGTGACTCCGGTTGAGAGTCGCTCCTGTAAGAGATCATGTATGCATGAGACAGCAAGCGCAACGATACTCACTATCTTTCCTTATAGATGGCAGGAGCGAGTATGTATAGCGGATGTGTAGAGTTAAAAGCTCACGATTGTTGTTGTTGTTGTTTGCTAAACATGATTCAAGATGGGTCGCACTAAATGCTGCAGATTAGCTATAGAGAATCATAGATTTTACATTATGATGATGTTAATAACAAAATATAGTGCGGCGGTCATCCTGAAGAAGCTTAGACCCATGCAATACAGGCATATATATGGTGTCAAAGGCGGAATTTTTCAATCATGTTCAAATAGGATGATGAAGATTTATATCACGAACATATCACAAACATGAAAACGTATATTATGACATGAGTGGATGAACTACGAAGTCTATCAACATTGAAATAACAAACACCACATACTTGTCCTTCTTAAATGTATAGTCACGAATTTAACGATAATATAAACGGAGAAATTATGTTAGGAATTTGTATCTAAGCAAAAATAAAAACGCTGTGCAAACATTGGTATCTTGAGATCGCTGAAGAGCATTTTGACATAAGAAAATAAAGAGACATAAGCAGCTGGAAACTCCAACTCTTGATCATCGAAAGAATGCAGATTGTGAACGCCACCGGTTTATGTACAATAGTGAAGTTTACAAAGAAAAGACTATAAAATGAATCGATTTGCACAGTATTCATGCTTTAGCTGTGGAAACAGATTTTATGTTTTTGGGAACGCTCGGATGTAGCTTGTACCTCACGCTACCACCTCGTGAGCCTGTTCTTAGACTTGTGTTTGACGCTTTGTGCGGTATGTGTCTATATTTTGTGTTGTCGCTCTCTACTTGCATCATGACTTTTAATTCCTTTTCATCAACTTTTCGGTCGCTTGGCACAAATTTGGTGGTCAAGTCGTCGAGTTCAACCTTGCAAAAGTCGTCCAAGCTGATTGTGATTGGAATATCTTCAAAATCAGGTGGTGGCGATTTGTGATCAGGGATGAACAAAGGAGGTGGCGCGATAGATGATGGAGACATGGGGATAGGAGGGAGGGCTTTGTTGAGATTTTGCATAGAAACAGATGGTTTGATAGAGCGTGTGGGTACGGAAGGTGAGCGGAAGCGTGTGGTGCCAGATTGCTTGAGTGTGGCTAAATCAGGGACAGAGGAGCTGGGCGAAGAGTTTGACCTAGACTTGGAGTGTGAGGGTGGTTCGATTGCTTGTTCGAGTTTGAGCTCGCGCAGTGTTTTGCGAGTCGGCGTGTTCTTGGACCTTTCATCTTCACGCTTTGGTCGAGCGGGACTAGAAGGATCTTTCGGTCCATTAGGTTTAACGGGAATTCCAATTGTTCGAGGTGACACTGGTGAAAGGCTTGTTGCGGAGCTATTGGGGAGGAGTGTGAGCTTGGTTGGTGGCGTGAGGTCCGTGACAATACTGATCGGTGATGTAGTAGTAGGTGATGATTTTTTGTCCTTTGTTTTTCCCAAACTTTTGAGTGATTTTTTGACCATTTTTTCAACCTCGGTCAACATTTTGCGTAGTGTATCCAAATTACCTGCAAGTTTTAAACCCACTTTACGCATCGTCTCTAAACTACGACCCCACACCTGCACATTGCTAGTCATGACACCATAAGATCGTATTAAGCCGGTGTTCTTCCATCCCTTCTTCAATGTTGACAAGTATTTGCCAAGTTCTTCCACCGCGAGCATAGCCTCGTAGACATCTCGTAAGCCTGCCTCCATTGAAGCAGTGTTTTTCTTGATAATGTAGTCTATATTTTTGTTGCCGTAAATAATCTGTTCTTGGAATATCTCATCTGATATAAGCATATTTTCGAATATGAGTGGATTGTCGATAGCCGATTTTAAGTTTCTTTGACGCTCCTCTATATCTGATAGAGCTTGATCGAAATTTTGCGTCGTACTATTGAGGAATTTGTTGACTTCGTCGACATGTCTTTGTAAAATTTTGACAACCTCCGCTGGACTTTTCGCAAGATGTTTGTGTAATAAATGCAGGCCAAATGCTATTTGTGCTACTAATTTTCTTATAGGGTGGAATTGATTTACTCTTCGTGAGCGGTTATCTGCTTCTGAATCCCTCATTGATTCATTGAAAGCGCTTTGCATTGAATAAACGGGATGGATTGGTGGTGATGTGTTGTACGTTTCGTCGTGTTCGTCATCTTCGTACTCTTTGGTTGACTCTGAGAGTGTATATGTTTTAACTTTGAAGCCATCGCAGTGAAAATCCAAGTCTTGGTTGATGCCACGTAATTTAAGCACCTTTTCTTTCAAGAAAAACATGATACATTTATTAACGTTGTTGACCGCAATGAATTTTCTTTGACAACTTTTGACTCTAAGACTGTGGGTGTTATATTGTTGAAGGTGAGCGCGCAGGGGTCTACTGCATTGGCAACTGCAGACTAGTTTGAGTCTTTATCTTCAAGATAAGAGTTAAAAACAAAAAGTTGGTCGAACAAACAAATATCTGAAATTCAAGGAGAACGTGGACAGCGGTCGGCTATGTATCTATAGCGGTCCCTGAGCCTTCACCGGTCTTGCGGATGGTAGATTTTGGAGGAAGGTATGAGTTTGTATTCTTTTCTAACGAGGAATGTTGTATCGTTTGAGGTAAAGAAGGGTGAAACCTCGTTACTTTCGCAGTTCATTCGGGGGGTAGATTCATAGATGAACACTATATATTACACCACAACGTGGAGTTGATTCCGAACAACATGGATTAGAAAAATCTTTTTGTTCTATTTGTTTTCGAATTCCTTGAATTTGTTTTGTATGCGTTCAAGATATACACTTCAAGTGTGTCTCCGTTTATAGTTTTTCAAATGCCATTGCACAACCCTTATATGACTGTTGGGCTTCAAATATGCTGTTCAGGTATGTAGAAAAATAAAGGAGACGGCAAAAGTTGTGCATGTGAAGGTTGTGTACATAGCAATGAGGCGCTCTGTTCTTCACAGTCGAGGCAACTCTTAGCTTGGAATGCTCGACTATGAGGATTCGGTACCTGCATTTTTTAGTCTTGAATGGTTGACGCCATGTTGTTGTACGGAAATGCATTAGATGACGGGCCTGATATTTGCCATGTACGTATGTCTTGCTCAAGAATACAATTGCTCGTATTTGTGACCCAGTGCGCCAGGCCGCTCAATCAGCAGGAGTAGCATATACATCAGCTATAGAAACTATTTGTTGCCACATTGTGTACTTCCACTCTCTAATAATATTTTCCAAATATACGAGTCAAGTGGATTAACACTTGATGCAGAGATCTTGCCGTAGCCCAAGTGTCAAGGTTTATAGCATACGCATAAATGCGGCCCCTAGATTACATTTGAGGAGGTCTTGAACCCAATCTTGTATCGGGGATGCTAAAACCAAGTATTTGTCCCATGCTCGACCCCGGTACTCATCAAGAGCAGTGACGTCTGGGAATTGACTTCACATTAATGCTCTCAAGATCATAATGTATTGTCCTTTCTAGCGCAGTACGGTTGATCTATATTTGGCAAAAGGGGTGTCCCCGGGCTAGTCTCTTGGAAATCTCACACATACGGAGTTGTTCTACTTACTTGATAGTAGTGGTTGTATCAGTGATGGCATGTATTTCGTGTGTTGAGCCGTTGTATATTTCAGGAAGGTGAAGAAATGTATGACCCTCGTTCCCCACAGTCCAGGCAAAACAATATGAAACACCAGCCAGCAGAATATCTATCCAGTGCTCTAGTTGTCAAGAGTTTAGTATCAATCCTCTGATGAATGTACCCCATGACAGACAACGATCAGGGTTGTCGATTTGTCCGTTCGCTTCAAATGCATGGATGTAGTGATCATACAACACTAAGCCTCAATCAATATCTGATAGAAAGCAATCGCAAGACTCAATTGCCAAAGCTCAAATACATTAGTCTTGTAGGTCCACAGTGCCTAGACCAGACATCACGTCAGGTTGTGCCACCTTGGAATATTGAGGATTACAGTACAATAAGCACATACGAGAGATGCCGTAATCTTTTTGGAAGGTGAAATCTATCATCAGATACAGTTGCCATATAGCGCCAAGATATAGTTCATTAGTTGACTACGATAAGGTAAAGGGGCTCACTTTACAAAAGTGGATGATGTCGAGCGACCGCAATTGCAATGGTCTATACAAACCAATCGATTATGGGTGAATTTAGAGTTAAGACAGGTCTTATTAACATGCAAGACGCAATATGCAGCCACCAGGCGTTAGATGTCCTGACATTTAGACACTGACAGCGCTCATTGACTGAGACTCTATGAATAAAGTGATCTTAAAAAAAAGCCGACATATGGTCATGAAAATGGCATGAAAAAAGACTAAAACATTTCTGGTGTACCTCCCCCTCCCCTTTCTTTTGTCCAAAACGTTTTTTTTCGCCCCACTCATTCCCCTCGACAAAGTCATTAAAAATTCAGGAACAACAAAACGTGGAATATGTATTGCAACCATGTTATTCCTAAATTCTTTGTCGATCACCGCTAAGACTTGCACTCTGGCTTTCTTCGGAGTTGGTTTGCCTATAGTGCGAAGTGGCTTCAGGAACAAACCCCATTCTTAGGACCTGATTCGTCCAACAGCAATCTATGTTCAATCTTGTTGCAAAGCCTATATTTATGTGACTTGTCATTCTCCGGGACATCGATTCACTAGCTATTAATGTCTGCGACACAGTATCTTGAAGACTCTCAATCTATCTACAAAATTACACAAACAAGTAGCGGTTGAGGTGTCCGAACCGTCATAGATTTCATCTTCCCATCGCATTGACTGCCAAGTGCATCGGGGAGATCTGGAAAATATCGGGCTGGGAGATAGCGTGTTTCAAGTTTCAAAAGTTTAAAGCTTAGCATAAAAAGAAGACATCCTTTGTTATCTACCAGAACAGCAACCATTTACGTTCATCTACTGAGCATAATTCGTGCGAGACTCCTCGTTTCCGATCAAATTGTTTTCGCAGCTGTTTCTCTTGTAGAATCCAAGGTGAATCAAATTGATCTTAGATAAGATGAGGAAGAATAATGATCATCCGTTCATGAAGAGGTATAAATGAATGCCCTTGTAACGAAATTAAGTATCGCCATTTCCGAGGGAGCTCCAACTATAGCTAACAATATGATGAAATAACTACAGGGCAATGCTAATTTCAACCCTGTTCACTCATAATTGTACTGAAAAAGACGACCGACAAGAAGGTACCGTGTGATGACTCTGTATAAAATAATTACCGTATCTTCGCTATCTTTATTAAAGATCATGAGTAGTGGCTTCTGTTATGAGAGGCACTATTGCGTGTGACCAGAGATTTATATTACCTCGCGCCCTGTCTTTGTTGAGTAGGTGACCAACAAAGTATGAAACAGTTCCATTTCGCCAAAGGCGTGTGACTACGAGCTACCCCAGTAATTGAGATTTTGCTAAACATTCATTACGGCAGTATACCGTATTAAGAATCGAAGGTATGATGATGTCTTTCTAGTATATTCATATTGTACTTGTCATGAAAACTGCTGGATAGTGTTATTTTGAAATTCTGTGGTTCGTATTCCTGATAGCCTGTAGTTACATTCTTGAATGAGCTTCGATGACAAATCGTGGTTGTACGGTTTGTAATTGAGCGTTTCGTTTAATTTGCACGTGGATGAGCTATAGTATCGCCTTCACAACCTGTGACAGAAATCCACGGCCGGCGTATTAATATTCAAGTTAAAGGGAAAAGTCTCTTACTGAAGCTTTCTTTTGTATTTTTGCCACGATATCGAAAAAAGTGGTACTGCAAAGTTTCTTTAGCTTACTCGACGGCCTAGGACGAAGGGAAAGTAAGGTTGCGAGATTTTGAGAACCTGGTAACAATATTGGTGTTGCTGACAGGATCAACAACACATCCTGGTTGATGTTTATCATCCTTGCTAGTCGTCAAGCGGTCCATAATCATGCTATTCCGACTTGTCAAAACCGCATATATCGAACTTTAATCCTTCCTGGCAATTCTTGTAACACGTTTCACATATCAGATGTACCTGCATGGATACCTCTATTATATGTACTAAGCATCACGTATTCAGTGTATTTATAAGCTTCATAGTCACAGAACGGCTGACAGTTACCATATGCACATGATTATGAAACATATAGCAGTAGTACTCTATGGCCCACCCAAAATAAGAATAGGACTGTCCGTGGCTACATTCATGCTGATTCCGCAAAGATTGACCTTGGATTGAACTCCGTGATGGCAGCCTTCGAAAGACCCCTTCTCCTTAGGTATTTGTTCAAAGCCAGAGCACAGGTTAACTATTCTGAGAATGGCTGACTATAAGACGCGTATCATGATGTTATAGAAAGTGTATATTGCTATTGCTGGTTACTTTACCAATCAAAACAAGAGCATGTCCATAAACACGTCGTGAGGGAGTAACACGACTATCGACGGAGGTACGCAGAGTATCCCTCTCTACAAGACTTAACAGCTATATAGCTCCTATAAAATCTTCTAATTGTGGTCGGAAGCACGCATATACTGTATTTCCTTCAACCCGATTTTGAAGAATTGATATGAGAGTTGCCATAGAATAATTTCAAAAATCTGTACTTATATCGATTCGCTAATACTATTAGCTGTTGTTGAGTTTAATATCTTTCTAACCCACGCTCTCTTTCATCTCTACAGCTAGAGAATTTCGCTGTCGCTTCTCACCAAAAAACACTTTGCCCTTCCCACCACTACTATCAATTTTGTTGGATGTCTTGCCTTCATCCAACTCGGAGTTTTGCGTCCAACTTGATGTTTTGAGAATAGGGCTGAACTGGGTGCACGTGGTGTAGCCAAGCTTAAGAATGGAGCTTCTCTATTATCCATGGCTAAGACAGGACCCATATGTAGCAAATATTCTTCCTAATCCTTGTACCCATATCCGTTGATCTTTTTGTCCGCTACTTCATGGATAGACACATGGATTTTGACCTATGTAAGCGGTCATTACATAAATTTGTTTTCAAAATTAAAAAAGATTTCTGGCATGAACAAGAAACGATGATATGATAACATCAAATTTGGAATGCCTTGAACATTTGTACATAAGGAACAAGAGGCTCGTACTCTAATCTCCTACGCGGTGTTTTTGTTTTAATTAGTTCGTCTATTCTTAGATAATTGAGAGTTTGTTTATCCTCTTGTGGAGATTCATGCGCCGCTCTGCAAGGAACACTATGCCTGGAAGTGTAGCCTCTGACCACTGTGCATCAGGGACACGCACCGACTGTATCGTATCGTCATGACGGGCATAATAATGCTAGTATAATAAAATTAAGTACTATTGCTAACTACAGGATTTTATTGGACCGTTTTCGTCGATTGTTCTTGTTGATCTTTTATGTAAAATTCATCTACACCTGAAGAACAAGGGCAACATAATAATGTCAAAATCTTTTCATAGTGATATCTACAATTGTCTCAAAGGAGAAAAGGGATTTTACGTACATTTTGAAGATGACTTGTCTTATCTTTATATATGATCAAGAAACTCTGAACAAGTCTAAAGCTTTTGCCAGCATATTAAATCAACTAGACCGTTATGTCATGATCAGTTCAACCTAATCAAGCGAAACTTTTATAATCAGGACTTGTGGTGGTCGGAAAGTCAGGACTGCAACTGGCTGGTGTCTTCACAGGCCGTGAAACTGTAAGTGGGTACTCAAGATCACCAGGGTCAAGAGGTCGACTCTTACAATCCGGGCTAAGATAAAATACTAGTCCAGCTACGTTGTCCGTCCGCTGCAATATTATTTCTACACGATAAGTTTCTAAAGTTTCTGTATATAGTGACCCAGCAGGTAAGAGTGAGGCTGGCATAGCGTTGCACGAAAATTGGTGTAGAATTTGCCCGTTTGGACCATAATTGGTGATTGCATTGTCAGGTGTGCAATCATATATTCGCCATCATGTTAATCCAATGGGCTTTTAAACAAAGGCTTCCATTGAATTGCGGTCAGCTTCAAGCGGTTTACCATTCGACTCTAGGAACTTTCCTTGAGAGCGCACAAATTGAAAATGGAGAAGGCAATCCACAATACCAGATAGCAAGAAGGGAAGAATACTGAAATCTAATGCAACTGAATGATAGTGCAAATGCAATTTCTTATCAAATTTGTCCTCGATCTTTGGTGATTTGCTCAATATCAGTTTTGTGCACATTTATAAATGTATCTTTTGAAATATTCGTCAGGTCTGGCAAGCAAGATTCTAGCATACGATTTTTCGTCACTAACCGGATGAGCGTTTTATGATGTGGGATACATGCATATAGAGAAATGCTTTGTCCTTACCAGCTACATAATTTACAACTCAGCATAAAAATATTCATCATAACTTCTCACAAAAGACACGCACATATGGTATCATTGACTATTATTGCACTCAACCATAGCCGTCGATAGTTTGGAATTGGGAAGGTTCAATTTATACTTGCAACAACAAACCAGTCCAACAAATTCAACTACTAAGTATATTGTTAGCCATAACATATAATTCGCCAAACATGATCTCAATGATGAATGGTTGTGAGATAAGCGGATCACCATTGTTTTTTTATTAGAGTGGTTTAGCAAAATTGACGATTATCCTCTGATTATCGGCGAAAAATAAATAGTGTGGTCAGCTGCAGTACAATACTATGCATTCCTCATGCTGAGTATATTTATCTGTGCGTTGGATTATACCATGAACTTCGTCTGAGGATACTTGACATAACCAAAGACCACATTGTGGTTTGGAACTATGTAGGAGTATGCTTATATCAGATCGCAATAAGACTCAAGCATAAGAAAATCTTTCTGGGAAAAAAAAGCCCACTTGATCCTTGGCTAAATGTATGGCTAATGAGCTCCTTAGCGCAATCGTCTTCTATCGTAGTGAAGATCTGCTCGAAAAGCCAAACATGTTTACGAAGTTTATACACATTTTGGAACAAGTCCGATCTTGGCTCATTGGATTATATTAAAATTGAGGATAGTCTTCTGACTATCCATATTGTATATACAAATAATTAAATGTGCAACCTCTCTTTGAATTCAAAGACAACTAACAAAAGCGCAAATGAAAAATAAAGTCCTGCTTGTTTAATTGAGTATAGATGAAATGAAGTGCCTCTCGAAAAGAAATACTGGATGAAACCAAACAGATGATTCGATAATCGTCATAAACCTAAATCATATCTATGCTCTGTAATATCCCTTTGTGACAGTTACAGTGGATGAACATTGTCCTTTGCTAACTGTCTTGGTAAGGGTCTTGGTGATGTATCCATACCCATAGCCGCCGTATGCAGTGCTAGTAGTAGTCACAGTTGCTGTCACGCCCGATCCTACGGATGCACTTGTAACAGTGCTGAATTGTGTTGAGGTAACAGTAGCACCGGCACCAACAGTAGATGTGATGGTAACAGTAGCGCCAGCACCAGTACCGATGGTTGATGTTACAGTTGCTCCTGTTCCTGTAGCTGTTAGGGTGACAGTAGTGAGTTGAACAGATGTGACAGTGGCACCAGCGCCTACAGTGGTCGTAGATGTTACGGTAGATCCAGCTCCTCCTGTAGCTGTTGAAGTGATTGTAGTCAATTGTGTTGAGGTAACAGTAGCACCAGCACCGACGGTGGATGTGATAGTTACAGTAGCGCCAGCACCTGTACCAATGGTGGATGTAGATGTGACGGTGCTAAGTTGAGTAGATGTCACAGTTGCTCCTGTTCCGGTAGCGGTTGCGGTTACTGTAGTAAGCTGTATTGAAGTTACAGTAGCTCCAGCACCGACAGTAGATGTGGATGTGATAGTCGTTGCTGGTCCTGTAGCTGTAGATATGACAGTAGTGAATTGAGTAGACGTCACGGTGGCACCAGCACCAACAATGGACGTGATGGTAACGGTGGCACCAGCACCAGTACCGATGGTAGACGTAGAGGTAACAGTACTGAACTGTGTTGAAGTTACGGTGGCACCAGCGCCGACAGTAGATGTGACGGTAGCTCCTGTTCCTGTAGCTGTTGAGGTAATAGTACTAAACTGTGTTATAGTCGCAGTTGCACCAGCACCGACAGTAGATGTAGAAGTGACAGTACTCAATGCAGTTGACGTAACAGTGGCGCCGGCACCGACAGTCGTTGTAGTTGTGGCGGTAGAGCCGGCTACAGTGGATGTGACTGTATTGACTTGGGTAGATGTGAGGGTGGCTCCCGATCCAGAAACGGTTGTTGTGACAGTCGCACCAGCTCCGACGGTCGAAGTGGAAACAATAGTGGATGTCACAGTCGCTCCTGTTCCGGTAACTGTTGAAGTAATTGTCGTGAATTGAGTGGATGTTGCAGTGGCACCAGCACCGACCGTAGATGTTGATGTGACGGTACTAAACTGTGTTGAAGTTGCTGTTACTCCTGTTCCGGTAACAGTGGATGTTACAGTAGAACCGACTCCAGTCGCTGTAGATGTGACCGTACTGAACTGTGTAATGGTGGCAGTTGCACCAGCTCCAACAGTGGATGTAGATAGGATAGTAGATGTTACAGTAGAGCCTCCGGAGGCTGTGGACGTAATTGTAGTGAACTGTGTTATGGTAGCAGTGGCACCAGCACCGACAGTAGACGTAGATGTAACAGTACTTAATGCAGTTGATGTAACGGTTGCTCCTGTGCCGGTAATGGTAGATGTCACAGTAGAACCAGCTCCGGTAGCTGTAGAGGTAACTGTACTGAACTGTGTTATGGTAGCAGTTGCGCCAGCTCCAACGGTGGATGTGGATATGATGGTGGATGTCAAGGTCGCTCCTGTTCCAGTAGCGGTCGAGGTGACCGTACTGAACTGTGTTATAGTGGCGGTAGCACCAGCGCCAACAGTGGACGTGATAGTGCTGACTGCGGTGGATGTTACAGTGGCACCAGATCCGGAAACAGTCGTAGTGACAGTAGCTCCAGCGCCCACAGTTGAAGTGGAAGTGATAGAGCTAAACTGTGTTATAGTGGCAGTTGCACCAGCTCCAACAGTGGATGTAGATATGACGGTAGATGTTATAGTCGCTCCTGTTCCAGTAGCTGTTGATGTGACTATGCTAAGTTGGGTAGATGTGACAGTGGCTGCAGATCCAGAAACAGTTGTAGTAATGGTAGCTCCAGCTCCAACGGTTGAAGTGGACGTGATAGTAGATATTACAGTTGCTCCTGTCCCTGTGGCTGTAGATATGGATGTAATCGTAGAGA
>Ga0160427_10000797_pt1 | contig 19156 bp, 28 predicted proteins | sample SolpanmetagenomL_FD_108194 | JGI IMG/M metagenome (GOLD analysis project Ga0160427, IMG submission 108194) | Solar panel surface microbial communities from Lawrence Berkeley National Laboratory, California, USA - L | ecosystem: Engineered > Built environment > Solar panel > Unclassified ...
ACGGCCTCACACCGCCACGCCGTCTCTGAGAGCTGTCTCGATATGAAAAACCCCCACCTGATCGGTGGGGGAATCTTCTGGCGGGCCCTGAAGGACTTGAACCTACGACCTACGGTTTTGGAGGGCGTGGCTTCAGTTCTTAGGGCTTCTAAGCATTTCTAGAGCGAGATAATTTATGCGCTCTGGGTGCTGACCTAACCCTGTTGCGTACTACTCACTTCTAAGTGTGCCTAACCTGTGTTTCAGTCCTACTACACACGCACTACACACGGCCCTGCACGGGTTTTTGCTCGTCGTTACGCCTAGTAATGGGTAGAATAGAGACATAAAGTGCCTCAGCGGAAGTGGGTAGACTCTGATGGAGCAGCCTCTTCAATCCAACACTGGGCGTCTGGAATGAACATGAGCCAGAGACGTACATTCTCTCTAGATTCCCAGGCTGCTCAATATAGGTGGCTTTATCTAAGCGTGCTGTCTGAGCTGTACTTCGAGAAAATGAACACTCTTCGTAACGCACAAGATGCATATGAAATTGCGCTGAACGAGCGAGATCTACCTGTTGGGGTTTTAGGCATCGACAAATTCAGATATAGAGGGTTCGGCCCCGATGTTCTCTCGCTCGGTATGTGTCGTCTTCTCGAGAAGGTCTATGCCTGGGCAGTTGAACTCAAGTTGATCGATGAATACGGGGTTATCGCTGAATGGGTCGAGGACGCGGGTCTGACGTTACTGCGTGAATGGAAGGCCAACCCCTCTCTGGATGCCCAGGCTTACTGCACTGCAGTCGGTGAGTCGCGCCGTTTACCCGGTGAGCAGATGATTCGTTCTGATCCTGATGACCTTCAACCCCGAATGACTACAGCTTTTCCCCAGTGGGAGACCGAAGCTGAGTTCTTGGCGAAGGCACAGAAGCACTATCAAGAGATGTCTTCCTGGTACGAACGACGTGGATACGTGCGCGAGGCAGGAAAGCGGCAGCTTGGCAAGCATCTTCGTTGGCTCGCATGGCGCGCTATAGAAGGTTGGAGCTACGACAGAATCCAAGAAGCTGAATCGGAATTACACGGTTGGGAAGAGAAGGCAAAAAAATCAGCCATACACGAAGCCTTGGCTGGTAAAAATGGTGTAGCTCGAACTATTGGCGTCCGGATAGAAGACCGAGCGTAAACCGGACGCTTTTTTACCTACGCTTTTCTACCCTTTTCGCATGGAGACAGCGAAAAAGGCGTTGCTGGCAAACCGAGACCTTCGACTCGAATACGGCTTTGGACGCGACCTTGCGACGAAGCTGGGTCTTCTTCTGCCGCACGTTCGGCTGGGAACGACAGGGCGAGGCGAGAAAAGACTGGTCAGGCGTGAGGACGTGGACCGCCTGATCGACAGGGCCAGCCAGGAGGGCTCAGACCTATGGGGACTCACTCGGACACACACGCCCGAGAGCTTGCAGATATGGATGCAGCACCTCGGGACGACAAATTAATGCCTCGCCGTGGACAGGACGGCGAGGCGGCGCGGGCAGGCGCTCCTATCAGTGTACATGCCCCTCTAGGCCTTCTCCACTCTGATGGCCAGCCGGTGACGTTAGAGCACTGTTCAGCCCGCTACAGGCAGGTATGTGCTGATAACCATGCCCGATCAATGCGGCTTCGAGACGTCCAGCGCTCGCCAGAGCCTGACCGATTCGAACACGCCGAGCTGTGCGAGGCGGCCCGAATCGGCAACCTGATGGCGCGCGCATGGGGCTCACTTGAAGCTCTGGCCCAGCTTGGACTTGAGCCGTGAGTGGGCCAGTCCTTCCCTTCGATCAGCAGAAGGCCGAGGCCATCATTCCGGGAGATGCTGTCAGGCTGCTGCAGGCCCTGCGCCAAGGCGATGAAGGTGTCTGGTTGCAGACCTTTCAGGACGGGCCACTGGAGCTGTATGGCGCCGAGCAGCGTACCTCGAAGGCCGGGAAGCCGTATACCGTATATAGCTACTGTGTGGCCGATGTGCCCTCGGTACCTGACAAGACCAAACGCGAGACTGCCAGGGTCAGCCAGACGGGCAATTACACGCTGGAAAAGCTGAAGGGTGGGCCGTTTACAGTCGCCAATTCCTCTGCCCGGGTCGGCGTGTTCTTCTGCGTGAATGTTCTCCAGCCGGACGCCGAGCGCCGCAGCAGTGACACCGTGCAGCGGGTAGCCGCCGTGTTCGTCGATCTCGATGGCACACCTCTGCCAGCTGACGGCTTCCCGATCAAGCCCACGGCGATTGCCGAGAGCAGCCCAGGCCGCTGGCATGTCTACTGGGCGGTGGTCGACCTGCCGCTCTCCGACTTCACGGCCGTACAGAAGCACCTGGCCGAGCTCTATGGCGGGGATACATCTGTCTCCGATCTAGCGCGCGTGATGCGCATGCCTGGTTACTGGCACGGCAAACAGGAAGCAGGCTTTCAGACCCACTTGGTCGAGCTGAACGAAGAGGCTCAGTACAGCCGGGCTGAGCTGCTGGAGGGCTTTTCAGGCCTGGGTAATGCTCTGGCCGCTGCCGAAGTCGCCGAGGCCAAACGGATAGAGGAGGCCGCTCGCCGGATACAGCAGGCTGCAGTATTGCGGAGCGAACTGGCGAGCGGGAGCGTCGCGAATCAGGCTGAGGCACAGCGCAAATACGGCCAAGCCGCTCTGCTCGACGAAGTGGGGCAGCTGGGCACCACACTGCAGGGTGGGCGGAATAATCAGCTGTTTAAGGCTGCGGCGGCGCTCGGCGAGTGTGTGGCTGCTGGCTTGCTGGATCTGGCCGAGGTCGAGAGCGAGTTGACGGCGGCTGCCCTGGCTGCAGGCCTCTATCAGGGAGAGGTAGAGACCACGCTTCAGAGTGGGTTGACGAAGGGGTTGCAGTCGCCCCGTGATCTCTCGCAGGTCGGCCAGCTGGCCGGCAAGAAGAAGGCGAAGAAGACCAGTGCACTCGCGATAGCGGCGGCACGGGTTCAGCACCCGCCCGTGGCCCTCACGGCTGACCAGATCCCCGATCCGGAAGGCGAGGGGGGCAGCTACAGCGACGAGCAGTTGCGCGGCTTGCTTGGTCTGACCTGGCCAGTGGTTGGGCTCGATACCGATAAGGCTCACAGCTACCGTCTCCACGATCACGCTGGGGAAGACCTGGGGTATGTCGCTGAGTTCAGCGGATATGTGGCCTGGAATGGTCGACAGTGGCTGAGTGGAGGCAAGGACGGCGCCGGGCAGATTGAGGCAAAACGCCGGGTGCAGGGTCTTGGCGTGTACATGCGGCCGGAGGTCGACCAGCTGCTGGGCCTGTACAGCGTGCTGGACCTTGAGGCCAAGCGTGCCGCTCAGGAGTCGGGCGCTGACTCGAAGCAGGCGAAGGACGCCGCCCGGAAAGCTGAGGCCATGGAGAAGGCCTATTACAACCACGGCCGGGCCGCGAGAAGCACGGAATCCGACGGGAAGCAGAAGGCCATCCTGAGCAGCGCCAAGCCCCTCTTCGTGAAGAGCATTCTGCTGTTCGAGCCGAGGCCCTGGGTCGTGGGCTTTCAGAATGGTACTTGGGACCGCGGGGCCTTCCGGGCAGCTCAGCGCGAAGACCACATGCTCACCCTGGCGGCCGTCGAGTACCAGCCGGATGCCGATCGGCGCGACTGGATGGAGGTGCTCGAGCGGATCACCGGCGGCGACGCCGATCTCGCCCGTACCCTGCAGGACGTGGCCGGATACGCCCTATCCGGTGCCTCCTCACTGCGTCTGCTGCCCTGGCTGTACGGCGAGGCCGGGACGGGTAAGAGTACCTTCAGCGAACTGCTGGCGACGGTCCTGGGGGACATGGCGGCCACGGTCGATCCGAAGCTGTTCTCGGCCGACGCCGCCCGTGAACGTTTGGGTGCTGCGATCTGGGGGAAGCGGGTGGCTCTATGCGCCGAGGCCGGAAACGCCCGGCTGGATGCTGAGGCCTTGAAGACACTGAGCGGTGGCGATCGGCTGAGTGTGCGGATGCTCTACGCCGAAGGCTTCAGCGCTCGCGCCTCGCACGTCTTGATCATGGTGGCGAATGACGCGCCACGCGTCGAGGCATACGACGAGGCTCTGAAGGACCGGGTACTGGCGCTGCCCTTCGACCACCCGCTGAAAGCTGGCAAGCCGCTGCTCGGCGGGCGCCGCATCGAGGAACTACGACAGGACCTGGCGAGCAGTCTGGTACAAGGCTTCACGGCCTGGGCTGTTGAGGGGCTGGCCAGGGTGCACCGACTGGGCGACGTGCATCGAGCGACGGCCAGTCGGGCGGCTACACGAGGCTTCTGGGAGAGCGTCGACCCGCTTCATGATTTCTGGTCGGAGCAGGGCGTCTCGGAACTGGTTCTAGGTATTGGTGTCACGGCTTTCAGGAAGCGCTACGAGGCTTGGTGCGAAGGAACAGGGACACGGCCGCTGAGCTCTCAGAAGTTCAACAAAGCTTGTAGATCAGTAGGGCTAGATGCCCACAGCAACGGCAAAGAGAAACAGTGGAGACTGTTCGCAACTGCCAAATTCCCGGTAGGGGCACCAGTAGCTGCTGACCACTTTGACCAGTTTGACCCTATTTCTGTAAAACCTAATTTCTCTTCTTATACGCGTGAGGAAGAAAAAGGGTTTATGGAAAACAGCCCTAAAGTGGTCAAAGTGGTCAGCAGCGAGGCAGCGCCCTGCTTCGCCCCTGCTTCGGGTGAGCTGTGAACCTGCTTGCCCTGCGGCATGAACTGGCCGCCCAGCACGTGGTTCTGAGCCTGTCGCCTGCAGGTAGGTTGAAGTACGACGCACCTGCACCGTTGCCCGTCGAGCTGGTCGAAGCGATGAAGATTCACCGAGATGAGCTGCTGGCCAGTCTCGATCCACTACCTAGGGAAGTCTCTTCACCAGCCGCTGACTCAGATTCAGACTCGTACTCAAAATTGAGTAAAAGGTCTCCCGATCTTCTTCTCGAAATTGAGAAAAAGGGTCTGGACCGCGACACAAATACGCCACAGGCTGTAAGTCGCCTTCAGGCGCTTGCCCAGATTCCTGGACATTGCGGCGTATGCGCACGCTGGACTGCCCATCAGGCCCCACTGGAACATCTGGGCATCTGCAATGCAGGGCGCCAGGCGCATGGGTGGCTCGATGGTTCAGGCCGACAGCCGGTGGAGATCCACGCCGCGCACGCCTGCGCTGCCTGGGGCGGCCGGGGCTTTCAGGGCAGCGCCGAGCGGTCGGGTGCGACTCGTCAGGCTATCGAGGTGCAGCCGTGATGGGCGTGCAGTGGGCCGTGCTGACCATCTACGCCCGTACCCTTTCAGTTGGGCCAGATCGGCAGACGCTCCTGAAAGCGACACGAGCGGGCGCGCCTTCGAAGATGGGCCAGGTTCTGGCTATGGAAGTGCTCGAACACTCTGGCCTGACCTCCGGAGGAAAGTTCACGGCGACGAGTGAGGCCGCCGCGCTGGCTTTCCTCGCATTGAAGAGAATTCACCTGACTGGCAAGACAATGGAGGGAGCGAAGCCATGAGTGCACCGATCGACGAGCGGCTCTCCATCCCAGAAGGCATTCCCCAGGGGCTGACAGTCGGGCAAGTGGCACGCGCTCTCAATATGAAAAGCGAGACCGTGAAGGGATGGGTGGATTCTGGTGCGCTGCCTTCCTGGCGCGTAGTCGAGGGCCGGGGCTGGCGCTATGTCCGGCTGTTTGACTTGGCTGCGTTCGCCGATCGCCTCAACCTGCCGGTGGATTGGGCTGTACTGGTATGAATCGGTCGTCACATCCCGGAATGCCCATCGGGCTCTGTCCGGGTTAGATCTACACTGAGAAATGCCCACTCTCAACAAGCGGTTCACCCTCGGTCGTCTGACGCCGCCCAGTCAGCGGTTGACGGTCAGCAGCGCTGATGTGGACGCCCATGATCTGTACCTATTGAGGCGAGCTCTCATCCAGACGCATCAGGGCGCGGAAGTAGTCCTCCAGACCGAGCACGGCTTGTGGACGTTTGTCGTGATGGGCGCCCAGCTCGCAGAACCACCAGAACTGTTTGACTTGCAGAGCAACGGCGCGCCTCAGTGATTCGACGGGTCGAGGACCACGATGTACTGGTCACTCACCCCTGCCCGCTCGCTGATCGATTCCACAGCACAGGGAAATGCCGTACCGGAACCCCATACGCACAGCACCGTCTGTCCCTGGGAAAGCAGTCGCCGCTCCTCAGCGCTGACATAGGCCACAACCCAGTGGTCCCGCGGGCCGCCGTCCTGATCGTAAGGCGGGGTATAGCTGTGGGCCAGTCTGAGGGGAAGCATGCTGAAGCATAGCGGTAAGGGAAGACAGCGGACCACGAAAAGCCTCCACGCTGGGAGGCTGTGGAGGCGGTCTGGCACCGGCAACACATGGCCGGGTTGGGTTGTGCTTCTCTCCGAGCTTAACCGCCACTGTGTCACGCATCTATGACGCGGGATTTCATGAAGGTGTTGGCTCTAGATGGTGACTCAGTGGGCCAGGGAATAGAGCCGGATGATGGCCCGGTCTCCTGTCGCAGGATCACGCTCAAGACGGGTCTTGATTTGCGTTCCGTTGGCTGTGAGAAGGTAGATATCCGGGCTTGATGTGTCCAGGGTGATCGAAACGGGGCATCCGATCGGTAGGAGATCAGTGAGGTCAGTGTAGGAGTTTCTTGTGACGATGCCTCGCGGCTCGTCGGCCGCTCCGTGATAAATGATCAGCATGGTTCAAGCCTAACGGTTCTAGGTTTAGGGGCTATATAGATGGATGCTCTGCAAGCTGTTTAAACCCGTTTCCCCTGTTTGCCCTGTTTCCTCTGTTCGCCCTGACTTGGCCCATAGGGGCGCGTCATGGTGTCTGCATGACTACGATGCAGATAGAAGAAGCTAGGACCGCACTCGCGGAACTGACCACTGACGAAGCCGAGTTGACCCGTCTGCTAGGCGAACAGAATTCCAGTATCCAGGCGCTTAAGGATGGCGGCTCAAGGGACTTTGCTCAGCTGGCTAATCTGGAAGCGAAGCGCTCGGCCCTGACTACGATGCTCGGCGAGCAGCGCGCTCACATCAGCAGTGCGCAGGCGAGGCTGGCCAGCCTCGAAGCGGCAAAGGTCAAGGGAGAGCAGGTCAACCAGCTGCGCACCCGTGTTCAAGGGTTGCTGGTTCGCCGGCAGGAGACAGACAGGCTGCTGCTGGAGCTGGGCAAGATACTGGCCGACCAGATCGAGAAGATCACGACCACGCGCGCAGCTTGGGCGGCCGAGCTGGATGATGCTCAGATGGAAACACACAGGGTCTTCGGCCTGGTTCACCCGTCCCAAAGTAACAGCACCACGAGCGCGAAGAATGCCTGGAGCGCGGCGTTTGCCGAGATTGGTGAAGGAGCAGCCGAAACCCTGACGCAGTCACCCTTCTCCAAGTTTGTCCCTGGAATGGGTCAGCTCTACACCCGCCCGCAGGCTGCTGCTGGGTCACAGAATGAGCTGACCTCGATCTACGCTGCCATGCGCCCAATGCGGGATTACCTCGACCGCCCCGTGACCCTGACCATCGCCCAGGTCCTTGAGGAGCAGAACTACAAGGCCCCCTACGGCTTGAACGGGGGCGAGTGATGAGCAGTCCGATGAAACGGCCAGGACTTCACGACACCTTCGTCCTCCTGCACGGTGCCAAGCGCCGCCCGCTACCAGGCGTGGCCCGCGTCACCGTTACCATGTCTGCCAATCAGGACGTACAGACACCCCCGGGCAGTGAAACAGCCGTAACCAGCCTGAACCAGGCGAAAGCCGATATTTCAGTGCAGCTCACGATGTGGAAGGCCGAACAGTGGGAGGCGTATCAGTCCATTCTTCAGGTTCTTCGAGCGGGTGATTCAGATTTTACGTCTGCACACCCTGAACTCAGGGCGAGGCGAGTGAAACGCTTTTATTTCGTGTCGGAGCAGAGCGAGGCGTATAGCCCCAGCACCGGCTACCGGGTCACAGTGCGTTTCTCCGAGAAGATCAAGACGCCCGCGCCTGTCAAGCCAGTCAACAACAACGATGTCGACAAGGGCGTCGGTGTGAACAGTAACGCACCTGATCCGGGTAGGGCGACCGGTACAGCGACCACTGTGATAGGGCAGAAGATCAGGGACAACGCCATCAGGGTACTGACACAGACGCCAGCTCCGAAAACGCGGGACGGTGTGCATGACGTGTCAGAAGGTGGGTACTGCTCCTCTTTTGCACGAGTCATCGGGACGGCGGCAGGCTTACCAGATGCGCTGTTCGGGCCTACCGCAGGAGGGACGGTGCAGGGCACCGAGGCGCGATTTAAAGCGGCTCATATGTTGGTGCCCTGGTCAAGTTCAACGCAGTCGGGGCTGGAGATTGGTGACATGCTCTTCTGGCCGGACCCCCCAGGTGCAGGTCATGTGGGGATATTCATGGGGTACGCCGCAAACGGGACAGCCTTGATCGCTTCGAATTCCTACGTGACGTACAAGGATAGGGGTGGGCAGCCTGATAGCAGTGGGCGCCCGACTGGACGCGACGCTCAGGGGCGGCCAGTCGATGCCAGAGGTATTTTGCCGATCACTGCTTTCGGCCAGCCAACCAGTGTTGGCAAGCCATACCGGGTTGATGGGATCAAGGCCGGGCCTGCTCTTCCGCCAGTCAAGGCTGGGCCACCTGTACCCCTGCCAGTAGATCGGCCCAGTCTGCACATACCTAAACCACCCTCTGCCGCCTTGACGCCGTACGAGCAGGTGAAGGCGATTATCAAAAAGCCGTGACACCACGAAAGTCTGTGTCCCTCGGGGTGATGGATGACGACAATTGGCCTGGCTAAGGGGCGAAGCTAACCGGTTCAAAACCTTAGCCAACCTTGACCATCTTCACGCCCTATCTAAGGGCTCTCGAAGCTCACCAGGAGCAGGAATATGACGCAACCCGAAGCTGTCCGTTCACCGATCCCGTCTCGACCCCGCTGGAATCGTCCAGCTGACGTCGACGAGCTGACCTGGCGCAGTCTGAAGAACGCCACGCGCTGGATGCTGGTCCAGAAGTACGGGCTGAGTGCCCAGAAAATCAGTTCACCCCCCCCCGGTCTGAAAGAGAGGCACACCGATGGCGAATCCGAACGCTGATCCGACCAAGGCCCGGCAGGCCAAGAAGCGCAAGCGATTGAATCAGATGGGTACTCTCGACGATGCCCGTGCGCTGCTCTGGAAGGCCCTGGAGCGGGCAGCGGACATCCTTGAGAGCGAGGATGACGTGCTCACGCTGAAAGCCATCCACGCAGTCTCTCAAGGGGCAGCTGCCTATGCCCGGATCGTTGAAGTAGGCGAGTTAGAGGCCCGTTTGACCGCTCTGGAAGACCAGAAGACTAGCGAAGACCGAAGCACGCCAGGGGCAGGACGCAACAGCAGAGGTGCAGCATGAACAGCAAGCGCAACAGGCTCTCCAGGCTGGAAACGGCGCGGCGCAAGTGGGAAGCGGAGCACGTCCATTCATCACACGTCCTCGCCTATCTGTTGGACATGTTGAGCATCGTGCAGGAGGAAGCGGGCACGGCGGCGTTCTCGCGTGTGGCCGGGCGCGTGGTGGGCAAGAAGTTGAGACAGGTCAACGTCCTGCAGAGCCGAGGCCACCTGTGATGGGGCGGCGCTTACGGCTGGCTAAGCTCGAGGCGCGAACGAGACACCGGGGTGCAGTGGTGATTCGCTGGCCGGACGGCGTGCGTGACGGGTGGGGCCGCCCGGCGAAGGTTGAAGGCGCGGCAGTGCTGGTGGTCATGCCTTCCCAGCCTCTGACGCTTGCACAGATCGAAGCGGCCCGGCGGGCAGAGTGGGAGCGGTGAATATGCGTGGGAGGGTGGAAAAGCTTGAAGCTCAGCGTCAGACGGCAGAGGACCTGCAGGTTATCGGCTTCTTCGAGGCAGATCCTGAGGCCGGCCTGTGGCGCGATGTCCACAATGGTCGAGAGCGGCCCATGACACCGGAAGAAGTGGCGCACGCTCGGGAGGCCAAGGGTGGAATGCTGATGCTGGGGCCACTGCCAGGGCGCTCCAAGATTATTTATGGTGTCAGTCCGAGCGAGCTGTGAAGCCTCGCGGGAAGCTGGCCCGAATAGAGACTCTGGAAGAGCAAGCCCAGCGGCGCCTGATCCAGGTTGAGGCAGTGAAAGTGGCTGTGACTGAGCGGGCCATGATGGGCGTTTCGTCTGAAGACCGGGCCGCGCTTTACGAACACCTGGACGCTCAGGAGGCGGGCAGCGCGTGGTTCGCGGAGGTCTGCCGGGCGAGTAGAGCCCTGGAAGGCCCACCCATCGGGCACCCGGCGGGAGAGTCGACCCGGGCCTGGCTCCAAGCGCTCGACGATACTCCAGAGGGGCAGGACGACCCCATCCCCCCGGCAGGAGCAGTGGCCTACCTCTCGCTTGAGGCGGCCCGGTGCGACACGATGCTGGAGTACGTGTATGGCGTCTCTTTCCCAGATGGTGTGAGCCTGCCAGCAGCACAGGCGGCGGCCCGCTGGTCTGCTGCGTGGTGGCGCTATGAAGCGGCTTACGCTCGGCAGTTGGGCGAGGCTGCGGCGTGACGCCCTCATGCCGCCGCACATTCTGTGCGTTTGACCTAGAGGTCTTCATGGAAAAAGAGGGGGCGGCATGTTAACGTCCGGCATCGTGACCCAGGTATGAAGGACGCCGATATCCGACCGATCCTCCACCGTCAGCTCGACCGCCACTACGGCGGCCGGGCCGACACCGTGGTCATCGACGAGTTTGGCGTCCACAACGGCAGCTTCAGAATCGACGTGGCCGTTGTCAACGGCGTGCTCAGCGGATACGAGATCAAGAGTGCCAAGGACAATCTGAACCGCCTTCCAGGGCAGGCCAGTGCCTACGGTGACGTCTTCGATCACGTGACCCTGGTGGCGTCCGAGTGTCATATCGAGAAGGCTGTGTTGCTGCTCCCCGAATGGTGGGGTGTGATTGCCGTCTCGAAGCCCAAACGGGCCATCCGTTGGACACAGCTCCGACCGGGCGGCGACAACCCGGACGTCAGTCCACAGAAAGTCGCCAGCCTGCTCTGGAGAGACGAGGCCTACGGCCTGCTGCTCCAGCGAGGGCTGGCGAAAGGACTCAGCTCAGCGTCCAGGCACCGTCTCTGGGAGGCCCTGGCCATCAACCTGCCCCTGGCCGATCTTCAGGCCGAGGTCAGAACGACCATTCGTCATCGTCGGACGAATCCTGACCAGACCCCCTACCTGGTAACGTCCGCAGTTGCTCAATGACCACCGCGAAATGATGCGAGAACATCGCCTCGCGCCACTGCACCGCCCCGCCTGAGCTCTCGCCCGGCATGTTCCGACTGTCCAGATAGGCATCGCCTTCGCTGAATGTTGATCCGGCAAAATTCCCACTGCTCACCAGTTGGGCGCAGACCTCTTTGAAATAAGCGACCCCGCCCTCTTCCTGATTGCTCTTGCCTCGAATGAAGAGCCAGGTGTCGGCCAGGGTATACCGCAGGTTCGAGAAATAGTTGAGGGACTTTGGGCCAGGCGGTTTCGTGCTTTCGATGCCGTAATCGCCGTACCACAAGCCGTCGGCCACTTCGCCTCTTACGTTCAAGAATAGATGCCAATCCTTTCTCGGCACCTGGACCTCCTGCCCGGGCACGGTGTTCTGCGGGTTCTGCAGCACCCAACCAGCGCTCGCCAGCGTCACCGAGCGCCACGCCGCCCCCAGTCGACCCGCAGCCGATTCCTCAAGCTGCTTGATCGCCCAGACCACACGCTGCTGCACATCTGACAGGTCAGCAGTACTCACGCCGCCGGCATCAAAGATCAGATCAACGTCCGGGCGCCGCAGGTCTTGCAGCGTCATGACCCCTGTCACTTCTCGAACCAGGTCCGACTGGCTGAACTGGGCTGCAGGAATCCGGATCGCAATACCCCGGTTGAACTGGCGCTGAAGTTCCCGCACCATCACCTGATAGCCGGCACTCCGCTCAATACCCGTCACCGGAATGATTTCCAGGCTTCTGCCCTGGGCATCGTCACCGAAGACAGACGCAGCTGTCTCGCCTGCGAAATCGTCCGCTTGATGCACCTGCACGAAATCGGCGAAATCAATGCGGAGCGGGCCGCCATGCCAGACCTTCGCCAGCTCATCGACTTGGCTGGAGATGCGCTGGCGAAGAGTCGGAGGCGTCCGTGGATTCTTAGCCGTACTCGGTGCCTTTGGTGGGAGACCTAATAGATCAATCAACGGAGACATAGCCGCCTGATCGGTAGACTCTAGTGCTTTGATCTCAGCAGGCTTTGATTTCAGTACTGGCATGTACATACGGCCACCCCTTCAAAACTTAGATTTCTGACCACTCAATATTAAATGCATACGCTCCGTTACTTGGGCGTAAGTGTCTTTTCTTGCTCCACAGGTGCGCGTGGAGAACCTTATTCAGACGTTCTACTTCAACGTCCTGCCCGTCAGCGTGGTGATAGTCAATGATCAGACCTAGTTCGTGGCGGTGGACGTTGCCCTGATCCTCGGTCACACCTCCACCAAAGACGCCACTCGCATCTTGGAAGAAGACGAGAAGGGTGCCCATGCTGTGGACACCCTTGGTGAAAGCCAGCAGATAATCAGAACCAACGAGTCCGGGCTCTACAGCCTAGTTCTCCGTTTCCGCATACCCGAGGCCGAACGGAGGGGCGATTTTTCTTCGCTGGATGTCAGGTTTTGTTAGGTTCAACATGCCCCAGCCCTCGAAGCCGGACCGCCGAAGGCTGCACGCGCCGGGCGCTGCGGCAGCTGGCCGCCCGCCGGGCGGCCAGGGCTTCGAGTTCTCAGGCGGGCAGCGGTGGGCCTTGCACGGCGCACCCCAAGCGGACGACCTGGTTACACTCTGGCCCCTGAGCGGGTGGCCCGCCTGACGCACTTCATGGGGCCACGCTTCGCCCGTTCTACCCGGCGGCTGCTGGTGTCAGGTCTGGGGTAAGACTCGAAGACCCGGCGAAAGCAGACGCGGCGGCCTGGGGTTAGTTTCCTGGTCGCTATGAAGTCACGAAAACAGGACGCTCACACCTAGCTCCGGGGAACATAGGGGTACGCGTGTGCTCCTCTACGGTAGGTAAGACACACAGATAATCTGAAAATGGCATGATGAAAGTATGAAAAAAATTATGCTGGCTCTCGCTGTTTTAGGTAGCGTTGCGGGCGCAGGGCCTCTCTACGGCACCTTGATTGTGGCTGCAGACGGAACCTTCCTGGGAACATGCGGGGGGAAATATGATGCCCTAAGCATAAGTAATGACTATGGGTTGTATGGAAGCAAATATGCTGCAAAAAGCATGTTTAATCAGTATGGCCTCTATGGTGGTAAATATTCACCGAATAGCCCATTCAATGCCTACGGACAGCCCGCCTACCTTTTGGCTAGCACTCCTGCACTCAAGACGCTGTTCACCTCAGCGAGCTACCGGCCCACGCCTGGAGTGTTGAGTGCGCTCAGAGCATCAGGGGCCACACGCATTACCGTGAGCACGGTGTACCCTGACTCACTCGATCCCGATGACTTGCAGGCCGCCTGTGAAAATCCGTGATTTCTTTTGGTCAAATGCATTGAATCTGTCGGGAGTATTTATGGAAAGGAAAACCCGTATTGTGCTGCTTCCAGGCCTCTTCTCAGGCGTGTTGATTTTTGCTGCATGCGCCCCTATGGCGACATATCATTGGCAGCTCACACGTCCTAGAGCCGATGCCGATTTTGCATTGGATCGTGCAGAGTGCAATGGATATGCGGAGCAGTTCAGGAGAAATGTTAGTCGCCCGGAACAGCCTGGAGACGGTAAGAGTTTGAGTACGGCTCTCGCCGCTGGAAGTGAATCAATCAACGCCGCATTCGCTGAAAGCGCCAGAATTAATAATATTTATGAGGGCTGTATGGCTCGCTTGGGGGGGACACTAGTACCGGATGGGCCGCAAGAGTAGCTATATAAGTTGGTGTACGGCAGAACTTAGTATTTTTTAGTAATTTTCAGCGGTCAAAAGCCTAAGTGAACTTAAGTTCTGCGGCGGCGGAGCCTAACAGCCCGTAACACCTGAAACGCCCACCTCTGGCCCTGGAAGCCGTGCGGGTGGGCGTTTTTCTCTTCGCCGGTCAGTGCGGGACGTGATCGGAAGTAGTCAAATGTAGTCATTTTGCCGGGCGCTCGAAGCTGCACGGTTCGTAACTGTTCGAAGTGTCTGGTTTTGGCCGGTGGCCTGGCAGGCGTTCGGGCCGCGCTGGGACGGTCTAAGCCGGGCTTAGGTCATGGCGTGGCGTGGCTGCTGGCCCAGGCCACATAGCACAGTGTCTAGCAGGTCTTCCGGTGTGCCTTCCTCGAAGACCGGCCTGGCGGTGAGGGCGGCCAGGGTACACACAGCCCACCATGCGGCGGCCTGCCCCACGTCCGGCAGGGACAGCGCCCCGGTGACGTACACGGTGGCGGCCCACGCGCCCACCTGGGGGGAGCTCTGGGCCAGGGTGTCTATAAGCGGTGGGGGCAGCCCGTGCAGACTGTCTTTCAGGCAGACACTCGCCCAGGCGTGCAGGTTGAGGGCTACCGTGTCCGGCTCGAAGTTCCCGGCGAAGGTGAGCAACTGTTCACGCCACACGGCCCCGGCCAGCTCGAAGACTTGGGCGGCGGCCTGCTGTGCCAGATTACTGGGCCTGCCGAGGTTATCCGCGAAGTGTTCGAGCGCCCCGGCAGTGTCTTCGAGTGCGTACCGGCGGCGCATGGGGTCGGTGGGCGTGAGGGTCATTTGTGGGGCCGGGCTGTCCCCCAGGAAGTCGAGGGCGAAGGCGAAACGTAAGGGGTCAATCATGGGGCCTTCCTTCATGGCGCAAGCCCCGGCGAAGGAAAGACCGGGGCAGGGTGACAGGTTTTAGACCGGGAAAGTCAGGCGCGGCCAGCGGGCAGGCGGTCGGCTTCGAGCTGGGCAAATTGTGCCCGGTTCCAACGGTCTGCCCGGTCGAGTTCTTCGAGGGTGCAGGCGTCCCCCCAGGCCAGCGTGAGCGTGCTGCCGTCCGGGCTGGGCAGGATGGCCCAGTCTTTGGGGTAGGCGGGCAGGGCGACAAGTTCCAGGGCGGCACGTTCGCTCACCGTGTCGCCGTGCCGGTACAGGCCCAGGCGTGCCCCGGCGGGCGGGCGGCCCCTCACAGCCTGCCCGCCGGCTGCCCCTCGAAGTGGAAGCGGGCCGTGTCCTGAACCTTCACGGCCTGCCCGTAGGCTTCGAGGGCTTCCAGCAGCTCACGGGCCACGCTGGCCGCGTTCACCTGCAGGGCGGTGCTGGCCGTGTCGGTCTGGAAGATGACGCGGCTTCCCGTCATGGGGTGGCCGCGCCGTTCCCCTTCCGGGGTGGGCAGCGGGTGGGGGATTTCGAGCAGCACGCGGGCGTCAGTCGGGACACGGTGAAGGCAAAGGCGGAAGCCTGGGGTATTTGCTCCGATGTACAGGGCGGGCGTGCCGTCCCCCTCGAAGATCAGCGCACAGGCCATGAGGCAGGACAGGCCGGGGAACAGCGGGCGCGGCCCTGGGCGACGTGGGCGGCTCACGCGCTGCCTTCGCCGGACAGCAAGGCCCGCACCTGGGGCAGCAGACCGGCAGGCACGCGGAAGCCCTCACGGGAGGTCAGGCCGGTGTACCCACCCGCGCCGGTATAGATCAGCAGCGTGTCGCCGTCGGGCAGTGTGATGAACAGCACGTCACAGCCTGGGGCCAGGGTTTGCGCCCGGCCCTGCGTGTCCGTAAAGAATCCCCCGTGTGCCGAGTACCCACCCCCGGCAGATGCGGGCGGCGTGTACTGAATCAGCCGGGGCAGATCAGCGGCCCGCAGTTCGGAGCGGCCCGCCGGGTGACGCTCGAAGGCCGGGGCGCGGTACGCACGGCGAAGGCGGCGAAGGTGAAGGCGGCGGTGTTTCTTTGCGTAGGTACTGTTCAGGTTGGAACCGATCATGTATTGGGTAGCGGCTTCGAGGTCTTCGAAGGACACGCCCGCCGCTGTCCAGTGGGCCGCCCACGCGCCCAGGATGGGAGAGATCATCTCTCTCAGGCTGTCCGTAGCGGCGTCGTTGAGCAGTTCCCACCGGGTGCAGGCCGGGCAGAGCGCGGTGTCAGGGCGAAGCACTGAGGGCACGCCTGCCGCCTTGCCGCACATGTCGCACTGTTCCCAGGGCGCGGGCAGGGTGCGGTCAGTCATCACGGGGGCGCTCACGCGCTCACCCGGCGAAAGTGGAAGGCGGCCCGGACGCTGGCCCCCAGGTGGGCGGGGACGTGGTAGGCGGGCGTGGCGCTGTCCTGCCAGTCTTCGAGCAGCACGGCCCCGGCGGGGTGGGGGGCCAGCAGCGCACCGGGCAGGGCTTCGAGGTCAAGGGTCACGGTCTGCCCGCTCGCGAGGGTCAGGCGCACCTGCTCGAGGGGCAGGGCGTCCACCTGGGCGACACGGGGGTAGCGGCCCAGGGCGAGGCGGTGGCCTTCCTGCACGGCTTCGAGTTCTTCCAGTTCTTCGAGCAGCGCGGCCCGGCGGGTGTCAATCTGGGCAAGGGCGGCGCGGCGGTCTTCCGGGGTGTACGTCATGGGGTGGCCTTCCTATGGGGTGTGCAGGGGTCGCGTTTGAAACGCGGGCCTATGGGCGGCAGATCGGCAATTTTTGCCGTTTTGGAAGGGAGGGGCGGAACGTGCCCACCCTTCCGGGGCCACTTTCGTTTAAACGGTAAGTGCGTCTGAGACGGCGTGCGGGGTAGGGTGTCCAAACTGTGGACACCCTTACGGGGTCAGGCGGCGGTCTGCTCGAAGGTCAGGCGAAGGGCGCGGGCGTGGTTCCAGACCTGACGGCCTTCCTGTTCGGTGAGGGCGGCGAGGCTGTCCACCGGGCGGCCCAGGGCGGCCCACGCGGCGCGGTAGTGGTCGGCGTGGCCGAGGCCCAGGCGGGCCAGGATGCGGTGAAGGCGGGAAGCGCGGGCCTTGCCGATCGAGCTGGGCGTTGGGGTGAAGGTGTAAGGCAGGTTGCTTAGGTCGGCCAGCGTGCAGCCCCGCCAGCAGCTGCCAGCCATGGTCTGACCGTTGTACGTGCCCTCAGTGATCTGGCCGCCCAAGACCTTGACGGTCACCGTGGCGTCACGTGGGCCCATGGCTGGGCGAATGTATGTGTAGGTGCCGTCTGCGAGGGTGATAGGCTGCATCTCGATTCCTTTTCCTACCTGGTCTGGAGTCAGTCGGGGACGCTCTTTCTTGGTCGGAGGCACGTCCCTTTCTGCTGCTCTAAGCGTATCACTAGATCATACTTATGTCAATATGATACTTATGCTGAAAATATATGGTATGCTCACGGCATAGGGAGGTGTTACTATCGCTACACCGATGAATGAAGCTGTCCAGAACGCAGTCCGAGAAGCCATGAAGCGCAAAGGGCTGACCCGGCAGAAGATGGCTGAAGACCTTGAGATCGCTCCGACAAATCTGTCGAACATCTTGAACGGCAAGACCAGCGACATGCCAAAACGCTGGCGCGAGATTCTCGATTACTTGGGCCTCGAACTGACTGCGCAGCCGACAGAAGAGGGGAGAGAATCGTGACCGACGACGCGAGGGTATCCGTGCCCAGAAAGAGGGCAGCTCCGAAGCCTAAAGAGCGTAAGGTCAAGGATCGAGGCAACGGGCAGGGCACGATCTATGAGTACAAGCCGGGGAAGTGGCGCTGGCAGGTCACGTTAGGCCAGCGGGTCGGGGGTGGACGCGTCACGCGCTCTGGCGTGGCTGAGACCAAGACGGCTGCCCACGACGCCATGACGCGGGTACAGGCTGACCATGCACGGGGGCTGATCGCTGATCCGGAGAAGATCACGGTTGAGCAGTACGCCCAGCGCTGGCTGTTGCGCCAGCTCGAGCTGCGCCCCCGTACAGCCAAGCGCTATGGCGAGGAGCTCGATTACGCACTCGAGCACATCGGGACTGTGCGCATTCAGGACGTCCGGGCGCCGCACCTAAAAGACCTGATGGTGCGACTAGCGAAGCGGGAGATGCGCCGCGGCAGCACCATGTCCACCCGGACCCAGGCCCACGTGCTGACTCGGCTGCGCTCAATGTTCCGGGAGGCAGTCAGTGACCAGATCATCTATGCCAACCCGATGGAGGGCGTGAAGCGGGTCAGGGGTGCGCGGATTGAGAGCGCTGGCACGGCCCTGGATTTTCAGCAGGCGGCCCGGCTGCACTCGGTGGGCACCGCGCTCCATAAGGCGGGTCTGTGTCGCCTGTGGCCGGCCCTATTCACAGCGGTCAGCGTGGGACTGCGGCGCGGCGAGGTGATGGGCCTGACCTGGAATGACCTGGACTTCAAGCGCGGGGTGCTTCACGTCAGGCAGACCCGGGTGATGGGTGTCGACGAGATCGAGACCAACGATCCGAAGACGACCAACTCCCGCCGGGACATCCACATGCCGCCCAGCTTACTCGCGGTCCTGAGGGCACACCGGGCTGCCCAGGATGTGGAACGGCTGGCCATCGGTTCGGCCTGGTCGACCACGGGCGCGGTTTTCGCTACAGAACTGGGTGAGTGGACACACCCGGACAATCTGAAGCGGGCGCTGGCGCGGGTAGTGGCGTGGTCGAATCCGGTGCAGCCCGACCGCGCCTGGAGGGGGATACCGCGCGAGCAGAGGGCCGCTTTGGCTGCTGTGGCCGGGATGGGGCTGGAACTCCCGGCCATCTCGCCTCACGACCTGCGACACACCTACGCCACGCTGGCCCTACGTCGGGGTGTGCCGGTCGAGGTGGTGTCGAAGGTGCTGGGCCACGCACGGGTGTCGATCACCCTGGACGTGTACCGACACGTGCTGGACAACGAGCGCCGAGCCTCGGTGGTCGACCTATTCGAGGAGAGGCCCATGGTTCCCGCGGGCCAGGTTGCAGCCCTCAACTGAAGCTCTACTACACACGCACTACACACGGGAGATCAGATGAACAGGAAAGACGGGAAGAATAAAAAGAAAAACCCCGTACTGGACGGAGTTTTCTATGGCGGGCCCTGAAGGACTTGAACCTACGACCTACGGTTTTGGAGACCGCCGCTCTACCAACTGAGCTAAGAACCCGTGCGCGTCACGCTTCCCAGAAAAGGAGGCGCTCAAATGCCCGAACA
>Ga0160427_10000798_pt1 | contig 19136 bp, 15 predicted proteins | sample SolpanmetagenomL_FD_108194 | JGI IMG/M metagenome (GOLD analysis project Ga0160427, IMG submission 108194) | Solar panel surface microbial communities from Lawrence Berkeley National Laboratory, California, USA - L | ecosystem: Engineered > Built environment > Solar panel > Unclassified ...
GTGCAGTGCAGCCGCAGCTTCTCAATCTCCTCGTTGATGGCGAGGTCCTTCTCAATAAAAACGTCGGAGCTGGCGATGTACGCCTCCGGCTGGTAGTAGTCGTAGTAGCTGATGTAGTACTCGACGGCATTCTGCGGGAAAAATGCCTTAAACTCGCCGTAGAGCTGGGCGGCCAACGTTTTGTTGTGGCACAGGACGAGGGCAGGCTTGCCAGTTTCGGCAATCACGTTAGCCATCGTGAAGGTTTTGCCCGTGCCGGTGGCGCCGAGCAGCACCTGGGCCGGCTCGCCGCCATTCACCCCTTTTACAAGCTCGGCAATGGCGCGGGGCTGGTCGCCGGTCGGTTTAAAATCAGAGGTTAGCTGGTAGGTTGACATGCAGAAGCAGCCGGAAAAAGGCCAATCTTCCTAACCCTAAATGCTGCGCTGAGGTTTCTGCGCCTCCATAAAAAGCGCTTGCGATAGCTGGATTAAAAAGTTGCCGCGCCGCTGCTGGTCGCCACCGGCCCGCTGGCGGGTAGCCAGGGCGGGCTAAGTGCCCCGACCTGGCTACCCGCTAGGTCAGCAGGCGCCGCGCTGCCGCCCGCGCTGGCATCTGGCAGAGAGTTTTCAAGAATCTCCTGCTTGTTAATGAGTTGGCTATTGTACTGGTGCGTAAAGGTGCGGGCGCCGAGGAGGCAGATGCAAGCCAGGGCAGCTAATAATAAGCGTAAAATAATTGGCATAAGCTTGTGAAGAAAGAGCGAAAAACATAGATTTCACAAAGTAAGCTGCCGAATTTCAATTTACGGTAGCTTGGGAGTACGGCCCAGCTCCAGACCGGCCTCCAGCCCGAAGCTGTAAGGACGCTGCTGGTGCCAAAAATCCTGGCTGGGGTCGGAGTTGAGGCTCAAAATACCTAGCTCGGCCATCGGTCCCAGGTTGAGGGCCCATTGGTGGCCAGCGGGCCGGTACTGCATGCCCGCGCCGCCACGCACGCTGCCGGTGAGGCGGCGGTAGGGCGAATTGGCCGATACCAGCGAATAGGTGCGCGTGGCTTCTGGATTGCCGTCTACGTCGCTACGTACGTTGAGCAGCGCCGACACCAAGGCACCCACGCGGCCGTAGAGCGAAAAGCCCGTTTTGAGTGGGTTGGCGTATTGCAGTTCGGCGGGCACGCTGGCCGAGCGGTAGCGGTAGGAAGTGCGTTGGGGCGAGCCCGCTCCCGCCTGGGTATACGAGAGGTCGGCCACCTGCTCGCCCACGAAGGCCACGGAGCTGGCTGAGGTAGCCGTGTTCTGGGCCAGTTCCAAGCCAGTGCGCAAACTCCAGCGGCCCGCGCCCAGGCGCCGGGCTGCCCAGCCGCTGAGGCGCTGACCCAGGCCGGCGCGCAGGTTGTTACGGTACTCGACCGCCGCGGTGCGGGTGATGCTGGCCGAGTTGATGCCGAAGGAAGCGCTGTAGCCGCCGGCCGCCTTCGTAAAGTCAATATTCGGCTGAAACGAGCTGGCGGTGTAGGCTAGGCCATACTGCCAGCGGCGGGCCGTAGCGGGCACAGTGGGCACTTCTACAGGCACCGGGCTCAGGCTGGCTGGCAGGCTGGCGACCAAAAGCGCTAGGCTGCTGGGCCGGGTAGCGAGCGCCTGCACATCGGGATTAGTTGCTAAGGCATCGACAGTGGCGAGAGATTCGGCGGCGCTGCCTGCGGGCAGCGCTATCCTAGCTAGGCTTAGGGATTGGTTGCCAGCAAAGTAGGTGTCTTCCGATTCGGTCCGGTCCATTGCAGCAAAGCGCGTAGACCGCTGGTGTGCCCCCCGGCTGGCGGCCAGGTAATAGCTAGCTGCCTGGTTTTTACCGGTTGCGGGCAAGCTTGGGCCAGCCGATGCAGCGGCCATAATGGTGGAAGCGCTGGCCTCTGATAATGTAGCCGTTTGGTCGATAGCAGACTGGTTGGTGAGGGAAGAAAGGAGTGCCGCAGCGTGGGCACCATGCTGGGCTGGCCGGGTTACCTGCCCAAAGCCAGCAGTAGCCAACACTGGGCTAGCCGTAGTCTGGGTGTGCATGGCCTGCGCTGCCAGGCCGGCGGGCGCAGTGGCTAGGTGCGGAGCCCGCGCTAGTGAGGGCGCTTGCCCAAATTGGCTGTGCCACCAGCCGCCGCCGGCCAGCGAAGCCAGCAGCAGGCTGGCCGCAATGGCCCAGCGGTGCACCAGCAAGCGGCGGCGGTACTGCTCATTTTGGGCCAGCAGCAGGCTATTGTCAAGCTGCTCCCATACCTGGAAGCGGGGAGGCACAGCCGCCGCCTCGCTTTCTAGCAAGTGGTGGCGGAACAGGTCCTCTAAGCTACCCTTAGGCGGGGTCGATGCATTCATGCTAAAATAGATAATTTTAAGAAGTAGCGGAAGTGCCCAATCGTGTGAGCTTATTTTGCAGCACTACTCGCGCCCGCGAATACTGCGACTTGCTAGTGCCTTCCGAAATATCAAGCATTTCGCCGATTTCCTTGTGCGTATACCCCTCAATGGCGTAGAGGTTGAACACTAGCCGGTAGCGCGGTGCTAGCTCTTGCACCACGCGTAACAACTCGGCGTAGGCATAATTGCTAAACGTAAACTCCTCACTGGCCAGGGTTTCGGGGTAATCGCCGTCGCTCACGGCCACCAGCGGCGCGTTGCGGCGGTGCTGCCGCAGGGCGGCATTTATCATAATGCGCCGAATCCAGAACTCCAGCGGGCACTCGCGCCGAAAGCTGGCCAGCGTGCGAAACACCGTTAGAAAACCCTCTTGCAGCACGTCTTCAGCCTCAAACGTTGTTTGAGCATAGCGCAGGCACACAGCCATCATGCGCGCAGCGTAGCGCTCATAAAGATGCTTTTGAGCTAGTTGGCGGCCTTGTAGGCAGCCGTCTATCAGCTCAGCTTCGCTCGGGGCAGCCACTGCTCCCGGGCGGCTTACCGTAAAGCCACTGCTCATTGCCGGTACTTCATCGGGGGCTGGTACGCGCCAGGAAGCAGCACTCATAGCTGGGGCCGGGTGGGGCCGGGGTAAAATGCTTTTGACATACGGAGTGCTGACTGTCAATTAAATAAATTCCCTGCCAAGTAGGAGCGCGAGCGCCTGCCGCCATCCTATGTATGTAGAAGCAAAAGGTCCGCCAAGCGTTGCAACCATTTATTGGCTATTACGTTAAGCGACTGGTAAAAGGCTGTCTGGCAATTGGTTAAGGTATAATATTGCGCGCTTAGCTAATTGATGTTGCTACATCTATTGGGCTGTATTGACTTTCCGAATGCCAGCTTAACCCAACTATTAGCTATTCACTTTTATTTCCCTTTGCCCATGAAAACCCTTGTGCTGTTTTACTCTACCTATGGCCATGTCTGGAAGCTGGCGGAAGCCATTGCCGAAGGTGCCCGCGAAGTTTCCGGTAATGAAGTAGTTATCAAGCGCGTACCGGAAACGCTACCCCAGGAAATTCTCGACAAGACGGGAGCTACGGGTGCGCAACAAGCCTTTGCGCATTTACCCGTAGCCACCCCGGCCGAGCTTACAGAGTATGATGCCATCATTTTTGGTACGCCTACGCGCTACGGCAACCTCTGCGGCCAGATGCAGGCGTTCATGGATAGCACCGGCGGCCTGTGGGCCACGGGCGCGCTGGTAGGCAAAGTGGGTGGCGCTTTCGTGAGCACCGCCACCCAGCACGGCGGCCAGGAAACGACCCTGCGCGCTTTCCATACCGAGTTGCTACACCACGGCTTCGTGATTGTGGGCCTGCCCTACGCCTGGCAGGGCCAAATGGGCCACACCGAGGTAACCGGGGGCACGCCCTACGGCGCCAGCACCGTGGCCGGCGGCCAGGGGGAGCGCCAGCCCAGCGCCAACGAGTTGGAGGGCGCCCGCTTCCAGGGTCGCCACACGGCCGAAATTGCCAGTAAGCTGGCCGCTAAATAAATACGGGTCAAGCTCAAAGCAAGAGTGGGGGCCGCTTACGGTAGTGAAAACTACCGCAAGCGGCCCCCACTCTTGCTTTGAGAAACTGGCTAGCTGCCGCTTTGCCACAGCTGCCAGGCAGCTTCTGCTTGCAGTTCTAGCATCTCGAAGCCGTTTTTGGTATGCGCGCCAACTGCCTGCCCACGCTGTAAAAACAGCGTTTCCCGAGGGTTATACACTAAGTCAAATAAATAATGAGCAGGTGTGAGTTCGGCGTAGGGGAGGGACGGGCACTCGTGCACGGCCGGATATGTGCCCAGCGGGGTTGTGTTAATAACTAAGTTGTGCGTGGCTATTACTTCGGGGCCAAGGTCCTCATAAGAGAGGTGGCCAGCCGTGGCAGTGCGCGACACTACATGGTAGGCAATATCTAGCTCGCGCAGGGCCAGGGCTACCGCTTTGGCGGCGCCACCGGTGCCCAGAATGAGCGCCCGGCTAGCTGGCCCTACCGGATAGAAGCGCCGTAGCGACTCGCGAAAGCCGACGTAATCCGTGTTGTGGCCTACCAGGCTGCCATCGGCGGCAAACTCGATAACGTTGACGGCCCCTACCTGTGCCGCCGACGGCGCTACCCGGGTAAGATAGGACCACACCTGCTCCTTGTAGGGAATTGTCACATTGAGCCCGGCCAGGCTGGGCTGGCGCGCCAGCAGTTGCGGCAACTCACTAATGGTAGCCAACTCAAATAGCTCGTAGTGATAATCAGTGAGTTGAAGCTCGGCAAACTTTTGTGTGAAGTAAGCCTGCGAAAAAGAATGGGCCAGTGAGCGGCCCAAAAGCCCGAAGGTGCTCATAGCCAAAAGGAAAAGTGCCGAAGCTACGGGTACAGTGGAAGATGGGGTGCCTGTGTCTCCTTAGGAAGCGGTACCACGCAGCTTACCTTTTAAGAACTGCCACAGCGGCGGAATAACTGAGAATAGCACGATGCCATAAATGACAAGCGTAAAGTTGCTCTTTACCCACGGAATGGAGCCCAGGAAGTAGCCAGCCAACGTGAGCGAAACCACCCATAAAACGGCGCCCGCTATGCTGAATGAGGCAAAGTGCCGGTAAGTCATGGTGCCCACGCCCGCTACGAAAGGCGCAAACGTGCGCACGATAGGGACAAAGCGCGCCATGATAATAGTTTTGCCGCCGTGCTTGGCATAGTACGCCTGGGTCTGCTCCAGATACTTGCGCTTGAGAAAGCGGAAGTCCTCCCGGAATACTCGAGGCCCTAGGTAATCGCCGATGGCGTAATTGAGGTTGTCACCGATGAAGGCGGCCCCAATCAGCAGCGGTATCAGGTAGAAAATATTAAGCAAGGGCTGCCCGGTTTCGGGGTTTGGCTGGGCGGCCAGCGTGCCCGCTACAAACAAAAGTGAGTCGCCGGGCAGGAAAGGGAAAACAATAATTCCAGTTTCTGTGAAAATAATAAGAAAAAGAATAAGGTAAGTAAGGTTACCATAATCGTGCACTACGTTCACCAGGGTCTTGTCGAGGTGCAGGATAAGGTCTACAAAATGCTTGAGCAGCTCCATAAGGCTAAGGGGTTGGGGCCACAAAGAAAGCGAGGGTGGTACGAAGATTGTTAACCCGTCCCCAACGCAAGCCGCGCTAGCCTCGTTAAAGTGCCGAAGAAAATTCTACTCTCATGATTGTGTACAAAGGGGGCGACTGGTGGCAGGCACTCCGTCACTTTCACACGTCGGCCGTTATCCGCCAATTGCTGGTGCGCGTGAGCCTAGTGGGCTTGTACGATGCGGCCATAGCTATTTGGGGGCTAGAATTTCACCACCACATGCTCAACATTAGCCGGGAATATTTTTCTTTTCTGGGCATCTTGCTGAGTTTGCTACTCGTGTTTCGGACCAATACGGCCTACGACCGCTACTACGAAGGCCGCCGCGTGTGGGGAGAATTGGTGTCGCAGTGTCGGGGTCTGGCCATCGAGTTTAATGCCGTGCTACCCCGCGATGCTACGGCCAGCCGCCGCTACTTCGCGGCCCTCATCTCCAATTTCCCCTTCGCGCTCAAAGGCTCCTTGCGCAACGAGATGAAGTTTGAGCAGATGGAATCGACGCCCGATATCATGGAGCGCCTCCGCACGGCCGAAAACGTGGCAGCCACTCTTATCGCTGTACTTCAGGAGAGCGTGGAGCAGCTACGCCAAGTGGAGATTATCCGTGATACGCACTTGCTCACCTTCAAGCCGCACTTTCTCAACATGATGTCGGTGAGTGGCACCTGCGAGCGTATCAAGGCCACTCCCATTCCTTTTTCCTATACTTTCTTTATAAAAGCTTATATCCTGACGTTTATCAGTGTGATGCCTTTCGTGCTGCTATCGACTTCGGGTTATTTCATGATTCCCATCACCATGTTTGGTGCTTATGCCTTGCTGGGACTAGAAATGATTGGTGAAGAGATAGAAAACCCTTTTGGGTTGGATTCCAATGATTTGCCTATCACACAGCTATCCAATCGAATTCGGGTAAGCGTACATGATATCCTGCGCGTTGAACTATCGGACCGCAAGAAGGCGTTGGCGGCAGCGCCATACAGCGTGGTGCATTAGCATTTTGTCAGAGTGGGGGAGGGCTAGCCAGTGGCACGATTTGCCGCAAACTGTCCATTGATTTTCAGACATTCTTCATGTCGTTTGGCACTGCTTGTCCTGGCCTGGAAATGTGCTTATTGGGTGTTTTTTTTCGATTTTTATTATTGGTCATTTTTTTTCTCCAAACAACAAACTGAAACAGACTGCCTGCGTACAAGGCCCAACCTACGCCGCTAGGTGTACTCGATAAAGATTCATAACCTCTTAATTCTCACCATGCATACTCGTACTTTAAAGCCAAATGCTGGCCTCGGCCGGCAGATTTGGCGCACTATTCTGCCACTCTTTGCCCTGTTTGTTGGGCTGGGCTCATCTCAGGCTGTAAAAGCCCAAACGGTATCGTCTACCTACTACAACGACGGGATTGTGCTGACCAGCCAAGCCTCTGGTAGCACCACAGTTGATGCTAACCACAACTACGCTGGTTTGGCTACCGAGTCTCCCTACACCGGCTACGACAAACTGGGCAAAGGCACCCCATCACCTAATTTGGGTACGTTCGATGCAATGGGCACGAGCCAGTTGGTACTAAACGGCGGCTCAATAGAATTGGACCCCCCTGCTTCCAACAAAACCGCTTCTTACACGATTGCGGCCGCTCGCGTGCAGTACCGTGTTTACCTACAGAACGCCACAGCCCCGGCCTACTCTTCTGTAACGCTGCCACGTAATGGTACCTTGAACGGTAGCCAGTTTTATTCCACTAACTCGGCCAATGTTAACCTGCTAGCTGGTCTCACGGCTGGTGGCAACTATATACTGGAAGTAGTATTCCAAACGGATTACCAAGGTTCAAACGGTACCACTGGTACTGACCAAGACCCCGTTACTTCGTCTTACCAAGCTTCGTTTACGCTGAAAGGCACTACGCCCCCTGCTTTTGTAAGCGGTAGCCCGAGCACCATTCTGATTTCTGCTAATGGTGGTAGCGATGTATCGTATACTACTACCGCCTTTAATGGTCAGAATCTAGGCGTTTTTAACGTGAATACCGGGCGCTTGCTGCTGGACGGCGGTACTTCTACCACGACGGAGAACGGCAACAACAACATCACGGACGTTTCGCTCTACTACCGCACGCACTCTACTACGACTGCCGGTGGCGGCTTCAGCTTTATTTCGCTCGCCCAAACGGACATAGTGACTAACCCCGATGGTACCCGTACGCGGAGCTTCTCATCGACTGCAGCTGCCCAAAACCTGTTGCAGAACATCAGCACGAATAACTCCTACAACGTAGATGTTTACCTGGTAGCTAGCTACAATAACGGCAGCAACAACTTTACCGTTCGGGATGACAATAATGGCAACTACTACGTAGCTACTTTCTCTGTAACGGGTACGCCCATCGTGACCACGGTATGGACTGGCGGCTTCAACGACAACTGGTTTGATGCTCGCAACTGGGATACCGGTGTGCCTGATGCCAATACAAATGCCCGCATCCCTGACTTTCAGAGCGGTGTAAAAGTAAACTACCCTAACATCTACAGCGGCGTAGTAAAGCCCGCTACTCCGGCTACCACGGTAACTAATCCGGACGGCACGGTTGACAATATCCCGGCATCGCCTGGCTACGACAACACAAATAGCGGCAACGCCCAAGTGCGCGACCTGACTATGAATGGCTCAAACCAGCTTCAGCGCAGCATTCTGCGCCTGATTCAGGGCCGTTTGGATGTGTTTGGTGACTTTAATAACCCTCAGGGTAGCTTTATTCAGCGTGCTACTGCCATTATCAGCTTTAAGAGTAGTGGCAACCAAACTATCAGTGGTTCTATCAACGGCTTCACGAACGTGGAGATTGACGGTGGTGCCAACAGCATAAAAACGCTGACTAATAGCTTCGCCGTAAAATCGGGTGGCTACCTGAAGTTCATCAATGGCATCTTGGCTACCGACATTTCATTGGTAAGCAGCAACTTTGTAAGCTTTGATGCTGCTACTACGGAAGCAAGCACTGGCATTGTAACACCGGCTGCTCAATTGCTGGGTGAGACAGAAACTTCGTACTTGCGCGGCTTCCTGACTACGACGCAGACGGCCCCTCCCGGCACCACGCAGAGTTTTGGTAACACCGGCCTGACACTGAGCTTCACTGGTAACGACCCCGGTACCATAACCGTGACTCGCAACACGGGTGGTAACTACTCGCCTAGCGCTTTCGGTGGCAGCAACCCCAAGCCAGGTATCCGCCGCGTATTTGGGGTGCAGCCTACTAACCCGGCTACGAACAATGGTGGTTTGAACGCCGTCTTGACGTTCAGTTACTTGAATAATGAATTGGTTAACCTCCGCGTTAACGACACGAACCCGCCCGATTTTAGCGGGAGTGATGATGCTTCTAAGCTTTCATTGTACGTATCGACTACCGGTGGTAGCTCTTTCAGCCAGCTCGGCCGCGATGGAATTGCCAACAACACCCTACGCAAAAGCGGTGTAACTACTTTCGCTACGTTCACGCTCAGCGAGCAGCAGACGCCACTTCCAGTAAAGCTTATCTCGTTTGATGCCAAGCGTACCGGAGCAAATGCCTTGGTTACCTGGGCTACGGCTAGCGAAATCAGCAACTCGGGCTTCGAGGTGCAGGTATCGACCGATGGTACTACCTTCCGTAAGCTTGCATTCGTGGCCAGCCAGGCTATCAATAGCACGACCACGCTGAAGTACAGCTTCTTGGATGAAGAGAATGGTAAGACTGGCACCCGCTATTACCGCTTGAGCCAGCTTGATGAAGATGGCAAAAATGAGTATTCGCCGGTGCGGGTAGTAAGCTTCTCTACCAGCAGCGTAGCCAGCCAGGCTACTACGCTCACCGCTTATCCCAACCCCTTTACTCAGGGTGACTTGCCTTCTATCATCGTGCAGTCGGCTTCGGCTGGCAATGCTCGCCTGCAATTGGTTGACATGATGGGCCGCGAGGTTTCGCACCAGGACTTTACCACCGCAGTGGGCATTCAGGAAGTGAGCATCCCGCAGGCTGCTAACCTGAGCACTGGCATCTACACGGCCAAAGTAACGTTGGCAACGGGTGAGGTAAAAACTATCCGCATCCAGAAGCGCTAGTAGCAAACCTGCTGTTCCGCGCATGAAAAAGGCCACCCGATTAGGGTGGCCTTTTTTTGTGGGCATATTTTTAAAAGCTAGCCGCGTGGCATTGACGTGCCTGGCTTACCTGATTTTACTTCGGGGTGAAACATGGGGTCAACCGAGTCCATATCAAGGAAGTGCGAGAACGTGTCGCCGCGCAGGCCCAGGCGGATGGTTTCGAGGCTTACTATCTCATTCGGGGCAATGTTGCCGAGGTTCACGTTGGCCCCTAGCAGCTTGATAAACCATACCTGCTGGGCTTTCTGCGGTGCTTCCCAGATAATGCGCTCCGATGGAATCTTGGTTAGTATTTCCTCTACGAGTCCTGACCGCACCTCGCCCGTGCTCCGAAACAAGCCCACGTTGCCCCCTTCGCGGGCTTCTCCGATAACCTTGACGGCACCGGCTTCCAACTCGGCCTGCATCTGCGAAATCCACTTGTAAGGCGGAATAATCTTCTCAGCATCCTTGGAGCCAACTTCGCTTAGCACCTTCACCGATTTGCTGAGCTCGCGGATGAATTCGCATTTACGGTCGTGCGGCAGGTCGATGCTACCATCCGACACCTCTGCGTACTCCAGCTTGAAGCTGTCGAGCAGGCGGCGGTAGTCATCGAACTGATTGCGGATAATGAAGGCTTCGAACAGCGTGCCGCCCAGGTACACCGGAATGCCGGCCGCCCGGTAAATCTCCAGCTTACGTTGCAAGTTGGGCACTACGTAGGAGGTGGCCCAGCCCAGCTTCACGATGTCGGTATACGGAGCACCTACTTCCAGGAAGTCCTCTACCTCGCGTAGGCTAAGACCTTTATCCATCATCATAGTAAAGCCTTGCTCACGAGGCTTTTGAGTGCGTTCGGGAAGCTGAGAAAGCGAATAGTTCATGCGTTGAAAGCAGGTAAAAATCCCGCTCAGAAAGGGAGATGACTATAAAAAATGCCTGCCCGCCAAGGAGGCGAGCAGGCACAAAATTAGCTCAGAAAGCTTCGGGCAGCTTAGCGCGGGAAAATGGGCGGGTGCGGCTACTTCCGAAACTGGTCAATCAGGCGCTGCAAAGCGGGCTGCTTTTCCAACTCCGGAAAGTAGTCAAACAGCAAGGAATGCTGGTCGTAATTGAGCGTAAGGGCAGTTTCCAGCTCTTGGTAAGCTTCGCGCAGGCGGCCAGCAGCCAATAGGTAGGCACAGACCATATAGTGAAAATGAGCTTCGTGCGGGTGCAGCTCTACGGCGTGCTGAAGCAGGTCAACGGCTTCTTCAAAGTGGCCCTGCTCGTAGAGGATGGCGCTCCAGCTTACCCAGCCGGTAGCATCTTCGGGCGCTACCTCAGTGGCCTTTTCGTAAGCTTCGAGGGCGCTCACTATGTTGCCTACTTGATTTTCGGCAGCCCCCAACGCCGCCCAGTATTCGCCGCTATCACCATAAAGCTGCACTGCCTTGCGAAAGAAGTGCAACGCCTCGTAGGGGCGCTCCTGCTCCTGCAACAAGACGCCCTGCCCAAACCAGGCCTCGTCCATATCAGGGTTTATTTCGAGCGCCTTGCGGTAATAAATCCGCGCCTGCTCCCACGAGCGCAGCTTCTCGTAGCACTCGCCAATGTTGCAAAGCGCTTCATCCGTGGGCTTGTCGGTTGGGTAGCTCAACTCAAACTCCGCGATGGCCTTCTGATACTGCTGCTGGCACACGAAGGTGTCAGCCAGCCAATGGTGGGCATCATGGAAATCGGCCTCAATGACAATGGCGTAGTCAAAAGCTGCCGCTGCCTGTTCATACTTTTCGAGCCGGTAGAAGTACTGCCCCAGATTATACCAAGCCACGGCCGAGTAAGGGTCGTCGTCGGTGAAGCGCTGAAAAAATTCTTCGTGCTCGGGTAAGCGTCCGCTGGCCTCCAGGCAGTTGAGTAGCTCCTGCACCGTGGTTTCATTGTCGGGCTGTAGGCGCAGGCTGTGCTTGTAGTGGCGGGCGGCACTCTTGTACTTCTGCCAGCTTTGGTAAGCCAGACCCAGGTTAAAGTGAATATCCTCCCGGTCCGCATTGCGCTCCAGCGCAGCCTGGAAGAAGCGCACGGCCTCCTCAAAGTCGCCGCGCTGAGTGGCGATAATGCCGCGCGTAACGGCCACGTCGGCGTTGTCGGGGTCGCGGGTGGCCACGCTGGCAATCTGCCGCTCGGCTTCAGCGTAGTCGCCGCGCATGGCTGCTATCTGGGCCCGGTCAATGAGCAACTCCGTCGAAAAAGGATATTGGCCCAAAGCGGCCTCGCAGGCCTGCTGGGCTTTATCGAAGGCTGCCGAAGTTACATAGTGGTCGATAATCAGCTCAAATTCCTCTAAGTCAAAGAAAATGGCTTCGTCGTGGGCCAGCATTCTTTCGTAGCGCCGCACCGTATCCTGGGCGGCTTGTGGGTCATCAAATGGTTCGTTCATGCGCATAATAGTCACGAATTATAACGGGTCGCTCGGCTTTTCGGCAGGCGTTACAGCGAATAAAGTGCCTACGTGCGATGAAGCAAGCTTGGCCGGTATTTTTAGCCTAAATATCCCCGAAAAAGAAAAGCGCGGCTAGTCGAGATTCGCTAAGATACAACCGTAGGTTAGGCAGTACGGTTCGTTTTGAATTCCTGCGTCAGCCAGTCGATAGTTTCGGCTAGTGGCCGGAAGCCGAGACCAGTCGCCTGCCGCGCTTTTTGCGCGCTATAGAACAAAGGCTGCCGCCCGGCCCGGGCCGTATCGCGGGTGATGAGAGGGCGGGCGCCCGTGAGCAGGGCCCGGGCGTGTTCGAGGCGCCAGATAAGCTCGGCCGCCCAGTGCGGCACCGCCACGCTGGGCGGCCGCCGCCCCAGCGCCTGTGCCACGCGCGCTAGGAAGTCGCCCAGTTGGCTGGCTTCGCCATTCAGAATATAGCGGGCGGGCGGCAGTTGAGGCGCGTCGAGCGTTAGGACAAGCAGGTGCGCTGCTACATCGCGCACATCCACGAAGTTGAGTTGGCTCTGGGTGTAGAAGCGGTGCTCTTCGGCCGCGTAGCGAATGAGGCGGGTGCTGCTGCGGTTCCAGTCGCCGGGTCCCAGCACAATGGTCGGGTTGACGATAACCGCCGAGAGGCCCTCCATCACACCACGCCACACTTCCAGCTCTGCCAGATACTTGCTGGTGGCGTAGGCCGGGTGGCTGGCGCCCAGGTCCCAGGTAGCATCTTCCTCTATTACTTGCGGGGTAGGGGTAGCGCTGGCACCGTCGTGCCGAGCTGGCGCCCCTAGGGCCGCCACCGACGACACGTAGCCTAGCCGAATGCCCGGGCAGTGCAGGCACGCATCAACGATGGCTGCGGTGCCCTCCACGTTTACTTGCAGAAGGGCATCTTCGTCCTGCGGGGCATAGGAAACCAGGCCAGCGCAGTGGAGCACATGCGTAACCTCGGGCGTGAGAGCACTGGCTAGCAATAGGGTGTCGGCCAAGTCACCCTGCACCCAGTCGATGCCTGCGGGCGCGCCAGCAGGGGGCACCGCGCCCCGGTACAGTGCCCGGATGGCCAAGCCGCGCGCGTGCAACTGGTGCAGCACAAAGGAGCCAATGAGGCCACTGCCCCCCGTTACGAAAATCATAGGTGCCAAAAATGAGAGACGAACCCCCGGCAATAGCAGGCGCCGCAAGCGCCCCTACAGCGTATTATTAAGCAGCGGCAACGCTAAAAGCTTGCGGAAGTAAGCCGACTTCAGCGTCTTGGTCGCCAGGGCCTCGGTGTGCCGCAGGTGGTGGGTATCGGTGCCCACAAAATCGACCAGGCCAGCATCTATCATCTTTTCTGCCACTTGCCGGGCCGCCGGCGAATAATAGCCAGCCAGCGAATTGAGGTTGAGCTGAAGCAAGACTCCGTATTCCTGGCGCAGCTTTTCAATTTCGGCAAAGCGGCCGTAAAAGTACACGTAGCGCTCGGGGTGAGCCAGTACTGGCCGGTAGCCAGCCGCTTTCAACTCAAAAATGGTGGCTTGCAGGTTAAATGGCTCGTTCATGTACGAGGTTTCAAACAGCAGGTAGCGCTTGTCGCCCCCAAAGCTGAGCAACTCCTGGCCATCGGCCAGCTTGCGACCCAGCCACTCATCTAAGTAGTACTCGGCCGCGCATTCCAGCGCCACATCGTCGAGACCCGCCTCGGCGGCAGCCTGGGTGAGGGTGTGCAGCGCCGCTCGGATGCCCTGGGGGGTATTCTTGTAAAAGTCGCCCATAATGTGGGGCGTCATCACCAGCTTCCGGAAGCCCAGCGTTCGCAATTCGCGCAGTAGGTCGAGGCTGTGGACCAGGGTTTCGGCGCCATCGTCGAGGCCTGGCAGCAGGTGCGAATGCATATCAGTACCCCACTGTGCGAAGGGCGCGCTGCCCACGGGCCGCTCCTGCGAGTCGGGCTTTTTGATGCCCATCAGCCGCTGCCAAAAGCCTGCCATAGAAAAGGCTAGCTAAATAAACCCTTGAAGCGCTGGCCCAGCGTCTGCTTCTTAGCCGGCTCTTCGTAGTAGCCCATGCCGTAGGTGCCATACCCGTAGCCGTAGCCGTAGCCATATCCGTATCCATAAGAACCCTGGGACTTCGCATCATTGAGGATGGTCGACATGCGGGAGAACTGGTTGTTGCGCATCAGCCGGTTCATGTTTTTTAGGAACGTCTTGCGCGAGTAGTTGGCCCGTACAATGTAAATCGGCACATCGGCTTTGCGCATGATGAGGATGCCATCGGTAACCAAGCCTACGGGCGGGGTATCAATCAGGATAACATCGTACAGCTTGTACAATTCTGCCAGCATCTGGTCGAAGCGGGGGCTCAGAATCAACTCGGAGGGATTGGGCGGCATCGGACCGGCCGAAATAAAGTCCAGCGACTCAATAGAGGTGTGCTGAATACATTCGGTCACCGCGTGCCGGTCAATCAGAATGGTGCTGATACCCCGCACGTTTTCCGCATCAAAAGCCAAGTTCACCTTCGGCTTGCGCATGTCCAGGTCAAGGATAATAACACGTTGCCCTGATAGGGCAATAATGCCGCCCAAGTTAACCGTTACGAAGGTTTTGCCTTCTCCCGAAATGGTGGAGGTAACTGAAATCAACCGTTTCTTATTGGATGGGCTAATAAAGTCCAAGTTGGTACGAATGGAGCGGATGGCCTCCGATACCGACGACTTTGGGTTTTTATCAACTACCAAACGCGATACATCTAGGCGTTCCTTCTCATAGGTAGGAATCACCCCCAGCACCGACGCTTTAGTATTGCGCTCCAGTTCGTTAACGCTCGTGATGGTATTGTGCATCAGGTAGCGCGTGGCAATCAGGCCCAAACCTAGCACCAAGCCCCCGGCTAAGCCGATGGCATACACCAGAAACTTAACGGGCGAGATGGGCACATCGGGTGCCGAAGCGGGTGACAAAATCTGAAAATCAGCCGTGGTGCCAGCATTCTTGATATTATACTCTACCTGCTTTTCCATCAGCATCTGGTAGGTATTGCCATACAGGGCCAGGGGCCGGTTGAGGCGCGCCAGTTCCGTTTCCTTCTTGGGCAGCGAGCGCAGGGTAGCATCCATCTTGCCGCGTTGCTGGTCAAGCAGGTCCATCTGTTTTTGCAGCAGCTTGCGGTCTTGGCGCAACTGTTGCATTAGCGTTTTGCGGGCGTCGGCCAGCTCGGCGCGCTGCGATTGCACAGCAAAGGTGGTAGTTTTATAAGAGCGGGCTACCCGACGCAGATTTTGCTGCAAGCTATTGACATTTTCGAGCTGCTGGGCCAGAATGGGGTCCTCGATGGTAGCAATGCCTGGGATGCTCTGGGCTACTGTCTGGTCGTCGCTGGTAGTCAGGCGCTCCTGCTCGGCGAGACGGCCTAGCTCATCAAGCAGCTGCATTTGCTCCTGCAACTCCAAGCGCTTCGTCTCTAGTCCTTCCTGCTTACCTATGATGGCCGTCAGCTCGCTCTTGGCATCGTAGGTGTTGTTCTTCGATACAAAGTCACGCAGACTTTCCTCTGCCTGGGCCAAGCTTTTGCCATTCTGTTCCAACTGCCCGCTCAGATACGCCTGAATCTGGGCGGTAGACTGCCGCTTAGACTCCAGCTTGGCATCCAGGTACACGCTATCCAGCATATTGACAATCCGCGCGGCCTTCAGCCGGTTGTTGTCAGTAAAAGAAATTTGAATAGTGCTGGCGCTCGGGTTTACTATCTCAACGGCCAGGTTGCGGTTCAGATAGCCATCAATAGTACCACTATCCTGCAACGTGAAATAGTACTGGCCGTTTGTATCGAGGCTGGCCGCCATCGCGGTAGGTAGCACGCGTAGGCTCAGGCCCGGCAGCTGCACCGTTTGCCCTAGCGTGTAGGTACCTCCCAGCGACTCACTGCCCACTACCACAGTCAATTGATAATGAGTGGCATCGACGTACTCAATGCTGAACTTGTGATTGTAATAAACCGGGTCGCTCAGCGTATACTCTACTTTAAAAGGAGAAGTGCTAAATAGCTCGGTTTCTAGGACTGTGCCCTTGGTATAGTAGTTGACATCGAGCGGAATACGCTCCTTAAGACGCTTATAAGTGAGGCCCGATTTTATCAACTCTACCTCACCTGCCAGTTGCACTTGGCTGCGACCTCCTTCGCTGCCCGCCCCCATGCCAGCATCAAGGCCAATTTTGGAGGCATCACTCCGCTCATCAATCTTGAGGATGGAAGAGGCCCGGTAAACGGGCTTCGTGTAGCGCAAGTAGAGCCAGGAAGCCGTAAGGCCCATTAAGAGTAACAGTACTACCCACGGTAAGCTGCGGCGTGCCACCATCGCCAGGGTGCCCAAGTCCATGGTATCACCCCCATCTTCCTCATCAGTGGGGGGGGCGAGGCCCGCAGGTGCCGCCTCCGTGCCACTAGTAGCCTGACGAATCAGCTCTTCCAACTCAGTGTTTTCAGAAGGCATAGCTTATCGGGTAAGGTAGGAGATGATGCTAATAGTGGATACCACTGCAGTAACCAGCGAAATAACGGGGCTGATATCGTTCAGGTATTCCAAGAAGGGGCGGCGCACGGGCTGCACGTAAATAATGTCGTTGGGTTCAATCTGGAGATTGCCCCGACGCATGCCTTCCAGTGTGCTCAGGTCGATAAACTGGACTTGAGGATTTTTTAAGTCACCCCGGATAATCCGGATATTATTAACCCGGCCACCGTAACGGGCAATGCTGTTGGTACCGCCGCCCCCACCGCCACCGCCATCTACACCGCCCGCCAGAGCTAGCACTTCGAGCAGATTCATGTTGTCGTTGGTCAAGGGAATTACCTGCCCCCCCGACGCGCCCAGAAAGATGACGCGGTTGTTGGTAACAGCCGTGCGCACAAAAGATTCCTTGTAGTAGCTGTCGTACCGTACTTTAAGGGTGCTGTCGGCCTGCACTAGCGTAAGCCCCGTTACCGAAACCTGGTCTATGATAGGCAGACGTACGGTGCCATCAGCCTGCACTAAATAATCGGAACTGGTAGTCTGGCCGCCCCCGCCCTGGCCCGTGGACCGCTGGCCACCGCCGCCCGCCGCTGCCCCGGCGCGCGGAGTAGTAGCGCCGGCACCCGAGGGCCCGAACTGAAGCTCCCCGTTTGGGTCAATTAGGCGCTCCCCTTTGTTAGTGTACACCTTAACGCTGAGGTAGTCGTTGGGCTTAATCCGGTAATTGCGGTCCGTGCGATTCACCGCTCGCCGCAGCTTAGCCGTATCAACTATGCCGTCGGGGCCTTTGGTAAGCTGAAACATGGTGCGCTGCCGGTAATAGCGGGTATTGGCGCACGAAGACAACAGGCACAGGGCCGGCAAGGCGAGCAACAAAAATTGCCGAAGCCACGCGGTCGAAAAGGTAGGACGATAAATCAAAAGAACAACGCGGGAAGAAGCCGTGAAAACCACCCGGCACCAGCGCCGGTAGGCCATAAAAGTGTCAAAAATGTCCCAAAAGTAACCACTTAAAGCTAGGCTTTCAAAAATCGGACCGGCCGTTGCCAACCAGCCGGCGTCATTCAACACCTTTAGAATCGTATTTTTGTGACAACGCCGGCCCATAGCGCTTGCTTACTGGCGTTACACTCTCTCCTCACCCCTACCCACCCAGTCCCCCTTATGGAAGCTACTACGGCGACCGAAAACCAGACAATGATTGCGCAAATGGTGCGCGATTTTGGCCTCCAGCACATCAAGCCGCACATGATGCGCTGGGATAATACCCAGGAATTCCCGCGTGCGCTGTTTCACCAGTTGGGCGAGCTGGGCCTGATGGGCGTGCTCGTGCCGCAGGAATACGGTGGCTCGGGCTTCGGCTACCAGGAGTACGTAACGGCCATTGCCGAACTGGCCAAAATTGATGGCAGCATTGGCCTGAGCATGGCGGCCCACAACTCGCTTTGCACGGGGCACATCCTGCAGCACGCCTCCGAAGCGCAAAAACACCACTACCTGCCGCGCCTCGCTTCGGGTGAGTGGCTGGGCGCCTGGGGCCTCACTGAGCCTAATACAGGCTCGGATGCCGGCAACATGCGCACTACGGCGGTGCTCGATGCCAATGGCACGCACTATGTGCTGAACGGCGCCAAAAACTTTATTACCCACGGTAAAAGCGGCGACGTAGCCGTGGTCATTGCCCGTACCGGCGAAGTTGGCGACTCGCACGGTATGACGGCCTTTATCGTGGAGCGTGGCACGCCCGGCTTTGCAGGCGGCCGCAAGGAAGACAAACTGGGAATGCGGGCGTCCGAAACCACGGAAATGATTTTTACCGATTGCCGCGTGCCCGTTGAAAACGTGATTGGCAACGTCGGCGATGGCTTTGTGCAGAGCCTGAAAGTGCTCGACGGCGGCCGTATCAGCATTGCGGCCCTGAGCCTGGGTATCGCCCAGGGTGCCTACGAAGCTGCCTTGCAGTACAGTAAAGAGCGTTACCAATTCAACCAGCCCATCAGCAATTTTCAGGGCATCTCGTTTAAGCTCGCCGACATGGCTACCGAGATTGAGGCCGCCAGCCTGCTCACCTACCGCGCCGCCGAAATGAAAGACCGGGGCCAGAATGTGAACCTTGAATCGGCGATGGCCAAGCTCTACGCTTCCGAAGTAAGCGTGCGCGTGGCCAACGAAGGCGTCCAAATATTTGGTGGCTACGGCTACACCAAGGACTACCCGGCCGAGAAATACTACCGCGACGCCAAGCTGTGCACCATCGGCGAGGGCACCAGCGAAATTCAAAAGCTGGTTATCGCCCGGGCCTTGCTCAAATAAAGCAGTCCCGGGTGGCTGTCACCCCCAATTTCACCGATTTTGTGGCCGAACCCGCCTCCGCCTCGTAAGGGGTTGAGTACGAATCGCCCACAAAATCTGTGGAATCCGTTTGAATCCACAAAATCTGTCAGTATCTTTGCGGCCCGATTTACTGGGCTTCCCGAAGCGAAAGACTCCTCACTCCTCGATATGATTATCGTTCAAATCAAA
>Ga0160427_10000799_pt1 | contig 19135 bp, 15 predicted proteins | sample SolpanmetagenomL_FD_108194 | JGI IMG/M metagenome (GOLD analysis project Ga0160427, IMG submission 108194) | Solar panel surface microbial communities from Lawrence Berkeley National Laboratory, California, USA - L | ecosystem: Engineered > Built environment > Solar panel > Unclassified ...
GGCCACGGGCAGCGCAGCGACGCCGCTCGCCGGCTTTCTGCTGCACCTGTCGGGCGCCGCATCCGGCGCCTGGAACATCATCCAGGGAGCCGAGATGGGTCGCCCCAGTCTGCTGCGGACCACTGCGCGGCGAACCCCGGACGGTCTCCGCGCCAGCGTCGGCGGCGGCTGTGTGCCGGTGTTTCGGGGCGAGGTCACGCTGCCGGATGTGACGGCCCTGTAGCGGCGGAGGTGCGGTTCTGCCGCTTGCTTCACCCGCCTCACTGGCATCAATCTGAACGGGCCAGATCACCCAGCTTGGTCAACGAGCGAACGCCGTAGGGCGGGCTTGACCGGCACCCCCAGTGCTTGCTGGCGAACGCCTGCCTGGTGGATTTCAAGCCGTAGAGTCGCTATCTGCGGAGCGAACGTTGTCCCGGGGGCGACCAGATGGCTCCGAACCTGCGCTTTTCTCCCACGCCAAGGGAAGGGAGCAGACGAGAAAAGCGCGGGTGGCCGCTGTGGTGATGGGCGTGCACCTGTCCTGCCTGGACAGGTGCACGCCCTCCCCATGGTCCGCCATCATGTCGCGCGCCAGGAGTCGGCTCGGTATGCCTTCAGCACGTCGAGTTCGAGCAGGTCCTGACGGGAACGGGGGCCGAATGTAGCGCGCATCCTCTCTCCCGAATCCGCTCCTGTGTAGGGAGCGCAGCACTCGCTGCCGTGTTGTCGATGCTCTGCAACAGAAGCGCGCCGATGTACCCGCCGGGGGGAGGATCGTGCCATGCGCTGCTCGCCGTCATGTCAGTCATGGGAGGCCCCCTGCCGCGCGAAGACGAATGTCGCGCACAGAACGCACGCGAGGCCGACCGCGTGCCAGGGCGTGAGGGGCTCGTGCAGCAGCAGGGCCGAGAGGGCAAGGGCACTCACCGGGAGCCATCCGGTGTACACGGCGGCGGTACTCGCGGTCAGATGGCGCACCCCGGCGAACCACAGGACGTACGCCAGGACAGTGGCCCCCAGCGCGTAATACCCGAGGGCGAGGAGATCTCCCAGGGTGAGGCGGGCGAAGTCGAAGGTGGCCGCCTCCACCAGGCCCAACGGGAGGAACAGCACGAGCGCCAGGCTCGTCACGAGTGTCGTGGCGGTGAGAGGTCGCAGGCGAGCACCGGACAGTCGGCTCAGGACGTTCCATGACGCCTCCCCGACGACGGCACCCAGCACCAGCACCCCCCCGAGCAGAGGCCTCGCCCCCTCACTGGCGGTCGCGCCGGGAACGGTCAGGACGAGGATGCCGAGGGCGGTCAGGAGGACACCCAGAATGGCGCGAACGGTCAGCCGTTCGCGCAGCACCAGCCACGCGAGAAGGGCCGTCACGGCGGGCACCGTGCTGGTCAGGAGGCCCGCCGAGGCGGCGGAGGTCAGGGGAACGCCGTAGAAGAGCAGGACCCGGAAGCAGACGATGCCGAGCAGGGCTTGCAGGAACAGGGGGCGCCAGGCCTCACGCGGAACCCGGACCGGACCCTCGAAATGCCAGGTGAGAAGCCACAGCACTGCGGCGGCGGGCAGCAGGATCAGGGTGTTGGCGAGGGAGATCGGGAGGCTCGCGCCGACGATCTTGCTGAGGGCGACGGAACTTCCTGCGAGCAGCATGGCCAGCCCGAGTTGTACACGGGCGAGGACGCCACGGCGTTTATCTGAGCGAGTAAGCGGCATGACGGCACGGTACGGTTCCCGATCCTTATGGGGATAGAACGTTCCTGACGCCCAGCCGATATTGCCCGGGGGTCACGCCGAAGGTGCGGCGGAAGTGCCGCCCGAAGTGACTCTGATCCGCAAACCCTGCTCTCAGTGCGGTCTGGGTGAGTGTTTCGCCTTCACGCAGGAAGCGTTTGGCATGCCGCATCCGCACCTGAAGCTGGTAGGCGTGCGGGGGCAGGCCATAGGTGCGGCGAAAGGCGCGCAGCAACGTGAAGGGGTTGAGTTCGGTGAGGTGACCAAGTTCGTCGAGGGTGACGTTGCGCGCGAAGTCGTCTTCGAGGACCGTGCGCACGAGGTGCAGGGCGCGGGGTTCGTGTCCTGCCGTGGGCAATGTAGGCGGCCTGGATGCATGCCGGAGAACGAGGCCCGTGAGGGCTTCGCGCATCAGGGATTCCCGCGCGAGACTCGTCCCGTGCTCCTCGAAGGCCCGGTGGGCGACCACGAGCGCGTGAAAGAGGATGGGGTCGTCGATCACGACAGGCAGGCGTGGCAGCAGGTCTGCCTGACCTCCCGGAGGCGCGAAGGCGCTCCCCAGCAGCCTGGCGTCCGGGTAGAAGTTGCGGTACGTCCAGCCGGCCCTGGTCTCGGCGTGCCCGGTGTGAACCTCATCCGGGTGAATCAGGCCGATGACGCCAGGCCGCAGGGTATGGGTGGCCCTCCGGCACTCGAAGGTCATGGCGCCCCGAGCGAGCAGACCGATGCTGTAGGTGTCATGGGTGTGGCGGGCAAAGGCGTGGGTGGTGAAGGTCCCGTGCAGGAAGTCGACGCCGCCGAGTTCGGGGGCGCGCCAGCTCTGCACCGGGACATCAGGCGTCATTTGGAGATCCGCTGCGGCACGGCGTCATCATGCCACCTGAAAAGCCAGACTTAAACAACTGTGTTCGGGCACCTGAACGTCCACCAGGCGAAATCGGGGCTTCACGTCCTGCCCGGCTGTGCCGATCTCCTGTCATTGGAGGAAAAAGGTTCTGATCGCCTGCGCCACTTCCTCCGCTCCCCCTGTGGTGGGCCCGAAATGATCGAGCGCCGGAAAGACTCTGGTTTCGGAAGAAGGCAGGACGCTGCTGAGCTGTGCCGTAGCCATGTCCACCCACTTGAACCCGCTGCGTCCGCCCTGCATGATCAGCACCTTCGCCTCCACCTCCCGGTAGTTTCGGGCGGTGCTGTCGAGCGCCGCGAGGGCCTGATGTTCGCTCAGATTCTCCGGGAGGAGACCGAGCATCTCCTGGAGTTCGTCCGCCTTCACGAAGCGGGGGAGCAGGCGCTTCATGAGCCAGCGCGGTGTTCGCCGGGCGCGGTCCGGTCCAGTCCCCAGGGTAAATTCCACGAAGGCGTCGAGCGGCCTGCCGCGGGTCAGCAGTTCTCGGTAAGCGGGGATCCAGTCCATCCGGATAGAGCCTTCCACTGACACACCGGGTTCGTAGACCGCGACGTGTGAGAAGTTGCGGTTGGAGCGGGCCGTCTCGAGGGCGACCAGGCCGCCGAAGCTGTGACCGACGAGGAGGGCGGCGCCGGTCTCCTGCTGTACCGCGAGGAGGTCCTCTTGTTCTTTGAGGACGCTGTACTCCGCCCCTTGAGGGCCGCTGAGGCCCCGCCCGCGCCGTTCGACCGTGTGAACAGTGAACGTGCGAGAGAGGAAGGCGGCGAACCGGGCGTACGTTGCCGCTGTCGAAAGCACCCCGGGAACGAGGATGACGGAAGGGCCATGACCGACGGAACGGTAAGCGATGTGGGTGCCGTCGCGGGAAACCACGGTGGAGACAACGTCGGGCAGAGTATGACTATCGCTCATGGACATCTTCCTTCCTGACCAGGGTCTGGTAAAGGGTCTGCGTCTCTTCGGTGTAGTGCTGAAGGTCGATCTTCGCGGATCTCACCAGGGCGTTGAACTCGTCGTCGAGCATCCGCCGGCCCTTCGTCACGATGTCGATTCCCTCGGGCGTCAGGCTGACCAGCCGTTTGCGCCCATGGTCGGGACTGCGCGCGGTCTGGACGTAGCCGTCCTCGGCGAGGCTCTGAACCATGGTGCTGATTGCCGGGTCACTGAAACCAAGTGCGGTGGCCAGGTCATGCTGGGTGACGGTCCCACGAGCTTGCAAGGCGAAGAGGAAGCGGGCGCGGCGGTAGGAGATGGCGAACCGGGCGCGCAGCAGGCGATCGGCAGAGCGGTCGAGCTCGAAGACGAGGCGGTGGAGAAGGTCAGCGGGTGTTTCTTCCATTCGATCTTAACTCCTTAATATTAATAACTTAATATAGAAGGCGTCGTGATGCAAGCCGGGTCCGGGCAGCGCTCAAAACCAGACGGGAAGAATGGCGTGGAACCGGAGATTTGACCGGCGCTCGTGATCCTGACGTGCAGAGCGCCGCTTCGAGCACCACCCGAAGGCCGGAGTTCGCCCGAAGCGGCCAAGTTAATCTGTACGCCGCCCGCACGGAGGCGCCGATCCGCCCGAACTGAAGGTTCGGCGCCTACCGGTTACCGGAAGGGTGTCTGTCGGGGGTGAGCCGCCAGAAGAACCGTGTTCGACTGCCGCGCTCCAGGAAGGGACGAGCTCTCGGCTGGAGACCCCCCGTTCGTTCGCAGGCGCGACCCGGACCGCTGGGTTCCGCCGCTCAGCTGCGCTTGCGAGGATCGAAAGCGTCACGCAGCCCGTCGCCGACGAACTGCCAGCCGAGCACGGCGAGAAAGATGAACAGGCCGGGAATCAGCACCCAGGGCCGGCCGTTGATGCTTTCAAATCCTCCATCCTGGGCGGTCCGGATCAGGCTGCCCCAGGAGGCGTACGGCTCGACGATGCCGATGCCCAGGAAGGAAAGCCCGCTTTCGAGCAGGATGTACCCGGGGATGATCAACGACATCGCGACGATCACGAACGAGAAGGTGTTCGGCAGCATGTGCCGTCCGATGATGCGCGTGTTGTTCGCCCCGAGCGACACCGCAGCGGCGATGTAGTCCTGCTCCCGGACCGACAGCAGCTGGCTGCGGATGACGCGCGCGATGCCGCCCCAGCCGATCAGCCCGAGGATGACGATGATCAGGTAGAACACCACCACCGGATTGGAGTCCACCGGGAAGATGGCCCGCAGGGTGATGAGCAGGAACAGTTCCGGAATGGCCGTCAGCACCTCGGTCAGGCGCATGATGACCGCGTCGACCCACCCGCCGAGGTATCCGGCGACGCCGCCGAACAGCATGCCGAGGCCCACCGAGATGAACGCGGCGATCACACCGATCGCCAGGCTGAACTGACCGCCGTACAGCACCCGCGAGAGTTCATCGTGGCCGAGGTTGTCGGTGCCCCAGAGGTACAGCTTTCCCGGGGCGGCCACCCCGATCAGGTGCAGGTCGCTGCTGAACAGCCCGAGGATGCGGTACCGGGCCTCCGGACGGTGAACGAAGAACCGCAGCGGGTACGCCTGGGTGCGGTCCTCGGTGAAGTTGTCACGGAAGGTCAGCAGGTCGACTTCCCGTTTGATGCCGTACACCACCAGTCCCGGCGGCCCGCTGCCGGACTGCCAGTGCAGCGGCGTGGGCGGCGCCCAGGACACGCGGGTCGCCCCACTCTCGTATTCGGTGGGGCTGTACGGCGAGAGGAAACCGGCAAGCACCGCTGCCAGGTACAACACGGTCAGGATCAGCAGCCCGAAGCGGGCCAGGGGGTGGGTCCGGAACTGCGCAAAGGCGATCTGGTACAGGGAGCGTGAGGAGGTTCGCTTTCGGGTTGAGACAGTCAGGGTCATTCCATCCTCAGGGTCAACCGGCCGTGCGGGTCGGCTCAGCTGTAGCGGATCCGTGGGTCGACGGCGGCCAGCGCCAGATCGGAGATCACGTTGCCGATGATGTACAGCAGCGTGGAGAGGGCCGTGGTGGACACCACCACGTACAGGTCCTGGGTTCCGAGGGCGTCCAGCAGCAGCGGCGTCAGGCCCGGCCAGTTGAACACCACCTCCACGAACCCGGCGCCGCCGATCAAGGCGGGAAGCAGCGCGCCCAGTCCCGCCACCAGCGGCAGTGCGGCGTTGCGAAACGCGTGCTTGTAGATCACTGCGCGGCTGCCCAGGCCCTTGGCCCGGGCGGTGCGGACGTAGTCCTGTCCCAGCACCTCGAGCATCTGACCGCGGATGAAGCGGCTTTCGCTGGAAATGCCTCTCAGGGCCAGGATCACGCTCGGGATCAGCGCGTGCAGCAGCACGTCCCAGGCATTGCGGAAGAAGCCCGGGTCATCGAGCGCGCCGCTGGTCTTGCCGCCGATCGGCAGGTCCCAGCCGGTGTTCTGCTTGACGACCACCAGTGCGTAGAGCGCCAGCAACGCGAAGAAGAACGAGGGAATGCCGAGACCGAAGTACGCCAGGCCGGAGAGCAGCCGGTCGGCCAGCGAGTACGGCCTCAGCGCGCCGAACACCCCGATGGTGATGGCCAGGCTGTAGGTGAGAACAGTGCTGATCACCACCAGCACCAGACTGTTGATCAGCCGGGGGGCCACCACCTCCCACACCGGCCGGTTGGCCGAGAAGGAAAGCCCCAGGTTGCCGACCAGGAAGTGCGTCAGCCAACGCCAGTACTGCACCAGTCCCGACTGGTCCAATCCGTACATCACCCGCAGCGCGTCGATCCGGTCGGCCGAGATCTTCGGGTTCTGGCTCAACTGCGTCAGGAAGTCGCCCGGAGCCGCCTGTACGATCATAAACAGCACCACGGTGCCGAGCAGAAAGGTCGGAATGAGCTGCAGGAGTCTTCGTAGTAAAAACGGGAGCACATTCAGTCCTTTGGGGCGGACGGCGGGGCCTCTCCCCTGGCCACCCGCGACTTACTTGCTGAGCCAGGTGAGGGCAATGTTGCGCGGTCCGAAGTAGGAACTCGCCCACAGCGGCGTGGCGATCTTCTTCGGGAATTCGCCTTCCACCCGGCTGTCCCAGGCGTAGTGGGCATTCTGGCTGATCAGGTAGATGAGCCCCTGGTTCTCCACCTGGAGCTGCTGGATCTGGTTGGCGATGGCCTTGCGTTTGGCCTGGTCGAATTCGGTGGTGCTCTTCAGGTAGAGGTTGTACTGGGTGGTTTCCCACGGCTGCAGGCAGGTCGGGCTCTGATCGTAGCCGTTGAGGTCGCCGCCGCAGGCCAGGGTCGCGGCAACCCCCACAGGATTGATGAACCCACCGCCGCTCAGGCCGGTGATGGCCGCGTCGAACTTCCGGTCGGCCTTCTCGGCGGCAGTTGCAGGGGTGGTGAGGCTGATCAGCTGGGTGAAGGGAATGAAGTTGGTCTTGACCTCCACCCCAACCTTTCGGGCTTCGTCCACAAACAGCCTCGCGATCTGCTGGCGCCGGTTGTTCTCGGAATTGGTGTCCAGCGTGAAGCTCAGGCGGTTGCCCTTGGCGTCCATCAGGACGCCGTCGCTGCCTTTTTTCGTGAAGCCCATCTTCTTCAGCAGCGCGGCAGCGGCCGCCGGATTGAACTTGTACTTGTCGACGTTCGGGGCGACCCACTCGCTGTACAGCGGGTACACGCTGGTCCAGGCCGGAACGCCGAGGCCACCGAGCACCTGGTCGATGATGGCGTCCTTGTTGACGAGCATGCTCATCGCCTGGCGGAACCGGACGTCCCGGAAGAGTTTCTGCTTGAACGGGCTGCTGGCAAGATTGAAGTTGAAGTACAGGTAGTCCACGGTGGCGTTCGGTCCCGCGTTGGCCATCAGCTGCACATCGAGTTTTCCGGCTGTTTTGGCGGCGGTGATCTGTGCGAGCTTGTCGCGGTTGTCCGGCTGGTAGACGTCGACGTTGCCGGCCAGGAACTGGGCCAGCTGCGCGTTCGCATCCTTGACCACGGTGTACTGCAGGCCGTCGAGATAGGGGGTGGGCCGGCCGGCGCTGTCTTTGTTCCACAGGCCGTAATTGGGGTTCCGGACCAGCGTCAGGCGCTCGCCGCGGGTATACCGGCTGACCTTGAACGGTCCGCTCACCACCAGTTTGCTGGGATCGGTGTTGATCGGCCAGAGGTCGTTGACCGCTTTCGCCCCGCCGGAGGCGAAGGCCGGACCGAACACGTGGTCCGGCAGGGGCGTGAGGTAGGAGATGGTTTCGAGGTTCTGGACCGCCCCGCGTGGGAAGGTGATCGAGAGTTTCAGGGCGCCCAGTTTCTTATACGTCAGGGGTTTGCCGTTGTCGGACATGTAGCCGTTGAGGCCGCTGTCCTCATCAGCCGCGTAGATCCTGAACGAGGTGATGAAATCGTCGGCCGTGATGGCCTGGCCGTCGCTCCATTTCAGTTCGGGGCGCAGGGTGAACGTGTAGGTGCGCTTGTCCGCCGACAGGCTGAAGGTTTCGGCCATGTAGCCGACATATTCGGAGGTGTTCGGATCGACCGACACCAGGCCCCCGGCGTCGGTCAGTTCCGGGATGTTCGGACGGGTCTGCGCCACCAGCGGATTGAAGGTATCGAAGTCTCCGGCTGCGCTCAGGCGTAAGGTGCCGCCCGTCCGGACCGATGCGGGGGCGCTGACCGACTGGTTGGCCGGGTTGACGAACGGAGAGGCGGTGGCCCCACCGAGGGCCAGGGCGACAATGAGGACAGCAGCTTTGTGCATGGGGCTCCTGAGGAACTGGAAGGGTCTGAGGACAGCGGTCAGCGGCTGCGCGGGTCGATCGCGTCGCGCAGGCTGTCGCCGACCAGGTTCCAGGCGAGGCTGAACAAGACGATGGTCAGGCCGGGGTAGAGGAAGGTGTACCAGTAGTGCGGCTGGGTGATCCAGTTGCGCGCAAGGTTGATCAGCTGACCCCAGTCGGGGAAGCCGGCGGGCGCGCCCACACCGATGAACGAGAGGGCGGCGAACGTCACCACGATCGAGCCGATGTCATTGCTGACCACCACCAGCAGGTTGCTGACGCTGTTGGGCAGGACGTGCCGGAGGATGATCAGCAGGTTGCCGGCCCCCAGGCCGCGGGCCGCCTCGACGTATTCCAGGCGTTTGACCTTGAGAATTTCCCCGCGGATCAACCGGGCGTACGTCGCCCAGTTCACCGCGGCGAAGGCCAGCACGAGCACTGTCACCTGCCGGCCGAAGACCGTCACCAGCACGATCAGCAGCAGCAGCCCCGGGAAGGCGAAGATGATGTCGGTGAAGCGCATCATCAGGCCGTCGATCCAGCCGCCGAAGTACCCGGCCACGGTGCCGACGCTCAGGCCGACCAGCAGGCTGAGGGCGACGATCACGATCGAGATGATGAACGCGGTGCGCGCTCCCCACACCACCCCGAACTTGATGTCGTAGCCGTTTTCCGACAGGCCCATCGGATGCTGGACGCTGGGGTCGGTCGGTTCGGCTGAGAAGCCCTGCTGGGCCATCTGCGCCGGGATGCCCAGGACCCGGGGGCCTCCCTGTTGATCGGCGGGAATCGGCGCGATCAGCGGGGCGAACAGGGCGACCACGGCGAACACCACCACCAGAACCAGGCCGAAAACGCCGAGCGGGTTGCGGGCGAATTTCTTCCAGACCTTCATCAGTCGAACCTCACGCGCGGATCGATCACGCCGTACAGCACGTCGACCAGCGTGTTGGTGACGACTGTCAGCCCGGCGATCACCAGCGTGTAGCCGATCACGCCGTTGACATCCAGCAGGGTGGCGCCGCGCGCCGACCAGGCTCCGATGCCGGGGTAGTTGAAGACCGTCTCGGTGATGGTCACGCCACCCAGCAGGGCCACGAACAGCAGCCCGATCAAGGTCACCACCGGAATCAGAACGTTGCGCAGGGCGTGCCGGTTGATCACCCGGCGTTCACTCAGGCCTTTGCTGCGCGCGGTGCGGATGTAATCCTGCTGCATCTGCTCGATCATGCTGCCGCGGGTCACGCGGACCAGCTGCGCGCTGGAGATCAGGGTCAGGATGAACACCGGCAGCACCATGTGCCGCAACAGGTCCGCGACCACCGGCCAGTTGCCCTGGGCGACTGAGCGGAACAGCAGAAAGCCGTCCACCGAGGGCAGCGAGTAGCTGAGGGTGTCGCTGATCCGCCCGGGCGGGAACAGCTGCAGGTTGCCGTAGAGCCAGGCGAGCAGGAAGATGCCGAGTACGAAACTCGGCAGGGCTGAACCGATGATGGCGATCAGGCGGGCCAGCTGATCCGGCCAGCGGTTGCGGTACACGCCGGCGAGGATCCCCAGGACCACGCCGAACACCACGATCGGGATGATCGCCACCGTGACCAGCTCGATGGTGGCCGGAAAGTACTGCGCGAGGGCCTGTACCACCGACTCGCGGGCACTGGTTGAGTAGCCGAGGTTGCCCTGCACCACCTTGGCGATCCAGACGCCGTACTGCTTCAGGATGTTCTCGTTGAGGTGATACGTCTGGACGATGGCCGGAATCTGGTTGAGCTGTTTTTCGTTGGTGATGTAGGCGGTGGCGCGCTGGTCGGCCGGCAGCGCCTGGGTCAGCGCGAAAACCAGCATCGAGATGGCGAGGAGGGTGATCGGCAGTTGAAGCAGCCGTTTCACGATGAAGGTCAGCATGGATTCCTCCAGGGTTCACGGCTCAACAGGGGGTTGACCATGGCTTCAGGGAAACGCCGGGCAGGCGAAGGCTGGATTCCAGCCTTCGCCTGTGCCCGGGGCTTACTTGCTGGTGTAGTAGTAGATGTCGCCGCCGTACAGCGGGTTGGTCACGCGTCCCTTGACCCAGTCGCGCTGTGCCGTGTAGCTGACCGCCTGGTAGATCGGAATTTCGGCCACGTCGTTGAATCCGAGCCGGACCACCTGCCGGTACAGCGCGGCCCGCTGGGCCGGGTCGCTGACGCTCACGGCCTGATCGATGAGCTTGTCAATCTTCGGGTTGTGGTATCCGGTGTTCTGGGGGTAGTTGCCGGCCGAGGCCAGGAACGGCTGGGCGAAGTTGTGCGGATCGCCGTAGTCGGCCTGCCAGCCGAGCATCCAGACGGATTCACGCTGCGCCGCCTGATCCGCGAGGATCTGGCTGAACTGTGCTTCCCGGACGTCGATGTGGAACTTGGGATTGATCGCCTCGACCCCGCGCTTGAGCACCTCGGCCAGTTTCTGGCGGTTGACGTTGCCGCTGTTGAAGTACACCGGTACGTTGAAGCCGTTCTCCCAGACCTTACCGCCCCAGGCCTTCTTGAAGTAGGTGGTGGCGGCCGCCTTGCTGAACCGGTACTGCAGCGCCTTGTCGTAGCCGGGGAACGCCGTGTGCATGGCGGTGTTGTTGATGACGCCCTTGCCGAGCAGCTGTTCTTTCAGGAAGGCGTCGTAGTCGATGCTGGCGGCAAACCCCCGGCGGATGTTGACGTCGCTGAAGAAGTTGGCCGGGATGCCTTTTTCGTCCAGTTTGCCGCTGCCCAGTTTGGCAGTGTCCTTGATGTTGAGGTTCATGAACATGGCATTCAACACCAGGGTGGCGACGTTGTCGATCACCTTGACGCCCTCCAGGCCGGAGAACTGCTTGGCCACATTGCGCGCGTAGGTACCGACCACGAACTGGTCGGCGTCGCCGGTTTTGAGCAGCTGAACGGCGGTGGCCGGCTCGTCGACCCGTTTGATCACCACCGTCTGGAGTTTCGCCGGGGTGCGCCAGTACTTGTCGTTGCGCCGCAGGATCACCTGCTGGCCCTTGTCGTACCGCTGCAGGGTGAACGGGCCGGAACCGAGTGGCACCACGTTGGCGTACGGCGAAGCGGCCAGCGACTCGTTGCTGTACTTCTGCCAGGTGGTTTTCCCGCCGTCCCAGGCGCCAGCCTTGATGGCGGCGGCCCGGCTGTAGATGGCCGCGACCGGATGGGCCAGCACCGCCACGAACGGGGTGAACGGCTTGGCGAGGTTGAAGACAACAGTGGTGGGGTTCTGCGCCACGATCGCCTTGTCCATCACGTCGAACGCCGTGGCGTTGTCCTTCTTGATGGTGGTGGCGCTGCCCATGATCGGCTCGAGCAGCAACGCGGCGCCGCCGGCGTCGGCGCTGATCAGCATCTGTCGCATCAGGCTGTATTTCACGTCGGCCGCCGTCACCGGGGTGCCGTCGCTGAACTTGGCGGCCGGGTTGAGTTTGATGGTGAAGGTGCGGCCGCCGTTGGAGACGGTCGGCAGGGCGGCGGCCAGCAGTGGCTGGTTGATGATTTTGGGGCTGCTGGCTTCCGTCTCGAGGTCGCTGGGCGCCGGGAAGTACAGGGTCTCCACGGTGTTCTGAAGAATCTCGGCGCAGGCGGTGTCGTAGCACTGGGCCGGGTCGAAGCTCGACCAGTCAGCAATCGTCAGGCTGACCAGGGTATCCGGGTTCTTGACCTGCGCCGACGCGACGGTGCCCAGCAGCAGCAGGGGGGTAATCCATCCGAATTTTTTCATGCCTTCCTCCTGAACGGTTGTGAGGGTGAATGGACAGCGGTCCGGATGCAGACAGGCACCGACCTTCGCCTTCATCCGGTCGTGGTTGACGCTTCGAGCGCCGAGGTTTCAGAGACGGGTTAAGGGCGAAGGCCCTACCGACTTTTGGGTGTCGGTGTGCAGGCTGCGGCCACAGGTGACCACCAGATCACCCGGTTGCCCGGGCCTGGAAGGGATGTCAACGCTGGGTAAAACTGTCTGCCACAATAGACCCTAACTGGTGACGCAAGGAGTACCACTTATGCCTAAAACTTCCCGACCACTTTTACCTCGTGACCGTCATCATCAGGACCTCGAGTTGCCCGTAGACCTTGACCGAAGCAGTTCCCGCCCGCTTCCAGAGCAGCTGGCCGCCCAGTGGCGTGAGGCGATTCTCGAGGGGCGGCTGGCCGCCGGGACCCGCCTGCCGTCCAGCCGCGTGCTGTCGAAAGCCCTCGGGATCACCCGGCATGTGGTGCTGCTGGCGGTCGACGAACTGGTGATCGAGGGGTACCTCCTCTCCAGGCCCGGCTCGGGTGTCACCGTCTCCTCTGACGTCCGGCCCCCGGCCCTGGCGCCGACCTCGGGGTCCGGCATGCCGCACCGCTGGCAGCGGCAGCCGGCCCCGCCGATCTTCGGCGATCCCCTGCCACGGCCCGGGGTGCTGGAATTCCGACTCGGCGAGCCGAACACCGAGCGCTGGCCGGAGGAAGCGTGGCGGCGCGTGTGGCGAGCGGTCAGCAGCGTCCGGCCGCCGGGCGGGTACCGGGATCCGCAGGGCGAGCCGGAACTCCGGGAAGCGGTGGCCGCCTATCTGCGGCGGTCGCGTGGCCTGACCTGCCAGGCGGACCAGGTGTTGATCACCACCAGCACCCAGTCTTCCCTGTCGCTGCTGCTTCAGGCCACGGTGGCTCCCGGAGACCGCGTTGCCCTGGAAGAACCCGGGTATCTGCATGCCCGGCACCTGCTGCTGCAGCGCGGCGCCACCGTGCATCCCTGCCCGGTGGATGAGGACGGCCTGCAGACCGCTGCCCTGCCGGTCGCGGAAGCGGCGCCGGCCCTGTTGTACTGCACGCCCTCACACCAGTACCCGTTGGGCGGACGGCTGGCGCTGCCACGCCGGACCGCGCTGCTGAACTGGGCGGAAACCCATGATGTGCTGGTGGTCGAGGACGATTACGACAGCGAATTTCGTTTCGACACCGCGCCGCTTCCGGCACTGGCGGCCTTGGACCGGTCCGGGCGGGTGGCCTACCTCGGGACCTTCTCCAAATCCCTGACGCCCTCGCTGCGGGTCGGGTATCTGGTTGGCCCGACCGATCTGATCGGTCGGCTGCTGCGGTTCAGGCAGCTGATCGACGGGCAGGTGTCGTGGCCGGTCCAGCAGGCCCTGGCGGCCTTCGTTCAGGACGGTCACCTCGAACGGCACATCGGGGTGATGCGCCGCGAATACGCACGAAAACGCGCGGCGCTGCTCGAGGTCTTCCGGCCCTACCCCGAACTTGGCCAGTTCATCGGTCTGGACGCTGGATTTCACGTGTTTCTGGAGCTGCCCGAACGGTTCCGGCCAGCGGAGGTTGTTGACGGCTGCGAGGCGCTCGGGGTGGTGGTGCAGACGATGGAGCGCTACTACCTCGGCCCGGCCACACGGCAGGGCCTGCTGCTGGGGTACGGCACCCTGAGTCTGGACGACATCCGCCGTGGCGCCGGGGTAATCGTAGAGGTCCTTCAACGGTACCGGTGATCCACTGGCGTTCTGTCGGACGGCCACCGGAACCCGGGTTGCGATTCGGGCCGGGCGGCCGCCATCATGAGACCTGATCGGGCAGGTGCCGGTAGCTTCTGCTGCCGCTGCCTTCCCCACCCATGCGGGGATGGTCCGATCACTGTGGCAGACGGCGACCCGTTCACCATGATTTCCCCGCACTGGCGGGGATCGGCCGGTCGCTCACCAAGCTTGACGCGGCTGAGGACACGAGGGACCGGCCGATCCCCGGACCGATCAGTCGGTGGCGCCGAAGCTCCCACGCGGTGGACGACTGTCAAGATGCTGGTCGGCGTTCAGCTGGATGGACCACAGCTCCATGGCTGGCCACCGAACGTGTGCTCAGACGTCACGCCGCGCATGAGCACCCTGGCCATGACGAGCTTGCTCCAGCGCCGGTATGCGCCGTCCTCGACCTTGGGTGGGTAAACGGGCGAGCCCGTCGGATTCGTGGCGTATTGCGCGGTTCCTCTGGCCACGAATCTTGAGCACGTGACCTTCGGCGGCGTGGATTGACGGAGAGAAATTCACCGCGTATACTTAAGTAGATGGTTAACCATTCGCCCTCCCTCGATCTGGTGTTTCACGCGCTGGCCGACCCGGCGCGGCGCGGCATGCTGGAGCGCCTCACCCTTGGCCCCGCCTCGGTGGGAGAACTCGCCACACCACTTCCCATGTCGCTGCCCGCCGTGGTGCAACACCTCAAGATTCTTGAGGCCAGCGGACTGGTGCGCTCCGAGAAGGTTGGGCGCGTCCGAACCTGTCATCTGGAGATGACAGCCTTCAGCCAGGCGGAACGATGGATTAACGAACGTCGCGAGCGCGGTGAGCGTCGCCTGGACCGCCTCGGTCAGTTCCTTGCCGAGGCGCCTGACGCCCCGGAGTAAACGACGTTGTGGGTGGTCTTTCCACCCTCCATCCGCTCTGCCGTTCACACAACAGCGGCACTGGAACCCTTGCCTGGACCGCTCCCGATCAAGGGCTGACCGGCGTCCGAACGTGGCATCGCCGCCTCGGCCCCGGAAGCCCGGAGGAATCTCATGACACAGCGCTCTGCCACGCACGCCAGCTTCACCATCGAACGCCAGTACCCTGCCGCTCCCCGGCGCGTCTTCCAGGCCTGGGCCGATCCACAGGCCAAGGCCCGCTGGTCCGGTGCCCCGGACGCCACCTTTGACTTCCGAGTGGGCGGATGCGAAACCAACCGCGGCGGACCGTCCGGCAGACCGATTTACAGCTTCAGCGCGGTCTATCGGGACATTGTGCCGGACGAACGCATCGTATACAGCTACGACATGCTGATGGACGACACGCGCATCTCGGTCTCCCTGGCAACAGTCGAGTTCCGCCCTGACGGGACCGGGACGCGCCTCCTGCTGACCGAGCAGGGCGTGTTCCTCGACGGTCACGATCAACCCGCTGACCGTGAGCGCGGCACCCATGATCTGCTTGACGCACTGGGCCAGCTGCTCGAACGCGAACGGACAACCGAGGACGCTCACGGCAGTTGAAACGCCGTTCTGGGATTGAACTCCGGCATCGCAGGGCCGAGACGTCCCAGATGCGCACGGAGGCGCTGGATGGCCCCCTCCTTGCCTCCTTCACGTGGCAGTTGCGCGGCGGGACTGCCGGGGGCCAGGAGGGCATCCGCTTCCGACCCGCCCTCATCCCTTTCTTTCATCAGCGGGCACCGGACCGATACCGCCACGGCTGGTCAGACGACCCCTCAGAGGATGAAACGGACCTGAACCTCGCCGGTACTCCGCCGAGGACCACCGGGCCTGCCCCGGCGCGGCAGCGTCGACGCTGTCGCGCCCGCACGCCTCAGGCCTGAGTCGGCTGCCAGCGGCGCCACGGTCCCCCTCGGCCATCTGAACGACGAGATCGTTCACCAGCCCCTCAGGCGAAGGCTGGATGTCCGGACGTCGGGCAGCCTCTCCGTGAATCCGGCGCTGCCTGAACGTGTCATCTCTCTGTTCGAGCGGGCAGCGGAGACGCAGACTTTGGCGTGCCTGCACGAGCAGCATGACGAACGTCGACAGCAAGAACACATGAACACGGCGGGTCGGGACGTCGCCTGTGGCCGGACGGAGGCGTGGCGGGTTCGTGCCCGACCCCTACGGTCGGTGAGGTGTGAGGTGCGGACGGCCCAGGGGACTGCCGGAGGGTCGAAACGTCCGATCAGACCCGGCCCGACCTGAACGCCGGCGCGTCCAGTCTGGGACGCACCATGGTGAGCTCCATGCCTGGTCGGTGGATCCCGAACCGTGACGGATGATGGGACGAGAACCCTTTCCCGCACCCCTGTCACCGAAGGTCTCTGGCCGACACTCGCGCACACCGGAGCCACCGGTGAACGGCCTGGCTTGATCCCGGGCAGCGTGACCACCTTCAACCCAGAGCTGCGAGGAGCGGCGGCCACATCTCGTCCGGGTGGTCGCTGGGGCCGTTCTGTCCCGGCCACGTCTCTCCTCCGCTCCCTTCCCCGTGAACGCGAGTCCGCTTCGAATCTCGTGAAAGGAGATCCCTATGACCAACACCACACTGGTGAACGCGGATGATCCACATCTCCGCGTCGCGAAAGCGCCGTTCCGCAGCTGGCTGGGACTCGGCGTGCTGGGCCTGACTTCGCTGGTGGTTTCCATGGACCTGTTCGTCCTGCTGCTGGCCCTTCCTCAGATCGCCCGGACCCTCCACGCCACTGGCCCGCAGCTCCTGTGGATCACCGACAGTTACGGCTTTTTGCTGGCGGGCTTGATGATCACCATGGGTGCCCTCGGGGACCGCATCGGTCGCCGCCGTGTGCTCCTGATCGGCAGCGCCGCCTTCGCACTGCTTTCGGTGCTGGTGGCCTGCACACAGAACGCGGGCATGCTGATCGTGGCGCGTGGACTGCTGGGCGTCGCCGGGGCCATGATCGCGCCCGCCGCACTGTCACTGATCCGAATCATGTTCCCCGACCCCAGGGAGAATGCCCGGGCCATCAGCGTGTGGCTCAGTTGCCTGATGGGCGGTTCCATCCTGGGGCCGCTGATCGGCGGCGTGCTCCTGGCGCATTACTGGTGGGGTGCGGTTTTCCTGCTGGGTGTGCCTCCGATGCTGCTCGCCCTGCTGCTGGGCCGGAACGTCCTGCCGGAGTTCCGCAATCCGGATGCCGCCCGGCTGCACCTGCCCAGCGTGCTGGTGTCGCTGGCGGCCATCCTGCCGTTCATCTACGGTTTCAAGGAGCTGGCCGCCCACGGTGTCCAGGCCCTGGCGGTCCTGGCCGTGCTGATCGGGGTGGGGTTCGCGGTTATCTTTGTGAGGCAGCAGCGGCGGCTGGCGGATCCGCTGCTGGACCTGTCGCTGTTCGGGTTGCCTGGTTTCAGCACCGTGTTGGGCGCCATGCTGCTCAACACCATGCTGCCGGGCGGGGTGATGGTGCTCTCGACCCAGTACCTGCAGCTGGTTGCTGGGTTGTCACCCCTTCAGGCGGCGCTGTGGATGATTCCGGCGATGGCCGCGAACATCCTGGGCTTCCTGCTGTCACCTACCCTGGCCCGCCGGGTCCGGCCTGCGCCGTTCATCGCGTTGGGGCTGGCCTGTTCCGTCGCGAGCATGCTGGTCCTGTGCCTGACGCGCGTGGACGGCGCCCTGTCGGTGCTGATTGTGGGCTTCGCGCTGTTCAACCTGGGGTCAGGGCCGCTGGTGACGCTGGGAACGGGGCTGGTGATCGGTGCCGCCCCACCGGAGCGGGCGGGTGCGGCGGCGGCCATCTCACAGGCGGGCAACGAGTTCGGCTTCGCGCTCGGCGTGGCGGTGACCGGGAGCATCGGTGCGCTGGTCTACCGCGTGCACACGCGGGTTCTCCCGCACGGGCTCTCTGCAGACACCGTCCACGCTGTTCGTGAGACGCTTGCCACAGCGGTGCCGAGCGCCAGAACCTTGCCGGGTGAGGTGGGAATGGAGGTGCTGCGACTGGTCCGAAGGGCCTTTGTGCAGGAATACCACACCGTCTGCCTGCTCAGCGCGCTGGTGATCGCCGCCACCGCGATGCTCATCGCCGTGAAGCTGCGCGGCCTGCCGGTGGCCGGTGGCGCGGCACAGGATGATTGATACCGAATGGAGGGGCGTCCTCCGGACAGCGTGGTCTACGCGGGGCATCGTGTCTGTTCTGGACGCACCGCGTCCGGCGGTGCTTCTTGTGAGGCGCGCGCCGTCGGTCCAGATGGGACCGCACGAGGAACCGGCCGGGGGGGTCGACCGCCAAGTTCGACTCTTGTTCAGGACAGGCTGGTGATCTCGCGTACGGCATCGGCAATGGCATGGAAATCTTTGCGCAAGAGGGTTTCGTGGTTGCTTGCGACTCTGGCGCTGATCTTCAGATGGGGGTTGCGGGCGAGCACCGGATCAAGTGCAGCCCGGACCTGGGTCATCTCGTCATCGTCGGTGCCGGTATGGCCGCCCGTGGCGATGACGTACCGCACCGGGCAGGTCACGCGGTCGAGGACCGGCGCGAGGACGGCCGAGAGCTCGTTGATCTCGATGTTGATCTCAGCGTGCTGATCTGCAGTCATTCGGGCGGCCAGGCCCAGCCGGCTCGCCAGCGGAAGCAGCAACCGCATCCGCCTGAACAGCGTCCGAATCCGCTCACGACTCTCTTTTCCAGTGAGGCCGTAGGGGATGGCCCCGTCTGCGGAGACGATGCCGGCGACCCGATCTGGATGCTGGTCGGCCCAGTGCACGGCCAGGGCCGCGCCATAGGACCAGCCGACGAGCAACGGTCGGTCGACCCCGGTCGCGTTGAGGACGGCATCGAGGTCTCGCAGGCACGCCGCGAAGGAGTAGTCCGCTGAGCGCTCCGATTTGCCGCGGGCCCGTTCGTCGTAGGTGATGTGTCGCCAGCTCCCGCCGAGTTCGGCCAGCACAGGTCGCCAGTCTCGCTGGGTGGCATACGAGCCGTTCAGGTACACGACAGGACGGCCAGGGCCGCGGGTGTCGGTCACGGCCAGGACCGTGTCGTCCACCGGGAGCCTGCCGGTCCAGGGCCTGTTCTGTCTCCCCGTTGCGCCTGAGTGCCGCTCAGCGCTCTCTCTTTTGTCCGTCTCGACCATTCTGCGTCTCCTCTCGCGTCTCCACGCTATACTCTCTTTGCTTGAATACTAAGGCAAATTTATTTTTGTCTTAGATGCTAAGCTAAATGAAAGGTAGACAGGACGGTCGAGGATGTCAAGAGACAACACAACACGTCAGGAGTTGCTGCGGGCGCTTGAGGCAGCGAACCGGAAA
>Ga0160427_10000800_pt1 | contig 19097 bp, 13 predicted proteins | sample SolpanmetagenomL_FD_108194 | JGI IMG/M metagenome (GOLD analysis project Ga0160427, IMG submission 108194) | Solar panel surface microbial communities from Lawrence Berkeley National Laboratory, California, USA - L | ecosystem: Engineered > Built environment > Solar panel > Unclassified ...
AGATCGCAACCGGCGGTCTGTTCGTGTGAACTGGCAATTCTCGACCCCCACCGCACGGGAAAGCCTTAAGCGCCACTACCCGACTCTCGATTAGCTCTAGTCATGCCTGTGGTCATCCACTAGGCGGCGGCAGACCATAAGGACCGGCCTGCTCCGGAGCTGTAAGGTCTTCGGAAGCTTGGCCGTTTATGCTCGGAGAATCGCGCTCCCGAAGCGAAATTAGGATCCTCGCGCTGATCTGCCGGATGAGGTAAAGAACCACACTGAACAGGGGAGATTGATGAGAAAAGTAAGTCTAGCGGACCAGCTGCGCTACCGGTTTGACAATTCGATGTCGAAAGGCCCATCGGCCATGATCGGCTGGCTGTTTGTGGTGTCGCTGCTGATGATCGTGCTGGTGTCCATCTTCATCGAGATCACCCATCAGGTACCGCTAGAAGAGAACAAACAGGCCATTCCCTTCGGCGGCCTGCTCTGGTGGAATCTGATGCGTGCCCTGGATTCCGGGGCCGTCGGCGGTGACAGCGGCACCCCGCTGTTTCTGGGCACCATGTTTGTCATGACGCTCGGCGGAATTTTTATCGTCAGTTCGCTGATCGGAGTGGTAACCAGCGGCCTTGAAACGAGGCTGGAAGAACTGCGTAAAGGGCGCTCGTTCGTGGTGGAAGAAGGCCATACCCTGATCCTCGGCTGGTCGCCGCATGTGTTTACCATCGTCTCGGAACTGGTGATCGCCAATGCCAATCAGCGCCGACCCTGTATCGTGATCCTGGCGGAAAAAGACAAGGTCGAGATGGAAGACGAGTTGCGCGCCCGGCTCGGCTCCACCGGGCGGACACGGGTGGTGTGCCGCACTGGCAGTTCCATCGATCTGAGCGATCTGGAGATCGCCAATCCGCATGCGGCCCGCTCGATCATCGTGCTGTCTCCCGAAGATGGCCCTGACGCGGATTCGAGCGTGATCAAGTCGGTCCTGGCGCTGACCAGCCACCCTCAGCGGCGGACTTCCAAGTATCACATCGTCGCCGAGATCCGGGAAGCGCGCAATTTGGAGGCGGCCAGATTGGTCGGTCAGGACGAGGCCAGCTTTGTGCTGGTGGGCGATCTTATCTCGCGGATCATGGTGCAGACCTGCCGTCAATCGGGCTTGTCGGTGGTCTATACCGAACTGCTGGATTTCGGCGGCGACGAAATCTACTTTACTTCTGTACCCGCTTTGAGCGGCATGACGTTCGGGGAGGCGCTGTTTACTTTCGCCGATTCGGCCTTGATGGGATTGCGTCTGGCAGATGGACAAATTGTCATCAATCCCAACATGAATACGGTGATCGCTGAGGGCGACCGGGTCATCACCATCTCGGCGGATGACGACACGGTTCGCAGCACGCCGCAGGCCATTCCGATCGACGAAGCACTGATCCGTCAGCTGCAGGTGCGGCCACAGCTTCCCGAAACGACCTTACTGCTGGGCTGGAATGGGCGGGCCGGAATGATCATCAGCGAACTGGACCAGTACGTTGCGGCAGGCTCGAAACTGCTGGTGGTCACAGCTGAGCCGGAAGCCGAAGCTGAACTGGTCGAGGTGCGTTCCACCACGGTCCATCAGCAAGTCGAGTTCCGGCAGGGTGACATCACCGACCGGCGACTTCTAGAGGCGCTCAAGCCTGGCGAGTTCGACCACATCATTACCCTATCGAGTTTCGAGACTCAGGGCGTTCAGCAAGCCGACGGCCGCACCCTGGTGACCTTGTTGCACCTGCGGGACATGGCCAGCCGCGCCGACCAGGATTTTTCGATCGTTTCAGAAATGCTCGACGTCCGCAACCGGGAACTGGCACAAGTCACGCGGGCCGACGACTTCGTTGTCTCGGACCGTCTGGTAAGTTTGATGTTGTCACAACTCTCGGAAAACAGCGAACTGAAAGCAGTCTTCGATGATCTGTTCAGGGCCGAAGGGTCCGAAATCTATCTAAAGCCGGCGGCAGATTATGTGGCATTGGATAGTCCGTTGAATTTTTATACTGTTCTAGAATCGGCCCGGCGGCGTGGTGAAGTGGCCCTCGGTTACCGTCTCAAGAGCGAATCGGAAAATCCCCAGCAGTCTTACGGTGTGCATCTCAATCCACACAAAGCCGGAAATATTCGCTTTTCCAGTCAAGACCGGGTCATTGTCCTGGCAGAGAATTAAAGCATTTGTTACAATAGAATCTTGGGATGAGTGTATTTGAATCAATACTGAAGCTCTAGGTGTGACACAGCGTTAAGGGCAATGCCGGTAAGTTAAGGGGGCAAAGTGGGTGTTGACGCTGTCAAGCTCAAGGATGGACTTTGGCACCGCACTGTTCCCAACGGCCTGCGACCCGCCGCTTGACCACCAGGGCACCTTCGCTTCGAGCCTGACTGGACGCTTGCCACACGATCTGGAGCACCTTGCCGGTGACATCGCCTTGCTGGTGCTCTCTAAACGACGACCGCGCTCTTCCCCCGAGCCGTCAACATCAAGATGACCCGCTCCCCGAGAAAAGGACATGCCGCACGCCTTCGTCTTCTTAACTTACTGGCATTGCGGTTAAGGCGACACAACCCTAGCGCTGCCTGCGACACGGCGACCCACCCAAAAGCCTCTTCAGACGTGGCCTTAATGCCCTGCGTACCGTACTGAGCAAGCCAAAAAGTAGCTCTGGGAGAGGATTTCCCCTCTTCCTTACTACTTTTGACCACTAGAGAGCTTACCTACGCTTTGAGGGCCTTCGGCACGGTGCGGCTGAGGTGCTGAAATAGCGGTCCGTGTCCGGTCTACAACCTCGCCCAGTCGACATTGCAGATGGCTTCGCCCCGGCCCACCCGACGGGCGTAACGTTTAAAGATCTCCATGTCCCCCGCCGCCTCAAGCTGCTCGTGCGGCGTGCCAATGCCCCAGGCTTCGGCCAGCACGCCCAGCATCAGCACGTCCCGCAGGCGCAGGAGATCGGCGAGCGCTTCCCGCCAATCTAGGGGCAGTCGACAAACTTCTTGATAGGCGGGCAGGTACACCTCCAGAAAACGCTGGCAGAAGGACGTTACGTCCTCTCCAGCTGGCACCAGCTGGGCCACGCTGTGCAGGCTTACGGCCAGATCATTCAGGAAGAAATGATATTCGCAGTCGTCGAAATCGAAAGCGTAGAGCGTCTGACCGTCCCAGTGAAGGTTGTCGCCGTGCAAGTCCGACTGGATCAGGCCGTAATTCTCCGAGGTGCGCGACCACGCCTTGACTCGCTCGATCAATGCCTGACCACGCTGCTGCTGTTCGTCCAAACCAGGCGGCAAACGCCGCAGATCGAGCACGGGTTCGGTGTGCCAGTGCCGTCGCCGAGGCAGCTGTGAAGCTGGAAAATAGCGCCGAGACAGCCTATGGAGTTGTCCTGTCAGCCGCCCCCAGGCGTGGATCACGGCTGGCGTCAGGTGCTCGGCGAGCAGCGGGTGTCCGGGGACGCGGGCGAAGGCATAAGCCAGCCAGTCTCCTCCCTCCGCGTCAGCGGACACCTCCACCCAGCGGCCCGCCTGGGACGGCAGGGGGCGGGCGACGGGAAGATGATGGTCGGCCAGGTGGCGGACGAAATGCAGTTCGGCCTCAATGAATGCTTTCTCCCGGCGCAGGGTGTGGGTCAGCTTCAAGATCTGCTGCGGCGTGGCAAACACAGCGCTCTCAAAGCCACCCAGGGCCTGTGCGTCCTCCATTTCAAAGCGGGCCAGCAGGAGCGGTACGACGCCTGTAATTGATTTTCGCGCGATGGCAGGCAGCATAAAACCACCCTACCCGCCGCGCTGTCTGAAGGGATCAGCCAGTCAGCGTAGGTACTGGGATCATTCAAATCTTGTGATCGGGGCAAGTGTCAGATGAGACTCTCAGACCGTCAGTCGAGCGTGAAATCGGGTGGACTTTTCGCCGTGCTTATCGCAGTTTCAAGCCTCTAGCCTGATGTCCAGTTGGGGTACACTTCAACTGGCCAACTATGATCGTAATGATCTATAACAAGTTGGCTTTTTTTGCGGTACGAGAACTTCCGCGAATGACCAGTCTTACAGGCACGGTCACGTGTGCACGCTCCGCAACGCGTGGATGCAGCAAAAGCCTTACGGCCTCGCGGCCCAGAACTTCTTTGTCCACCACAACCGTCGTCAGGGACGACTGACTGAAGCTCGCCGCCGAGATGTCATCGAAGCCCACGACCGCTACGTCCTCTGGGATGCGCAGGCCCTGCCGAGCACACTCTTGCAAGGTGGCGAGCGCTGAGCGGTCATTGAAAGCGAAAACGGCGTCGGGACGGGGCGTCAGTGCCAGAAGCTGGGCGGCCGCCGCGAGATTCCCCTCGTCCGTGTCCTCGCTCCGGCGCACCATCAGACCGGCGTCCGGTGTGCGCCCGGCGTCGAGCAGCGCCTGCCGGTAGCCTTCCTCCCGTTGCTGAATGCTGTAGTGCTCTTCAGGGCCGGTCAACATGGCCACGCGACTCCTGCCGATAGCGATCAGATGCTGCGTTGCCTGATACGCGCCGGAAATGTTGTCGGTGTTCACTGTAGGGAGACCGGGCGCGTCATGGTCCACCAACACCACTGGCTTACCAGCCCGGAGAATCTCTGTTAGAAGATCTGGCTCCCAGTACCCGGCACAGATGAGTCCATCCACTTCCAGAAGCGCGATCAGCTGCCCAACTTCCTGGCGAGAACCCACCGAGGAGTAGGTAAAGGCCACAGCTGAGTTCCGGCAGGCCATCTCCACGCCGTGGAGCACCGGAAAATAAAAGGGATTACTGGCCGGGCCGGAATGGGATTCGTGGAGCAAGAAGCCCAGTCGGCGCACCTTGACGGGCCGTAAGTTGGAGTGGTCGTATCCCAGATTCGCAGCGACGCTCAGCACATGCTGGCGCGTTTCCTCAGTCAGGCCCGCCTGACCTTTGAGCGCACGCGAGACTGTACCGGGCGACACACCGGCACGCGCAGCAATATCGCGGACAGTCGGACCGATGGCAATTTTGCTTCGCTTGCTCACTACGTTTAGTGTACGGCGTGAGCGGCGCACGGCTGGAATATTACCCTGGGCCGCCTGATGATGGAGCGCCGCTTTGACAGCCAAAGACCAAAGGTGCTACGCTCCATGCAAGTTTACTAAACAAAAGTAGTTGTTGAATTTCGCCCCACGTCTGGAGACAGGCGCAGGAGTTCTATGACCCAGGTCCTTGAGTCGCTCCGTTCTCTTCAATCCGACTGGCAGGTCCGGGCCATCGAGCCTGGTGACCCGCGTGCTCCCAAGGAAAGCCTGCCCGCGACCGTACCTGGTACTGTCCATCTCGATCTGCTTCGGCACGGTCTGATCCCTGACCCCTTCCTTGGGATGAACGAAGCTGAGGTGCAGTGGGTCGGAGATACCACCTGGGAGTACGCCACAGAGCTGGTCTTTACGCCGGGTGAACTCGCCGCCCCGCATCTCGACCTTTGTCTGGACGGCCTGGACACGCTGTGCACCGTCACCCTGAACGGCCAGGAGCTGTTGCGTTCGGACAATATGTTCGTTCCGCACCGCATCGGCATCCGGGAGCTCGCGCGGCCCGGCGGGAACCTCCTGACCTTGCGCTTTGACCCGGTCATCCCGCATGGCCGCGCCCTGGAAGCCGAACATGGACGGCGGGCTGCCTGGAACGGCGATGTCAACCGCGTCTACCTCCGCAAGGCCCAGTACCACTACGGCTGGGATTGGGGGCCGACGCTCCTCACCGCCGGGCCCTGGAAGGACATCAAGGTGCAGGCCTACGCCGCACGTCTGGACGAGGTGGGTACCGTCCTGACTGTTCAAGACGATCTGTGCCGCGCCAAGCTCAAGGTGGACGTGACCACCGCTGGCACCGCGCAATCCGGCGACACCATCGAGGTAGAACTCCTCGCTCCAAACGGTGAGGTCGCGGCGCACTCGGTTCTGTCAGGAGTTGACGTTCACAAGGCGCTGGACGTGCCGACTCCACAGCTATGGTGGCCGCGCGGCTACGGGGAGCAGCCACTTTACACCGTCCGTATCGTTTTGAAGCGCGGCGGAGTCGTTCTGGACCATGTCCAGCGTCGCCTGGGTGCCCGGCACCTGCGCCTCGCCCAGGAGCCCGTGGCGGGCGAGGCGGGAACGAGTTTCACCTTCGTCGTGAATGGAGTGCCCATCTTTGCGGGCGGCGCGAACTGGATTCCGGAAGACTTGCTGCTCAACCGCGTGACGCCCGAGCAGTACCGGGAACGCCTCCAGCAGGCCGCCGACGGCCAGATGGTCATGATCCGGGTCTGGGGCGGCGGAATCTACGAGGCCGACGTGTTCTACGACACCTGCGACGAGTTGGGCCTGCTCGTCTGGCAGGACTTCCTGTTCGCCTGCGGTATGTACCCGGCCTACCCGGCCTTCCTCGACTCGGTGCGGGCCGAGGCGCAGGCCGCCGTGTCCAGATTGCGCCACCACGCCTGCCTGGCGCTGTGGTGCGGCAACAACGAGGATTACCAGATTGCCGAATCGGTCGGTGCGTCCGGGCCCGGGGGCGACGCCCACACCTTCGATGCCCTGGCTATTTACGAGCACCTGCTTCCAAAAGTCGTGCAGGCCATGAATCCCGAGGTGCCGTACTGGCCCGGCAGTCCCAGCGGCGGCCGTAGTTCCAGCGATCCCACCATCGGGGACAAGCACACCTGGGAGGTGTGGCACGGCGCGATGGCCCCGCACCGGGATTACGGTGAGTACGAGGGCCGCTTCGTGAGCGAGTTCGGCCTGCAATCCGCGCCCAGCCTGCACGTCATCCAGGCGTTCACCGGTCCGAAGGGAAGGCAGCCGCACAGCGCCGAGTTCGAGCACCACAACAAGGCTGCCGACCCGCATGGCCGCAGCGACGGCTCCCGGCGGATCGCCGCTTACCTGGCCGACAGCCTCCAGCCCGCGCGAACCTTCGAGGAATACGTCTACCAGACGCGCCTGGTGCAGGCCGATGCGATGGTCAGCGCCTACCGCGCCTTCCGGGGCCGCTGGGGCCATGACGGTGCCCGGGCGGTGTCCGGCGCACTGGTCTGGCAACTCAACGACACCTGGCCCGCCATCAGCTGGGCAATCATCGACTCGGCGGGCCTGCCCAAGCCCGCTTACCACGCCATCCGGAGGGAACTGGCCGCGCTGGCCGTGCAGGCCCGCCGGGACGGCCAGGGGCTGACGCTGTGGGTCGTCAGTGCCGCAACGCAGCCGCACGATCTGGAGGTGTGCTTGGACGTCTACACACTGGGCGGCGACCACCTTCGTACTCAGCGCTGGTCCGTTCGAGCAGAGTTGAATGCCGTGACTCCGCTGGAATCAACCGAACTCCCGGAGGATGCGGTGGCGTTCCTGCGCTTGCTCAACCGGGGTGAGGAAATCAGCCGCGCGGCCCTGTGGCCGGAGCCACTCAAGCACTTTGATCTGCCGGACCCGCTGCTGAGCGCCACACTGTCGGGCCGGAGGCTGACGGTCAAGACGACCCTGCCCGCCAAAGGCGTCTGGGTGGACGCCGCTGCCGCCCGGCCCAGTGACAACCACCTCGACCTTCAGCCTGGCGAGAGCGTCACGCTGGATCTAGACGCCGACGTGGAGCCCGCCGACATCAGCGTCCGCGCGGTGGGGAGCGCCGCACCGGTTCTACTGGAGACTTTGCCCACACCGCGCTGAGCGGGGGCTCACTCAGCGGGCCTCCAGCACCTCCAGCATCACGCCGAGGGTGGCCTGCGTGTCGAAATAGGTGTAGGTCCAGCGGCCATCGCTGGACGAGCCCTGCTGAACCCTACTGATGTTGTGGGCGGCAAAGTGCTCAATGACGCGTTGCGTGTCCGGCACCCGGAAGGCGATGTGGTGGGCTCCCGGACCCCGCTCGTCCAGGAACTGCCGCCAGGCGCTGGGTGACGGTCCAGGCTCGAAGATCTCCAGCTGGATCTGCCCCAGTTGAAAGATCGCGAGTTCGGCTTCGGTGGCCAGCGGCGCTCCCTGGAACGTCGCGTGCTCGTCGTCATCCGAACGGATCTGCACCCAGTGGGCTTCGGGCAGGTCCAGCACCTCGCGGTAAGCCTGAGCGGCGGCCTGGGCGTCGCGCACGATCAGCCCGACCTGCATCAGGTCTACTGAGCCGAGGCCGCGCTCAGCGGGCCAGGGCAGCGGTAGGGCAGGCGCACCCGCCTCGTAGTGTTCCAGCAGTTCCACCGTGACGCCGAGGCGCTGGTCGGTTGCCAGATAGGTGTACATTCCGCTGCGCCCAGTGAACAGCCCCTGCTGCGTGACGGCGTAGCCGTGATCTTCAAAATGGGCCGCCGCCGGAGCGCTCCTGGGCACGTGAAAGGCGATGTGGTGCAGGCTCGGGCCGTGAGATTGCAGGTGATCCATCCAGATGCTGCCCTCGTCGAGCGGCTGCAAAAGTTCGAAGGCCACGCTCCCCAGCATGAAGCTGACGATGGCGGCGCGGGCGTCCATCGGCTCTGCGTGATAGGTCGCGCGGGTGTGGTCGTGGGCGCGGGTGATCTGCACGTCGCTGGGCACGTCAACGGCCAGGAGGCGGCGATACTGCTCGGCGGCCCGCTCCAGGTCATCGACAATCACGCACACCTGCAAGATCCGGGTATCGGGAAGGTGGGGGACGGACATGAAACTCCTCCTGTAGGAAGGCGGCGTCAGGGATGGTAGCCGAAGGGATTGCCCTCGTCGGGAATCAAGGCCTGAACGCGGCTGCTAATCGCCGTCAGCTCGTCCAGCACCCCGAGCGGGAGCGGCGCGGCCAGCGCCCGGACGTTGGCCTCCACCTGGGCAGGCGAGGCAGCGCTGACCAGCACCGACGACACGCTGGGCCGAGTGAGCAGCCAGCGCAGCGCCAACGTCGCCAGCGGCAGCGAAGCGCGGTGGGCCACCGCTCCGAACGCCTGAACACTGGCATGAACTTGAGGCCAGACCTCCGGACGGAAGAGGGCAATCGACCAGCGCTGATCGTCCGGCGCGAAGGTCAAGGCCCGGCTGTAGCGTCCCGAGAGAATTCCGTGGGCCAGGGCGCTGTAGGCCACAACCGCGATGTCCTGCTCGGCGCAGTACGGCAGAACGTCGCGTTCCGGGAAGCGCCACAGCAGGTTATAGCCGACCTGGCAGGCGTCGATCCGGCCAACCTCGGCCAGTTGCTGCATCTGCGCCACGCTGAAGTTGCTGACCCCCACCGCACCGATCAGCCCGCGCTGCCGCGCCGTTTCCAGGCCCTCCATCCAGGGGCGCAGGTCCTGGCCGGTCCGGGGCCAGTGCAGGTAGTAGAGATTGATCCAATCAGTCTGAAGCCGCCTCAAGCTGGCTTCGATGGCATGGATCACGGCGTCCGCGCTCACCTCGTCGAGGTTGACCTTGGAGGCCAGGAACACTGCCTCTCGGCGGCCAGGCTGGGCCTTCAGGAACTGCCCCAGGCGGCGTTCGGAGTCGCCCCCGCCGTAGTCCGTCGCGGTGTCGAAGTGGGTGATGCCCTGCGCCAGCGCCGTTTCCAGCGCGGCCTGAAGCCCGGCCTCGTCGTGTGCGCCGTAATACGAGCCGCCCATGCCCAGCGGGAAGGAGGGAAAGGGCCGCGATGCCGTCATCGTTGCGTCGGCATTCAGATCGCCGGATCGCCGTAGGTATACGACACGAAAGCAATGGACTGGTCGTCGGGACTCCACGAGGGCACGTTCAGGGTGCCCTGCCCGCCGTACAGATGCGCCACAACACGCACCGCGCCGCTGGCGACGTCCTGCTCGCGAATCGAGACCCGCTCGTTGGGCGGATGCTTGGCGGCCTGCACGCTGGGCGGGTAAGTCACGTACACCATCCGGGTGCCGTCCGGCGACAGGTGCGCGAACCAGTCGTTGTCGTCGCCGAAACTGACCTGCTCCTGTCCGCTGCCGTCCGGGCGCATCCGCCAGATCTTCATGCGGCCGGTGCGGGTGGAGTTGAAGTAGATGAACTCACCGTCCGGGCTGTATTCCGGGCCGTCGTCCAGGCCGGGAGTGTCGGTCAGCCGGGTCTCGGGGCCGCCGCTGGCCGCAATGGCGTAAACGTCGTAGCTGCCGCCGCGTTCCGCGCAGTACACCAGGGTGCTGCCGTCCGGTGACCAGCCGTGCCAGTACGAGGGAGCCTGGTCGGTGATTTTCCGGGGAACGCCGCCGCCAGCGTCCACCACATAGATCTGTGAGCCGGGAGCGCGGCCTTCCTGCTCGGTGTGACTCGAGAGGGCCAGCAGGGTGCCGTCGAACGACAGGCCATGATCATTGTTGTTGGCCTGCACGTTTCCGGTATTCAACACAGTGGGCGGCCCCGCTTCCAGGTCAAAGCGGTAGATGCGGCCCTCCTGGTTGTAGAGCAGGTGCTGTCCGTCCCGCGACCAGTTGGGGGCCTCGAAATGCTCCGGCCCGGCGTAGAGCACGCGCCGGTGTCCGGTGGCGACGTCCAGCACTTCCAATCGGCTGGGCGAGGGCTGCTCGTAGCCGTCCACACCGGGGCCAGCCGCAACGTCGACCCGGACGTTGCGAAAGATGGCCGTCTCGGTCACGTCCGTTTCGTGGGCGCAGACGTACAGGCCCGCGTAGATCTCGCCGTCAAGGCCGATCTGAATACGGCCCGTCTCGACGAGCGGTTCATCCAGGCGGGCCGCCCGCATGATGATGTCCGCGCCCGAGCGTTCGAGTTGCACGGTGTGCGCTCCGGCGAAGGGGGCCACCACCTCAGCGGTCTCGGCCCCCAGAGTGGGGCGGTACTGCAAGGAAGTCAGGCCGTCACCGTGCACGGCAGCGTCGGCGTGGACCGAATCACCCTCCAGGGCGCGGCGAAACATGATGCCCCACTTGCGGTGGGCATTTTTGCCGTCTCCGAGGAACTCGGCCTGCGCGGTGATCATGAAGTCGCCCGACATCTGCCGGGCAGCGTAGTGAAATTCGTCGTCACGGTGCCAGATGTTCAGGCCGCTGCCGGTCAGGGTGTAAGTCTGCGCCTGCGGGTCGTAGGTGGTCTGTCCCGGCAGCCGCCGGGTGCCCACGTCGGTGACGGTGTCGAATGCTCCTGTGCCGCTGTGCATGCTTGGCTCCTGCAATGATGTGGGGCGATAAAAAAGGCATGGGAAAGCGCTGCGCTTCCCCGCTGCCTATGAAGTCGGAAGTCAGCCGGTTACTGAAAGACCTCGTCGTACTTGGCCTGAAGCTGCGCGATGAAGTCGTCGGCGGTCATGGTCGGCGTGTTCCAGAAGGCGTCGGCGAGGTCGGCGTAGGCTCCGGCCCAGTCGGGGTCCATGGTGATGTTGCGCACCGGATGCCCGAAGCCGGGTTTGGCGATCGAAGCCAGCACCAGCTTGGCGTGCTTGTCGATGCCGGCGCTGGCGTCCAGGCGAACCGGGGTGCTTCCCTTGATCACGCTGAAGCGCTCGGTGATGTTCTTTTGCAGCATGGTCTTGAACAGGGCTTCCTGAGCCGCTTTCTTCTCCGGCGTCTTGGGGTTCAGGAAGGTCTCCTCGTCGACCGTGACCTGCACGCCCGCCGCGCCGGGAATCAGGCGCGTGTCGAAGTCGGTGCCGATCTTCTTCTTGGCCGCCAGGAACTCGCCTTTCATCCAGTCGCCGTGCATCTGCATCAGCGCGTCGCCCCGGATCACCATGGCGGTCGTGTCGTTCCAGTTGCGGTTGGCGCTGCCGGGGTCGGCATTCTGCTGGATTTTGCGGTAGTACGCCAGCGCCTGGCGCATCTCTTTGGAATCGATGGACGCGCGGTTGGGCTTGAGGCCGAAGAGGTCATCGTAGAGTTTGCCGGAGACCTGCACGACCATCGAACCGAGCAGGTAATCGAGCTGCCACTTCTGGGCACCGATGGCCAGCGGCACCAGGCCAGCCTTTTTGATCTTGGGAAAGTCGGCGAACATCTGGTCGATCGTCTTCCACGACGCGGGATTCACGCCCGCCTTCTTGGCGGCGGCGATATTCCAGAAGAGGGTGCCGACGATGTGGACTGTCAGCGGCGCGCTGACGACTTTGCCGTCCACCGTCATGGCGTCCTTCACGGCGGGCGGGATGTACTTGTCGACGCCGAGGGTGTTGTAGTAGGCGGTGAAGTCGCGCAGCAGCCCCTGCTTGAGGAGTTCGCGGCGCAGCTGGACGTTACTCTCGATGAACACGTCCGGGGGGTTGCCGCCGGTGAGCATGTTGATCAGTGGAATGCTGGCCCCAGTGTCGTGCGCGACGGTGATGTCCTTCCAGACGCCGCCCTGCGACTGAAAAGCGGTGCGCACAACGTTCAGGGCTCCGAGCTCGGCCGGGGAGGACCAGTTGTTGAAAACGACCAGTTCCCCCAGTTTCTGCTGAGCGGCGTACCCCACGCCAACGGCCAGGGCCAGGGTTGCGCTAAGGACGAGAGCTTTTTTCATGTGGGTCTCCTTGTGAAGCCAAGCTGAAATCGGGTTGAAACGGTCGCTGAACGAAGTGGGGGCGCTACAGCCGAAGCGTGCTGGCCCGGTCGAAGATCGACGCCTTGGAGAGGTCAATCGCCAGCGGGAGCAACTCATCGGTCTGCGCCCCGGCCACCTCCGAGGGGTTGAGGCTCGCCACGAGGTCGGTCTGGCCGAGGGTGCAGTAACACATCACGGTGGCCCCGAGCGGCTCGACGAGGCTCAGCAGGGTCGGGTAGGTGGGTTCGTTTCCCAGCGGGACGTGCAAATGCTCAGGACGAATACCGAGGATGACCTCCTGCCCACTGCGGGGCGCGGTGATGAACGGATACGAGCTGACATCGAAGCGGATACCGTCGCCAGTCACCACCTGAATGCCGCCGTCCAGGGCGATGCGCCCGTCCACAAAATTCATGGGCGGCGAACCGATGAAGCGGGCCACGAAGGTGTTGGCGGGCCGGTCGTAGAGTTCCTCGGGGGTGGAAATCTGGGAAAAGGTGCCGCTGTCCATCACGGCGACGCGGGTGGCCAGGGTCATCGCCTCGACCTGGTCGTGGGTGACGTAGACGAAGGTGCTGCGCAGCTTCTTGTGGAGTTTCTTGAGTTCGATGCGCATCTCGGTGCGGAGTTTGGCGTCGAGGTTCGAGAGCGGCTCGTCGAACAAGCAGATGTCCGCGTCGCGCACCAGGGCGCGGCCGATGGCAGCACGCTGGCGCTGCCCGCCGGAAAGCGTGGCGGGCTTGCGGTGGAGCAGCTCACGGATTTGCAGCAAGTCGGCCGTCTCGTTGACCTTCTGCTCGATCTCCGCCGGGCTCTTTTTCTTCATGCGCAGGCAAAAGGCCATGTTGCCGTACACCGTCTTGGTGGGGTAAAGCGCATACGACTGAAAGACCATGGCGATGCCGCGCTCGCTGGGATCGGCGTTGGTCACGTCGCGCCCGGCAATCTCGATGCGGCCCCCCTCGACGTCCAGGAGACCGGCAATGCAGTTGAGCAGCGTGGATTTGCCGCAGCCAGACGGGCCGAGCAACACCAGAAACTCGCCGGAGCCGATGTCGAGATTCAGGTCCTTGAGGATGTGGGTGTGGCCCTGGTAGATCTTGTCCAGGTGCCGGACGGCGACGGTCGACATGTGGACTCCTCAGCCCTTCATGGCCCCGGCCGTGATGCCGCGGATGAAGAGCTTGCCCGAGATGAAGTAGATGACCAGCGGCGGAATGGCGGTCAGCAGCGCTGCGGCCATGTAGATGTTGTAGGTGCGCACGCCCGTCTGCGTCTGGGTGATGTTGTTGAGGTTGACCGTCATCGGGTAGGACTGCACGTTGCCGAAGGTCAGGCCGATCAGGAAGTCGTTCCAGATGCCGGTGATCTGCATGATCGCCACGACCACCAGGATGTTCGGGGAGAGCGGCAAGATCACGTGCACGAAGGTGCCGAGAAAGCGCCCGCCGTCGATGCGTGCGGCCTTGATCAGGTCCTGGGGAATCGAGGAAAAGAAGTTTCGGAAGATCATGGTGAGGATCGGCAACGCCAGGATGGTGTGCACCACCGAGACCCCGAACGAGGTGTTGTAGAGCTTCAGGGCGACCGTCATCTTGATCAGCGGGTACATGATGATCGGAAAGGGAATGAAGGCGCACACCAGCAGCAGCGAGAGCAGCAAGTTGCCCATCTTGACCCGCCAGAAGGCCAGGGCGTAGCCGCAGATCGAGGCGATCGACACCGACATGATCAGGCTCGGCACCAGAATCAGCACCGAGTTCCAGAAGCCGGATTTCAGACCGGTGTTGGTAAAGCCGCTGGCCGCTTTGTTCCAGGCGGTGTCCCAGGCGTCAAAGTTGGGGTGCTGCGGCAGGGCGAAAATATGCCCGAGCCGGATCTCGTCCATGGATTTCAGGGACGTGACAATCATGACGTAGAGCGGCAGCGCGAATAACAACGCAAAAAACACCAGAATCAGGAAGGTGGTGACCTTCGCTCCACGGTGCTTGACCGGAATGGCGTTGGGCAATGTCATCGCCACGCTGGGGCGCGGGACGGCGGTCACGCCTTTCTCCGGCGCAGCCCCAGGTTGATCAGCGGCAGGGCCACCAGAAAGGCCACGACGATCAGCAGTAAGACGGTGGAGCCCGCTGCGCCCAGCGCGATGAAGCGCCGGTTGATGTACATGTCCACGATGTAGTAGGACGGCAACACCGAGTGCCCGCCCGGCCCGCCGTTGGTCATGGCGACGATGATGTCGTAGGCCTTGACCGCACCGATCGAGAGCAGCACCAAGCTGGTCAGGAAGGTGAAGCTCATCATCGGGATGATCACTTCCAGGTACATGCGGTATTTCGGGATGCCGTCGATGCGGCTGGCCTGCCAGACCTCGTGGTCAATGCCTTTGAGGCCAGCCGAGCACAGCACCATATAAAAGCCGGTGCTCTGCCACACCGACGCGACGATCAGCGCGTACATCACCTTCTGCGGATCGGCCACCCAGTTGAAGACGAAATCGCGGGCCCCCAGATCACGCACGAACTGTTGCAGGCCCAGGGTCGGGTTAAACAGCCACTGCCACACCAGGCCGGTGATGATCAGAGAGATGGCCATGGGGTAGAGATAGATGGTGCGGAATATCCCGGCTCCGGGCACGTCTCCTTCGAGCAGGACCGCCAGGAAGAAGCCCAGCACCAGACTGAGGAGGCTCCCCAGGGCGAAGATCGCCAGATTGTGCAGGGACAGCGCCCAGAGGCTGTCTTTGAACAAGCGCAGGTATTGCCGCAACCCGACGAAGGTCATGTCCGGAAAGATCTTGCTGGCGGTGAAGGACATGACCACAGACCACAGAGTTGAGCCCAGGTAGAAGACCAGAGCCGCGCCCAGTACCGGCAGGGCGGCAATCGTTGCGGCGTGTTTGTGGGTGAAGGCCTCTTGTCTGGGCGTCGCAGCCCGGATCACTGATGGTCCCATTCAGGGGGCAGCGTTGTGCAGGTGAGCCGAAAACCGTTCAGGGGTACGTCAACAGGCGTCACGTTGCTCTTCACTCCTTTTGAATGGGGAGATCACAGGACAATGGGAGCACTTGGCGCTCCTCACAACATTTGGGTTTAGTAAACATTAAGAGCCTACCTCTGGACTAGGAGCATGTCAAGGTGAGCGGGTGAACGCTCTGCCGCTGCCGGTCTCTTCGAGCATCTGAAGGCGCAAATTGCCCACGGAGCTCAAGATCATCAAGAAGAGGTGCAGCTTCTGCAGGCACCCTTGCCAGACAAGCACAGATTGTTGTCACGCCGACCGCGGCATCACGTTCGGATCAGCAGCAGGCTCGTTCGATACGAAATTCGCAAAGGACTGACCTCCAGATGCTGAGCCACGCGAGTCATTTCCAGGCGCACCAGGTTGTACACCACGGCCAGCGCGAAGAGTTCCTGACCAATTCGATCAGGTGTCTGTGAGCGCAAGTCCTCGAGCCGTTCCAGAGTATGTGTGCGCAGCTCATCAAATCCGGTTTCGAGTTTCCAGCGCTGATGGTACAGCGCTAAGATTTCGGCAGCTGGGTAGCGGTCGGCGTCCAGCATCGACGTCAGGAGCCACTGTGGCTTGAAGCCCGGGATGACGCGCAGGGGCATGTTGCGGGGCAAGGTGGGGTCAGACCTGCGCGCAGGTCTGCGAAAGGGAACCTCGGCAATAGCCTCATTTGGCCCCAACACCTCCAATAACGTCCAAACCAGGTTGCTCCTGGCTCGAATGAGCCAGTGGCGCTCTTCCCCTCGTTGTTGGTGGCGGTAAAACCGCCCGTCGGCCATCAATCCCCGGTCGACCATCAGCACACATGATCGAGCAGGTGCTGGTCGAAGCTGCTGGAGAGCGAGGAGTCGCTCTCCGTATACGCACCAACCTTCAGATCCAGCAGGTAATGCGACCCCAGGGACATCAGGCCAACGACTCGGGCTTGCGGATACGCACTTTCACGGTGTCCACCACTTGAAGGCAGGCTGAAGTGCGCGTGGTTCTCTTCGCTGTCCGGCACCCGGAGGGTCGTGCCGTCAATGCCGAGGACCGCCAGGCCACGCCAACGGTGCGCTTCAAGGGGTTCATGACCATGACGTGTCACGACGGCGTCGAACAGGTTCTTGAGAGGGGCAATACCAAGTCGGTCACGCGCCTGTACCAAGGCCGCCGAGCTGATAATCGTCTGCCCGTTGGGATCAGGAAGGACCAGATGCAGATGGTCACATGCCGCCTGAATTGACCGGTCGCGCAGGAGCGCCATGCCGAGCATCAGCCACACCGCGCGTTCTGCGGCGAGCTTCCGGCGACGAACCGAAGCGGTTCCCGTCGCTTCAAGAGCTTGCGTTACCAACGCAGCGTCAAGGCTCGTAGCGAGGGTGCCCTGGTGGTCAAGTGGCTGGTCGCGGGCCGTGGTCAACAGTGCGTTGCCGAGGTCCATCTTCATTTTGACAGCGTCGACATCCCGCCTTGGCCCCTTGACTTACCGGCATTGGGGTTAAAGCAACAAAATCCACTTCTCAGCCACGCCGAACAGTGAACACGGGTGCCGACGTGGCAAACAGCAGCCGGCAGCCTGCGGGCATCAAGTAAGCGTGTTCACGCCGGGCCGAGAGGCGGTCCTCGAATAGCCCATCGGTGAAGATGAGCATCGGTGTGTCAGCATGCACGCCGTCACTTTCCTCGGCGAGCTGATCGACCAGTTGCAGGGCCGGGACCAAAGAGGTGCCGCCGCCACCAGTGAGCTTGACCCGCTCGCCCGCACGCCACGGCGCGCTCCAGCCGTGATCCGTCACCCCAGCGTCACACGACAAGACCCGCACCCGTTCGATGCCCAGCACCTGACAGGTGGTGCGTACACCGCCCAGCGCCTCAGCCAGGTCACGGTCGGAAACCGAACTCGACGTGTCGACCACCAGCACCAGTGCGTGACGCGGCCCCGGTTCCTGGCGGTCACGGGCTGGGCGCGGCTCCATGGGGTTTAGGGTCGAGCGGCGCGACGGACGTGCGTAGCTGCGCCGCCGCACTCGGGTAGGCACCACCGATGCCAGGTAAGCCTGCAGTGCCGGACGCCAGGGAACCGGTGCCGCAGCGCGCTCGGCCAGTTCGCGGCTCAGGCCAGCCGGCAGGCTGCCGGCCCAGCGGAGGGCCTGAGCGTCCTCCATGCCCCGGGCGGCCGCCTCACGCCACAGACGATCCTCATCCTCGGACATGGCGCGCGCGGCGTCCTCGCCAGGCTCGATCATATCGGGCAAGCCCTTGCCGCGCAGTGACGGCGCGCGGCGCCACCGGCTCGGATCGTCCAGCAGCCGCAGGTAGATCGCCTCGGCTGACGGCAGCCTAGACAGTTCGTCGTAAGGCGCGCCGGGCGGCGGGGTACCGTAGGCCATTTCCCTGAGCCAGCCAGCCAGCAGCAGGTCGCAGGCCAGATTCCAGAGTGGGGCGTCCTTTTCCTTTGCCCGCGCTGGGTGGCCGAGCAGCAGGTGAAGCGCCAGTTCGGCGAAGGCGTAGCGCAACTCGTCACGGTCCCAGCCAGCCCCCAGGTTGACATACACAGTCTTCGTCTCGGTAGAGAGCGCGACCCCGGAAACCCGCATCCGTAGGCAGCGCAGCGGATCGAGTTCGAGCTGGAGTCCAGAGAGGGTTGGACGCAGGTGGGGGATCTCCTGGCCGACCTCGCTCCAAGCCAGGAGTACCCGATCGACCCGTTGTTCGTTGGCCTCGTTGTTCTTGACGCCGCGAACTCCCGCCAGCACGGGCTTGAGGGCGACCGACAGCTCACCCATGGCGCGAGCCAGGCCGCTGGGCGGCACGGCCTCGTTTCCGCCGGTACTGAGCCGTTCGTTGGCACTCTTCATGGCGGCCAGGCGTGAGGCGCTGCCGAGTTGGTAGGCCAGGCGCGAAACGGTCGTGCTGCGGCGCAGCTTCTCAGCGCGTTGCCAGGTCGCCTCGACTTCGGGGTGCCCGAAGGCCCAGTCGACGTGGAGCTCCGGCGGAGGTGATGACGCTGACCCCGCTCCACGGCGTGTTCTGGGCACCTGCTTTTCCGGCACCCCGACTCTAGCCCTGCCCTGCACGGAGCGGGCGATCCGGCGGAGTATCCCGGCGATTTCTGAAGGTGCTCCCCCCAGGGCGTCGAGGGGCACCACGCCCGAGACGTCGAGCATCGGACCCCAGGGCTCAAGCTGCCGGACTTCAAAGCGCGCGTTCTGGACGGCCTGTAGCGCGGCCTTCCAACCCAGGCGGCCAGTATCAGGGCGTCGCATCCCGGCCCAGCGTCCGCACCGCTCGGAGTCCTCGCTAAACGCTGGCCCCAGTTTGCGGGCGTGCAGTTCACCGTCGGCGACGACGACCATTGCCGCCGAGGCAAGTTGAGTCAGCTCGTCTAGGCGAGCCTGATCGGTCACGTCGCGCCACGCCTGACCCAGATGCTCGGCCGCCAGGGTGCCGGCCACCCAGCGCGCAGCGACGCGGGGAAGGTCCAACTCCACCGCGCAGCTGGCCAGCGTCTCCAGGTAGTTCCACCAAGCGGCATTGTCTCCGGCGTGGAGCAGCAGGCGCAGCGGATCGACGACGATCCAGCCGGCAGCCGATACCGTGACCGGACGCGTTTCGTGGGCTGCCCGGCCCGCGTTCATGGCCCTCGGCGCGACGATGGCCT
>Ga0160427_10000802_pt1 | contig 19088 bp, 28 predicted proteins | sample SolpanmetagenomL_FD_108194 | JGI IMG/M metagenome (GOLD analysis project Ga0160427, IMG submission 108194) | Solar panel surface microbial communities from Lawrence Berkeley National Laboratory, California, USA - L | ecosystem: Engineered > Built environment > Solar panel > Unclassified ...
CGGTGGTTCGAAGCCGGGTGTTTTGAGAACGCGGTGCACGACTTGCGCCTCCTCAGCCGCGTTCAACAGCAGCGTGCCGGTGAGCCCACGGCGATCATCATTGACAGCCGCACGCTGCAGAGCACACCAGAGAGCGGGCACCGTGCGGGCTTCGATGGTGCGAAGAAGCGCAAGGGCAACAAGGTTCATGTTGCGGTGGATACGCTCGGTCACCTGTTGACCTTGACCACATCGCCAGCCAATGAACAGGACCGGGCACAAGTGGAGGGGTTGTGCCACAACGCCCAGGAACTCACGGGTGGGATGCTCGAAGTGGTGTTTGCAGATCAAGGCGACACCGGCGAACACGCCCTTGAGGCCGCGCAGAAGAGCAACATCGAGTTGATTGTGGTGAAGCGTTCGGACGCTTCACGAGGATTTGTCTTGCTGCCAAAACGCTGGGTGGTGGAACGGTCGCTGGCGTGGTTGTCGCGGTTTCGTCGATTGGGACGGGATCTGGAACGCCTGTCCTCGACCTTGATCGGCTTCCATTTCGTGGCCGCCTGTGTTCTGTTACTGACCAAACTCAGGCCCGTTCTTGGATAGCCAGTCAACCAGCCTCTAGGGAGATTGAAGCGTTCGTGAACCTCAACGGTCAGGTGACGAGTGAGCTGGTAAAGGGTGAGGTTCTCGGACATACCCCCAGCTTTCGGCGCAGCGCGGCGCAGACCCTGATACGCGGCGTGGAGTTCGTGGCGATCAACTTGTACGGCTGGGAGGGCATCAATAGCGCCCGGCGTTTGCGGATAGAGAGCTTGCCTGAACAGTTGCGGGTTGGGTTGTCCAGGCTCCCTGTGCTGGTCGCCGGGAGAGATGATCTCCAGAAGTTGGAGTGACTGCGGCGTTCCAAAGCGGCAGGCCAGGGCGGGGGCTTCTCGTTGCGGACTTGTGACATTTACTGCGGCCAGATCTGCCGACCCTCGACCGTCAGCGTGAACGTCGGCTCGGCCACCGGAGCCTCGTACCCTCGCTGCTCGTGATGCCCGTATAGGGTGAGCTGCTTGCAGCTCACCACATGCATCCAGGTAAGCTTTCCATCCACTTTGCTGCCGGTCTCATCCGCGTGCAGGACAGGCTCTTCAAGGAGCGCAGCTTTGAGCTCCGTCTCAAAAGCAGCCAGACGTCCAGCAGCGACATTCATACTGCGGACAATGGTGCCGTCACTGAGCTTGGCTCCGCATAGGGCCTCCAGAATGTTCGAGGTGCGCTTCAGCGGAACGAAATGCACGACATTCAGATAGACCGCCAGACCGTGGATTCAGGGACCGTACTGCACCTGACCAGGAACGTGGTCTGGAAAAGCAGCCTGTTCGCGGTAGTGACAGGTCGGGCAGATCTTAACCTGGGCGCGGTACTCCACTGCATGCAGACGGATATCTGGCAAGTCCAGGACCTGCCGGGCCAGTTCATTACTGACCGCCACCGTGTCCCAGGTCTGACCACACCCACAATGCCCAGCTCATAGGAAGCGTGACCACCTCCTCAGGATGCTCGACCATCTTCAGCGTCTTGCCTAGGTGACCCGGTTGAGCGCCAGAAGACCGGCCGGTCTTCTGGCGCTCACTCTTAGGAGTCCAGGGCTTGTCCTGGCTCGGAGGCTGATTCGAAGTTGTGCTGTTCAGCCTCAGACACGCTTTGATCTCCTGGAGCTCAACGAGCACTTTGGCCAGCTGAGCTTCCAGTTTTTTGCAGTTCGGGCAGGCGTCATCAGAGATACCCCTACTCTACCTGCTCAGCCAACTCCAGGCCCCCAGTGAGTAGTCACCATGAATTTTCCAAATGGCTTCACGAAACGTCTTGCCAATTTCGAGGACACCTACTCCCCGTGACGACTTCCCCCCTCCGGTTTGCGGGTGCGCGTGTCGGAACTGGGGTGGGGGGTGAAGAGCGGCACGGCCAGCAAGCGCGGCGGCTTTTCAAAGCTGCTGGGTGACCTGCAACTGCTATGCCGCTGCTGCGACCTCGCCAAGAGCGACCGGATATGACCCGCCCTGCCCGCAAGCGCGCCAACGGCATGGGGACCGTTCGCAACTTCCCGTCAGGCCGCTTCCGCTGGGGAATCATGATCGAAGGCCGCCGCTACTCCGGCATGGCCACCAGCAAGACACTCACCCCGCAAGCCCTGGCCGGGATGATCGCGGACGCCACACGCGGCGGCATTGCCGACCCCAGCACCGAAACCGTCAGCAGCTACCTCACCCGCTAGCTCGAAAGCAAGAAGGCCGCCCGCGCTGCCCGCACACCAGATTCAGGATGGCCACCTCCGGCGCTACATCGCCCCCAAGCTCGGCGAGCGCCGACTGCAAAAGATTACCCCCGCCGATCTGCGCCTGCTCTTCGACCACCTCAACGCCTGCGGCCTCGGCGTGTCCAGCCAGCGCCAGCTTCACCAGTTCCTGCTCACAGCGCTCGGTAAGGAGTTCCAGCTGGAACTCGTCACGCGCAACGTCGCCGAGCTGGTACGGCCCAACCCGCCCAAGCGACGTGAGGAAAGCGAGTTGGCGGCCTTCACCCCGCAAGAGGCCGCGTTGTTTCTCGCTGCTGCCCACACAGACCACCGGGGCGAGTGGTTCGTCTTCGCACTCAGCATTGGTATGCGGCGCAGCGAACTCTGCAGCCTGCGGTGACAAGACATCAACTGGAAGGCCAGCACCCTCAGTCTCAGCGAGACGGTGATCGATGACGATGGGCGCGTGATCGTCTCAGCGCCCAAGACCGCCAACAGCAAACGCACCGTCCACCTCTCCCCGGAAAGTATGCAGCTCCTGGCCGTGCACCGGGAGCGTCCAGCCCGGCAGCGCGAGATGCTCGAGGGGCGCTGGCGGGAATCAGGTCGGGGGTTCACCAACATTTACAGCGGCACCTTGCTGCCGAACAAGATGAAGCGCGACATAGCCTACATCTGCGAGGCGGCAAGCGTGCGGACGCTGCCTGTTCACGGCCTGCGCCACACCTACGCTTCCCTGAGTCTGCGGCGCGGCATTCCAGCGGAAGTGGTCAGCAAGCAGTTCGGTCACGCCTCGGTGGCATTCACGTTGCGCCAGTACCGGACGGTGTATGTCGGTGAGCAGGAAGCCTGGGCGCTGAACCTGAGCGACCTGTTGAGATGAACGGTGACGCACGGGTTACGTCGAATGGGATTCTAGATTTGTTTTCACGCTCAGCAGAAACAAAAAAACCCGCACTGGGCGGGCTTTTCTTGTGGTGGGCGGTGAGGGATTCGAACCCCCGACCCGTCGCGTGTAAAGCGAAAAATTCCACCAACCTCTGATGATCTTTCCCGATTTCTCCGCATTTCTTCCGCTTGCGCCTGAGCCTGTTCAAGCTATTCGGAGGGGCATGTCGCTACACAATCGCTACACGAGATTGGCCACCATCTCGCCCGCTTCCTCGATCTCGTCATCGAACACCTGGCGGTAAATGCGCAACGTGATCAGCGGCGAGGAGTGCCCCACCATCCGCGCCACCACTTCCGGCTTCACGCCACGCTTGAGTGCCAGGCTGATGAACGTCACGCGCATATCGTGGGTGCGAATCACCGGCACGCCAGCACGCGCAATCGCCTGACGCCAGGCCCGGCGGGCATTGTCATAGCCGTACATCGTCCCGACTTCTGAAGGAAACAACCAGCCCTGTTCCTGCCACGCTGGTCCTGCCTTCGCCGCCAGTCGCTCACCACGCTCGATCATCGCTTCGACCGTCCGGCGCGCGTCTTGCGGCAGTGGGAAGGTGCGCGTCCCAGCTTCGGTTTTGGTCTTCCCTATTTCCCGCCGCGTACCGGCCCCCGCACCGAGCGTCACGGTCCGTTCGATGCGCAGCGACCCACGCTCCGGCGTGTAGTCGCCCACCCGCAGGGCGAGCAGTTCGCCAATCCGGGCACCAGTCTGCAGACCCAGCTTCCACAGCAGGTACTGGCCGCTCTTCTCGTTGGCGACCAGAAACGTCTGCGCTTGCTCGACGGTCCAGCTGGTACCGGCCTTTCGCGCTGGCTGCCGCTCGATCGTGACGGGCAGGGCCACGTTGCGGGTCAGGTGCCCCAGAGCCATCGCTTCGTTCAGGGCCGAGCGCAGCAGCTGCAGCGCCTTGAGCCGTCCACGGTGAGCGCCAGGCAACTGATCGATCCAGGCCTGCACCTGGGCAGCGGTCAGTTTGTCGAGGCGGATACGCCCCAGTGTGGTGGTGATGCTGCGCGCGAGGTACTTGCGGTCTCGGACTGTGGCGGCAGCGCGGCCCCGGTTAATCCTAACCAGGTGCTGATCGAGCCACTCGCTGACTGTGGCACCGGCCGACAGAATCCCGGCCTGGGTGCCTGCCTCGACGATCAAGGTTGCCAGCAGCTCATGGACGCCGCGCTCAGGATTCGGATGGTCGCGGTGCACATAGCGCGTCACGCGCTTGCCGTCAGGGAGTGTGACAGCCGCCGCCCAGCGGCCATCCTGCTTACGCTGGAAGACGCTGCCAAGCTTGCGCTTGGGATGGGTCATCTCCTATGTCTCCGTTGCCACTCGTCTTCCTGTTGAACGGCGCGGCTCTCGAAGTTCCAAAAGGAGATGTCCATCTGCTGGCGCTTGAGCTGCTCAGCCTGGTCCTGACGACGCTCGATCCGAAGGGGGATGATCTCGGCGTTCAGGAGGTTCTCGGCGTTCAGGAGGTTCACCAGATCATCGTGTTCCATTCACGTCACCTCCCAGTGCTCCTCAGTCATTCCAGGCTACCCGCAGCCCAGGTTGATCTTCTCCGAGAAGCTCACCGTACCGTCTTCCTTTTTTCTTTGAGTGCCGCGCAGGGAGCACAGAGGACTTGCAGGTTCGCCAGCACCGTTGCTCCGCTTTGCGCTGGCGGGACGATGTGATGGAAGTCGAGGGTGTCTATCGCACCGCAATGCGTGCATCGTCCCCCATCGCGCTGTAAAACGGCCAGCCGCACCACTTGGGGAATCTTGGTATTGATGGCTTGGTTGCGGATATTGGTGTTGGCTTTTGACATCTTAAGACACTCAACCCTGGATGTCCTTCCAGAATGTCAGAAGTTGTACGGTAATCTGCCACTCAATCATCCCAGACCGCCAGCACCCGCGCTCACCACGCCCTAGCCCCAGCACATGCCGAGGCCTTCACTCTCCCCATGTGCCCAGAACGAATGGTCCCTCTAACGGCAAGAGTTCCATGCCAGAAAACTTTTCCTGCGGATCTGGGATGTGCTGCATGTGCTCGATCTCGATCCATGTCGTTGAGGCCCAGTCATGGACGTGCCCCTTTTTAAATAGCACCGCAGCCCGGTAGTAAGAATCAGTGTCATAGATAACCCGGTCCATAGCCATCGGGACCGAGACGCCGTGTTCGTGGACGAGGTGCATCATCGCCCGGGGAGTAAACCCGAAGCGCCGCAGGGCCTTGTCGTGCGAAGGCTGCGGCACCATGATCAGCCCTGCAATGTGGTTACACAGGCCTTCCAGGTTGGAGTACGCACATTCAGGTGCGTAATAGGCCAGCAGCTCGTCGTCAATGCCGCGCCATTTTGTCAGGGTGTGTCCGATCTCGTGCCCAATCGTAAATTCACGCCTGTACCCCGTCAGGTGGTCGGGTACGTGGATGATGGGCGGCGGCCCGAAGTTGACGGCAGCGACTGGGCCAGAAGCCACCGCAATATCCAAGGCGCGCGCAACTTCCCTAGGTGATGGCCAGTTCATTTTTTCCAGCATGAACACCACATCCGAGAGCAGGTTCGTCACTGGGTCGAGGATCATTCCTCAGGCCACTCTTCCGGCTCGACGCCTGCGCGTTCCAAGGCGCGGAACATCTCGAACCACCCGTCAGCATCAGGCTCCTGCCCTCCGCTGAATCGGGTTTGATTGAGATGCTGTTGCCAACCCACCTGGCGCAACTTGGGATATCTCGCTGACTTCTCCTCGATCATGGCCGCCAGATTTGGAAACAACGGGCGCTTGATGCGCTCCTGCTGGGCAGGCGGGTGAAAGAGGGTACGCGGGTCGAAAGGCGCTGGGTTTGGCCGCGCCAACTCGATAACCGCAGATGGATTGATCGCCCGGACATCCTCTTCGGAAAGACGCAGGTACGTCGCCAAACTAGGGAAATGTTTGCTTCTCCCCACGTTGACCTTTCCGTTCTCTAGCTCCGAGAGGTATGTCGTTACGGGGATAGTTGTGTTATTGACAACTTCTTCCTGCGTCAGCCTTAGTGCTTCCCGCCGCTGGCGGAGAAGTTGGCCCGCTTCGAATTTGTCGAGTACGTCTTTCACCGCCATCATCACCCCTTGTAGGGGCAGCTGGCGAAGCGCCTGCATGGTCATACCCTACTTATGACACAAACTAACTTAGTATGCAAGCTAAGTTAAGCCGAGATAGGCTAACTCCTAACCTTGACCTGACTTAGGCTATGTACTAAGATGAGGCATGCCCGAAAATCACGAACATAGGCACGTCGGCGAAGCCATAAAAGCTCGCAGACTTGCTCTGGGGCTGACACAACCCGAGTTGTGCCGTCGGCTGGGCTGGGAGGAGCAAAGCATATCTGCGATCAGTCAGATTGAAACCGGCTTCCGGGCGAACCTGACTGTCGAGAGCTTAAAAGCCTTCGCAACTGCCCTAAATTGCTCGGTCTCTGACTTAGTACATAGCCTATCTAATGATGTGGCTATGGAAAAAGTCAGCGCCTAGGCAAAAGCAAAGCCCCGGCGGACAGGCCGGGGCAACTCAAAAAGGAGTTTCTACATGCAAAGTCTACCTCACGTTCTCGAAGTTGACCACCTGACGGCACCGACGTGACCGCTTCCTCCGACCCCCGCATGGTGCTCGACCTCTCCCCTCTCGCCGACTTGATCGCTGAGCGCTTGCAGCTGGGCGGCGCGCAGCCCGAGATTCTGAGCACCAAACAGGCCGCCGAATTCTTGCAGGTCAGCGAGCGCACCATCAATATCTGGGCCAACGACGGCGTGATTCCTGGTCGGCTGCTCGAAGGGCGCTGGCGCTTCACGCGCCGCAGCCTGCTGACGCATATCGAAGGCGGTGCCGCATGACCCACCATCCCGAGCTGAGCCTCTCGCTCACCACCCAGGAAGCACGCGCCCTGGTCGAAGCGGCCCAGGCGCTGGGCCACAACCTGCCGGGCCTGACCAGCGCCGTGAAGAAGCTGAAGGTGGCGCAAGCCGAGCGTCTGGTCATCCGGAGCGCGTCGTGACCACTGCCGAGGCTCCCACTCCGCTGGCCCAGAAGGAGCAGCAAGAGCACTTGCTCCAGATCGCGGTCATCAACCAAACCATCGACAGGCTGTCGCGCGAGATCACCGAGTACCGCATTCAGCGCGAGACGCACGAAGACGCCCTGCTGGCCGACGCCAACTTGACCGGTCAGGAGATCGAAGAGTGCTACGGCTACCGCGTCCGGCTCAACAAAGGCCGCACCAGCACCAGCTGGGACGCCGCCGCACTCGACAGGACCCTGCCCAGTGAAATCAAGGCGCTGGCCCTCAGCTACACGCCCAAAGCCGACAGCAAGGTGCTCAACGCCCTGGCCGACGCGGGCAAGCTCAGCGACGCCGCCCTGGAAGCCCGCACGATTACGCCGCCGCAGCCGCGCATGATCGTCGAAAAGGTCGTGGAGAAGTGATGCTCGCCCTCACCTTCCTCTTCCTGGCTGAATGCGCTCTCCAGCTGGCCGATGAGGCGTACGTGCTGTGGCAGCGCCGCCCGGTGCGCGGCTGATGGGCGGCCTCTTCGCCGTCTGCGCCCTGATCGGCGCGGCTTGCCTGGGCTTCACCGGGCTGGCCCTGATCTACGTCGCCTGGAGCGCGGCAACCTCCAGACTGCGCCGCCGCCAGACCGAGCCGCACTGCATCAGCTGCGGCCAGGCATGCGCGGCCAGTGAGCCGTTTTGCCAGCGCTGCAAGAAGCCGCGTGAGTGGGTGGTCTTGTGACCCGCTTCCTGCCCTTCCTGGCCCGCCTCGTGGCCGTGCTGCTGTTCGTCGTGGTAGCGCTGCTCCTGTTCTTCATCAACGGCCAGACGGTGGGCGGTCTCCAGTAACTACTCGGGAGGGCGGCGCATTCCCTAAATCACGCCGAGTCAGCCAACCGACCCGCAACCCACTCACGCACCGGCCCACCAACACCACACAACCGGGCCAAGACAAGGAGCAACACCATGGGACTCAAAGGCCAGAGCAAGGACAGCAGCAACTTCGAACGCACCCTCTTCCCGGAAGGCACCTACGACATGACCCTCGAAAAAGCCCTGGTCATGATGGGCAAGCCCACCCAGTACGCCCCCGAGGGTGCGCCCAAGATCATGTTCGTCTGGAAATGGGCCGACGAGAGCGGCGAAGAGTTCGAGCTCACCGACTACCTCGGCTTCCCCAAGAACATGAAGTACAACGAGAAAAGCACCTTCTGGAAGCGCGCGGGCGAAATCGCAGGCCTGACCCTGAACAGCGACAACGCGGGGTTGCTCGACATCGACCTGGGCGAATTCATCACCAGTTACGCCGAGCTGCTCGAGCACATCACCAGCCCCAACGACAAGGGCGGCACCGAGAAGGCCGATGTCACGAGCCTGACGGTCGGCGAGCAGCAGCTGCTCGGCAAGAAGTGCCGCCTGGTGGTCGGCATCTGGAACAACGGCGAGAAGGAAGGCAACGAGATCGCCAAGGTCATGCAAATCGGTGCGGGTGCGGGCGGCCCCAAGCGTCCCAGCAAGGCCGCGCCTGCCCAGGCCACTGCGCCCAGCCAGAAGCTCATCGATGCACCGAAGCCCGCCCCCCGTCCGAGCAGCACCGAACCGATGCACACCGCTGACTTGCCCTTCTGATCCCCAAACAAGAAAGAACCGGCGCACGCTTGGAGGCTCGCCGGTTCTTTCGCTCCCAAAAGAGGAGTCGTAACCACATGATACGCAACCGCGACCCATTTGCAAGCATCAAGGAATTGAGCGGCGTCGGCTTCAAGCTCGCCAAACGGATCGTTGAGGACCTGGGCGACGGCGACCCTTTCGCGGCGCTGGGCACCATCGAGGTCAACCCTTACAGCCTGATCGACGTGGACGGGTTCGCGTTCAAGAAAGCCGACAAGATCGCCCTGACTGATTTCACGCTCTCGATGGACGATCCGCGCCGTCACATGGCCGGCAACCGCTACGTGCTGGAGCAGAAGGGCGTGCTTCCGGAGCGGGAGTTCTTCAGCGAGCGCGTCAAGATCGGACTGAACAACCCAGACTTCAAGGAATACGGCGTCGAGACCGAGGAAGGCCGGGTGTGGCTGCCGGAGGAGCTGGCCGCCGAGATCGGGCTGGAAGGGTGGATGCGGAAGTTGCCCAGTCTGGCCGAGGCCCTGCCCAACTTGACCGAAGTGCAGTTCAGCATCTGCGAGCGGCTGCGCCTGGACGATGTTCAGCGCGGCGCGGTCCAGTCGGCTCTGCATACCCGCGTGCTGTGTCTGACCGGGGGCGCAGGTTGCGGCAAATGCCTCGCGGCGGGCACGCCAATCCTGATGTACGACGGCAGCATCAAGCCTGTCGAAGAGATCAAGGTTGGCGACCTGTTGATGGGGCCAAACTCTACTCCCCGGCGCGTGCTGAGCCTCGCACGCGGACGCGAAATGATGTACCGCATCACGCCCACAAAAGGCGACGCCTACACGGTCAACGAATCCCACATTCTGTCCCTCCGGATGAATGACCGGGGGATGGGCTACCAGAAGGGCGAGATCGTCAATATCGGCGTTCTCGACTATTTGCAGGCTTCCACCCGCTTCAAGAAGCAGGCCAAAGGCTGGCGCACCGGCGTGGATTTTCCGGCGCAGGAAGTACCTCTCGACCCCTACATTCTGGGCATCTGGCTGGGCGACGGCACGTCAGATCAACCACACGTCACCACCATGGATTCAGAGGTTCAGGACGCGCTGCGCGAGTACGCGGGGCAGAACGGATTGATCATGCGACACGTCGCGGAAAGTGGAATGGCGAACACCTGGGGACTGACCACCGGGCCCGCCTTCGAGGGATGCCAGAGAGAGGGTCGGAATCCGCTCATCACGGCGCTTAAAGGCCTAGGTGTCTGGAAAAACAAGCACGTCCCACAGGTCTACCTGGGCAACACCGCAGAAGTGCGGGCGCAACTTCTGCCCGGCCTTCTGGATTCGGATGGAAGTTATCACCAGGGTTGTTTCGACTTCCTCAGTAAGCACCGCCAAATCAGTGAAGCGGTGGCCTTTTTGGCGCGTTCGCTGGGCATGGCGGCTTATGTCAAAGAATGCCAGCGGGGGTACAAGACGGCTCGGAAAGAGTTCGTCGGCACTTACTGGCGCGTAGGTATCAGTGGGCATACGGATTGCCTGCCTCTTCGCGTTTCGCACAAGAAGGCGGCACCACGCCAGCAGGTAAAGAACGTCCTGAACGTTGGAATCACCGTTGAAGCGGTCGGCGAAGACGACTACTACGGTTTCACGATCGACGGTGATCACCTCTTCATGCTGGGCGATTTCACGGTCACCCATAACACGCACGTCGTGGCCGCGCTCGCCCAGTGCCTGCTCGCCGACCGGCGCAGCGTGCGCGGCATGGCCTTCGCGGGCAAGGCTGCTGACCGCATGCGCGAGGCGTTCGACCAGTACGGCGTCATGGCCGAGGCCAGCACCATCCACAAAGCCCTGGGCTTCCAGAAGCGCGGGTTCACCGTGGACGTGCTGCCAGAAGACCTGATCGTCATCGATGAGGCATCGATGCTGCCCAACTGGCTGCTGTGGGCCGTGATCATGCGGATGAAGCCCGGCGCGACCTTGATTCTGGTGGGCGATCCCAACCAGCTGCCGCCGATCGGCTACGGCACGCCATTCACCGACCTGATCAAGCACGGCTGCCCGCGCGCGCACCTGAGCCGCAATTACCGGCAAGCGGACCAGCAGGGCATCCTGCACATGGCGGAGGGCATTCTGGAGCGGCGCAGACCTGCGCCTGCTGACTGCGTCGAGATGCACCTGGGCGTCGATCCGGCAGCGCTGGAAGAACTGTTCGACGGCCTGGTGCAGCAGCACGGTGGCCAGGACTTCGAAGCGTGGCAGATCATCACCTACACCAACGAGATCGCCGAGCGCTACAACCTCCGAGCGCAGAACATCATCAACCCGGACGGCACGCCGCTGTTCGAGTACCCGCTGTGGAAGTTGGGCACCGGCGAGCGCAACCGCCCGCTGCACCACGCCGAGATCCGCACCGGTGACAAAGTCATCGTCGTCAAGAATTCGACGCTGCTGAGCATCTTCAATGGCCAGACCGGGCGCGTCGTGGGGCTGGTCAGCAAGGCCAAGCAGGTCAACCGCAAAGGGCTGGACGGGCGCTGGGAAGAGGCTGTGGGTGAGATCATGCCGCACCTGCGCGTCGAGATCACGGGCCGCGCCGTGGACATCCCTGAAGACGAAGTCGAGAAGTACTTGCAGCTCGGCTACATCATCACCGTGCATAAGGCCCAGGGCAGCGACTGGGACCGCGTGATCGTCATGCAGCCGGGTAAGGTGCGCGACGACACGGCCAAGAGATTTTTCTACACCGCGTGTAGTCGCGCAAAAAACCATCTGTGCATCGTCTCAGGACTGCGCGTGGTGGCCTGGTGGACGAACGCGGCAGCAGACGCGCCCGACGAACCCAGCAGCCTGCTGGTGCGGCTGAGCAGGCCAGCGCCATGCGTGTGGTGCGGTCATGAGGGCTGCGGCGTCTGTGACCCGGAGATCGCGGCGGCGGCTGAAGCGAAGTGGGGACCGGATCCGCTCGTCGAGCAGGACGACCCCTTCCTCGCGGACGGCCCGGTCTACTGGGCCGAGTACGAAGCTTATGTCCCGGTCGGCATGCAACACCTGGCCGATGAGATTGGGGTGCAAGAGCCGCTGCTGATCAGCGAATGGGAAGACCTCAAAGCGCACCGGATTCAGGAAATCAAGGACGCGTTCCAGCGGTTGGAGGTGGCGTGATGAAAGTCATCATTGCCGGGAGTCGAACCATTCCCCCGAAACACGGTTACTCGCTGATCCGCGCAGCAGTGGCCGAGTTTGAAACCAAGTACGGCGGTATCACCGAAGTCGTCAGCGGCGGCGCGTCAACCGGGATTGATCGACAGGGCGAAACCTGGGCCGAAGGGCTGATGGTTCCCTGCAAGGTGTTCCCATTCGTTGAAGGCAAAGGGAAGGCGGGCGGCCCGATCCGCAACAGCCAGATAGCCGCGTATGCCGATGGTTTGATCGTGATTCACCAGGGCACCGCTGGCAGCCTGGACATGCTCAAGAAGGGAGAGGCCCAAGCCAAGAAGCGGCACTTTCCGATTGTCGAGGTGCAGCCGTGAAGTGCCTGACTTTGCGCCACCCTTGGGCCTTCGCCGTCACCTGGTGTGGCAAGCCCGTCGAGAACCGCGAGTGGGATGATCGCCTCGCCGAACTGATGGGCCTGCCGCAGTTGATCGGCCAGGAGATCGCCATTCACGGCGGCTCGGCCCCCAAACGCGGCAAGAACAAGCTTTGGCGCGAGCTGACGGACGGCATCTGGGCGATTCACGGCATGACCGGCGGCGAGCTGCCCGACGCGGCGCTCCAGTACCTGGCGCAGCAGTCCGGCCCGCTGTGTGCCGAACACTTCATCACGCCCGGCATCGTCGCGCTGGCGACCATCACCGGCGCGCAGCGCGACTCGGAGAGTGTCTGGGCCGTGCCTGGGCAGCTGCATATCGAGCTGGGCAGCGTCAGGCCGCTGAGCCAGGCGGTGTTGTGTCCGGGCGCTCAAGGCTTCTGGGCGCTGCCGCCTGATCTCGAAGAGATTGTGGAGCGGCGGGCGGCGGCGGAACCGCTGGGCCGTCACGGTGGGTTGACCGGGGCGGACTGGTTACGGTGACCGACCAGCCCACCCCGCTCCAATTCCTTCAGCTGCTCTATAAGGGCGCGACCCCGCCCGCCGGATTCGTCGAATTCCGCTTCCTCAAAGGCGCGCAGCGGGCCTGGATGCCCTGGCCTGCCTTCGAAGGCCACCCTGACGAGTTCCACCTGGCCGACGCGCCGAAAGGCAAGAACATCTACTTCGGCGTCTCCATCCGGACGCAGGATGCGCCCAGCGCCATCAGCCCCAAGACCGGACTGGCTGGCATGGGTGACAAGGCCCACTGCCACCCCACGCACCTGTGCTGGACGGAAGTCGACCTCAAAGACCACCCGGACCTGACCGGCGGATTGAGTGACGCCGGCCTCCATGAAGCCCCTGCCGAGGAGCTGGCCGAATACAAGGCCGCGCTGCTGGAGCGCGTGATCGCCACTGGAACTGGGCTGAACCTCCCGCCCCGCGCCGTGGTCGATTCCGGTCACGGGCTGCACGTCTACTTCGCCCGCCGGATCCGCAGCACGCCCGAGGACACCGAGCGCTTCAACCGCGCACTGTCGCGGGCCTTCGGCGGCGGCACCGAGAGCACCGACGTCTCACGCATCCTGCGGGTGCCGGGTAGCGTCAACCTCAAGAACCCGGCCCGCCCGCTGCCGGTCACGCTGCGCTGGCAGGATGCCGACGCCTGCGTGGAAGAAGCGGCACTGGAAGCCCTTCTGCCTGCCGCTGAGCCGCCCAGGGCACAACCAGCGCCGGCGCGGCCCACCCTGCCTGATGCCGGGGCCAGCACACGGGAGCGCTACGCCCAGGCGGCCCTCGTGCGGGAACTCGACGCGCTCTCAGGGACCGGCGAAGGTGGACGCAACGATCAGCTCAACCGCTCTGCATTCAGTCTCGGCACCCTGATCGGGGCGGGGCTTCTCGACGAGCAGCAGGCCATCGTCGAGCTGGAAGCCGCCGCCCGCGCTGCCGGACTGGAAGAGACCGAGATCCGCGACACCATCCGCAGTGGCATCGATGGCGGCAAGGCCCACCCCAGAGACGTCAGCGAGATCGGCCAACCCAGACCCACGGCGGCGGGCACCATCGGAAAAACAGGCGGGCAGGCCGCCAAACCCACGCGCACCGCTGACCTGCCCGAAAAACCCACCCTCGCCCAGTACCGCGACCTGATGCTCGACTGGTGCGCCGAGCATGGCCACATCTACCGTTACCACCAGACCCGGCGCAGCTGGTGGCGCTACTACGGCGGCGTCTATCTCGAAGTCATCGACGAAGTGATCTACCAGCGCACCGACAAGACGCTGCAAGAGTTCGGCTACACCAACCTCAAGACGGCGCTGCTGCGCGAGGTGCTCGACAAGATCAGCCGCGAAGACTCTGTGGCCAGCCTGGAGGTGGATCAGACCGCCTGGGAACTCAACACCCGCAGCGGCATTCTCGACCTGGCCAGCGGGCAGCTGCGCGAGCACACCCCGGAATACTTCAGCACCATCCAGAGCGCCGCGCACTACCGGCCCGGCGCGGTGGCGCACGACTGGCTGGCCTTCCTGGACGAGGCCGTGCCGGACCGAGCAGACCGGCTGCTGCTTCAGCAGTTCGCGGGCCTGTGTCTGACCGGTGACACCTCACCGCAGCGCGCCCTGCTGCTCGTCGGCGACGGCGGTACCGGCAAGAGCACCTTCGTGCGGGTCTTGCAGGCGGTGCTGGGCAACCTCGCCACCAGCTCGGCGCTGGAGAGCATCAAAGACGATTCCTTCCTGATCGGGCGACTGGTCGGCAAGCGCATGTGTGTCGTGTCGGAACTCCAGCGCAACGTGGACTGGCTGCCCTTCAAGCGCATCACCGGTGAAGACATGATCGGCGTCGACGTCAAGAACAAGACGCCGTACACCGTCAAGCTCGACATCAAGCTGATCATCCTCAGCAACGTGGTGCCGTTCCTCGGCGACGACACCACCAACACCAGCCTCATGCGCCGCTTTCTGCCGGTCGCCTTCAACGTCAAGCCCGCCGAACCCGACCCCACCCTGGAAGCCCGCCTCACCGACCCGGAGGAGCTGCCCGGCGTCCTGAACTGGATGCTCGAAGGGCTGGCCAGTCTCAGGGCAGCGGGGATGCGCTTCCCCACAGGTACATCCGGGCCGCTGGCCCGCGAGATCGTCGAAGAAAGCAACCGCGTCATCGGCTTCCTGCGCGACATCACCGAGCCGAAGGGCGAAGTGGCGGGCGCTGACCTCTACAAGGCGTACTCAGCTTGGTGCTACACGAACAACAACAAGCCGCTCAACAACAACAATTTCGCCAAGCAGCTTCTGGCCGCCGCAAAGCATTTCGGGCATCCGATTGAGAAGCGGCGTCTGACAGCAGGCGTTTCTTACGTCGGGGTGCGTGTTTCCGACCATCCGGGAGGCTGGGAAGATGAACAGATGTAGGCACTATGTAGGCACTTCAAGAGTGCCTACATCAAAAAATATTCGTCTGGGACGGGGTTTATGTAGGCAGTGTAGGCAGTGTAGGCACTTTTTAAAGCCTCATATGAACACAGGAAGAAGGACTCCTACATATGCCCGCGTATATAGGAGTCTGGGCAGAAAGTGCCTACACCGGCTACATAGCCTACATAGCCTTGCGCTGGAAGCCTTTTCAACCGATGTAGGCACCTCCCAAAGTGCCTACATCAGTGCCTACATCGAGGCCCGCTCATGGGCCTGACCGCTCCCAAGCCGACCAAGAAGATCAGCCTGCCGCTGCTGCTCGACCAACTGGACAGCGAGTGGCTGACCGACAAGAACCCGGCCCACCCTGACGCGGCACTGCGGGCCTACGTCCATGCGGCGGCCCGGATCGCTCTGCATTGGATCAGCGGCGACCCCTACAACATGAAGTTCCCCGAGGACTTCCAGACCGAGCGCCTCGCCAAACTCTGCGGCTGGCTCAAGGCGCTCGAAGGCGAGGCCACCATCGCCGCCAGGACCGCCCAGGTCGCTGCCCTCCGTCAGGTCTGGCCGGCCTACGCTGACGTTTGCACCGGCGCACTCAACGACTCAGCGCCGCACGATCAGGAGTTCATCCAGCGGTCCTACACCTGGGACGGCCTGGACACCCTCTGGCAGACCGACGAGAGCGCCATCAAAGACCAGCAGATCTACTACCTGCCGCAGTTCCACTGCCGGGCCAGCGAGGACTTCCACCTGGTCGTGTTGGCCGTGGTGTTCCTCAACCGGGCCAGCAAGAGACGGCTCGTCGATCTGGAGGGTTGAAACCATGACAGCGAATGACACCGGATCTGCGAGAAATGGCGGTCACCCGTTCGCGAAGATCGCGGAGATCGAGGCCCGACGGAAAGCGGCAATCGTAAACGAACACGGCTTCCTGGCTGAGGTCTTGATGACCGCCCATGTGCCGTCTTTCTCGCCAGGCATGGCCCAGTTCGTGCTCGAGCGGATGCTGCCACCCATTGACCGCGTGCTGGCCATGCCGGAGTTCGACGATCCCGAAGCCCGGCCGATGCTTCAGCGGTACCGCGACAGCTTGTGGATGATCGTCAACACCGCCGCCTTTCACCAGCGTCGCGTGATCGATGAATTTCAGCGCCACCTCCGAACTGCTGAGGCCGATGCTGCTGGTCTGAAAGATCCTGACGGCCTTGAGGTCTACCAGGATCTGATGAAGCTCGCCAATCTCGGCAAAAAAGGGCAGCCATGACCGTCTACGTGGATGGCCTCTTCACGGCCACGCCTCAAGGGGACACGCCCCTTGCCCAGCAGGCGCGGCGCAACGGCAACCGCTGGTGCCACCTGACGGCGGACACCCTCGACGAGCTGCACGCGATGGCCGACAAGATCGGCCTGCGTCGGGCGTGGTTTCAGTCCAGTCATCTGCTGCACCACTGCCACTACGACCTGGTGCCGAGCAAGAGGGCGCTCGCTGTCCGCCACGGAGCCGTTGAAGTCAATTCGAGAGAGCACGCCCGGCAGCTCCACGCCGATGGCCGAGCCGTCCTAGAGGTGTAACCATGCAGAAAAATGCCACAGTCCAGCCCACCGCCATCCCCCGTCTCACACCGCCTTCCCGCTATGTCGGCCCGGCGGAGGCGCGGCAGATCCTGTCGCTGCGCCGTCAGGGCCAGAGTCAGGCCGCGATCGTCAGGTTGACGGGGCGCTCGAATCACACCATCGTGAATGTCCTCAAGCGTGAGGGTGCCCCACTCAAGCGCGTCTTCGCCGTCAAGCGCGGCGTCACGACGCGCTGTCGCCGCATCACGGAACTGGCCCGCTTGGGCCACACCGAGCGCGAGATCGCGCAGCTGCTGGGCCTGACGGTTCACCAGGTGCGCAACACCGTCAACCGCTCCTTCCTCAAGGAGGCCACAGGGCTGATCTTCTCGGCGGAGTTGGCGGCGGAGCTGGGGGTCAGTCAGAAGACCCTGGCGCGCGCGGTGCGGCTCAGGCAGTTCGAGGCGGGCTTCTGGATGACCAGCCTGGCATTCACCAACGCGCAGGCGCAGGCTGTACGCGCCCACTACGCGGCGCACGTCACGGCGGAGGATACCGAGACGTGGCTGGACAGCGCCCAGGTGGCCCGCGAGTTGGGCATGAGCGTGGACACGTTCCACTGGTGCAACTCGCACGGCGATCCTCGGACAGCGGGCATCCGGCGGGTGCGGGTGCTGGGCGCGACGGGTCGGACGCACCGCTACGACCCACGTACTGTTCTGGCGGCGGCCCAGCGGCTTCCGAAGCGGAACCTGCCGCTGAATTACCGTCACGTGGGGCTGATCCCGTCGAAGGTGCTCGCGCAGCTGGCCAACCGTTCGGTGGACGCGGTGAACACCTGGGCCACTCGCGGTTGCCTGCACCGGCGGGACCGGACGGGCACCGGGCGCTACTGGTTTGACACCGAAGCGGTGCTGACGTGGCTGGATGCCCAGACACAACCGCTGTACCACCGGGCCGCCGGCAGCCTCCGGCGCAACCTTGAACAGCGGAGGGCCGCGTGACCGCCGATCATCAGCAGCGCTCGGCCCTGCAGGAGGCCGTGAATACGCACAAATGGACACTCCTGTCAGCAATTGACTCACACGGCATGACCGGGTACATCAACTCGTACCGCTGTAGGTTGTGCGATCAAGAATTGACCATCTCCAGGATGGGCGAATCCGCGCCCAAAGAGGTCTACCCAACCGAGATGCGGAATTGCCCCGGCGCGCTTGCTCAGGCGGACGAATGACCCCCGCCGATCTTCCCGCTCGCCTGGCCCGGTTGCGCCGCACCCGCGAGGCCCGGAACGCCAGCGCCGAAGAGTTGGAGCTGCTGGCGGAAGCCGAAGCGGTGGCGCGGCAGGTGGTCGATCAGCCGAAGCCCGCGCCGGATGCTCAAGCCTACTGGCAAGCTGGATTCCTCCGGGGCGCGAAATGGTGGGAGGGCCAGCAAGAAGGTGCGACGATGTGGCAGTCAGATCAGAACGCCGCACGGGAAGCTGCCGCTGATCTGTGGCACAAGCAGCGCCCGGAAGTCATGCCGCCCAGCTATCAGGCCAAGTTTGACGCCGATCTCGCCGCTCTTATCGCCTCGGAAGGGCCGAAGTTCCAGAACATCACACCCTGGGAGGCGGCGGCGATGGGCTTGCCGGATAGCTACATCACCGCACCGAAGCCCGCGCTGGATGCGCTGCGGGCTTCGGTGGAGAAGATTCAAGCCGACGCTGAGGGGGCAGCAGAGGCTCGCAAAAAGCAGGCGCACGCGCATCTCACAACCCAGCCGAAACTGACCATGTACGACGGCACGGCAGCTCAAGTTCATGAGTTCTACGCGGTCGCCCTCCGCACCGCCCTCGCTCAGGCGGCCCCACAGTGACCCGCCAAAAGATCGCCTCCGCGAGTGTCGGCGGACACTCGAGCGGAGGCAGAGGTGAGTCTACTCCCAAGAAGAAGCCCGTAAATGGAAATCGGAAGGGGAAGGAGGGTGAGAGGGAATTTGCCCGTGCCCTGACTGACGCCGGATACCCCGCGACACGAGGCCAGCAGCATGCGGGCGGTCAGGATAGTCCAGACGTGCGCTGCCCCGCCATGCCATTCGTCCACTGGGAAATCAAGGTCTACCGCGAGTGCCAGATGACCCGTCCCGCTCAACTCAGGGACTGGGAGGCGCAGGCCAGGCGCGATGCGGGGCCGGAGAAGTTGCCGGTGATC
>Ga0160427_10000804_pt1 | contig 19069 bp, 11 predicted proteins | sample SolpanmetagenomL_FD_108194 | JGI IMG/M metagenome (GOLD analysis project Ga0160427, IMG submission 108194) | Solar panel surface microbial communities from Lawrence Berkeley National Laboratory, California, USA - L | ecosystem: Engineered > Built environment > Solar panel > Unclassified ...
GATTGAATATGCTATATATCCAAAAGTGTCCTGCCCAAAAGTCAAAAGTTGATTGAACGAGCATTCTTGGATTTTGTGACCAACTCCCCCGTAAATTCTTTTCGCTCTTCCGTCATGATTGATCGATCCCAAGCTTAAGATACATAGTACGACTTTTTTGATAATTCTCCATGACGATGCCCTACGTAAACATGTGCATCAATATTTACCTCCGTGATCAACTATAGCTAGGTCTTGGTTCATATCAAACGTGATATGTAATTAATATTGTCATCCGTATTGAGTTTCTTGCACCCCACTTTTCTTTAAAGTATCGCATCTAGATCAGATGCTGTTTTATGGTTCATCTGCTAGAATCTTGGGATTTGATATCTGCATATGCATAATATGATCCTTTTTTTTTGCGGCAAGACATATATATACCATATTAAGTTTACATTGGGCCAGCTGCGAACCCGGATTTTCTTGTTTTACACAAGGGTAAAATCCTAAACGGTCCAAGCGCTTTGTATCCTTGAAGATTTTCGCGGAATTCGGAATGCCACTTTCAAATCCACTTTTGATTTATCATATTGCGCAACAAGTGAGAGAAGTTAGTTGCATCTGATCTCGTCCCATCTCACATATGGGGTACAAACTATGTATATCAATTGAACCCTGGAACATTGGTTACAATCACCAAATGCGATATCGATCTATTAACCTTGCTTAGGAGTTAAGTTATACCCGGACGATATTTGTCTAAGATTAATGAGATTTAATACTCCTGTACAACCCCAGTCTGTGAGCAAATCTTGCATAGGATTCTGTGCATCTTTTCAGCGTCCGTTGACCTGGGATTCAATTAATTCCTTGGCTATCTGTAGCTGGGAATCGATTGAGCGTTGGTGGTGTAATTCTGAGACGGAGATTTTCAGCTCCTCATCTCTTGCAACTGGCGGTGAACTGCTACCAACGTCAACCTAGAGCTTGTGAATCTGGTGATCTCGAATCGTATATGTGGGTTAAGTCAGTTATCGGATATATAATCTGCAAGCGCAAATGTTAATCATGATTATATTGCACCAGCATCCATTAAAATGAAGGCTCAACTCTCTACACACCTAGAAGTAGTACTTCTGGTTAAACATCAATCACAGTTAGAGGTGACTAACGAGACGTCTACCAAGCGACATATATCACAGCCGTTACACGCATGCAATCCATTTCAAGCCGCATTTGAACACATTAAGCTTAAGGACGACCACAACCAGATAGAAAAATGGCACCCCACACAAAATTCCCGATGAACTCCAGATAAAAAAATTGTGCTCCGTGGCTGGTCTTCTATTTTGTCATGTGTAGTGTGAGTATATAAAAGGTGTTTTAGGTAAAAAGTTTTTGAGCTCAAAGTAGATCATGGTCATAGCATTCACGATGCTAAGTATGCGTTTACTCTTTCAATCCTATAATGTCCAAGACAACATGGATTAGTTACTAATGTAGGCTGGTTGCTTGTGCATGTGCGGAAATACCCCAAGCCTCGTTGTACAGTTTCAATGAGGAATTACCATTAATGTTCCATGGCCGACGATAAGACCATATTACTGCACAGATAAAGGTGGGATGATTGGACTTGTCATTCCATATCTAAAATGTCACAGGTTGTTAGTGAGGGATGTGTCTGACAAAAACAGTATCTTGTTGTGCCCAACATCATCCAAACTTTGGAGAAAGAAGTTTTTTCCTGTGAGCATAAGAGTTGACATTGCTGTCACCATGCATGAGAGTTTTTGTTGTGCCGCACTTCATCACTCTGCTCGCTAGCATTAATTAGTGCGCATGGACATATGCATATGGTGAGGATTGCGGTTGGGACTAAAGCCTCCTGCTCAATACCAATTGCGAACTATGGGAATAATAAGGACTTTGTCCAGACCTTGTGGCGACAATAGCATTGTTCTAAATTGCACGGGTAGTTAGTGCTTTCTCTTAGGAGGCAGGAAAAAAACCACGGAAGGATATGCAACGTGCTTCTGTGAAATAGCTCTGAGCGAAGTTAAGCTAACTTATCTTTCGAGAGTTGCAACGGTAGTGCTTGGATGATGAGAGCAGCTGCCTGCAGCACAACCACAACACACAGCAAGTGGAAACGAGGTATCTTGCCAAATAAACTAAAGTCCCGCACAAGTAACCGTCACGGTGAGCTAGCTCCTGAGAGCTGAATTCTGGTCGTCGAGTTGCACCTGCAGCTGCTGAAGCTTAAGATCTGCAGCTGTTCTATCAGCTTCAAAACCCCACTCTTCCATGCTAGTTTAGCCTTCAGACATCAGACGTCCCTAGGGACAGGGTCAATCAATTTTCTTCAATTGACCCAATGTTCCAGTCTAGAGCTCACAGAATCGATTTGAGCATAATGTACTGTACATTGCTACCCTGGTAGTCCCACACAATGCTTGATGACATGATTTCAATTAATTCGGACGATTGATATGATAATTAAACATGGGAGGCGGGAAGCATCCTCAGGCTATTGACGGCTAGCGACCATTTGACACTTTTTAATAGTACAAGAACAGGCTGAGAATAAGTACCAGGAATTTGGGTGAGACTCTTTGGGTCTCGTTAATATGGCAAATGGCATGAAAGTTAGCTTCAGGCCGAACCTGCGGAACTTCGGGAGAAGGATCCTTGTACAACTCTTTTCAGACATGCTCTTTTCTACCCACAATTCATTGAATTCCCTCTTTTGTCAAATTAGATTTTACAATCTAGATTGATGCCCAGCCAATATAGTCAAGCACTTTTCATCAGAAATATCAGGAATCGAAAAAACAAAAAAGGACATTGAATTATAAGATTGTTGGTAAGTCGACCAGCCAGATCTAATAGGGAAGTAGCTTTGGCCCATTATCACGCAATAACAAGGCACTCCAGGTAGAACGACATACTTACAGCTGCAGTAAACGCTGCCCAGGTTGCCCGCGAACCGTTGTCTGCAAAGTATATTGTCACAATCTCTGCATGAGGTCGTAGATCCAATGCGGTACATGAGTATTTTTTTCCACAATTTGAATTACTCTTGAATCATCAAATGTATGTGTTCAAGTCGGCATACATTTGCTGTAGACTCTTTTTCCGGATTTTCTTTAGTGTCACTTAGTATGTTCATCCAAACAACTTCTGATGATGGATTGAAGATGTTTGGAGTATGTACTGTCCACATATTCTCCGTAAAAGCTCGACAAAGGCTCGACAAAGGCTCGAATATTGATCATATCTATGCATCTAACAACAATCTTACACTATCTTGTCCACACATGTACATTTTATGACTAGTTACTAAGAATTATTTGTTGGCGACAAAATCTGATATCGAACTTTGACTGGACCTTCACATGTCTAGACACGAAATATCACAATCTGTTGGATGATGTTCTTGCCTTTCGCGATTGATCATGATATAGTGGTCTGATCTATGTTTAGCAATGTTAAACCGAGAAGCTACCGTGCTTGCGAACGGAGATCAATCCCAATAGACAGCGGGACGAGACTCAATGCGTTAGCATATCATAGATGCGCTCATGGGTACTTCCCCCAGCTCGTACATGTATAGTACCATCTAGTGTTTGATTGGGATCAATTGCAAAGATCGTCGATTTATGGAAGTATATGGAAAATATCTCTAGCTTGTTCGCTGATTCTGGATGTTTGACTATTTCGTAACGATGGCGGAGTCAACCCGAGTTTCTATTGCATGCTGTTTTAGTTCGACTGATCAAAGGCAACAACTCCTTTGAGCACTGCCGATCAGTTCTCTTACGTCTACTGTTGCATGTTGACATGGTTGCTTACAAGCATTGCTTTTTTTGGTGTGAAATAAGAGCACGAACGGTACGTAAACGCATACTGTGCTTCAATATTGAGATCTTGAGTGTCTATGAACATATCAATCTCAGGTCAATATTTCACATAGTCTGAATACACACTTACAATATTGATTTCGTTACTTGTACGAAACCTGTAGTGTTTAGGCAATTGATACCAAAGTTTATGCTTCTTTTGACAAGCTGTACAACATCAGTCAGGCAATATAAAGGCTGAACGATCTATAACAGCTGCAGTATCTATATCTCATCTTCGTCCATGGCCAGGTTAACTGCTATCACTTATGTTGTATTACTAGCATTATGACACAACGTACTGCACACGCTTACGAGTGCTTCTGCAAGACATTCAGGGACCCGTAATCAGGCTTAAGATTATTATGCCGGTAGATAATGTCAACCACATACGCCGCAGCGAACTTCTATTTTGTACCTTGTACATAGACCTTTACCACTAGCCAGGCAACCAAAAACAATTATGCAAAGTTGCCGTCAAAAAGGTTGTGAGCCTTTTACAAAAAAAGGTGGAGAAAGATTAAGGCAAAAATGCAGAAAAAATTGGCTACAACACCCTGCAATTCGAACATATCCTAGCATATGCAGCAAGGTTTCACCCAAAAGGAAAAAGATTAAAAATATGGTGCGAGATATGACAGGGGATATTTTGATAAGATTTGGGACAAGAAGGGTCCACACCTTTTCTTGCTTTTACATAACCCCATGCATATGGTCATTATTTTTTTCGTGTGCCGCGATGCCGCGTATTGTGAGGTACTACTAAGTATGCACGGACATTATTATCCCAACCCGCCTGTCTGATCCTTGCAGAACTCGCTAATTACCCAACGCCACAATTAAGTCGATTTAGATACTTAGTAAACAAACATCTGGATGGAGCAAACACATTATCAAATCTTTGAACATTGGCGATTAATATCACATTCACCCCAGGAGATATTGCTTCTGATGTGGTACACCCATACATCGGCCGCCCAAGATTCTGATACAGATATTACAAAGGAGTTGAAAGTGGAGTAAAATTGACAAAAGCGTTTCTCCGTGTCTAGAAATTATGCAGAGCCTTTGAGCATCTTTGTTTCTCTGGGTACAAAAAACAAGAAACCAAATTTTTAGCACGTTACATAGTCTCACCATCGGACAAATTATCAATCACATTGATATTGCATAACATATACATGTACATGCAAAACTTGGTGAACTAAATTAAACTTAAGTAAGAGCGGCCATGGCTATGCTTACGGCACCTGGTCAGTGGATAGACATATACAAGTCTGGCATGGCAGATTCGAAGTGACTGAGCCATCATTCCAATGACATGATTACTATATCCCTGGATCCAGTAGGGTCATTTTAGAGGTTTCAGAATATTGAATTGTGCGTATTCTGTACATGCTTACATTTTCGAATATCAAAAACTTATTGGAATGTGCCTCCTGTATTTTGAGATGAACTGATTGAAGTAATTCGGATGCGAAGTATGGGTTGTGATCCAGCAACAGTCATATCATACAATCGAGCGGAACTAATCTCCTCGCTATGAAACGTGTAACACGTAATACGTAGATCATGTCATTATCAACAAAGAATATGTACAACATCTTCACAAATACACATATCTCCTAAGATCATCATATCCTGTTCTAAATTTCGTGGCTGTACAAGCGATAGTCAACCTAGTTGATGCATAGAGTCACGGTCATGTTCGTTCTGTGTTTGAGAATTCGATTATAGTATCTTCAATGAGCTTTAAACACCTTGTATCGACGATTCGCATTTTAGGTATATTTCTCATGGAGCACTGCCTATCAGTTAGGAATCGTAAAAATGAAATAAGTATTGTGGATGATACAGCTGAGTTGATGCTTTGAGAAATGCAGGAAACAATACAGATGCTAAATGAGTGCTATTCTATGCAAACACACCAGACAAAAAGGATGTTCAATATATGAAAATAGTGTATCAATCGGCTCGTTCTCCAACCTGTTTATAACGAATGCATCAGTAAAGTTATTGCAAGTTTGTTAATTAAACTCGGGATCAAACTTACAAAAGTAGGGAACCTCGGATTTCCAGATTTTGACTCTTCGAAATATCTGTGACAAACAGGATTAGTGACCATCATAGAAAATGGTAATAATACAGACCGTGCATACCTGTATATAATTATAGAGCCAATCTTAGGTGGATCAACTCTTTGAGCATCTGTCAAACCAGACCCAACTTTGAATTCTATATCGCTTCCATCCAACTTTTTACACTTCAAAGCTCCACATTTGCCAGTATTCTTCCCATGTCCCTCTTCGTGACCGATCACTTCTGCATCTGCGTCGAGAAATGTCTTGACTTTCAGTAGTGTTTTCGATCGTTTACCCTCGTACAATGATCCAGGCTTACGGAGCATTAGACCTTCGCCTTCAAGATCTTGTACCCGAGAGAGTTCCTTCATCAAATGGTCCTTGTCCTGACATACAGTATGTGAGACGACTTTAACCCATTTGATACAAAGCTTATCAAACAAATCCGTAAGATGTTGGTGACGAGTTTCGAAGGGTTTATTCCCCATGCTTGGAATATCAAAAACGTGGTATTCGATCTTGAACTTCCATCTGTTTGGTTGGTCTTTGCAACGAATAATACCGGATGCTTCGTTGAATGTGCCTCTTCCAGCAAAAAGCTCTCCGTCAAGTGTGATATCTTTTGGAAATCTTTTGACAAACCAGTCTGGAGCGTAGAATTTGTTGCCTTCTCGAGAGCAGAATTCCGATCCGTTCCAAAAAGCCCTCACGCCGTCTAGCTTCTCGGAAATCAGCCACGAGGTCGGATCAATACCCTTCTCAGTGTCCCACTTTTCTGCAAGTAAGAGTTGTGGTCTTCCTGTGGCACCAACACAATGGTTTGCAGGGACGTCTAATTCTTCGTCATCGGTTTGATTCTTTGCAGAGTGATCCGATTCTGAGGCATCTTTGGCCAATTTGGCACGCTTTAGAGCTGCAATGTTCTTAGGTTGACGAATGATTGCTGTTTTCGTTGTCGTCGTGCTTCGAACAGCCTTTGTGATGACCTTTCCCTTACCTTTTGTGTCTGATTTTGTTCTTGTCTTCGAATTCGAGCGTGATGAAGGCTGTAGTAAATCTGCACTACCAAGCATCCGCAATTGTTGGTTGACGAACTCGAGTTTTCTCAATAATTCATCTTTGACACATTCAAGTTCTTGAATGCTATCACTTTCTGCTTCATCGCTGTCGCAATCCATTTCATCGTTGCTGTCTTCGGAATCAGACTTGGCTTTCTTACGATAAACGACAACAGTGGGTCCATTTGATCTCGCCCTACTACCTGAGGGTGTTGCTATTACATCATCTGTACCCGCTGGGTGTTCCGTTTTACGTTTCGTACTGCTGCGAACATTGCCCGTCATCACTTGGATTTTTTCATCATCCTCTTCGTGTGCAATGTTTTCTTTAGCAAGCCTTGCCCTTAGATCCGCAGCTGTTTCATTGTAAGGATTATGCAAAATTCTTCTGGCATTCTCATAATCGTCGCCAAGCAATTTGGCAAGGTGCTTGCCTGAAAATACCACATTTAAACATTAGTTTATCTAAGATACTCTTATAAACGGTTGCTTGAAAATGATAGACGTTCCAAGCTACATTGTACTCACAAGTCTTAGAAATTATTGGTCCTCTGCACGCCAACCATGATTGACACGAACAATGATCTATTTTCGGGTGCAAAATTAGCTTCGCAATGACAATTATATATACAAATTTGAGTGGTTTTACGTACAGAAGTCGTCTCTACGAATGATGGTATACGACGTATCCGCTTGTGTCTCTGATCGTACAAAATGTCCTTGGTTGAGCTTAAGCTCAATGTTTGGTGAAAATCCGTTCTGTACGAGCTCAAGTATTGGTATCAATCTCATGGACGAATAACGGATATACAATCTTAATCAAATTGCACAACGGACAATCTCCTTACAATTTGTGCTAATATATCCTGCTTTGCCATTGAAACGATTTGCGATTTTTTTTTCAATGAATTTGGAAGAGATTCGAATATGTTTGCTTGAAATCTCCTGTAAGATTGTTTAATCTCCTTGATATCCAATTGATTTTGATTATATGTTAATTCTTGAAGTTTCGCTTGCTGCTGTCGACCAAGATATTGACTGATATAATTCGAGCTCAATCAACAGAACAAACCCTCCAACTATATACATTTCCCATGCTGTCTCGAATTGCATTCTGACTCTTTTCTTCACGATCACAAAAGGGCATCTCCTTGTCGCTCACTTCAATGCAAATTAAAAGTAACACAAGGATTCCCGAAATCTTGACAATTTAGCAAGTCACAAAGCGTTTTAGGAAGTCTGATTAGTTTTTCGGGCATCGCGTGATGTCGTGTTTGTGACGCGTTGGGAAAGAACCGAGCTAAGCGATGTTTGAGGCTGTGCAAAAAATAATAGTGGTGGGGCTGCTAGCCAGGTTCGCAAATAAATGAATGAATGAGTCACAGCAAATATGACACATCCACTCAGCCTAGCGATTAATTACCGCGCTTGTGGAAGGTGAAATCAAGTGGATGTGAATGTTGGACTTGCAACTCAAGCTGAGCCTGCCTTTCTCCAGCTGGTTGCTACATGTCATTTATCATAATCGAGTTTGTTGATCGCCATGGCTGGGCGCAAGGCATTGGTTGTTTATCCGATAGTGCATCGAATTGAGTTTGGCGTTTCAAACGTGTATATCATTCTGATTCACCTCATCATGTTCAGCGGGTATTGTAGCAGTACTATGATCTTGGCTTCCTGAATTCCAACGAGGGCCATATAAGTCTGTCAAGCTCGGTCGCTTCTTTTAATCATGACCCTAAACCGGCCAAATTAAACGCTTGTATGCTTAAGTTCAATCACACGGTCTCATGTGTTCTATATAAGGTTTTCTAAGCAATATTGAGCCTCAAACTTGACAAGCAAAAATGAGACCAAGGTGGATATTTAAGCAGGATATTCTTGCTTCGCTATTGGACTGGAACCCATCTCTTCCACAAACCGTCTTAGCAATAATTAACACCGTTCTGCAATCGTTTGATCCCCATTCACCTCTATCTGGCCTAGCCTAGAAAATACCACTTTTCCAATCACCCAATACCGAAGCTTTAGTCTACAGCATCTTTTAATCTACAGCATCTTAAAAAAAGAAAAAGAAAGAATGTGTGAAATGCCCGCAACCCGCTACCCTTGTGGCTGCATCGAATTCAAAACAAGAGAAACATACTTTTGTCATAGAGTCCTAGGACCATATAAAGACCTCCTAGAAGATGTAGTTCGACAGGACGGATATGTCGAAGACGAGGATGAATATGAAAAGAAATTACTAGAACTCTATCGATTCCTTAACAATATTGGTGAACAACCAGAAGACGATACTTTTTTGATAGTCAAGCTTAATTGGCGACCATTCGACCAAGGTTTATATGATCCACCAGAAGATTGTGAATACCTTCTTATCGATCTTGAAGATTCAACCAACAGCAACATGTGTCGAAATAGAGAGCATGGTGTTACCGATGAGCAAGCTGAGTTGTTAGAAACGTGCTTTTACCGTGCGCAAGAATTGTTTTTGATAGCTGAAAGGTGGAAACAATTTAAAAGAGAGCGGGAAAGGCGACAACTTGTAGAACTTGCAGCACAAAGAGAAAGGCTGTTGAGGCTCACGGAGTAGTGTCTATACTTTCCGTTCTAGTCCTTCTTTTCTTACTTAAAGACTTACAAATAGAAAACTGAACTCAATTTATAGAAGAAAAATATGTATGGAAACAACAAATAGAATAGCATAAGAGGACAACACCATTTTATCACTATTATTACAGTGACAAATGAAGTGCTACTCTGGCAGTGTAGAAATTAGAGAGAAAAGAAAATCTGTACTCTACATGAATCGAAGCACCTTCAACTATCGTAGATAACTCATGACAAGGTCCAATGTAACACAAGATCCCATTGTGGATGTCAACGTTTATTTTTAACATTGGAAATGCTCGACCGTTTGATCTTGTATGCAGTACGTAAAAAATCATTCGCTACAGGACCATCGTTTTTTGGCATAAGCGGCAATACTGGGTCCGTTTCTACATCTGGCCGGAATGCATCCGATATTTTGTTTGTTTCGTATGCTTCGTTTGATAGATCATGTTCGGGAATCGCATCATCTTGGTTCTCGATATTGTAAAGATGAGATGGAAGATATTCCGCTAATCCAAGGCCATAATAAGGTCTTGAAGTAGCTTGTGTACTAATATCAGGTAGATCAAGAGTTCCGTCAGATCGTTTACGCCAAAAAGGCTGACCTATTTGACCACAAAGAAGATAGTCAACACCAGGACTCTGATCGTACAAGGTGCCTCCATTGGTGTCAATGCCTATATAAACATCCTTCTCGCCTTTCATGTACTTTGTGTCATGATACTCTCTTGGATGATCGTAACCACCAAAAGCAGGTAATTTTCGGTCATGTTTACCTGTACCTACATACGGTTCGAGCGCTTCGCCAATAAAGCGTTGTATCAAAAATAAAGGCAGATCTTCCTAAGTTATGCAGATTTGCTCGTTGCTCGAAGTATAGCGGTGGATTTTGAATTCCTTCCATTCATTCAAATCCTCCGCACGTACATATCTGACTTTTTTGATCCGTAGTCCCTTGAGTTTCTCCTTTATACGACTCAAGACAGTTTTGTCAAATCTCCGAATGAATTTCTCTACTTCATACCACATTATTTTCATGTTGTCGCTTCTGAGTTGTATACCTTCATATAAGTGCCTGTCATTTACGTACAACTGACGCAAAAGATGACGACAATTATCCGTGCTTATGTTAACACAGGACCCTTCGTGGAGACCTTTTTCAAATCTCATTTTTTTATGCTTTCTGGGTAAAGTCTCCGAATCTTGCCAGACGTCATAGGAAGCCATGTCTTGTGTTACACCAGGCAAGGAAGAATTATCTTCGGGTTTTGATTCGAACCAACAGTCAGGCGGCCAATTGCCCCCGTTGTTTAACAAGCCAGTCAATTGAGAAAAGTGATCTGTCAATATCTTTTTCGTTGGATCAATTATCTTTGTCGTTATAAAGGGATTTCCTCTCTCTTGATGTTGCTGTATAAGTTCCTCTTCAAAGTCAAAGTAACATAACCTCTTGGCAAGATAATCGTTCAAAGACTTCGAGATGCTGAGAAATGCTATTTTTGCCTCTATTATTGTGTCTTGATGGAGAATCTACGTACAATGTCAAAGAAGTGTATTGGAAAAATTGATCTATTCCTTGACTTACTTCTTGAGCCCATTCACTGGTTTCGTTGTCATGATACAAAGTAGAATACATGCCAATCAAGTGTGGACCTGCGAGTTTGTGCAGTAAGTCATCTTGAAACACTTGTGCAATCTTCATCACAAGTACTGTATAAACAATGTTGTTTGCCATATTCTGGATAAGTGAATCTTGAGCTGGTTCTTCCAATAATTTTGTATCGTCGAGATCATCCACCATGTTCCCCGAAACATCCTTCGTCAATGAGGGAAGATCCGCTGTGATCTGAAGCAAGACATAGATGAGTCACTATAACAGGTGATAAAAGGATGTCATAGTAACAGGGAGCGGGTTACCTCTTTAGTTGACTGTCGCAACAAAGCTTGTTGAACTTTTAACCCGACTGCTGGTGACTTCGACCATGATTTTATGACAACCCCAAAATATTCCATCAGCCAAGTGACCGAGCCGATATCCTCTAAAGACAAGTCAAGTGTAAAACAACCATTGAAAACAAGTGTCATAAAGCTGTTCAACCTGGCACAAGCTCTCATGATGACAAATTTACCTTCGGATGGTAGCCCGTTCTTGAAACATGAACGTAGTGGTACCGTTCTGATCCAGTTTGAGAGTTTGTCGGAAGAAAGACATGGTTTTCCTCGTGGCTGTGCAAGCTTTCCTTGATTAGGTAAATATGGGCATCTTTGAAGAGATACGGTTTCATCAACCATATTGATAATTATATATTGGTCCCCGTAACGGTCTTGGTGTAACGGCAATGATTGAATTTCTTTTCGAATTTCAGGTAAGCTATCGTACAAGGCCTGTATTGGCAAGATGTATTGTGGTCCCCGATCGTAGATAGTTTTTGATATCTCTTCAACGTCGAAAGGTGTATCGGGATTGACATAGTCGAGGAGGAAGATTAATGCATATATTCGATGGTCGCCTGTTTGATGGCTTATATCCCGACTGTAGTTGAAGAGTTCACACTTAGAAGGGTTATCAGTATCTGTACCCCTGATGTATATAATAATCTACGCACTGATGTTCTGAGCATGTTCTGGCACAGCCAGAAGACCTCGGCAGATAATCCCATTGGAGCATACAGGAGTGTTTCCGCCTGTTCTTGCTCCTCATTGTTCAATTCATTTTTCGACACATCTTCGAAGAACTCATCTCTTGTTCTTTCAAGGGTTTCCAACTTTATATCGTGTGTCAATCTACTGTGCAATTCGGCTTTCTTCGATTGACGTGATTGCATTTTAGCGTAGACGTGGACTTCCTGTAGCAACTTTTGTCGAATTGTCATTTCAACCTTTGCTTCGGATGGCGCTTCGGCTCGCATCCAATATTCAAGCGTTGCTTGTCTCCGACTCGCTTCTGAAGACATTTTGTCTTGCACTTCCTCCAAGACTGTCTGTTCGTGGTCGGTCGATCTCATTGCTTCTTGAATGGCTGACACAGTAGATTCCTGTAATGATATACTGGTTGCAAGTATCCCCTAAGGTAATAATATGTGTGGTATCTGTATATTGTAACTCTGTGTAAAAGGTAAACAACCCAATTTTGGTGGGTTTCTCTGACTCTACATTGCCAGGAGTTCGTAAAAGGGTGATGCTTGTTCAACAAAGTAAGTGTACGAAGCGTTGATGTTCAAACAACTGGACAAGAGGATGGTGTGCAGAATAAAGTTGAGGCCTTCATTTGGTTGCCTCACGGTACTTACTTAAGTAGTATGTCCCATGAACACAATCTTTAGGTGGCTGCTCAGGTGAATGTTTCTACCCATCTGGCCATCATCGTCGGGGCGTGTCGAATCTGGCTGTCCCTAAGTAGCACTGTGTGCGTGTCGAGTTGTTGGATGCAGTCACCGATCACCCTGTTCTGTGCTTGTAAGAATTCACCACTTTATCGACCACAAATTACTGTCCACCAAGCACCTAAGTACTTAGGAGGTAAGTACACAACATTCTCGAGTACAACAGTTCCAGCCGCACATAAGCCAGTAAAATCTTGTGTATCACGATGCGATAATAATCATAGGGCACTAGTTGCAATTGCACTTACTGGACACTTTGCATGAATTTCAGGGCTCATCCAATACACGAACATGGAGTGTGCAAGTCGCGTACAATTGTTTGACAAATTTGTCAAACGTCGACTCTATCAGTTGTTCCTCAACACTTGAGTCCGGCATTGAATTCAAAAGGCAGAAAAGGATTTAATGACCCCTGAATGCTATCGTGAATTTGAGACAACTTGAACAATAATAATGCTGCTTCTCCTCGTATCCAACTTGTCACTTTTGTCTATTTCTTAGAGGTCTGTAAGTAGCTCATCCGGCAGAAAGTAAAAACATCCTCTCATTAGACGGAACTGAAATTTGACTACGTCAGTACTGCATCCATCGCTGTATCTAATGGATTCAACATACTGTGGAACTATTTTCAACCTCTCCAGATTCAAAGGTCTCCAAATATCACTGCCTTGACCACCCGAAACTCGGGATTACAAGGATACAAAGTGTATTCAACTTGGTGGTGATCATCATTGTGTCCTTTGATGCACACGCGTAAAAGGAAAATATCCGTTCGATAAAATCAGGTCGCCGGACATGCCTTCCCAACTCCACAACGTATATCTCGCTAACAACACAGGCTAACAAACATCAAAACGTGAAGAGTTTCACCCCTCTCATCACAGCAGACAAGGGTTAACGGTATACCTACATATAGACAGGTTTGAAACGTTGTTTGTTGCCAAAACTTTGTCATCTGCTTGTTCAACGTGTTCTATAATATCAAGGGTCTTTGTTTGAAGGATTCACACAAAAAAAAGGGAATTGAAAACAATACTCAATTTATAATTTATGCTTTAGATGTTGGCAGTCGCGGTAGACGTAGGTAGCAGCTCTCAAGGTTCTAGTACTCATCGGATCATGAGGCTTAATTTAAGCATACACCATGGAGGTTGCATTCAATATACTCTAAACGCAAAAAAACGCATAATATGATAGGGGCCGAGGTCTATGCATACAGGCATGTTGAAACATTTGGATCTGGTCAACGTATGTGTGGAATCAAAATTGACATTCAAGTTTTTTGCGCAATCGCTGGCTGCTACCAGACGTCGGAAAAGTCATTTGGTGCCTAAATCTGTAGATTACTAGATTCACCCCGAAATCTGATATCTATATCTTGCCATCAATTTCCGCTGTTTGTTCAATCATTCCTCCAATCAACCAAAACATTTTCTTTGCAAGAATTCAATATTCCATTCTTCTAATAATCACAATCTTTTACGTCTGTTTGATACAGGTCTTTTAATACATACTATAATCCAGGCGATTCTTTTTCTTTTGGTTCTTTTCAATCATTCCATTAAAAAAACGTTATAAGCATCATATACCGATATTACTACTACTACTTCCTCTAATCCTCCTCTCGATATACCTCTATATCCAAGAAGCAAAGATATATCAAAATCAGAAAGGAAAAATGCAATTCTCATACCTCCTAACTCTCGCCATGGCCTCCCTCGCCCTCGCCTCTCCCATTACCCCAGAAGCCGACCGTAAAACCGACCCAAACTCCATCTCAAACCTAAATTGCACCGCTCCCACCACCAAGCTCGACAGCCACCAAGTCAACGTCGCACTACTACAAATTTGCGGCGGCATCGCCGGTAAAATCACAAAGTGTGGCGGAAAAGCCGGTTCAGTACCTTCAAGCTCAACCACTGGTGTTGACGGCGAGGCCAAATTTAGTTTGAAAGCAACAACTCCGGGCGCTACAATCAACATTTCCAAAGGAAGATGGGAGCAGTGTATACGAGCGGCTCAACAAAAGTGTGGTGATGCGCCTTTTATTGCGACGTGTAAGGGTGGAGCGACAAAGGGGGATGTAGACTTTAAGTTGGCTAAGCATATCCAGTAAAAAAAGTCTCTTTCTCTTTTCTATTTTCTACTTTTAAAGAAGATGATTGTAATCGTTTAACGATTGACCCATTTCTTCCTTTCTTTTCTTTTTCCTTCTTTGGCTTATTCGAGATTTATGATGGAGATCAGGTAGGAATGAACAAGCCTCAAATTCGGAAGATCAAATTTGAGATGATGGTGGTTCATTAAATGCAGCGTAAGATAGAGATAATTTGGTAGAGGCTCAAACTGTATTATTAGATGATAGGAATATAAACAGATCTTTGCAAAGAAATCCGAAAAAGACTCTCCAAATCTATCCAATGATATCTAATTTGGTGTTATCAGGACATTGTACAAGCGTCGTTAATTCCAGTATATTGCGTGAATCGTACAGTAATCTTTTTCGTAGACGATATATATTTTGAGATGTCTATGTGGTAGCATGGCCCGATAGGCAAGGAGACTGCTCATATGTGACTCTGTAGATGATAAACTGGTGTACGCCAAACCAAGTTTTGGATAGAATTATTGCAGTGAATACAAATATAAGAAAGAGGCTAATTTTTCGTAATCAAACGAATTAATACAAAGGATACAAAATATGACCAGGAATATGGTAATCAAGAACTCCAACAAACCAAAGACAAGCCAGTGTTGAGACAATCATTTCATTTTGAGATACGCCTTGATAATGGTCTTCTTCTCTCGTCCATCCCCCTCTAACGCACCAACCCAATCTCTTATCTGTATCCTCTGCCCTCTTTCCCCTTGTTCGTTCCATTCGCCCATTCGCCGCGTCCAATATACCGGTGCAGGTCTTGGTGTTGCAACAGAAACATTGACAACAGGCGTTCCGGGGCGGGAATTAGGTAAGGAAGAACTAGGCGCTGGGTTCAGCCAGCTGTACTTCTTCTTCTTTCCTATGCCAAGCCCACCCAGCATCATACTCGCTGTTGAATTTGCAGCACGATGAGAATTGGCTTCGTCAATTTTAGACTGATTGATCTTTCGTGATTCTTTGGCAGACATTTTGCGTTCACCTAGCTCTGGAGCAACACTACCAGCCGCAGCACCACCAGCAGGAGAGTCCGCAGCGGCGCCAGGTGTCTGCGGAAGAGATCCTGGTTTCTGTAAACGTTGGTTACGGCCAGCGATACGCGCTTCTTCAAGCGAACGCTCGGCGGTAGCAAGTGCACGTAGAGATCTCGCTGTCTCACTGATAAGCTTAGGTTTACGTGGGCCAAGTGTATTGGATGGATTAGCAACGGAAAAGGATCCTGCTTGGATATTAGTCAGAAGACCTTGAGATGTACAACTTGTAGTACGCACGCTTCCTTGGATTAGATAAATTGGGGCTTGCGGCACTATCAGGCGGTTCCAGAGGGCCATCAGTCTGCGCATCATCCATCTTCTCGCTTTCCCCAACGACCATATCTGTCCAATCACCCAAACCATTTATAGTATTGCCATCTCTTCTGTGAAGTGCAAGCCGATTGGCACTTGACAAGAGGTCCCTAATTCGATCTTGCATAGCCAAACTAATGAGCATTTCCATTTCAGTCGGATCCACCTTGACCCGTAGCTGATTTGCGGTACATTTACCCTCTAATGCCGTGCGTAAAGATCTTTGGTCCAGAAAGGGGTCGTTTTGGTGGACAGTCTTGTGTGAATCCATCGCCTGTTGACGAGCCACCATCCGCTGTTGGCGCACTGCGTCCCATTCCTCCGACTTGTCCATAGAGTTGGAACCCTGCTCTCCTCCTTGCGTGAAACTACCATGAAAGGACTCATTAGGCACAGTCAGCATGTCGCTCAATGCTTGTTCCTCCGCTTTGAGATCAATTCCTGTAGAATGTAACACATCCTGGAGGTCGTTCGTGTCTGTTTTCTGCTGTATAGGTGACGTCGAGGTCGGAGGCAGCATGGCTGTCGAGGCTGGTGGGGGAGGCTGTGGAGTTTGAGGCTGCGGTGAGTGAACAAACTGTTGTTGCGCTTGAGGAGATTGTGTTTGCTGTTGCTGTGAAGGGTTTGCAGGGAAAGTCATCTCTGTAGCGAGCCGGGGTCGTTTCGATGCAGGTTGGAAAGGATAGTTTGAAGGCGTAGATGGAGGTGACATCGCCCCAGCTTGGCTGGATGACGGTGATCGTGCGTCGGGCATTATGATAGCAGTTTAACGTTTACTGAAATTGAAGGTTGCCGACTTGTTGCTGGCCCCAAGATGTATTCTGGAAGAGGAGGAGAAGACGAAGAAATGGCAATGTCGATTGGGAGACGTAAGTCAGAGTTCTATGTGTTTTCCGCTCAATCGCATGGTTTTGTGCTCTCCACGAGCTCGCGTTATTTTCGGCTTTGAGTATGCTGGTCCTGGCGTGAGATGTAGACAGTACGGCTCATCGATTCTTTCGTCTTTGATGTTGTGGATGATGAGACTGGCGATGGGGGAGGGAGAGAAGCTGGTGGTCAAGTGAGAGTGTTGTGTCAGTCATGATGGGTGAACAAGCAAGCAAGTGCATGGGATGGCATGGCCTCTCCATAATTTCCCTCGTGGAGGACTTGGCTTGACTTTATCCTCGCGGTGATGAATGACTAAGTTGGACACGTGATCTGCGAAAAGCATATTGCATGGACTGGGTGCACCCAAAACGAAGAGACAAGCATCTTGAATGTCCCATCTCAAGATTTGATCACGAATTATTATTATTATTTTAAACAGATTAACATGAAAAGGTGTTAAATTTGTATTCAAAGTTCCCACTTGGTGTATGTGTAAATTTATTTTACCAAGAATACTTGCTCAGTGACATTATTAATATATATTCTTCAGACATCGAAACTTGGTTGAATTCTCTTTCGAGCTTTATTCAAACAAAACCATCTTTAAGTAGACTCTAGAATAAAACGTTGTAACTCATCAACCCCTTTGTCTACCCGATTCTAGTAGTCTTTTCAGCTCGCGACTCAGATTACCCTCATCCACATTAATCCCACTCAATCTCTCCTCTTCGACCAATCTATGTGCAAGAACTGCAGCTCTAGCCTTCCATATCTCTTGGATCCCTATAAACAACTCCGCAATGCCGGTCCACGCAATAGTCCCAAGTCCCACACCGACAGGCCCTGAACCTTCATTCTCACTATCCTGTCTCCAGTTCACACCATCCATCATGATCTGCAGATCCGTGGCTAGCTTTTCCGCTTGAGGATGATCTGGTGGTGGCAGATTTTCAGGAATACTTCTCAAATGCGCTCGCCAGAAGGCAGCTGGTTGACCACATGTTATCGCTTGCTTCAATAATTCGTCTTCACGCCTAAAGAAATCATCATATCTTTCGCTTTTGAGCAGAATCACTATTATACCGCTCAATGCTTTAAGTTGAAATTCTGGACAATTGTGAATGCGCGCTTCGTGAGCTAATGCGTCGTACTTGGCCAATTTGTCGTCGTGGTCTACAGAAGCGTTTCTGTTTGTTTCCGTCATTGCCGATGCTCTGTAAAATTTGACTAGCCACTTCAACTCGGAGTTCTCGCGCTCTCGAGCACCTTGTAAACATTTATCAATTTCTGCGAGCTGTTGATAGGCCAATTCATGTTGATCGGCGTTTGTATATGTATGGTATAGACCCAGTCGCGTGCGAGCTTCCAAAAATTTAATGTCTGGGTGATCTGACAGATTTGGAAAATACTCGAGCATAATGTTTGAAAATGTTGGATCTGCCTGACCTAGGACATAGTTCCTCACACGAAGAATCGCAGGAACACTCACAAAGTTCGACGAATCCATGTGTGAAGAGAGGAGGGCATCTGTGTTGGCTGTCCATTCTCGTGGCGGTAGGTCGCAAGTACCAACACCAAGGTAGTGTATAACTTCGTACAAGAGTGTCTAAGCACATTTTTTAAATCGATTAGCATGGTCATGGACATTTCTCCTAAAAGAACAAAATATATGCATAATA
>Ga0160427_10000805_pt1 | contig 19069 bp, 19 predicted proteins | sample SolpanmetagenomL_FD_108194 | JGI IMG/M metagenome (GOLD analysis project Ga0160427, IMG submission 108194) | Solar panel surface microbial communities from Lawrence Berkeley National Laboratory, California, USA - L | ecosystem: Engineered > Built environment > Solar panel > Unclassified ...
CCCACCACAATCAACCGGGCTTCGTGCTCCTTGTCGACATTGTGCATGCATCGTTATCGTTTGTCTCATCTTATATGGGTTTTAAGGTTTATTATTGACATGTTGTACATGTTTATGGCAATTCTATGCAAGTTTGAAGTACTAGTGTCGTCAGGGAGTTCGTAAATACTTGCGCTCGCTACTATCGAGTACCAGCGTTAGTAGATGGTATTATCTCTCACTCGTAACTTATTATATTGTTTCTCACTTGGAAGTTGTATTAGCATGAATTTCATCTTATTGATGTGAAATATAGGAAAATTCAGGGTCAAAACTTTGGAAGACGAAAAGATACATTCTGCAATACATGTATCGTTCGTTGTACAGATGTACATGTAGGACAACATAGGACAGGAACCTTGAAAATATGAGAGAGCGGTTGTACAAGTCATGATGATTTTTCACTAGACACCAGACAGCTAATGTTGAGAGGAAGATTTCAAGGCGAAAACAAATTATAAGATTAATTATAAATTATGATATGATTGACAAAAATGCGCACGCATGAGAAAACGAGCTCGCGTGTTATGCAACTTTTTTCCTCCCTCCGCATAGATATGACCAATTTGGAATCTTATGTACTCGCCCCCGAATTTCATTATGATGGGCGTAGAGTGAATCATAATACCATTAGTCTTTCAATATCATCCCCGATTTTCTTCCTCTTTGATTAGTGTTACAATGGGCTATATCCCATTTAAAGTGCCAATGACAAAACCACAGCCAAACCAGCCAACCATCCGCTGACAACAAGAGCTCGTGCAGAGCTTACTTGTGTAGGAACAGGTACTGGCATAACAGTACTTGACGTATTCATTCCAGTTGTCGAATTCATTCCAGAGCCTGAAACCATGGTAAAGTTGGCGCAGGTCAAGCGGGTGGTGTTCATACTGTGGATAACAATGGACTTGTCGCCGAAAAAGTATGGAGAGCTAGGATCGGTGGAGAGGTAGAGCTCCATATAACTGCATTATATAGGTTAGATTTTAATCTGGGAAAATGATGCCAGTATTCATAGATGCGGGTAATGGTCTTACCTAGCAGTAAATGATGTTGAAGTGATGTTGCCGTGCTTGCCAGACAAATCGCCGGCTTGGCAGGTTTGTGGAGCGGCGACTTCGCATGCATGCAATTCACCACGGTTGGTTGGGTCAAGATGACCAAGAGTTGCACTGCAGTTACCGTCGGCTGGGACGGGAAGGCCGTGGATGTGATAGACTATATAGAGACAATGATTAGTTTGAGTTTTATTGGTAGTTACACCGTTTCTTCACATTCATGGTGATCTTATTTCTTGTATCGAGTGTAGCAGAGAGAAATATTTACCGAATGGTCCGTATTCTGCCTCGGACGGGAATCCAGTAAAGTCAATCATAAACATTACACCCGTGCCATTAGAAGTTCCTTTAATCGAGCCGGTAATCGTTGACCCAGTAAGGTTGTCAAAGTTGGTCATTGGGAGGATGGCTTGGTATGAAGTTGGTGGGATGCCTGACTGGACGGTTGCATTTCCACCGGGTCCTATTGATTTTGGCATGAATTAGCGCACGTTTTGATTATATTTAGAGAAAACCATTAATTTTGGAATGTATTATGAAATGGTGAAATACCAGTAAATCCAGGTACAGGAGGACCATCATAGATAATTGCTCCTTCAAGAGTCTCTACACCGGGAAAAGGTGTTGGTGCAATAGGAACAACGCCGCTTTTTGTGCTGGTGAGAAGCGAAGCGGGTGGTGGAACTTGCGCAAGCACGCCGGCTGCGAAACTGAGTGCGAGTAGTTTCATCTGCATTTTGTACAAGAAAATTGTAATTTTTGATGGATAATTAATTTCGTAATATACAGTAATTTTATAAAGATTGATGAAAACGAGTGTAGCGTTTCAATTGCTTATGTTTAATATTCGAGAAAGCTTGAAGGTCCTTGGCTTGGTGATTCTTCTTATATATGGATTTCATTGTGTATGGACTGCCACAAAGTCTGGGTCCGGCATTTGATTCACTAGCTTGTCCATTTATCTGCAGAATCGATGCACATCAAACTTTAGTAAACAGACACAATCTGCAGAGCTGATAGGACACAGCAGGCTGGAAAAAGTTATCATAAACGCGAAACTTTCGGTGAGCTGAAGCCTACAGTTGAGCCGACCTATACAATCAAAGTGGAGTTCATGAAATCATCGACTTTGGAGACTAGATGAATGAGCGCATGAATGCGTAATGGCCAATAAGAACCTGGGGTATTGGATTCCCTTGTCATTGGAATCGACTGCAGGACTGGAGTGCGATGCACATCTGAAAAGATCCGAGATCCCGGATTGTCAAGTGGAGGAGTGTGAATGCTCAAAGGTACGAGTATATAAAGTACTGACTGATGCATCGCACGCAGTGGACATATGGGTGATCATGACGATGACGGTGAGAGTGAGAGAAACGAGAGAGGTGTTCAACCAATCACAGCAACATTAGCCTGTAGATGGTCTCTCTCAGAGTGGAGAGAACCCGGTATCCTTTATGCGGGCGAAAATGTGAGTGAGTGGCGAGGTGTGTGAGGTGTGAGTGGTGGACATGGTATGGTTGATGCACACTCATCGGCCGAGACTCGATTGGGGACTAGTGTTATTTATGCGATCCACAAAATTATAGAGATGTGGTTCTCTAGCGCCACATTCTCCATCGTGATGACGACGACACCTTGAGGCTGTAGATTGAGAAGAACAATAACAATGGAAAAAGGATGGAAACAAGAGCAAGAAGAACAATTAGTATAGAGAGAGCATCTCTCAATCGTACAATGATCGTTGCACTTCTCATACTTTGTATGAGGACTCTCAGAATCTACGACAGATCAAGTTGGGGTACATGGTTGGTACTGTACAAGATCCAAGGAATTTTGATGGTACTGATATCATGCTTGCTTGCGCGTTTTTAATGCTTTCCAAGGAATGTCATTTCTGGTCGCCCCTGATAACGCTTGAAATATCTTCTGGCAGGGGCATCTCATCAACACCCGTCTGAGCATACACCGAGAATAGACCATCCCATCCTAGTCTCTCACAGTAAACCGCCTGACCTCAGGTTGCCGAGAGACACTCATGGATACTCGCCCCTTGATTGTCTTCAACAACCACGATAATTGACCTATTTTTATTTTGGATTCTGTGCTTAAATCCTCCTTCGAAAACATAGTTTTAGTTGACCTTGTTTCTAAGATCTCTATCTTTTCAAAAATTTAACTTTTTGCATTGTGAGAATGAGATTGGGAATATTTGTGAATCTCAGCTCTTCTCTGAGATCTTCTTGCTTGGCACTCCAGGGAGCCTGCGCATCGTCATTTCTTGTGTTGGTTGCTGTCACCTTTGCAATCAAATCATTTGGCACAAAATATCCCTTCAAAATTACTGGGCAGCTTTCAGATTCGAAAGGCTTGTGATTAAATAGCCTTTCTGATGCTGGACTGGCGCCTAGTGGCATTTGTAGAATACCATTTACAGTATGCTGCAGCATGATTCCCATCCCATCGAGCTCAAGAGTCAACAAACGCTCGCCGTCATATGTTTTACGAATGACGTCTACAAGTGCTACCCTTTCACGCGTGCGACCCCATGTCGCTTTGGAATGTGACTTCATTTTGAGACCTTTGTCATCGTTGAGATGACCACAGTTTTACCGACGAAATCTACACGTGCTTCTCAGTATGGAAACGGTGAATCCATGAGAGAAGTCTTCCCAGGATTAGGCCATCTATCGCAAGGTCGATTTTAGACATGTCATGGTCAGGATCAATGGTATATAGAGCTCCAAATGCTGCTTCCCAATGGTGTCTATAAGATGTCTTTATGGGCCACTCTGGGGGCGGTGCTGACCCGAGCGGCGTTACAAACAGTGCTGGGCATCCTATCTCACATTGTGTCAATGATAGTGTATATCAAAGTGCCATACTACAATGCTCGGGTCAGTCACACAAGCGTTCCAGGAAGCAACTTCTTTGTGATTTTTAGGCAACTGTAGGTCTGACAACTATCCTCCGGTTGCCACACTACTGTTCCGCCTGGTGGATGATATGGTAATTGGTCGTGTTTGAATTCGTAGATGGGATATTTATCAAGAGGGTGGGGCAGATGAGTATTGATATCGAACGTTTTTGAGGTTGGTCTTTGAATTGATAAATGTGAACCGTGTTTTCGCACAGTGAGATAAACCTAGCAAATTCTGAATGGCATTGTTGCGAATCATGGTTGGTTGATCGCGATAGTCTTCCTTCAAGTTATAACTCGAGTCTAAAGAACGAGAATTGGTTCCTGTTTCTATTTACAAACGATGTGCTTTACTTGGTTAGCAATGAAACGATCGAGTAGAAAACACGGACTCTCACTAAATGCTTTGAGATCAATGGGTAGAGCTATACTGTGAAGGCGGTAAATAGATACTTGCGCAAGCCCGCTGTCAAACGCTGATCATGCCGCCTTTTCACTTCTGCACAACCACAGCAGACGCTTGTGAACAACAGTATGGATATTTTCAAGAAACCGCAATCGTATATAGGCGGAAGGTCGTATGCCATCAAACCTGGTTATAAGATAGGCTTGCTCGGGGTTGATTTTGGTGAACTTCCGAGCAAAATTTTGCTAAATTCTGAACAAGAAAGATTTGGTGGGACAAAGCTTTTTATTTCTGATACATATCGCGAGAGATTAAAAATTGGTCGGCACAATTAAATGTTTTCGACGCTGAGGATTGCGAGGTCAGCTTTGAAGGTACAATACGATCGTCATCAACACATATCATAGTGATTGTCCAGACGTCTCTTTGCCTACAAGCCTAAGCTAGTGCATCTCTTGGTCGATAGTTGTGTTAACATCCTAAGGTCAACTTGCATTTGTCGGAGTATCGAGATTTGAGATACGTGAAAAAAATACCATCGTCGGCACAACTCGAAGACCATGATGCTTGGGTAAGTGAAACAGGAAAGCATACTTAAGTAACCAGATTATTTCGTGAATTCGAACATCAATGATTATTGGTAGTAACTCGCACTTTCCAAGAAAGTAACGTTTCGAGAACATATCATACTATTGTATTCCGATACCTAGATAGTTTTCTATTGATTCAAAAAAAAAAAGGTATAAATACTTCAGGCTAGGCCTATATATTCACCTTAAATATTTCTAATCATTATATAAAGCGCTTGAGCTTTAAGGTAATTCGGTAAGTACTGTAGTGCAGAAACAATAATGACAATCTATAAAGCGGATTGCTTTTGTGTAATCACCATACTTATACGCATCATTTAAAAGTCCTTTGAAACACAGAAATGGGCAAACATCGCAGCATCGTTTTCTGCTGAGATGATTTTCAAGTGGATATCTCTTCTCCTGGGTCGCACAATTGTTGTTTAATGACCTGCGGTCTGGGACATGTGGCTGACACTCAGAGCGACCATACATACATACTTATATATTTTAAATCTGCAGCTCATGATAGTTCAATAGTGGAGAGATATTATGATATGACGATTGCGAAATCTAAAAACTCACCGAGTGCCACAATTATTGGTATTTATTGTTTTAAACATTATTGGAGATCGTAATGTATGGACTTCACTAACACGATAAAATGCAACTTATTCAATAAAGAATAGCAGTGTCTAATTCTTACATTTTACATGCCAGCACAGTATGATAAAAGGTACAAATCGAACATCTACAATTGCAAGCCCAATTTTCGTGTGCATCTTGCAATTGTTTAGCACATGATACCAGTGTCTATCCTAGCCCATGATAGACCACAGGTAGCAACCTTATATCTCCCTAGTTATTCATGACCAAGCAGGATCAAAATACGAATGATGTAAAATGGAGAAGGTTGGTAAAATTATGTACCGAACCATGCTTGTGTCACAATGACAATTCAGAAACATGATGAAATAAATGTACAATTTAAAAGATTACTAGCACTAGGGTATATTCGAGTTTGGTCACCCCATGCAGCATGAACGTTTCTCCATATTCTTCTAATGTTTACTAATCCATTAACCAATTAGCTAATCTAACTAATTGGTGTTACCAGTGTGGGAAAAAAGGGGAGGAAAACACCAAGCATGCCATGATCACCGGTATGGCACACACTATTAATCTATTTTTAATATGCATTTCCCAGGAAATGAAGATCTAACTTGCTCTGAATCTGCGCCTCTTTGCCGGCCAATGTGATACAAGCAGATTGAGCAAAGCTTGTTATTTCCCGGATCGATCCAATGTCTTTTAACTCTAGCATGTAGGCACCTGGGTAGTTTAGATAATTTAGACGCTGGATGGATTTTTGTTCCCCCGACTAAGCGAACGCTTTGAACCTCACTGCCAACTGCAAACATGTTCTCGCCTCAGATCATTTCGTAGTGCAACTCCGCCGTGCATATGGCGCTGGTACAAGACATTTCACATCGCACACCCCCGTCAAACATACTAAAGATCGTAGAGATTGAAATGAAGAAATCCTAGCAATACACTCCATAACGTAAACAAGGGAAAGCGTACGCAGATCGATCATGATCTGCAAACCATATTTGCGAAAACAGCACCAAAGTGATCTGCTACTACTGCCTTCTGGCGGACAAGTCCTGAACTCAGCCTGATATCTACTCAACGTTGTTAGAGTCGCAGACTATTTCACAATTACCAACCGTGACCGAACACCAATTCTCAACTCCATGATTGGAGTAGTCACAATGGCCTTGTCATTTTCTTGCCACAGACTGTGCATGAACAACAGTTCACCACGCACAGATGAGCACAAGTAGTGTTCGGCAGATAAAAATGAGGGTTTCTCTTTAGAAACGGTTCCCGAGTTATATAAAGGAGGAAAGGCACATTAATTGAGTGTATTATTAAAACAAGTCTTTCCTCATACTCGATTCCACATCTATAGCTGAAATCATAACAAATTAATCCGGCATCAAAAAAATGAAGTTGAGTAAAGTCGTGGCTGTAGCTCTACCTGTCCTGCCAGGTGTCTACTCTGTAGTCATCAACGACAAGATTGGTGATGTACAAATTCTCTACCAAAACGACCTCTTGGCCAATTCTACATCCACTTCCGCGCTCCTCGTTCATCGGAAGAAATGTTATAGTGATGCTATAACTGCTTGTAGCGCATTGTCAGAATCCTTGCTTACTGACGTTACACCGGATCTTGAAGACCAATTGAATTATCTGGTCTTTTCAGGTCAAGTTGTACCTTATACCAAGCTATTTGTTGCTCAAGGAAGTGGTTCATGTTGTTCTGCATATGACACTACCCAAAAGGCGGTCGTCAAGGTTGATTGTGCTACGGAACTTCCTGCGTTGTGTACAAATTCAGCTCCTCCATACAATATTACACAATTAGGAGCATCTGTCAGCCAGCAACGACAGGTCACATCAAGCGGCAGTAATTACAACATCACAGGGTATGATTTCATCCTTCTAATAATGATGATTTTTTTGTAGTGTAGAGCTCTGGTATTTCGATACTTACATGATGATGTAGATACCGCGATGCTCGCTCATTCCGATTTATTGGTATTCCTTTCGCTCTTCCGCCAGTGGGTCCGTTGAGGTTTGCGCCGCCTGTTTTATACAATACCACCAAACAAATCACAGCATTCCAGCCTGGAAAGGCTTGCATTCAGTTAACAACACCATATGGTGTCAAATATGAGAATCAAACAAGTGAAGATTGCTTGTATTTGAATGTCTATACACCATACATTCCAAGTGCTGATGCGCCATGTGATTGCTCCGCGAAAAAGCCAGTCATGGTGTATTTCTACGGTGGCTCTTTCGAAGAAGGATGGGCAAATGTACAAGATTATGATGGAGGCAATTTAGTGTCACGAGGAGATGTAGTCGTGGTGACTTTGAACTATCGCGTTGGAATTTTGGGTAGTGTGACAACTGCGAATGAATTGGATGGTAATCAAGGTATCAAGGATCAAATCCTAGCGCTAAAATGGGTCCAACAGAATATGTATGATATATATCGCCTTGTCGAAAAGTACGCCGTACTGACAGAGTATAGTGCATCATTCGGAGGAGACTCTAGTCGAGTGACGATTTTTGGACAGAGTGCTGGCGGTCAATCCGTTGTTGCTCAACTATCGTCATCAGCATCAAAAGGTCTATTCTCTGCTGCTATATCACAATCTGCTCCTCTAGGTATTTCATGGGTCACTCGAAGTGTCAACAGCAAATACATCACTCCAGCACTATCAAATGTAACAAATTGTACTAGCACCATAGAATCAGAGCTTGTCGCATGTCTTCGTGCGGTCCCAGCATCAGATTTTGTCAGCAAACCGGTTGTAGGTTATATGCTAGAGGCTGCTACAAAAGCTTATGGCTTGTTTGATCAAAGAAATTCTGGTCTGTCAGAGGCTGAACCATATCTTCCAATTACAGCAGCGTCTGGAGGTACTGAAGGGGTTATTGACGACCAGTTCCGTTATTTGCTTGCAAATAATACTCTACCAAATCGAGTAGCATTTATGGCTGGTACTACAAAAAATGAAGGCGGGTTGTTCATTAACGGCATTCCAGGATTTGGAAAACAATTGCCTAACACAGAGAAAGAGTACATTGGTGTTCTTGAGAGTGGACAAATCGCTGCAAATGACACTATCGCAGGTATCATAAAAGACGGGACAGTATGTGATATAGCTTTCTCGATGTATGGATATTGACTAACAAAGTTTTGAATCAGTTTCCACTCAATATGTCAAATCCTGACGGCATACGTTATGAAATTTCCGATTTTATCACTGCTTAGTGAGTTGGCAGAATTTTCACTCCAGACGAAAAGGATTCAACTAACAAATGATATAGTGCATACCAATGTCCTAATAATCAAGATATCAAAATTGCGGCAGACAATCACATCTTCCCCAAGTTGTATCAATACGTCTTTGACAAAGGGGTACCTCAAGCCGTTGACTCATATCCTGAATGCTTTCCTCTTGCTGAGAATGGTCAACAAACATGTCATACTTCAGATATTGCCGAGGCAAGCTCCATTCAATTTAATTCTTATCAAGCAAGCCATATACTAACGTTGACAAATTTTGTAGGTGTGGGGTCGTACCGATATCTTCGGATATGCATACAACTCAACAAACTCTTTGCCATTCACTAAATACGTGATGGATGTATGGAGTAAGAGTAATAATTTCATACGACTTGAGAATTGCTCTCCACAATGGATATCGTTTTTACTAACACTGAGAACTACTTTATAGCCTCATTCGCACGGACACATAATCCACAACCAACAAAACAATACCTTGAAGCTCGAGGCGCTGGTTATGAGTCTACTCTTCAGATCACCAGTAAAGTTCCGTTCCCTGGATATGCAAGTCAGTCATCAGGTGTGGTTCATCATTTTGACCTGCCACCGTCCAATTCTGGACCTGTGAGACAGGCACAGTGTGAGACCTTTGCGAAGAGTGGTGGATTGGGTACCGATAGGATTAATAATGGATTGTAAATCGAAAGAGCGTTTTTGTCTTGGAACATTTGTAATGTCGCGAGGGGGAGAGGGACAGACTGGAGAATATTGTTATCAATCATCCTGTATAACATTTGAACAATATAATGTATATCAAATTATGATTCGTATGAGAAATTTATTTCAATCAATTTGTATTTATCTTTTTTTAAACATACGACTCGGAAATCAGTCATGGCAACGACGCAAGGATTTTTTGCGTGAAACTCCGGCCATGGTGTCGTGTTTGAGGGTTGTTATCATCATAAAATAAGACTCTTCACATCATCTGGCCATTGCCATGACAAAAGGCATCTCTAGATACCGTTGTAAAACCTGTTGGTTTAGACCTTGTAACTATAATTACAACTTCATATTATCATATCATTCTAGGACTAATTTGAGCAATACTCTATCGTTCAAAGACAAATAGGAATTTCCAAAACACACTTGACTTAGGCCAGTCTAGGAGCCACAAGTTCATCCTCTAAAACGAGCGCTACTTTGATGGCAGGGGAAAGTGGTTGTCTCATGTGGAGTTTGTGCAATTGTTTGTTTGTATCGGCTAACTTGATTAAAGTCTCGAGGTCAAACAGCATATTTTCTGATTACGTGAGCAAGCGATGGTGCAAAGGTCCTAACCCTATCACTGACATAAGCACTCACGTGAGCCACATATCGACCTGCCACCCAACCTTTGATGCTTAGTGCTTGAGGATTGGCGTGAATTGAATTGAATTGGAGCAAAAGAAAATTAGGCGAGAGAGCACAAGCAAGCAAAGCAAGCAAGCACTTGTCTGTCCAGTCTGGCTGTCTATCAATTTCGAGATCCCACACATCCAGCTCTACGACCCACGAAGTTCACGACCTTCAATTACGACACAGCATCGACAGACACAATTGGAAGAATTCGACAGACACCTCGACCTCTTCCTTTCTACTAAACAACAACCGCCATCATGAAGTTGAACATCGCGTAAGGCTTTCCTTCTGAAAAATAAATATAAACAAATATCGATTGCGTCTCGACAGACATATACACACAGGATGAGAAAGAGACAGAGGGCTAACATCTTGTCAAAATTAAAAGTTACCCAGCCAACGGCTCACAAAAGCTCATCGAAATCGAAGATGAACGAAAACTCCGTATTTTTATGGAGAAGCGAATGGGTGCTGAGGTCCCAGGAGACAGCGTTGGTGACGAATTCAAGGGCTACATCTTCAAAATCACCGGAGGAAACGACAAGCAAGGTTTCCCAATGAAACAAGGTGTCATGCACCCAACCCGTGTCCGTCTCCTACTTTCCGAAGGCCACAGCTGCTACCGACCACGAAGAACTGGTGAACGTAAGCGAAAGTCAGTCCGAGGATGCATCGTTGGAATGGATTTGGCAGTTTTGAGCGTCGTCATTGTCAAGCAAGGCGAGGGAGAGATTGCTGGATTGACCGATGTCACACACCCAAAGCGTCTCGGACCAAAGAGAGCTACCAAGATCCGAAAGTTCTACGGATTGTCCAAGGAGGATGATGTATGTTTTTTTCCTTTCTTCGATCTCTCGAATCTCGATTGCTGGACTATCTAAATCGTACGGACTATATACTGACGACTTTTTCCCACTCTATAGGTCCGAAAATTCGTTATCCACCGTGAGGTTCAACCAAAGGGTGAAGGCAAGAAGTCATACACCAAGGCACCAAAGATCCAACGTCTCGTCACCCCACAAACTCTACAACGTAAACGACACAGACTCGCTCTTAAGCGAAGACGTTCTGAGGCTGCTAAGGAGGCTGCTGTAAGTTTTTCCCATGCTTCTTCCCTCATAATTTGAAGCAACATCAGATATTGAACTTATACTGACGTGATAATGACAGAACGAGTACACTGCTCTCCTCAGCAAGCGTGTCCATGAAGAGAAGTCCAAGAGAGTCGAGGCACGAAAGCGACGAGCCAGCTCGATGAGAAAAGACTAAATTTCCTCTTTTCTTATTTGATCAATTGTAATCTTCTTCCTCGAACTAAAAAAAATAATGGTTATGGTTGTTTCTTCTCGTTACTTTCATATGCCTCCTTCGTCCTCTTGTTTCAGAAACGTCTGCCACAACGTGAATCATCCATAACCGAAACAAAACTCACCAACCTTCTCCGCCCTCACGCTTCTATCTAGACACCTACACTAATGAAGACTACAAAATCTCATGCAATTTTCCTACGATAAAAAGCGACGTCGTTTTTATACTACTATTACTTCATCTCGACATCTATCACCACCACCACATCATCAACTACATCTCTCGAATTTGGGGTTACTACAGGTCTCTTTATCTTTCTCATGCTCATGTCTTGTTCCTTTTTTTTTCTGTTGTTTTATAACATATCCGGGTTTCTTTTTCCTTGAATCATTCGAAATATCTATTCGAACTTTTTTACTTTTTTTTTATTTTTCTTTTCAGGTGTAGAAGCTCTCCGGGATGGTTTTCTTATTGTAATATAAACATTCAAAAGAGATATGTACCTTTGAGGGAGTTATTGTGCCAAAAAGATAATGCTACGTGCGTGTATGTGAATGGTCCTACAGCTCCTTTACTTAAAAGAACTCGTGACATTGGTCTTCACAGCATGTGAGCAATGCTGGAATATGATGGCAATGCAATGCACGAGCAATAATTGGTTGGAGATTGTATATATACCGGGAACCATCGGCTGAACTTAGAGCTGCAAATACTTATATGCAGTAAACTTTGACTGCTCACACATATATATTGTAGAAAAATATTTTTAGGTTGCATTATGATGGCGCCAGAGCAGCCATATGAGACAGATGGTCGTGATCACAGCACCAACTTGACCATCTGGTAACACGACGACGAATCCGACCAATAAAATGACCCAGTGGAAGTAAAAGATCCTCTAACGAAAGTGACAATTTAACACCTTGTTTCAAATGTTTTACGAAGAAATGGATTTGAATTCAATATCCACATATACTATCTATGTCAATTGTAACATGTGGAATTTTTGCAAAGCAGGTCATGTTTGAGATTGTTGTTTGTTTGTTTGTTTGCTTGTTATCGATAACGCGACAACGTCGTCATTCCCTCAAGCAGAGACAGAGGCAGAGAAATCTAGAAACACCAAAATGTACTTTGTTCGCCTTCCTCCTCCAAATTAATTGTTACAGACTCGTCACGACTCTCACTTCTAACCTGCTTGCGCAAATAAGCTTTATTCATAATATCAAGCACATAGCTATAGGATTCAGCCCCTTTCCTTTCCTACTATTTGCATATAGCGCTACCTCAATACTTCGAAACCGTTGCCGCAAAACCCTCCTTATCCAACATGTCGCTCAAGTAAGTACTAACCGTCAAGCTCGATCCCTATTTTCTTCAAATAATACCCTTCAATCTTGCCGAAATAATAATACAATTTCTTGACTCTCTTTATAATAAAAAGGAAAAAAAAAGAGTCACTAACTGGTTACGAAACAAATCTAGCTGGGTGATGATGAAGCCCTCGAGCAACCAGTTTATCAAGCTCCCGCAAGAACAAATACTCTATACATCACCATCAGCGCGCACCAGCTTATCGATAAGTACTTCGAGTACGTATCCTGCTGCGAAACCGTTTCTTATAGAGTCGGCTGGTGGGGTTGTGTATATAACGAATCAAAGGGTATGTTTTTTACAACTCTCCATTCTCTTTTTGTTCCAGCTCAAAAAGATCATTATATCTCAACACATGGTCACCATAAAAGCAAACTGAGCGACTCAGACCATATACTCGACTTCTTATTCATGACAGTAATTAATGACTAATTTCTGGCTTGTGGGCGAAAAATAGGTTATATACCTCCCATCAACCTCTACCTCAACTTTCCAATCCTTCTCCTCACCCTTCCCAAATCTCCACGACACTCACGTCACCGCCCCGTGGTTCGGTCCAAACTTTTTTTCCGCCATCATTCAACCAGTCCCTAACGGCAACTTTCCTACAAACAATATATCAACAGCCATCGAATTAAAACTTACATTCAAAGATGGAGGGGCTTACGATTTCATGAGCATGTTTGAAAAAGTACGAGAGAGGTGGTTACAAGCGGTTGAGAGGGCGCAGATGAGTGGTGGTGGTGGTAGTGGTGGTGGTATGATCAACGTTGATATGGTGCACGCCGATGAATTACCGGCGTATGAAGCGCCGCAGGAGGGGCAGGGGTTGAGGTTTGGACAGACTTCGGGAATGGCGGGACAGGTATCGATACAAACACAGACAGAGACACAGACACAAGCCCCACTGCCGCCGTTTGGGTCGATACATCAGAATACGAATAGTGTTCCGCTGTCAGATGAGTTGCCGCCGGGTTATGAAGAGAGTGTTGGTCGGTAGATGTAGTTGCCGTTTTTCTTTCTCTCATCTCTTCTTTTCTCCTCGAAAGACCTTAGATTCTCTTTCAGCTGTAATTGTCGCCCTCTTCCTGTCAGAAGAGTCCTTCGTTGGAAGCTCTTCGTCTCCCCCCCTCCTTTTCTCCTTCTTCTTTGTATCTTGGAAACACTTTCTACTGCCCGACTTGTGTTGTCTTTCTCATCTTGTAGCAATTTTCAACTTTGAGTGCACATTTCGTAATGATTCTTTAAAGGTTTCAGTCTTTTCAAACACACCCATCTAGGCGTTTTCGGTTTCTCTGTTTTGTCCTTTCTTTTTCAGGTCTTTCTTCTCGACTTTTGTCTATGCCTTCTTCATTTCCACTTTACTCCCGTATCTATACTGTCTGCCATCTGAACTTGTGCTGTGTTCTTTTTCTTCTCTGCTCTTTTTTTATCCTCTTTCTTACAATTCATATAATATTTCGATGCACGATGATTGATGGTCTAAAGACTGCATTTAGACATATTTCATTCTCCTTCTATCTTTATTCGGTAGAAAGAAATTCTTTTACCTCTTTTTAATATATTAGGCATGCGTCAAAGCATATGTATAAATTGATACAATGTTCACCATGCATAAATAATCATACATTGGTCGCGTGACATCGAGCTTGCACTGGATCGGTCATTTTGGAGAGTCAAAATTTTAATAATATCATCCTAGATTCCTAGATGTAAGCTGAATTGATCCTTTCAAGTACATATTCGATGACCTGTTATGCATCTTCAACCACATTGTCTATAACAAATTAGATTTTATCAAACTATATAGTTGGTGTTACAATACTACTACTGTGATAGGTGGGTATAACTTTTTTGATGTATGGTTTTTCTTCTCTAATTTGAGAGGAAAGGCGGATAAGATAGAAAAATAAATCAAATACTACATCTAGAAGTTTGCTCTGTCTACGCCTTGACACCTCCCTCCTCCTCTACATTCTCAAATGCAAAACTTGGCGCTCCCGGTACCGCGCTCTCAGCGATCGGATTTGAGTTGTCCAAAACCTTGCCTGCATTCTCCCCTAGCACGAGCACCACCTTCTTGCCAGCATCTTGCACCACCAATAGTTCAATCACTTGACAACCTGTCGTCCTCTTGATCGCTGGCAACACCTCTTTCAATGTCTCAACTTCATCAAATCCCAACTTGCGGTTGAATACAACATCAGGACTCTCCTTGTCAAAGACTAATCGCGACTTCAAATGTTGGATGAATGGCATGGCCTTCTTCATTTCCGGTTTAGGAACTTGAGTCAACAACTTCTTGTCGTCGACTGTGACTTCCATGGCGTCAAAGTGTTCGCGGACGAGCTCGACATATTTATCTTGCCATTCTGGGAATGTTCGGGCGACAAAGACGGTAAGCTTTTTGGGCTTTTTAGGATCAAAAATGATTTTCTTGCCCTTGTTGAGTTTCTTTAATTGTGCAGCTTCAGTAGAGGTGACACGGCCGGAAAGGGAGCGGACGTATTCGAGCGCTGCGCCCAAGGCTGGTGAGAAGGGTGCTGAAGGTTCTGGGAAGAGCTCGTTCTGCACAGATGTTTTCTGTTGAAATGTTAGTGAGATGTAATACGAATCATGGAATTACTGTTCTCACCTTCTTAAGCACCTCTTGCCAGATATAATCTGCCCAATGTGGTGCGACGGGTGTAACCATAAGTGCTTGTAATTCGATCCATCTTCTAATCAACTCTTCGTGCATGCCAACACCTGTTGCCGAACAAGCTTCTCTGTAAGTGTCTCGAGCTGTTTGGAACTCGTAGTATCCATACTTCAATGCTTGTTTGAACAGAGTCCTTCTTAAGGTTAGTGCGGTTCATTTGTATAACAAAATCGTACTCACAATTCATATGATTTTCTCGTTTGTTCGACAAGTTGATTCATCTCATTCTCGAAAACTTTATCCCACCAATTGTCCTTTGGCCCAGTCCTCAGTTTGCCTTCATCGCTCTCCTTGACGACCTCTTCACACCATTCTTTCAAGTTGAAAGTTCTTAGGATAGCAGCATTGGCTGTCTTCTCCTCAAAGTTTGCATCCTCAACTGAGTCACCTGCATCGGCAAGTGCGATTCGACTCGCATCAGCACCATACTTGGCGACGGTCTCCTGCAAAGTCAAAAAGTTTCCAGTAGACTTGCTCATCTTGTCACCGTTAAGCAAAAGATGCCCGTTAGCACGGATAGCTCGCGGCCAGTATCTTGGAGGGAACAGTGCGACGTGTATATACAAGAAGAAGGTCAAATGGTTGGGAATTAAATCTTTGCCAGAACATCGAAAGTCTAGTGGGTAAAAGTATTCAAATTCTCGGCGCATAGTCTTGAGTTTGTCTTCTGGTATGCCACTCTCCAAAACCTTTGGCGACATCTCCGTTCTGCAGAAGAGGTAATCCCAGACGTCGTCAGACATTTGTTTAGGGTCAATGTTGAACTTTCCAGGCTTCTTGCCGTCCAGTGAACTGTGTAGATAGTGTGCAACGGTGTAGTATGCCATGTAGACTGTACTGTCGCTCAAACTCTCAACCAAAAATTGAGGGTCCCATGGTAGCTTGGAACCAAGACCATAGCTTCTCGCGCAAGCCCACTTGTTCAACCAAGCCAGTACACCCTCGAAACCGTTCCTTGTCTCGTCGGTATATGTTTCCAAAGTCTCTCTCAAATGAGTCTCGGTTTGTTTTCTCCACTCAGCCTCACCATAATCCAAATACCATTGATCACATAGAGCAATAACACACTCATCACCAGAACGCGAGATGATTTTGCCTTCAGGCTCGTTGTATGTAAATGCGAGACCTGCCTTGACCATTTCCTCTCGTACAAGCGGCTTGGCTTTTTGAACCTCCATACCCTTATGGTCTCCAATCAACATGATTCCTTGGTAGAAACCTTCTTTGTATGCGAGTTCTTTGGCTTGTGCAAGTTGCTCCTTATCTTTCGGTGAAATGATCTTCATCTGTTTGCACAAGAATGGAGCAGTCAAATCACCATAAGATGGAGTTTGAATGATTGGAATTATCTCCAGCTCCGCCCATTCTTTCTTGATATGGTAGTAGTCGGCCTTCTTTGCCAAGTCGGTAACAGTAGCATAATCATCTGGCGAGTCCGAAGGCACCGAAGTGACAACTCCAGTACCCTTTGTTGCTAGTACCGTCTCCATAGGTAGAACCCGGACATTTTTGTGTACAGATAGTGGTGCGTTGATCAAACATCCCACTAATGCACTTCCCTTCATGGTAGCTAGTTGTGGGAAGACACCCTCCTCTGGGAAGATTCTCTGGTATGCCATGTTTCTAGCTGCTCTTGGCGTACACAAGATTGCATCTTTATCTGACAACTTGAAGATGCCATAATCAATCTTTGGTCCGACAAAGCAGCATGTTTGACCGTACCTTTGATATGTTAGTGGAAGTCTTGGGACAATCAAGGTGCTACATACATAGTTTCTGGTCGTAGGGTGGCAGCAACCATGTAGATATTCATGCCCTCCAATTCTTTGCTAGCCTTAACAACCTCGCTCGCAGCATCGCTCCACTCCAATACCTTTAGCTTAATTGCCGTGTACTCTTGCGGCCCCAAAGCCTCTCCTTCACTTCTGTCGTGATCCATACATGGCTGAGCATCTTTTGGTGAATAGACCGTGTATCGTTCGCCAAACTTGATCTTCTTGAGCTCCTTCAATCTGTTCATCTGCCATCTGGTGAAAGCATCGTAGTATGGATTCGCGTCTGTTGTCAAGAAACTTCTTCTCCAGTCGATTCTTGCTCCAAAATCGTCACAATCCCTTTGACATAGCGGAGGGAAGAACTCGAGCCAATGTTGGGGGTCGGCAAACTGTGATATATCCTCTTTTGGTACACCGATAGCCTGCATAATTTGAAACTGATACTTGAGCGCAATCTTTTTCGAAGCAGCCTTTCCTTTCTTGGCTACAAATTTCGTGGGGTCTTCTTGTTCCCTTGTAGCTGTTGGGGGTGGGACTCCTTCAAGGTCTTCCTCCTCCTTGTAACCAGAAAAATTCGATCCAAACATTTCGATTTCCCGACTTAGCTTGTCAGCACAAGCTTTGATTGGCATACCAGTACAGTGAAAGCCTAGAGGGAATAGGGCTCGTTTTCCCTCCATTCGAGCGAATCCAGTCTGAAATTCGATTTTTGACAAGGTGAATGAATGCCCCGCATGTAGAACACCATTCATGTAAGGGTACGCCATGGTTCCGAAGAACTTTGGGTTACGTTTTCGAAGTTCATCTGGGTCGGTGGTGGGGTCTTCCTTGAGTGTAGGAGGATCAATCTCAAAGACTTTGTTTTGTTTCCATTGTTGCTGATATTTCTTTTCGATAGCTATGAGAGTATCTCGTTTATCGGTCTGAAGAACTTCGTCAGCTAGACACATAAACAGAGAGCTTCATTCTCACATTCTCAAGCTGCAAAGTGTTTTTTGAAGCATCCTCTACGGTCGCCATATTGAAAGCGACCACAAGGTTGGCAAGATGTTTTCTTTAAAGTCCGTTGGAAATACAGTATGAATAATGTAGTGAAGCCTTCGTTTTATGAAAATTCGAAATCACTCTTATATCGACTCGTCCCTGTAGATTGTTGTTGTTGTTGACTCACCGTGGTTGCAGATGTTCCTCGTCTTCAAAATCTACACCAAGTTGCAGCTTTAAGTTTTTCAATTAAACTGACTCAATTGTATGTAACCCCACTAAAGCTAGTCCCAGTACAGAACTGCCACCGACAAGCGCTATATCCGACCCGCCACCCCCCAGTCGCATAACTTGCAGGCGAGGCGGAAAAGACTTGGTCTAGGTTCAACTTCATTCACTTCACTTCCCTACACCTCGCCTCGTCCGTTCATCATGTACATATAATCCCCCAGTCATCGCCATCTCCTACACCCTCATCAGATTTCCCTGAGACGAGAGAGATGTCAGATCCTATAGCTCCCCGAATCTACCAAGCGAAGCATCCATGGCCTCCAGATTTTACACAACTGAGTAAAGCCGACAAATTTCGTCTGGAGCGAAAGTATAAGCGACGGACACGTCTGGCTTCAGCTAGTCCCAGATGGATGATGTTTACTGGTCTTTTAC
>Ga0160427_10000807_pt1 | contig 19032 bp, 14 predicted proteins | sample SolpanmetagenomL_FD_108194 | JGI IMG/M metagenome (GOLD analysis project Ga0160427, IMG submission 108194) | Solar panel surface microbial communities from Lawrence Berkeley National Laboratory, California, USA - L | ecosystem: Engineered > Built environment > Solar panel > Unclassified ...
CCCGCTTCACCACGATGGAGGGGCGTGCCATCACCTGCGCGGTCTACGTCGAGCCCGGGAAGGAGGATCGCGCCGGTTACGCCCTCGATGCGGTGATCCGCTCCATGGCCTGGGACGAAACTGCGTTCGGGCGGCCCTACGACCTCGACGTGTTCAACGTCGTGGCGGTGTCCGACTTCAACATGGGCGCCATGGAGAACAAGGGCCTCAATATCTTCAACGATAAATATGTGTTGGCGAGCCCAGAGACCGCCACCGACGGAGATTACGCCGCCATCGAGGCGATCATCGCGCACGAGTATTTCCACAACTGGTCGGGCAACCGCGTCACCTGCCGCGACTGGTTCCAGCTCTGCCTGAAGGAGGGTCTGACGGTCTTCCGCGACCAGGAATTCTCCTCCGACATGCGATCCAGACCGGTGCACCGGATCGCCGAGGTGCGGTCCCTGCGGGCGCGGCAGTTCCCCGAGGATGCCGGGCCGCTGCGTCATCCGGTGCGCCCGCGGGTCTACGCGGAGATCAACAACTTCTACACGGCCACCGTCTACGACAAGGGCGCCGAGATCGTCCGGATGCTGCGCACGCTGATCGGCCCACAAGCCTTCCGGGCCGGCATGGACCGCTACTTCGCCGACAATGACGGCCGGGCCGCCACGGTCGAGGATTTCCTGGCCGCTTTCGCGGCCGTGACGGGCGGCGACCTCGACGCCTTCGCGCGCTGGTACGAGCGCCCCGGCACGCCCCGCCTCACCGTCAGCGGCGCGTACGAGCCCGGTGCGGCCCGCTGCACCCTTCGTCTGGCGCAGAGCCAGCCCGGCGCGGGAGGGCAGGACGGACCGCCCCTGGTGATCCCCGTGGCGCTCGGGCTCGTCGGCGCGTCCGGACCGCTGACCGGCGTGACCTGCCCCGCCCTGCGGGACGGCGTCTTCGTCCTCGATCGCCCCGAGGCCGAAATCATCTTCGACGGCGTCGCCGAGGAGCCGGTCCCCTCGGTGCTGCGGGATTTCTCGGCGCCGGTACGGCTTGAACTCGCCCTGACCGACGCGCAGCGCATGCGCCTGCTCGCCCATGACAGCGACCCCTTCAACCGCTGGCAGGCGGCGCAGGACGTGGCCCTGCGGCTGATCCTCGATCCGGATGCCGACCGGACCGAAGCGTTCGCGCAGGCCCTGGGCCGCTTCCTCGACGCCGAGGCCCTGGCCGATCCCGCCTTCGCGGCCCTGGTCCTCGCCCTGCCGAGCGAGGGGGAGGCCGCCGACGCCGTGCCGAGCGGCGTCGACCCCGACGCGATCCACCGGGCCCGGTTCGCGCTGCGGGCGCATCTCGGGACCGCGCTCCGACCGCGCCTCGAACGGCTCGATGCCGCGCTCGCTCCCCTCGATAATGTGCCCTACAGCCCCGACGCGTCTGCGGCCGGCCGCCGGTCCCTCCGCAACGCGGCCCTCGACCTGATCGCGGCGGGCGATCCCGAGACCGGTGCGCGGCGGGCGGCGGAGCGCCTGGGCAGCGCCAGCAACATGACCGACCGCCTCGCCGCCCTCGCCACCTTGGCGCTGATCCCGGGCGACGCGCGGGAGACAGCGCTGACGGAGTTCGCCGAACGCTACGCCGGCGAGCCCCTCGTCCTCGACAAGTGGTTCGCCATCCAGGCCCAGATCCCGGAACCCGGCACGCTGGAGCGGATCGTCCGCCTGCAGGGCCACCCCGCCTTTACGATGACCAATCCGAATCGGGTGCGGGCTCTGATCGGGAGCTTCGCCTTCGGCAATCCGACGCAGTTCGCGCGCGCCGACGGGGCCGGTTTTGCCCGCGTGGCCGAGACCGTCGCTGCCCTTGATTCGACCAACCCGCAGGTTGCCGCGCGGATGCTGACGGCCTTCGGATCCTGGCGCCGCCTGGAAAATTCCCGGGCCGCCAAGGCTTTAGAAATCCTTAATTGGATCAAGGCGATCCCGGGCCTTTCACGGGATACGGCCGACATCCTGGCGCGCACTCGGGGAGACGGCTAAGCATCTGACGGCGCGAGGGAAATTGATTCTCGAGCGCCGCTGCAACACCGGTCGTTCGTCAATCCCGTATGGTAAAAAACCCGTGGACAAACGCCCCCCTGGGGTGGTTGTATTCAATGAGATTCGGGGGCCGGACGGGCCCCGATCGGATCACAGTTCCCACGGGTGAGGTTCGGCCATGCCGGAGGCGGGTTCCGCTTCCTTCTCCGCGCGTGCGGACTCGACTCTCGCCATCTCCTGGCCGATGCGTGCACGGGACCCGCGGTTCGGCCAAGCCGAGCGCTGGCTGCGCTACGCGGTGCCGGGGACGCTGGCGGTGTTCCTGGCCTGCCTCGCCGGACTCGCCGCGCTCCACATCCAGGGGCAGCGCGCCGAGATCCTGGCGGGCGCCCGGGCCGAGGTCGAAGGCTTCGCGCGCCTCGCCGCCAGGGCCGCCGCCCCGGCCGGGACCGTCGTGTCGGACCTGCGCGCCCTGCTGCCGGAGAACGAGCGGCATCCCGGCCGCCGCCTCCTGCTGGTGCGGCCCGACGCCCGCATCGCCGCCGCGCATCCGCCCCTGCCCGCCGAGATCCACACCCTGGCCCAGGTCCTGGGTGAGGGTGAGCCGCTCTCCATCCTCGGTGAGCGCGCCGGCGCCATGACCCTCGAGCTGCCGGGGGGCGAGACCGTACTGGCCGCCCTGCACAGCCTGCCCGGCGGGATCGGCCGGGTAGCGGTGCTGCAGCCGGTCGAGCCGCTGCTGCGCGGCTGGAGCGCCCGCACCCGCGACCAGATCGTCCTGATCGCCGCCTCCGCCCTCGTCATCATTGGCGTCGGCTTCGCCTATGGATTGCAGACCCGCCAGGCCGCGCGGGCCGACCGGGCCCGGGAGCGGATGCGCGGCCGCCTGGAGACCGCCCTGCGCAGGGGCGCCTGTGGGCTGTGGGATTGGGACATCGCCCGGGGCCGGATCTACTGGTCCGACTCGATGTACAGCCTGCTCGGCTACCAGCGGCAGCACGAATACCTCTCGTTCGGCGACATCAACGGGCTGGTCCATCCCGACGACGGCGACCTCTACAGCCTCGCCCGGGGGCTGGCCGCCAACCAGACCTTCATCGACCACGCCTTCCGCATGCGCGGGGCTGACGGCGCCTATGTCTGGCTACGCGCCCGGGCCGAGGTCGTGGCGGACTCGGCCGATGGCGGCCGTCACCTCGTCGGCATCGCCACCGACATCAGCGAGCAGCGGGCCCTGGAAGAAACCAACGCGGCGGCCGACATGCGCCTGCGCGACGCGGTCGAGGCGATCTCCGAGGCCTTCGTGCTCTGGGATACGGGCAACCGCCTGGTCCTGTGCAATTCCAAGTTCCGCCACCTCCACGCCCTCAGCCCGGAGGACGCGCAGTCCGGGCGCGGCTACGCGGACGTGATGAGGCGCGGAGTCCTGCCCCAGGTCCGGCGCGAATCGCCCGAGGCCGGCATGGCGCTGACCGACATCGCGGCCCGGACCTTCGAGGCCGAACTCGCGGACGGCCGCTGGCTCCAGATCAGCGAGCGGCGTACCAAGGACGGCGGCTACGTGTCGGTCGGGACCGACATCACCAGCCTGAAGCGCAATCAGGAGCAGCTCCAGGCGTCCGAGCGCGAACTGATCGAGACCGTCAAGGATCTGAAGCGCTCCCGGCGCACCCTCGAACTGCAGACGCAGCAACTCGCCGATCTCGCCGAGCGCTACCTCGACCAGAAGGCCGCGGCCGAGACCGCCAACCAGGCGAAGGCCGAGTTCCTCGCCAACATGAGCCACGAGCTGCGCACGCCGCTCAACGCCATCATCGGGTTCGCCGACGTGATGGAGAACGCCGTGCTGGGGCCGATCGGCACGCCGCGCTACACCGAGTATTGCCGCGACATCCGCGAGAGCGGCTCGCACCTCCTCTCCATGATCGACGACATCCTCGACATGGCCCGGCTCGAAGCGCGCCGGGTGCGCCTCAGCCCCCGGGCGATCAACGCCGAGGCAGCCATCGCGGACGCCCTCGTGCCCGTCTCGGCCGAGGCCCGCCAGAAGGCAGTCAGCGTCAGCGTCGACGTTCCGGCCGGGCTGGACCTGCTGGCCGACCCGAGCGCGATGCACCAGATCCTCGTCAACCTCGTCGAGAACGCCGTGAAGTTCACGCCGACCGGCGGACGCGTGGTGGTCCGCGCGCGGCGGGCGGGCGCGAGCACCCACCTGTTCATCGAGGATAACGGCATCGGGATCCCGCGCTCCGACGTCGCGCGGCTCGGCCGCCCCTTCACGCAGGTCGAGACGCAGATGACCCGCAGCCACAAGGGTTCGGGCCTGGGCCTCGCCATCACCCGCTCGATGGTCGAGCTGCATGGCGGATCGCTGCGCATCCGGTCCGAGGAAACGGTCGGCACCATCGTCCTCGTCCGCCTCCCGGCCTCAAGCCCGCACCGAACCGTTCCGGAGATCGCCGCCGGGCGCGTCCCCGACGCGCCCCGGGCGAGCCGGCGCGCGGGGCGGCCGGTGGCGGCGTAGCGTCCAGGACCGAGGAAGGTCGCAGCGATGCGTCGGGCGTGGCCTGACGGTGCCGTGGCGGCGCTCCGTTCCGCGGCGTTGTTTCAAGATCGGCGAGGCTGCGGTCGCCCCTAGGAACGCGGTTCGAGCCCGCCGAGGCGGGCGGCGCGTCCCTGCTCCGCGTGCCAGCGGGCATCCGCGACGGCTCGGGCGAGGGATCGGATGCGCCAGCGCCGGTACAGCGTGACGAGCGGGTTGCCCCCGAGACCCGCCTGATGCCGGTGCAGCCGCCGCAGCAGGTCGGGCAGCTGCGAGGCGGCCGCTTCGCCGGTGGCGATCTCAATGGCCCGCAGTTCGGCCCGGAATCCCGCCTTCCAGTCGTCCATGGCGCGCCTCCGCGATGAGGGTCCGGCAACCCGCGCGACTTCCGGCCGGTCGCGCGGCGCTGCCCCGCGGCATGAATGCGCGCCCGGACAACCGCCCCGCCGAGGCCGGGTTGCTCCGGAGACGATCCGGTCCGCGGATCAGCCCCGGAGATTACGACCGATGACATCCACGGCAAGCCTCCGCTTCATTCTCGTGGTCCTGCTCGGCCTCGCCGCCGCGCCGGCCGTCGCGCAGAGCACCGGCTACGTGACCGGCTTCCCCGGCAAGGACCCGGCGGGCGACGAGGAGATCGGCTGGGGACCGGCCTACCGCCCGGAGACCAGCTTCGCCCAGCCCGGCACACCCCCCACCCCCGGCGAGATCGCCGGCCGTGCCTACCGCGCCCGGACCGGCCGCGGCGTCTACGATCAGGTCGAGGCGCCTGCCGGATCTCGGGGCCGCTGAGGGCCGGGCCGGATCGTCCGGGCCGACCCTGGCGAGCCCGGCTTCCGCGCCGCCGTCGTCCGGCGCGGGGTCGCGACGCCATCGATCCGCGATCGAGGCTAGCGGCGCCGCAGCACCTGCTTGGCGGCGGCACGCGCCCGCCGCTCGAACCGGGCGAGCCCGAGGCGCCGCTCCAGGGTCAGCGCATGGCGACCGGGGGGCACGGCGACGAGTTCGGCGATCGGCGTGCGGTCGCGATAGAGGCTTTCGAGGGCCGAGCCTTCGAGCGTCGCCGAATCCAGGCGGTCGGTGAAGGCGGTCTCGTGACAGGTCCGCACGATCTCCGCCTCCAGCAGCAGGCCGGGCGCGTGGCTGCGCAGGTCCTCGTCGTAGGCGGTCTTGAGCAGCGTCGCGGTACCGCCGCCGACGAGGGCGAGGCTGATCGCGATCGGCCGGCCGTCCAGGGTCAGCGCATCGGCGCGGGCGCGGACCGGGCCCGGAGTGTCCGCGAACAGGGTGCGGGCGAGCGCGGCGGTCTCCGGGCGGCAGGCCATCGCGGAGCCGGCCGCGCCCTTCCAGCCGGCGCGTTCGAGGTCGAGGTACGCGGCCGCGAGGCCGGCGAGATCGGCGCCCCCGGTCGCGCAGGCATGGGCGACCGCGCCGGCCTCCCCGAGCCGGCGTGCGCGGCGGCGCAGATCCTTGAACCGCGACCGATTCGGATGACCCGCCAGGAAGGCATCGTGATCGGGGCGGCGATCCATGACCGGGCGCTCGAACGCCGCCACCGTCCCGATCGCCCACCCGCGCGCGCGCATGGCGGCGAGGATCTCGGGGACGGCACCGTCCCGGGTCGGCAGGAGCGGCCAGCGCCAGGGCCGGCCGTCCGAGGCGGCCTCGAGCCCGTCGACGAGGGCCGCCGCGTCGCGGTCGAGACCCGGCCCATCAGCGACCAGGGGCGCGGACGCCGTCATGAACGGAGACAGGAAGGGCCGCGCGACGCGCCCGCCGAGGCCGGTGAGGTCGTGGGACAGGGTGTAGGGCAGGAGCGCGGTCAACCGTTCCCCGCGGCGGACCGTCACGAAGCGCACGGCCTCCGGTAGAAGCCCCGCCACGCGGTGCGCCTCCATCACGGATCGGGAGAAGTGCGGCTGCGGGGCCGCACTGGCGACGAACAGCGCGTCCCAGGCCGCCGGGTCCGGCGCGTCGCCGAGGGCGAAGGCCGCATCGGACGTGGGGTGGATCGCCGCCAGGATCGGGTTCATCGGGCTGCTCCCGCGGACCAGACGGGCGTCGGCAAACCGTGGACGCGCCCCGCGACGCGGGCCAGGAGCGCGGCCCGACCGACCGTCGCGAGCGCCACCCCCAGGGCCGCTCCGAGCGGGCCGAAGGCGGGGATCAGGGCGACGCACAGGCCCGCGGCGGCGACGAGCGACGCGGCGGTGATTCCGGCACAGAGGCGCTCGCCGCCGAGCATCGTCAGGAGATCCTCGCCCGGCCCGAACAGGCTGGCCGCGACGCTGCCGGCCACGAGGACGCACAGGATCGGCACGCTCGCCCCGAGGCCGGGGCCGAACATGCCCAGGAGCAGCGGACTCGCGGCCAGGATCGCGCCGCCCACCGCCACGGTGGCGGCCGCGGTCGTCCGGCCCTGGCGCCGAACCAGCTCGGCCAGGAGGAATCGGTTGGCCTGCGCCTGGGCCGCACTGTAGCGCTGCAGGGTCGCGGCGCTGACGGCGAAGTGGACGAACACGACGAATTGCTGGATCCGCGTCGCCGCGAAGTAGATCCCGACCTCGGCGGGGCTCACCAGGGCACCCAGCACGATCACGTCCACGAAGGTGAAGCCGGCATTGGCCAGGTCGATGGCGGCGATGGGCAGGCTGGTGCCGAGCCAGAACCGCCAGCGGTAGCGGTTCGGACCCCGCGGCATCGTCCTGCGGAGCCGTACGGCGAGCAGCGCCGCCTGCAGGGTCGTCGCGGCGGCGGCGGCGGCCAGCATACAGGCCATCGCGACCTCGGCGTGCGGCGGGGCCCCGAGCAGGACGGCCGCGACCATGCAGCCCATCATCAGCGTCTGGCGCAGGAGGTAGGGCGGCGCGATGGCGAGCCCGACCCAGTTCTGGCTCCGCGCCACGCCTTCGAGGAAATCCTGAAGCGCGAAGAGCGGCATCACGCAGATGGCGACCGCGATCGGCGCCCGGTAGGCCGGGGCGAACAGGTCCGGCTCCAGGGCGAGCAGGGCCGCGCCGAGACCCGCGACGGCGAGCGCCGCTCCGCCAGTCATCAGGGCGCCGGCGCGGATGTAGCCGCGCGCGAGGTCCAGATCGCCCTGCGCCTGATCGCCCGGTACGAACCGGCAGGCGCCCTGCGACAATCCGAGGGTGACGGTATGGCCGAGCATCGCGGTCCAGACCCAGACCGACGCGAAGATCCCGTAGGCCTCCCAGCCCATCAGCCGCGCCGCCAGGACCTGCGACCCGTACGCGAAGCCCGCCGAGCTGACGCGGATGGCGAAGACCGTGAGCGCCGCCCGCTGCGGTCCGCTGCGCAGGGTCCGCAGGCGTCTGAGCGCGGAGACCGGGAGAGCCGTAGCTGACACAACGCACTCCGCGCCGGACCCATGGGCGGCGGAAGGCCGGCCTTTGGCCGCCCGGTCTAGCCCGGGGCGCGTTGCGACCCGGTTAAGGGCTGGGTGGCGGGGTCGGCCTTCGGCTCCCGGGGCGCTTCGGTCCGCGTCAGCGAGGTCGCGATCGTCAGCGCCACGTGCTCGGCCATGCAGCGCAGGCCGAGATCGTTGAGGCGGAACTGGCGCCCGAGCATGTGCCCCTCGCCCCGGTCGCTGCGCCTCGACAGGTAATGCAGAGCCTCGTAGCGACGCACCAGCGGCACCTGCTGCTGGGTCGCCACGACGCGGACCGCGTCGACGATCCGGTTGTAGTCCACGTCTGCCGCCATGCTGGCGGTGTAGATCGGATCGACCAGCACCACGTCGATGCCGTGCGAACGGATCCACGCGACGGCCTCGCCGAGGGCATTCTCGAACGCCTCGGCGTCCACGCGGGCAATGGCGTCGTGGGTCCCGACCTGCCACACCACCAGATCGGGCTCGGCCTCGGCCACCATCGTGCGCAGGCGCTCGGCGGCGCCGGAGGCGACCTCGCCGGGTAGGCCGCGGTGGTCGATCACCACGTCGACCTTCGGCAGCGCGTGTTCCAGGGCTGCTTCGAGCTTGGCCGGGTAGGAGGCCGAGGCACCCGGCGCCGCGCTGCCGCCGATCGCCAGCAGCTTGATCGGGCGGTTCTCGGCGAGGGCCGCCTTGAGGGCGCCGAGCTGGGCCGCCGTGTAGAGCTGGGCGCCCGGGACCCGGCATTCCAGCGACAGGCTGGCCTCGCCGAGGCCGGGATCGGCGGGCTGTTCGGCCGCCGCCGGCAGTGCCAGAACCGCCGGAAGCACGGCCGCGAGGAGCCGCCACGCCCGGGTTCGGGGGACGACGGAGCCGGCGCGGGGCGGCACAGACCGGCGCACGGAACTCACGCGCGGGGTCTCGATGACCTGCTGCGGCTGCGCCATTCGACGAACCATGCCGTAAACCCCAGCCCGACGAGGCCCGAGCCGGCGACGAGCATATCGATCAGCAAGCCGCCGCCGGTCTGGAAACGCACGAGCTGCCCCAACAGGCTCAGGATCGAGCCCATCGAGAAAACAGCCAGGGAGTTTCGGCCCAGCTGACTCAGGTAGCCGACGATGCGGCCAATTCTTGGGACCAGCAATGCGTAGACGGGGGCAAATGCTAACAATACCCCCAGGAAATGCAGAAGCCGCGCCGGTGTCAGGTAGGTTTTCTCGAAGGTAAACAGCAGGCGCGGCTCCGGCACGACCATGGGATCAGGCCGGATCTCCGTCACCGCCAGCACGACACCCAGGACCACGATGGCGATGCCTGCGGGGAACAGCTTCCGCGACCAGCGGCGCAGGATGTCGGTGCGCAGGTTCCAGCCCTGGAGCACGAAGCCGAGCACCAGCAGGACCTGCCAGCAGAGCGGATCGAAGAACCAGTCGCCCTCCCCTGGCCAGGACGGCAGGTTCCACTCGAACACGAGGCTCGCGAGGTAGATGCTTCCCGACAGCGCCAGGGCCGCGACCAAGCTGAAGCGACCGACCAGCACGAAGAGCGGCGCGATGCCGATCAGCAATACGTACAGGGGCAGGATGTTGAAGTAGCCGAGCTGATAGGTCAGCAGCGCCATGCCGCAGACGGACTGAATCGGGTCCGCGAAGAAGTTGCCGGCGTTATGCCATTCGAGGATGAGCGGATTGTCGAGGAGCAGCGCCGCGCCCGCGATGAGGGCCAGCGCCAGCAGCATCACGGTGAGCTGGGCCCGGTAGACCTCAACGGTGCGGGCCAGCAGCCGGACCACGCTCTTCCCGGGCGCCTCCGGCACGCCGTCTCGGCCGCGGGTGGCGATGCCGATTGACCATCCCGCGAGGAACACGAACAGCTCGGCCGCGTCCGAGATGCCGTATTGCGAGAAGGTGTAGCGCTCGAAGGTGTTACCCGGAATGTGGTTGATGAAGATCGTGATCAGGGCGAAGCCGCGCCAGAAATCGATCGCGTTGGGGTCCCGCATCGTCGCGGCGTCTCCGAGTTTCGACGCTTCGAAGGGTCGGCGGCGGGTTCGGGGCCCCTGATACGGCGCCCCATCGTCTCTGCAAAGGCGAACAAAGGTGGAGTCCGCGCCGCGGATCGAACCGCATGGTCACACCCGCGTTATGGCCCGACACGGAGTTCCGGACCGATGAAACGCCAAGCCTCGACCCTCTGCCTCTCGCTTCTTCTGCCCGTCCTGGCGACCGGCGCCGCCCTGGCGCAGGCCCAGACCGGCACCGGTGGCGGCCCCACCTCGACGGCGACCGCCCCGAACGCCTCGTCGGTCGAGCGCGTCATGCCGCCGAGCCGCGGTGCCGGCGCCGCCACCCCGGACGACCGCCGCGACCGCACGCCGCGGGAGGCGCAGAACGACAAGGTCATGCGCGGGATCTGCGTCGGCTGCAGCCCGAAGTAGCCGGCCCGCGTCGAGCCGCGTTACTTGCCGCGACGCAGGCGCAGATCGTCCTCGCTCTCACGGGAGAGTCGCAGGAGGTTCTGACCGTAGGCCGTCTTGGCGAACATCTCGCCGCGGGCCACGAGCTGGTCGCGGTTGATGAAGCCCTGGAGGTAGGCGATCTCCTCCAGGCAGGCCACCTGCAATCCCTGACGGTGCTGGAGCGTGCGGACGAACTCGCTCGCCTCCAGCAGGCTGTCGTGGGTTCCGGTATCGAGCCACGCGTAGCCGCGCGACATCCGCTCGACGTGGAGCTGTCCGCGCTGCATGTAGGCCTCGTTGACGCTGGTGATCTCCAGCTCGCCGCGGGCCGAGGGCGTCACGTCGGCGGCGATGTCGAGCACCTGATTGTCGTAGAAGTAGAGGCCGGTCACCGCCCAGGTGGATTCCGGATTCTGCGGCTTCTCGACGATCTTGGTCGGGCGCCCGGACTTGTCGAGGTTGACCACGCCGTAGGCCTGTGGGTTGTCGACATGGTAGGCGAAGACCGTGGCGCCCTGCCGGCGCGCGGCGGCGCGTTCCAGCAGTTCGCCCATGCCGGCGCCGAAGAACAGGTTGTCGCCGAGGATCAGCGCGACGTCGTCCTCGCCGACGAAGTCGCGCCCGATCACGAAGGCCTGCGCGAGGCCCTCCGGGCGCGGCTGCAGCGCGTAGGAGAACTTGAGCCCGAACTGCTCACCGGTGCCGAACAGGCGCTTGTAGTTGTCGAGGTGCTCCGGCGACGAGATGATCAGGATCTCGCGGATGCCGGCCAGCATCAGCACCGAGACCGGGTAGTAGATCATCGGCTTGTCGTAGACCGGCAGGAGCTGCTTGTTGATCGACAGCGTGGCCGGGTGCAGGCGCGTGCCGGATCCGCCGGCCAGAACGATGCCCTTCATGGCTTGGAAACTCCCTCTGACACCGGCCCGACGAGCCGGTCCAGGATATCGTCGAGCGCCGCCTGCCAGGGGCGCGGCGCGAGGCCGTAGGCGGCCGTGAGGCTGTCGGTGGACAGGCGCGAATTCGCCGGCCGCCGGGCCGGTGTCGGATAGGCGGAGGTGGGGATACCGTTGACCGGTACCGGGCGGCCCCCGCGCCGGGCCGAGCCCGCCACGATCGCTTCGGCGAAGCCGCACCACGTGGTGGCGCCCGCGTTCACGCAGTGGAACGTACCGGTGGGCGCGTCGGCGTCCGTGGCCAGGCGCCGCGCGATCGTCGCCAAGGCAGCGGCGAGGTCGGCGGCGGAGGTCGGGCAGCCGTACTGGTCGTCGACGACCGTGAGGGCGTCGCGTTCGGCCGAGAGTCGCAGCATCGTCTTGACGAAGTTGCCGCGGTGCGGGCTCACGACCCAGGCCGTCCGGACGATCGCGTGCCGCGGATTGCCCGTGCGCACCGCGAGCTCGCCGGCCGCCTTGCTGGCCCCGTAGACGCTCTGCGGGTCGATCGGGTCGTCGGGTGCGTAGGCGCCGTCCGGCTTCGAGCCGGCGAAAACGTAATCGGTCGACACGTGTACCAGCGGGATCGACGTCTCCGCGGTGGCGGCCGCCAGGATCGCCGGAGCCAGCGCGTTGAGGCGCCACGCCGCGACCACGTCGGCCTCGGCCTTGTCGACGGCGGTGTAGGCCGCCGTGTTGATCACGACCCGGTAGTCCCGGGCCGCAAGCTCCGCCGCGACGGCCCGCGCGTCGGTGATGTCGAGCTCCGCGCGGCCCGGCGCGTGCACGGACACGCCCGCCGGCCACGCGAGGGCCCGCAGCTCGGTTCCGACCTGCCCCGCACCGCCGAGGACGAGGACGTCCATCAGGCGTTCAGCCCCAGGCGCTCGCCCTTGTAGCGGCCCTCGCGGATCGGGCGCCACCAGCTCTCGTTTTCGAGGTACCAAGCGACGGTCTCTTCCAGCGCCTGCTCGAAGGTCTTCTGCGGCCGCCAGCCGAGTTCGGTCCCGGCCTTGGAGCAGTCGATGGCGTAGCGCCGGTCGTGGCCCGGACGGTCGGCCACGAAGCTGATCAGCTGCTCGTGCGGGGCGTTCTGCGGACGCAGCCGGTCGAAGGCCGCGCAGAGCGCCTTCACCACGGCGAGGTTGTTGCGCACTGCGCGGCCGCCGAGCAGGTAGGTCTCGCCGATCCGGCCGCGCTCCAGCACGGCAACGAGGCCCTTGGCGTGATCCTCCACGTGGATCCAGTCGCGCTCGTTCAGGCCGTCGCCGTAGACGGGCAGTTTCTTCCCCTCCAGGGCATTGAGGATCATCAGCGGGATCAGCTTCTCGGGGAAGTGACGCGGCCCGTAATTGTTCGAGCAGTTGGTCACCAGCACCGGCAGGCCGTAGGTCTCGTGCCAGGCGCGGGCGAGGTGGTCGGAGGCCGCCTTCGAGGCCGAGTAGGGCGAGCGCGGATCGTAGCGGCTCTCCTCGGTGAAGAACGCGTCCGGCGGCAGCGAGCCGTAGACCTCGTCGGTGGAGACGTGGAGGAACCGGAAGCTCTTCTTGTCCTCCTCCGACAGGGCTTCGTAATAGCCCCGCGCCCCATCCAGCATGGTCTGCGTGCCGATGACGTTGGTGCGCACGAAGGCGCCCGGATCGGTGATCGAGCGGTCGACGTGGCTCTCGGCGGCCAAGTGCATCACCGCCTGAGGCTGGAAGTCGGCATAGGCCTTCTGCACGGCGGCGCGGTCGCAGATATCGGCCTCGACGAGGCGATGGCGCGGGTTGTCGGAGAGCGACGCCAGGGAGACGGGATTGGCCGCGTAGGTCATCGCGTCGAGGGTGCAGACTTCGTGGCCGAGATCGTTGACGAGGTGCAGCACCAGCGCCGAGCCGATGAAGCCGCAGCCTCCGGTCACCAGAATGCGCATGGCGATGTACCTCTTCGGACAGGTCTGAAACGGGATGGCCGGGCAGCGTAAGACCGGCCGGCGTGACGAAATTGCGGCCGGGCCGCGCGGTTCAGAAGACTGGCCCGAGGTCGGCGAGGCGCGGCGCGCGGCGATCCTTGTCGGACAGGATCGCGGCCTCGCTCGACACCGGCCATTGGATCCCGATCTCGGGATCGTTCCAGAGCAGCGCGCGGTCGTGCTCCGGGCTGTAGTAGGAGTCGACCTTGTAGGCGACCATGACGTTGGGCGTCAGGGTGCAGAAGCCGTGGGCGAAGCCGTGCGGAACGTAGAGTTGCTCGCCCGTCTCGGCGTCGAGGGTCGCCGTCACGTGCCGGCCGTAGGTCGGGGAGCCGCTGCGGAGGTCGACCGCGACGTCCAAGATCGCGCCCTGGAGGACCCGGATCAGCTTGGCCTGGGCCTGGGGGGCGATCTGGAAGTGGAGGCCGCGGATCGTGCCCTGCGGCGCGGAGAAGGACTGATTGTCCTGAACGAAGGTGGTCCTGATCCCGGCCCGCTCCATCGCGTCGATGCGGAACGTCTCGGAGAACCATCCGCGCGCGTCGCCGAAGCGCTTCGGCACGATGCGCTTCACGTCCGGGATCTCAGTCTCGATGACGTTCATGCCAGCGCCTCTCCCGCAGATCCTGTCGCGAGGCCCTTCGAACGTGTCCGCGCCGGTCGCGCGGAGCCGTGCACCCGCCGCGCCGAATGCAACCTCGTTGATCGACCCGCGACTTCCGGTCATTCGCCGGCCGTGTCAAGGCGTGCCGGTTGCGGTGGCGCTCTCGCGGGGGGCTGATGGCGGACGGGGCGACGCGGTCCGTGGAGGCGCTCCTGCGCGCGCAACTCGCCGAGCCCGCGTGTATCTGGAGCCTGGGCGGCTACGGAACCGCCGCGACCTTCGCCCGAGACCCTGGAGAGCCGGTTCGAAATCCGGGCCCCGACGAGATGGGGCTCGTGACGGCCCGCGGCGCGATCGTGCTCGCTGCGCCGCCGGATCTCCGACCCTTCGCCTACGAGACCGGCTTCGCGGATGGCTGGAGCCAAGCCGTGGCGCTCTGCTTGCCCGCGGCTGCCTGCGCGATGGGCCGGCGGCGCGTTTTGACGGAACTGGGCCCCGACGCGACGGCCGCTCGGCCCCAGGACCGTGCGACGCCCCTGTTCGATCTCGGGCTCGGCCTCGAAGCCGCGGATGCCTGCGTGCGGACCGCGGACCCGCTCTGGATCGAACGCCTCCGAGCCGGGCTCGGCCGTTCGATCCTGCTCCCGGATCATCCGGCCGGACACGTGCTCGCCGAGACGAGGCTGCATCACGTCTTCGTCACGCGCCTGGGGCGGATCGAGGTCTACCCGTGGAGGGCGGCCGATGGCACCTCGGGCCCCGGGCCGCGCAGTCACATCCTGCCGAAACTCCTGGCGCTCCGGCGGACGCACGCGGCGACCGCACCGATCCCCGGGGAACTGGTCCCGTGCGGCGGCTTCCAGCCGGCGCACCCGCTGAGGGACGGATCGGGCCGGCCGATCCCGTTCGATGCGGCGCGCCACGGGGCCTTCGGGCACCTCCTCGATGCCTGGGGCGATCCGGCGCTGGTGGCCTTGCGGCGTACGGTGCTCGCCGGACAGGAACCCGACCCCTCCCGGGCCCGGGGACGTTTCGCGCGCTCGGCGATCCGGGCTGCGCGCGCGCAGCGCGCGGCGATGCGTGCCTGATTGCCGCCCTCACCGATCACAGGGCGGCGGAGGTGCGAGCAGCGGCGCCAGGTCGGGGTGCGCGGCGGCCGGCATCCAGGCCCCCCCCGGCGGGTGGATCTGCGTGGCCGCCGTCAGGGTCCCGGACCGCGCCATGGCGGCGAGCTCGGAGAAGGACCAGGGGCCCTCGACGGCGTCGCGATAGACGTAGAACCGCGCCATGGCCCTCGCCGGCGGCGCGGGCTCGGTCAGGCGGAGCAACCGGTCGCTTGTGAAGGCGCCCGGCTCGACGGAGCGCTTGTCCGCGGCACGGAAGGCCGGCGGATCGCCCGGATCGCGGTTGGCCTCCTCGAGCGGAAGGTCGCCGAGGCTGCCCGGGATCGGTTGGGTCCAGTCCGCGATCCGGGCGAGAAGCGCGTCGTGGAGCGCGTCCGCATCGCCCGGAAGGCGGCCCGCCTCCGGTGCCGCGCGCCGCCAGCGCTGCGCCAGCGTGTGGGCAACCGCGTGACCGACGCCGCCGACCCGCACCTCGGCATCGAAATTCACCGCCTCCCGCCGGGGCGCATAGGCGCGGTTGGCGGTCCACCTGAACAGGGCGGCGAGCGCCAGAATCTGGACGGCCGAGAGGCTCGCTTCGACCTCGGTCAGTCGCGCCGCGATGATGGCGGCCTGAGCCCGGTCGAAGTGTCGGCGCCGAAGCGTACGTTCGGAGCCGACGCTGCGCCAGTCGCCCGGCTCGAATTCGAAGCGCCAGAGTCCCGTGTCCGGCGACCGCACCAGCAGGTTGAGACAGACGGCGCGCAGGAACAGCGACAGGGTCTCGCGCAGCGCCTCCGTCTCCTCCGCGGTCGGTGCGACGGGGTCGGGGAAGCGCAGATAATCCTTGTGGTTGTGCAGCGGGATCGCGTCCAGGCGATCCAGTTCCAGCGCGTAGGCGCTGCGCCAGTCCCGCCGGAGTGGACCGAGCACGTCCAGGGGCACGCCAGACAACTCGCAGTAGCAGACGATGCGGCCGCGCTGGCTGGATTCCAGCACGCTGATCGCCCCGGCGCCGAGCATCGGCGGCAGGCTCGCCCGCAGGATCGCGCCGAACTCGGCCTCGAAGGCGTGCGCGCCCTCGATGGCGAGGATCGTCTTGAACTGGTCCCCGCTGGGGCTGAAGGCGTCGAACTGCACTTGGATCCACGGCATGCAGCGCAACAGCATCAATCCGAGGATGTCCCGCTGCCGCTCGGCCGGCAGGGCGCGCAGGGCATCGAGGGCGGAGGGAATGCGCGCGCGGTGGGGGCCGAGCCGGCGGCGGGCCATGGCGCGCACGGCATCGAGCAGCTCCCCGCGGCCCTCCTCCGACCGCAGCAATGCGAAGATGGCGCGGGAACCGCCATAGGCCTGGAACGCCTCCCGCGCCCAGGCGAGGCGGTCCATCGGCGGCGCCGCGAGGCCCTGCGGGGCGCCCGAGGGCAGAACGAGAAACGTGCCGCCGGAGGGGCGGTCGATCGCGTCGCGGATCTCGGCGATGTCAAGCCGCAGCGCGCGCATCAACGCGCCGACATCCGCGCGGCCCTGGTTCAGCACCCCCAGGAGACCGTCGTGTCGGGCGAGTCCGGTCTCCGGATCGCGCCCGATGCGGCTGCCGAGTCGCGTCGAGACCCGGCGCAGCAACTCGGCGGCCTCGCGAGCGGCCAGTGCGCGGATCCGCAGCACGCAGGAGCCGCGAAGATCGTCCCGGGCCTGCTCCAGGTAGCGCTCGGCATCGCGGCGGTGCGAGAAGATCAGGCCCGGCCGGACTTGCTCCAGGCGGCTGAGCGAGGCGGAGAAATGTTCGGCCAGCATCTCGTCCGCCAACCGCGCGTAGGTATCGGCGGCGGTGGTCAGGCGGGCGAGCGCCCCGCCGTCGGCCTCAATCAGGTCGTTCACGCCCTCGATCAGGGCGCGCGCATAGTCGAGGCCGCCGCGCTCCTGATCGTCGAGGACGCGGTACAGCGCTGCCAGCAGGGTGCCGTCCCGATCAGCGAGCCAAGCCGCCTCGAGCTTCACCCGCGCGTCCAGCACCTCCGCGCCGCGGGGACCGTACAGGGTGCCCGAGCCCGTCCGGCCGAGGATGTCGTCCCGCAGGCGCTCGGCCGCCTTGCGCAGGTTGGGCGCCCAGTCGCGCGGGACCGCGAGTTCGTGGCGGATCGCATCGACCGCGTCGTCGGCGGCGAGCGCCACCGCCTCCTGGATCGAGGTTCCGTCCGGACGCCGCAGGATCTGATCGATCAGATCGAACTCCGCGATGCCCGGCGGCGCCGGACGGAGCACCTTCGGAAAGGTCTCGAAGACCGAGAAGCGGAGCGCGAGGCGATCGGCGGCGAAGCGGTCGCGCTCCTCGATGGTGGGGATCCGCCGCTCGGGCAGGCCCCGGGCGACGCCGAAGAAGGTCCCCACCATGTCGAGCCCGACCTGGGCGGCGGCCGCCTCGACTTCCAGGCTGCCCTGCGTGGCGAGCACCGCCTGGCCGAGGGCGGAATAGCTGAGGGCGTAGAGGGCCGCGTGGTTCGCCCGAAGGGGGCTGGGAGGCGCCCATTTGCGCATCTTGTGCTGGGTCTGGTTCACCGCGACGGAGCGCTTGCGCCCCGAGAATTCGGAGTTGCCGAAATCCTCGAACAGGACGTCGGCCATCATGTCGTAGAGGTCGCTCACCGCGTTGGTCCGCTGGTCGGCGAGGTTCTGGCTGTCGAACAGGTACACGTCGCTGAAGGGCCGCTCGACGCCGGGCGCGACCCGCTCGTGATCGCCCCAGCGCTCCACGTAGGGTGGCTGCGGGGTGCCGCGCATTGCGTATTCGAGCTCGGAAAGGGTCGCGACGCCGTTGGCGAAGACCCGATCCCGGTTGGCGCCGACATAGCCCGAGGGCAGGACGAGGAAGAGGTCGACGGCGTCGGGACGCTTGGGGGTCTCGAGGGACGAGATCGCGTAGCCGGCGTCGATCACCGTGCCTGAACCGGTGCCGCCGGCCACCGAGGCGACCACGACGAAGCGCAGCTCGGTGGCGGTGTCGATGCCCAGCGCGCGCAGCTGCGCCTCGTTCGACATGTTGGCGAGCACGAGGCCGGCCTTCGCGGCCAAGCGGTCGGTCAGGTTGCGAACCTCGTCGAAGAACAGCAGGCGGGCGATGGCACGGATCTGTCCGGCGCCCTTGGAAGCGTCGATCCGCGAGAGATCGCGGGCGGGCAGCCACGCGTCGATGTGCGGGTAGCTCCGCCTCTCGGCTTGGTAGCGGGCGAGGTTGACGGCCTTCTGCAGGGTCTCGCCCTCGCGGAAAGCCACCTTGGCGGAGAGCGGATCGGTGGCGGGGCGGTGCGATTCGCGCGCCTCCAGGGTGTCGGTGTCGAAATACAGGAAGGCGGCCGCCGGGAACTGGTCGAGGGCGCCGATCCGGTTCCCGTTCCAATCGGCCTGGAGGATGCGGCGGCGCAGGCGCAGCAGAACCTCCATGCCCGTGCCGCCGAGCGCCACGAAGACGGTCGGCCGAACCTTCAGTTGCCGCTCGATGCCGGCCTTGCGCGCATCGTCCATCGGTTCAGCGCCTGCGTTCGGAGGCGCGCAGGAACAGCGCCAGAGCGGTGGCGAACAGGATCACGCAGAGCGAGAAGCCCGCGGTCAGTCCCGCCCAGGCCTGCCAGAGACGTCCCACCGTAGCGCCCACCACGATCGAGGCCGTCAGCATCAGGGCGGCGAACAGCACCCAGCTCGCGCCGTCCGCGGCGTCGAGGGTCGCGCGACGGTTGATTAGGTGGACCCGGACACCGTGCCGGACGACCAGGAAGACGAGCCCGAACATCAGGAGGGCGGAAGCTCCCAGAAGGATCTCCGGTGTGGTCGGAGCGCGCTCCAGCCTCGCGAACGGGCTCGCGGCCGCGGCCGGCGGCGCCGGGGCCACCCGCGGGGTTGCGCCCTGCGGCGGCGGTATCGTGAAGTCGCGCCCGCCCGGCCCCTGGATCCGGATGGCTGGCGGATATCCGGCGTCGCCGTGGAGCCCGATCATGCTCCGGGTCCGGCATCCGCGATCCGGGTCGCGCTTGGC